>Ga0209979_1000784_pt1 | contig 39078 bp, 32 predicted proteins | sample AnhtaG_FD_183114 | JGI IMG/M metagenome (GOLD analysis project Ga0209979, IMG submission 183114) | Deep subsurface microbial communities from Anholt, Denmark to uncover new lineages of life (NeLLi) - Anholt_01485 metaG (SPAdes) (version 2) | ecosystem: Environmental > Aquatic > Marine > Oceanic...
CAATTATCTCCTCCCCACTCTTCAAGCCATCACCTTATGCTCAAGCGTCGTTCCAAGCAGCATCTGTCCTGTGGGACAGACTTGTAGCAGCACACATTGATCACAGCGAGGGTTCTGTGCCTTGCACACCCTTCGACCATGTTCGATCATATGGATATGGAACTGGTAGACTTCCTCAGCAGGAACCATAGCACCCAGGATTTCGTGCGCCCTCTCCGCCGATGCCCTGGAGTCGATAAGCCCCAGCCTCTTTGCCACCCGATAGATGTGAGTGTCGACGGGCAGGGCCGGCTTCCCCAGAGAGAACAGCAGCACGCAGCAGGCAGTCTTGGGCCCCACCCCAGGCAAACCCTGTAGCCAGGCTTTGGCCTCGACCAGGGGTAGCTCATGGAGGAACATGAGATCGAGAGAACCCCGCTGGGCCGAAATTTGGTCAAGTATCTTTTTAATCCTGGGCGCTTTCACCTGCGCCAGACCGCCGTACCTTATGGCTTGAGCGATCTCTTCTACGCTTGCCTCAGCTACTGCTTGCCAGTTGCCAAACCTGGTGACCAGGCGGTCAAAAGCAAGCCTCGAGTTATGGTCCGACGTATTCTGGGAGAGAATGGTCATAATGAGTTCAGAAAGAGGATCGCGATGTTGGCTCCAACTGAGGCTGCCATATTCCTCTGCCAGCAACCTTATTATCTCGGCGATGCTCAATAGGGTCACCCTGTTGCCAGATTCTTCAGGTGACAGGTATCGTTGACCAGAGTCACTGTAGGAACACCATCTCTGACCTCGAAGGCGTTGATAGCGCACACATCCTGTCTCACCTGCCAGAAATTGGAATTATCCAGTCCGAGCATGGCGCATAGGAGGACCTTGCACACTACCATATGGGAGACTAGAATCACAGTCTGCTCGCCATGCTCAGCGGCAATCCCATCAACCGCAGCCAACACCCTCTGCCGCACATCCGCCAACGACTCACCCCGGGGAAAGCGAACCTGGTGGGGGAACTCAAGCCATATCTTGTAGAGTTCGCTGTCCTGCTCTGCCGCTTTATCGGCAGACAGCCCCTGCCAGCTTCCAAAATCTATGTCGATAAGCCCGTCCAGTGGTCTTACGGGAAGGATAAGCTGGTTTGCTATGATCTTGGCTGTCTCGAGTGCCCGCTTGAGGGGGCTGGAATAGATGGCTGCTATGCGCCAGCCTTCCATGTGAAGAGCTGCAGCAAGGGCCTGTCTCAAACCGGTCTCATTCAAAAGGAGATCGGCCCTTCCACGAAACCTCTCCTCCCGATTCCACTTCGTTTGCCCATGCCGCACCAGGATAAACCGAGTCATCACGATCTCACTGAAAGTCAAGACCTGGGTGGGGTCACACCTTTGCGCAGCAGCCAGTATTCCAGGCTATCGGCGAGCGCTATCCAGCTAGCCTCGAGGATGTTGGTCGAGCTTCCCATCGTGTGCCAATCGTGCTCGCCATCGCTGGACACCATAAGCACCCTCACCCGAGACCCTGTGCCAATGCTTTCCTCAAGGATGCGAACCTTATAGTCAACCAGCCTCACCACTGCCAGGCTGGGATAGAACCAAAGCAGGGCCTTGCGCAGCGCCGCGTCCAGGGCGTTGACCGGGCCGTTGCCCTCTGACGCAGTATGCAACACCTCTTCACCCACCCTGACCTTGACCATTGCCTCTGAAAGCAGGTCCTCTTTTGGCAAAGCAGTGGGCAGGCGGCGATGCTTCTCCACAACAACCATGAAGTCTACCAGCTCGAAGGGAGACCGATAGCCAGGCTGGCTGCGCCTGAGCAGGAGTTCGAAGGAGGCCTCAGCGTCTTCGTATTGAAATCCCTGGTTTTCCATGGTCTTTATTTGCTCCAGTACCGCTCTCGCCTGTTCTCCCTTGGGAACGTCCAGTCCCAATTCGCTGGCTTTATAGGTAATTGTGCTTATGCCAGAGAGCTCAGAGACAAGCACCCGTCTGCGGTTGCCCACCAGATCGGGATCAATATGCTGATAGCTCTCCTCTTGTTTGATCACCGCCGAGATGTGCTGCCCAGCCTTGTGAGTGAAGGCGCTGGCGCCCACATAGGGGAGGTGAGGGTCGGGGCTAAGGTTGGCAAGCTCACTTACAAAGTGAGCAACCTCAGTCAGCTTGGCTAGCTGCTCATCGCTAACGCAATTGATGCCCATCTTGAGCTTAAGGGCAGGGATAACGGAGCAGAGGTTGGCATTGCCACAGCGCTCGCCATAACCATTGATGGTGCCTTGAACCTGGGCAACCCCCGATCGAACTGCAGCCAGGGTGTTTGCCACCGCCAACTCACCGTCATTGTGTGCGTGAATGCCCAGAGGGACCCCCGCTCTACTCGCGGCTTCAACAGCTATGGCTATCTCGTCAGGTAGAGCACCACCATTGGTATCGCAAAGCACAACGCAGTCAGACCCTGCTTCAGCAGCAGTCTCAACAGTGCGCAGAGCGTACTCGGTATTACCTTTATATCCGTCGAAGAAGTGCTCTGCATCGAAAAAGACTGTGTTTCCTGCTGACTTCAGGTAGCGGATAGAATCAGCGATCATGCGCAGGTTCTCTTCCAAGGAGGTGTTCAGTACGTGGGTCACGTGCTGATCCCAGGACTTGCCTACCAGGGTAAATACCCTTGCCCCCGTGTCAATCAGGGCACGGAGATAGGGATCATTGGCTGCCTCAATGTTTGCCCGGCGGGTGCTTCCAAAAACGACCAGAGTGGCTTGAGAGAGCTCGAGACCTTGTGCCCGAGCAAAGAACTCCGCGTCCTTGGGGTTAGCCGCCGGCCAGCCGCCTTCGATAAAATGGATGCCAAGCTCGTCAAGGCGCTTTGCGATCTTAAGCTTGTCCTCCACGGAAAATGATATCCCTGCCCGCTGTGCCCCATCGCGAAGGGTGGTATCATAAAGCTGAACGTTCAATCTCGCCACCCCCTTCACCCTTACCATAACCTGGGATTTGCGACTAAAGTATATCACAGACACGTTTGATTGCACAATTTGGGGTGAATTCCTCCAAAGAGGTGGGCTTTTGAATCTGGACTTGACGGAATGGCTTGTGCTGTTATAATCATATACCGTTCGCGTGACATGAGGGTAATTGCGGGCAAGGCTAAAGGGCACAGCTTGAAATCTCTGCGGGGGTCGGCTATTCGTCCCACGTCCGACTTGATTCGCGGAGCGATTTTCTCCATGCTAGAAACTGTGGCTAGTGACTGGTCAAGAGTGCTTGACCTTTATGCGGGCACAGGCGCCCTGGGCATCGAGGCCCTGAGCCGGGGGGCGCAGTGGGCGGATTTTGTGGAGAAGAAGCCAAGATTGTGCGCCCTCATTAAGGAGAACTTGGAGCGCACCGGGTTTGCTGCTCAGGGGGCTGTTTATTGTGTGAGCGCAGCCAAGGCGCTTTCAATCCTCGACGGAGAGTACGGCATCCTGTTCATGGACCCTCCCTACGCTGATTCATCTCTGACTACTACAGCGGAGAAGCTCGCCTCTTCCCGCCTAGTGGGGAAGGAGTCAACCCTGGTCATCGAACACTCCCGCCGCGTGCCGCTTAAGGAAAGATATGGCGATTTCCACCAAATAAAGAATCTCCATCATGGCGATAGTGACGTTTCTGTGTATCAATACGCGGAGGGCGAATCTTGACCATCGCCATCTATCCTGGCAGTTTCGATCCGGTGACTAATGGACACCTCGATATCGCTAACAGAGCGGCTGCTCTCTTCGACCAATTGATCATCGGCGTCTACGACGTCCCGCAGAAACACCTCCTGTTCAGCACCCAGGAAAGGGGCGACTTAATGAGAAAGGCCGTTGCCAACCTGCCCAACGTACGAGTGGAGTCCTACTCCGGGCTCACCGTTATCTTCGCCCAACGGATGAACGCCAAGGTTATCGTGCGCGGGCTGAGGATGAGTTCCGACTTCGAGCGAGAGTTCGAGATGGCGCTGATGAACAAGAAGCTGGCTCCCGATATAGAGCTGGTCTGTCTCATGACCAGCCTTGAATACCAGTTTATCAGCTCCAGTTTGCTCAAGGAGGCTTGCGAGCTGGGAGGGGTCATTGACAGTCTTGTCCCTGAGCACGTTGCCATTGCATTGGCAGAGAAACTCCAGGTCGCCAAAAGATAGCTGGGAGAGATAGAAAAGTTCATAACTAGGAGACAAAAGTAAAGCAGCTTGGTCAAGAAAGCTGCGAGGAGGAAAAAGGATGGCCCTTAAGATTACCGATGAGTGCATAAGTTGCGGGGCATGCGAGCCTGACTGTCCTAACCAGGCAATAAGCGAGGCCGACACCATCTACGTGATAGACCCCGACCGGTGTACCGAATGTGTAGGGTCTCACGAGTCTTCCCGCTGCGTCGACCTCTGCCCCGTCGATTGCTGCGTTCCCGACCCCGACCATGAGGAAACTAAAGAGCAACTGCTGGCAAAGTGGCGCAGTTTGCACCCCGGTGAGGAACCGGCGGAGGGCACCTATTAGCGCTTAGACCCAGGCAAACAATCCTAGCAAGTTATATGGATTATCGCTGCCACCCTCTTACCAAGGTCTATTAGGTGGTTGAATTTTGTAACCGCCTGGTAGGAGGGCAACGTGTGGAGTTGTAGCTGGGCTTGTGTCGCGTAGCTTCTTGCCTCGTTGGACAGCCTGGCCCTGGGATTTGTACCTGTCCCAATCACGATCTCCTCTGCACCTGTCCTCGACAACTCCTCGATTTCTTTCATCTTAAGATTGTGGCTGCCGAATATCCAGAAGCCTCCCTTTCTCTGTTTCACCGTTCCATCGGGAAGTAAGACAAGATCGCGCCGATATTTCTTCCCCCCAACTATGATCGAGCCGAAGCTGAGGCTTTCAACCTTGACCAAAATATCACCCCCCCCTTTCTTTCTGATATAATACCTATGTAGCGTCGTGACTCCTGTCACGACGAAGAATCCGTTGCCACAGGAGTGGCAACGCTACTGATATAATACCCTAGGTCAGGCAATCGCAGATCCAAATCAAATAATAGTTTATCTACCATCCCGAGTCAAAAAGCCTTCGGGGGGTAGTAGTGAGATGCCAGCTCAAAAACAACTACTTCTCCTTTTCGATGGGCATGCCCTGATCCACCGGGCCTTTCATGCCCTGCCCCCGCTTACGGTGACCAAGACCGGGGAGCCCACCGGAGCGGTCTACGGCTTCGCTAGCATGCTGCTCAAGGTCGTCGCTGAGCTCAAACCAAGCCATTGGGCAATCGCCTTTGACACCTCAGCCCCTACCTTCAGGCACAAACAGTTCGAGGACTACAAGGCGCACCGTCCTCCAGTTCCAGATGAGCTCAAGCGCCAGTTTGGACGGGTGCGGGAGTTGGTCGAGACGTTTAACCTCCCCTCCTTCGAGGTAGAGGGCTACGAGGCAGATGACATTCTGGGCGCATTATCTCAGCAGGCAAGCGACCAGGGGATTGATACCATTATTGTCACCGGGGACACCGATGCCTTGCAGCTCGTCTCGCCCCACGTCAGTGTGCTCACACCCCGCCCGGGGAGAACGTTCAGCGACACCATTGTTTACGATGAGGCAGCGGTGCAGCAACGCTACGGGCTTCTCCCCCAGCAGCTTACCGACCTCAAGGGCCTTAAAGGCGATCCCTCGGATAACATCCCAGGCGTCACCGGGATCGGCGAGAAGACGGCAACAAAACTGATTCAGCAGTTCGGAAGCATCGAGGGGGTCTACCACCATATTGGCGAAGTGGTTCCTGAAAGGGTGCAAAAACTATTGAAGGATGGTCAAAACGAAGCAAGGCAGAGCAAGGAACTCGCCACTATCGTCACCGACATGCCGGTTGCTCTCGATCTGACTGCCTGCCGCGTCAGCACCTATGAGCGGGACAAGGTAGCTGAGCTTTTCCGCGAGCTGGAGTTCTCAAGTCTGCTACCCAAGCTTCCTGAGAATGTAGTTGAGGAGCGGGGAATCGCGCAGGTAGAGACACAGACCAGCAGCGAAGCCGTTGAGTATCAGATCGTCAACACCGCTGATTCACTCGACGAGGTTATGGGCGTCCTGTCCCAGCTTGAATCGTTCGCCATCGACACCGAGACCACGGGAACAGATCCAAGGCAGGCAGCACTGGTCGGCATCTCCTTGTCTGCGGAGCCAGGGAAAGCATGGTACCTGCCTGTGGGGCACTTGTCGGGAGACCAGCTACCCTTGTCCCATGTCGTTGCCGCACTCAAACCCCTCTTGGAAGACCCCAAGGTGATCAAAATAGCTCACAATGGCAAATATGACATGGCTGTTCTCCTCAAATACGGGGTGAGGGTGGAGAACCTAGGCTTCGACACCATGATTGCCGCCTATCTTCTGGGGGAAAAAGCCCTTGGACTAAAGCCCTTAGCCTTCTCCAAGCTGGGCATCGAGATGACGCCCATAGACAATCTGATCGGCACCCGAGCAAAACAGATTTCGATGGCCTGGGTGGACATCCCCAGGGTAGCGCAGTATGCCGGCGCCGATGCTGATATGACCAACAGGCTGAGCGAACTGCTGGAGGCAGAGCTTAGGGATCAGGGGCTATGGGAGCTATTCACCACGGTCGAGATGCCCCTGCTACCGGTGCTACTGCGAATGGAGACCAATGGAGTAGCTCTGGATACCTCCAGGCTGCGAGACATGTCCTGGAGCATGGGTGAGAAGGCAGCCAGGCTCGAGAGCGAGATATATAACTGCGTCGGTCATAGGTTCAATGTAAACTCAACCCAGCAGCTAGGGGCGGTCCTTTACGATGAGCTCAAATTACCCCCGACGAAGAAAACCAAAAGCGGCTACTCTACAGATGCCTCTGTTCTGGAAGGGCTCAAAGGGGCGCACCCTGTTATCGAGCTCTTGCTCGAGTACCGCCAGTTGATGAAGTTGAAATCGACCTATATCGATGCTCTTCCTGCCCTGACCGACCCAGATACCGGACGAGTACATACCAGCTTTAATCAGACAGGCACCACCACCGGCAGGCTATCCTCGAGCGATCCCAATCTACAGAACATCCCGGTGCGCACTGAGGAGGGAAGGCAGGTGAGGAGAGCATTTATCGCGGAGAAGGAATCCTCCCTGCTCCTTGCCGCCGACTACTCCCAGATCGACCTTCGCGTCCTGGCACACCTCTCCCAGGACCCCCGACTCCTCTCTGCCTTCGCCCAGGACGAAGACATTCACGCTACCACTGCCTCCCAGGTGTTCGGTGTCCCGCTTTCAGCGGTTACCCCGGACATGAGGCGGGTGGCGAAGACGGTCAACTTCGGCGTGATCTACGGGATGAGCGAGTACGGTCTGGAGCAGGCCACTGAGCTCTCTCGACAGGAGGCAGCACAGTTTATCCAGGCATATTTTGAGAAATATAGCGGGGTCAAGGACTACCTCGCCTCCACCAAGCGTGACGCGGGTGAGAAGGGATATGTGCAGACGCTCCTGGGTAGACGGCGCTACATCCCCGAGATCAACTCCTCCAATGCCCAGGTGAGGATGGCGGCAGAGAGAATGGCGATAAACATGCCGGTTCAGGGCACCTCGGCCGATATTATCAAGGTGGCGATGATCGACCTTCAGCGTGAGATGGATAGAAAGGGGCTGGAGGCGAAGATGGTCCTTCAGGTGCACGACGAGCTCCTCTTCGAGCTGCCTCAAGAGGAAGTGGAAGCATTAAGGCAGTTAGTCCTCCAGATAATGCCCAATGCGCTGGAACTCAGCGTCCCCCTCAAGATAGACGTCAAGACCGGCAGGAGCTGGGACGAGATGGAGTAGAGCTCCACACTTCCGCCCCAATTCTGTCAAGAGCGACCCGCCCTGCCCGCGCAATCATTTCCTCTCGCGAATCCACGGATCAAGGGCTCTGTTAGTATCGTTGACTGATTACCCTGTTTATGGTACCTTTCTAGTTTGTATGGTTGGCACTTCATTGGTTAGGTGTGTTTGCTTATGTCTGACTTAATAGAAGGGCTACGTATCAGTGGTGTTGGTGTGGGGGCTGTATTTGGCACTCTCGCCATACTTATGTTCTTAATGATGGGGATGGGGCGCGTTTTCCGCACTGATGGGGTGGCTGTGGAGGAGGTGGTGGCTGCAGGGGGTGTGGAGGCAAAGGTGGGGGAGGGGCCAGAGGACACGGTCGAGGTGGCTGCTATTGCGCTGGCGCTTGCCTCGTACATGAAGGAACGAGGTAAGGAACTGGGAGGGCGGCCGATCGCCATAAGTGGCGTGAATTACCAAGTGGAGGTGGGAGATCTCTCTCGCTCGCCGGTTGCTGTGGTAGTGAACGGGGGGAGCTACCGGGCGAGCGTAGATGGTGAAGGATTACCGGTTACGGAACAAATTGCCCCAGTGCTTGGAACTCAGATGAGAGACACCCAGCGTGGCCGGAACTGGCGTTCAGCATATCCTCTGGCACAAGGAGCCTACTGGGATCGGCGGGGTTGGGCTGGGAGAGGGGGATTGGGCGTGAAACGGGAATAGGACGTTTCGAAACGTGATATGGACGTAGGTAATCTGTCGGATCTTGCCGCCGGTTTCAAAGACCTAGGGGCTGACCCCCGGATAATATTGATGGTAGTCATCGGGGGTGTGCTGATCTACCTGGGCATTGCCAAGGGATTTGAGCCTCTGCTGCTTCTCCCCATCGGAATGGGCATTATCCTGGTCAATCTCTATCCCCCTCTGATGGAAGGTGCCTTCGAGGGCAGGCCCGAGGGCATATTGGCATGGATATATAGTTACGGAATAAAGAACGGGATAATCCCCCTGCTTATCTTCCTGGGCGTGGGGGCCATGGCTGATTTCACCCCGCTCCTTTCCAGACCTATCTACTTTCTCTTTGGCGCTGCCGCCCAAATAGGTGTTTTCATCGTCTTCCTCATCGCCATAGCTGCAGGATTTGAGATAGAGGAGGCAGCCTGTGTTGGCATAATCGGCGGTTCTGATGGGCCTCCTACTGTGTATATTACCGCTATCCTGGCACCCCAGTTGTTGGGTCCTATAACCCTGGCGGCCTATGCCTATATGGCGCTGGTGCCTATCATCCAGCCTCCCATAGTCCGGCTGCTTACAACCAAGAAGGAGCGGGCCATAGTTATGAAGCCGGAGAGTAGGGAGGTCTCCAGGAGGGGGGCGCTTGCTTTTCCCGTATTGAGCTTTGTAACCGCTGCTGTGCTTATCCCCCGGTCGGCACCTCTCGTTGGTATGCTCATGTTTGGCAACCTGCTCAATGTCAGCGGTGTTACCCATAGATTAGCGCGATCGGCAAGCACTGTGTTCATAGATGTCCTCACCTTTCTCCTCGGGCTGTGTGTGGGGGCACTGATGTCCGCTGAGGTCTTTCTCAGGCCTCAGACCCTGGCTATCCTTGGGCTGGCGGCGCTGGCCTTCGCTGTGTCTACCGCGGGCGGCGTACTGATGGCCAAGTTCGTGAACCTATTCCGCAAGGAGCCTATAAACCCGGTGATTGGCGCTGCCGGGGTTTCTGCTGTTCCTATGGCCGCCAGGGTGGCACAGAAACTGGGGCAGGAAGCCAATCCCGAGAACTTCCTGCTGATGCACGCTATGGGGCCCAACATGGCTGGGGTTATTGCCACCTCGGTTGCCGCCGGCATATTCCTGCAGATACTCTCATAGGCTTCAACGCTATCGATTTTGTGCCAGCCATAGCAGGAGGCGTGTTGCTTTCACTGGTGCACTGATCGGCGCTGTCTCTTGTTAACGAACCATCTGTCCTCGCCTTATAGGGCATTCCTTATCGGTGAGTGCGAATCCTCCTTCGTCATTGCGAGGAGCCCTGAGCCCTTCGATAAACTCAGGACAGGCCTGTCGAAGGGGTGCCGAAGCAATCTTGAATTTATTTGTGGTGAGATTCTCTTCGCGGAGTTTACCCTGAGCGAGATTCTTCGGTCGCCTTGCTCCCTCAGAATGACAGCAAGCCGAAGCTCTGAACGCAGTGAAGAGGAAGGGCTCGCAATGACATCTGTGTTTCCTCGTTGCTTCTACTTGACAGGGCCTTTGCATCGTGCTATGGTGGCGTTTAGTAATCGTATAAGATAACCGAAGCTTTCTTTGCCGTGGAAAGGGACGATTAGCATTTCTAGTGAGGAGGTAGAGGGATGGAGAGCCAGGAGATCTGCTGGATGAGTGCTGTAGACTTGGCCAGGGCGATCAGGGAGAAGAAGCTTTCGCCGGTAGAGGTGGTGAGGAGTTTCCTCGAGCGCATAGAGGCCATCAATCCAAAGATCAATGCCTACGTAACTCTGACTGCTGATTCGGCCCTGGCTGAAGCGAAGCAGGCTGAGGATGCCCTGATGAGGGGTAGGGAGTTAGGGCCTCTTCACGGTGTGCCGGTCTCTATCAAGGACTTGGTCTTTACCAAAGGCGTCCGCACTACCATGGGCAGCAAGCTACTGGAGGATTTTGTGCCTGAGGATGACGCTGTACATGTTGCCCGGCTGAAAGAGGCAGGGGCGATCATGCTGGGCAAGACCAACACACCGGAATTCGGCCTAAAGATGCTGACCGACAACCTGATCTTTGGCATCACGCGCAATCCCTGGAACTTGCAAAGGAGTCCGGGCGGCTCCAGCGGAGGTGCCGCTGCTGCTGTAGCTGCTGGGTTGGGCCCTCTAGCTGCCGGAAATGATGGCGGAGGCTCTATCCGCATTCCCTCTAGTTGCTGCGGTGTCTTCGGCATCAAGCCTCAATTAGGGCGTGTGCCCCGCTACCCAATCTTCCATGGGGCTGAGATACTGACTCACGAGGGGCCTATCACTCGGACGGTGGAGGATGCAGCCCTGATGCTTGATGTTATGGCTGGGCCCCACTGGGGTGATGTTTATTCCATCCCGGCACCTGGGGTCAGCTTCGCTGAATCTCTGCAGGGCGGCGTAAAGGGACTCAAAATTGCGTGGAGTCCCGACCTGGGCTACGCCGAGGTGAACCCCGAGGTTCGTGAGATCTGTGAGCGGGCCGCAGGGGAGTTCTCCCGGCTGGGAGCAGAGGTGGAGGAGGCACACCCCGGCTTTGACAATCCAGAGTCACACCATGCAACGCTGTTCGTTGCTGATCACCTCGCGGTGATCACATCGTTTGGGCCCGTGGACCAGATAGTGAACGAGGTGGACCCGCTCACGGCTACGATTCTGTATGTAGCAGCAGAAATGAAGGCCATAGAATACGCGAAAGCGATGTTCGCCAGGCAGGAGCTTGCAGTCAAGATGGGCAAGTTTTTCCAGATTTACGACCTGCTTCTAACCCCTACCCTTGCCGCCCCTCCTCCCCCGGTGGACGTTGCAGACCCCGCCGATTTCTTGAAATGGCTCCCTTTCGTCGTCGTTTTCAACCTAACGGGTCAGCCGGCGGCTTCTGTTCCTGCTGGGTGGACTGAAGACGGCCTGCCCGTGGGGCTCCAGATTGTAGGACGGCCTTATGACGAAGTCACTGTATTTAGAGCGGCGGCTGCTTTTGAGCAAGCCTCTCCCTGGGCGCACAGGAAGCCACCTTTGGAGTAACTGCAGAGTGGCTGGTACTCAGCATGAAAAACATATCGAGTGTTTAGCTGACGATTAGCGGGTCCGCCCCATTACCTTAGTAAAACTCTTACTAGTACTTTTGTATCGTTGTATTGGCTTGGTGTTTTTGATATGATTTGCATTGACTGGGGATTCACGTCGTCGGGTTGTACTTTGTCGAGCAGCTCATGCCTGATGGTTGGGCAGCGTTATGGGTAGTGAAACAGGGAAGAAATACGCAGAGAAGACAAAGAGACAGGTCGTTGAGGAGCTGGAAGCCCTGCATAAGCGTATAGCGGAACTGGAGAAGTCGGAGGCTGGGAGCAGGTGGTCGAAGGAGGCGCTGGTAGAGCGTGGACCTGTAACATCCGCGGCCATTGAACAAATGCCTGACGGCGTCATGCTAGTCAATATGGATGGCAAATTAACCTATATGAATAAGGCCTGTGCGAAACTACTAGGCTACAAAGCAGATGAGATGGTTGGTACATCTGCTCTTGAGCTGCCAACATACCGTCAATCAAAAGATAGAGAGAAGGCCAGGAGAATCCTGGAAAAGGTCATAAACGGAGGCAGTACTGAACCCATCGATATGGATGTCATCACCAAAGATGGCAGGGAAATTCCGGTCAGTTTTACAGCTTCAGTCATAAAAGATGCTCAAGGTAACTCAAAAACCTTGATTGCTGTCATAAGAGACATCGCCGAGCGCAGGCGGGCTGAGGAGGCAGTGCGGGGGAGCGAGGAACTGTCAAGAGGGATGTTAGAGACCGCCGCAACGGGGATATACCTCTTGCAGGATAGACGCTTCAAATATGTCAATCGCCTGTTCGAAGAGATATCGGGCTATAGGAGCGATGAGCTGGTAGGGACATATTCTCTTGAATACGTTCACCCTGAGGATAGAGAGGCAGTCAGAGCGAAAGCTATAGAGGTTCTGAAAGGGCAGAGTAGCTCGCCCTATGAGTTCAGGTTCATAAGAAAGGATTTGGAGACTGTTTGGGTTTTGGACAGGCTCACTTCCATTCGATACAGGGGAAAGCGGTCGGTGTTGGGAACGCTTATGGACATTACTGAAAGGAAGAGGATTGAGACGGAGGTTCTGGACTATACCAGGCAGATCGAGACGCTCTTCAATATCGGGACCACAGTGAGCCAAACTCTGAACCTAACGGAGTTGCTGGACAGCGTCCTGGAGAGGGTGCTGGGGGTAATGGAGATAGAGGCGGGGGGGATATTCTTGCTTGATAAACAAACCGATGAGCTGGTTCTCAAGGCTTATAGAGGTGCGTCTGCGGAATTTGTTGGGAGGGTAAAGGGGCTGATGGTTGGTGAGGGATTTACCGATCAGGCGGCCCTGTCAAAGAAGCCACTCATAGTGGAGGATGTCGCTGTTGATCCCAGACTTACGCGCATGGGGGCAAAGGAAGAAGGCCTGCAATCTTTTGCTGCTGTACCGATAGTGGCGAAAGATAAGATTCTGGGGGTGGTGGGTGTTGGCAGCTACAGGTCTCGCAAATTTCCCGATCGAGAGGTGAAGTTGCTTGGTGCCATAGCCAATCAAATAGGTATGGCGATCGATAACGCGCAGCTATATGAGCAGGCTCTGCAACTTGCATTTACCGACGGGTTGACTAGCCTTTATAACCGTCGATATCTAATGGAGCAGATAGAGCGAGAGCTTACCCGTGCCGAGAGAAGTAAAGGCTCCCTATCGCTGATGATGATTGATCTGGACGGTCTCAAGGCGATAAACGACCGTTTTGGCCATCACGAGGGAGATGGTATTTTGAAGGGGCTTGGAAGCATCATCAAAGCCAACACACGCGCCTCGGATGTTGCAGCTCGATGGGGAGGAGATGAGTTTATGTTACTCACACCTGAGACCAGCAGCAAGGGAGCGCGCAAGATTGGCGAGAGGATCAGATCTCAGGTGGAGAGGTATCGGCCAAAGATAGATGGCGAGGAAGTGAGAATTACTATAAGCGTCGGCATAGCGTCATGTCCTGCTCATGCTTCTGATGTCACGCAGCTTCTTCAAAGGGTGGATGAGGCTATGTATAGCGCTAAAAGAGGCGGCAAAAACCAGCTTTGCGTCTTCTCATACTAGAAAGGCGGGTCTTTGGTATGAATATCGGGGAGCTATTGCAGGTGATGGTAGAGAGAGGGGCATCGGACCTACATCTGAGGGTGCCGAGCCCGCCAGTCCTGCGTATTGATGGTGACCTGAGGCCTTTAGAGGAGCTGCCTGGTGTCACGCCCCAATATGCAAAAGAAGCACTTGAACATCTAACCACCGAGAGCCAGAGGGAGAGGTTCTACAGTGAGCTGGAGCTGGATCTGGCTTACAGTATCGCGGGGCTAGCTCGTTTTAGAGTCAATGTCTTCTTTCAGCGAGGGACCATCAGCCTCGCCATTCGACATGTATCGCTCAAAGTGCCAACCATAGAGGAATTTGGACTGCCCCCTGTGTGTAAGAAGCTAGCGCTTAAGACAAAAGGACTGGTATTGGTAACTGGCCCCACTGGCAGCGGTAAGTCCACCACTTTAGCTGCCATGATTAACCACCTGAACAAGAGCGATACGCGAAACGTGATCACCATTGAGGATCCGATTGAGTTCGTGTATCACAATGACAAGTGCATAATTGCCCAGCGTGACTTCGGGGATGATTTCAAGTCCTTTTCTGTTGCCTTGCGACACACCCTTCGGCAGGACCCTGACGTGATCCTTGTTGGGGAGATGCGGGATCTAGACACGATATCTACGGCGATCACCGCTGCGGAGACAGGTCACTTGGTATTGAGCACAGTGCATACCGTGAGCGCTCCTCAAACCATTGATCGCGTAGTTGACGTTTTCCCTGCCTACCAACAGGAGCAAATCCGATTTCAGCTATCGTTGGTGTTGGAAGGTGTGCTCTCGCAGCTTCTCTTGCCCAGAGCTGGAGGCAGGGGAAGGGTAGCTGCCTTCGAGATTATGGTCGCCACCGACGCCATACGTAATCTCATTCGGGATGGTAGAACCGACCAAGTTCCCACCTATTTGCAGACTGGCAGGCAATATGGCATGCAGACCATGGACCAGGCTTTACAAGACCTTGTCAGGTCAGGTACGGTCACTACAGAGGAAGCATTGATAAGAAGCACCAAGCCTGATGAGCTGCGCCGCCTGCGTGTTTGAGGCTTTTCCCCTGTTAGGTTGCCCATGGTAAGTCCCTTCCCCTTCGGGCTGAGCCTCAGGACAAGCTCTAGCCTCTCCCGTCGAGGGAGAGGTATTTTATGCGAAGCCATGCGAAAGGTTATAACCAATAGAATCCACGTGCTGGGGTGGTAACTGTTCGTCTATCCCGGTTTTGCCATGAAGTATCCTATGCCGGGTTTGGTGAGGATAAGCTGCGGGCGACTGGAGTCTGCTTCCAGTTTCTGCCGCAAGCGTCTGATATGGACCCTGAGGCTGTCTACAGCCCCGGGGTAATCGTCACCCCATACCTCTTCAGCTAGTCTGGAGTAGGTTGCCACACGGTCCCCGTTCCTTATCAAGTAGTGAATGATGTGAGCTTCGATGGCAGTGAGGTTTATTTGCTTTTTCCCATTCTCAAGCTGGCGTGTGGAGGGATTAAAGCGCAGTGGGCCGAAGGAGACGGGTGACTCTTCGGCAAAACTGTTCCTGTCGCGTACCCTGGCCTTTATCCGTGCCAGGAGTTGGAGCTGTCCGCAGGGCTTGACTATGTAATCGTCTGCACCCCACTCTAGCCCTTTAACTAGACTGGCTTCCTCGGTCTTGGCGGTGAGGACAATAATGGGAACAGAGGAGAAGAGACGTGTCTGCTTCAACACCTCGAAGCCGCTTATATCGGGAAGCCCCAGATCAAGGATGATGATATCGGGCTCTTCACTCTCCGCCAACTCCATCCCTTTCTTCCCCAGGTGGGTGGATACTAACTGGGTCTCAGGCCAGCCTAGCTGTAGGGCCAGGGAAACAGACTCTACGATCTCCGGGTCGTCTTCAATAATCAGCGCTTTCATAACTATCCTCCGATTTCAGGGCTTTTTTGTTCCCAAAATAGATTCTAAGCCTTTTCCGGGGTAGATTAGAGCGGATGCTCCAGGCTACCCCCTCAGCTGTCATTGCGAGGAGCGTTAGCGACGAAGCAATCTCAGGGGCCATGAAGAGAGGCAGAACCAGGAGATTGCTTCGCTGCCCCTTCCCCTTCACTTCGTTCAGTGTCAGGGCTTCGGCTCGCAATGACAAAGAAGCATTGAACTTAGCCGCTCTACAAATGCCGATACGAGTTGCGCAACCCCAACCATTTGACCCAACCGAAATATGATACAATCCACTGACCAGGGTTCCTACTCTTTGGAGCCTTCCAGGGGCAATGAGAAGCCGAAGGTTGAGCCCCTGCCTGCACGGCTTTCTACCCAAATCCGCCCTCTATGAAGCTCCACCAGTGTCTTGCACAGAGCTAGCCCCAGACCAAGTCCGCTGAAGCGCTCTCTGTCACTGTCAATGCGGTGGTAGGGATCGAATAGCCGCTGCTGCTCTTCCTCGGCTATCCCCGGACCGGTATCCTTAACCTCCACTACCAGGTTGCCATCATCTTCCCTGGCTCCTAAAGTGATCTTTCCCCCCTCAGGGGTGAATTTGAAGGCATTGTTGAGCAGGTTCAGCACAATCTGCCGCAACCTGACCCTATCACACCAGACCGAGGGCAGTGAAGGAGGCAGCTTCGAGACCAGGGATTGCTCGCGATTCGCAGGCACCGGGGCCACCTCCTCAACTAGTTCCCGAAGCAATTGCAGCGCGTCCACTTGTTCAGGCTTCAAATGGAGCATGCCCATCTCCCCTCTTGCCAGGTCCAGGAGTTCGTCAATCCTGCTATTAAGGTTAGCGGCGCCCCGGCTGATGTTTTGGGCTACCCTCAGCAGAGTCTCATCTTTGAGCTCAGAGGTTAGTAGTTGACTTGACATCACTACTGGAGTGAGGGGGGTTTTCAGCTCATGTGCCAGCGCCCTGGTAAACTCTATTCTTTTCTTCATTTCCGCTTCCAACTCCTGGCGCAGCTTTTTTTCCTTCTCGTACAGCCTTTGCACCTTCTCCTCTGCTTTCACCCGCTCGGTAACGTCGTGGAAATTGGCGACAATACCTCCCACAACCGGATCGTGGAGAAGGTTCTTGGCGATGACTTCCAGGGTACGGTACGAGCCGTCCTTATGCCGAACACGTACCTTGTAGTTTAGAGTGATATCCGGGTTCTGCACCAATTGAGAAAACGCTTCAGTTGCTCTTGGTACATCGTCTGGATGAACGAATTCAAGTGAGTTCCTGTCAGGTCGATCTACCACTTTGTGCCCTAACAGGCGTTGATAGGATGGGCTTTGGTAGCGGATAGTGCCATCACGATTCACAACACTGACGACATCCAAAGAGTTTTCTATGAGCGCCCGGAAGTATTCTTCCTTGGCGCGCAAGGCTTCCTCCATCCGCTTGCGTTCCGTGATGTCGATCATAGAGGCCTTCAGGCAGATGGGCTGGCCCTCATCATCTTCAACCATGCTTGCTCGTACCTGGACATCGAAGGTTGAGCCATCCGCTGTTAAGGCGACCAGTTCTCCTTGCCAGATGCCCTTTCGGAGGAGCGTTCTCACTACACTTGCAGCCTGTTTTCGGTCTTGCCACATTTCCACGGCGGGCTTTCCGATGGTTTCCTCGCTGCTATCGTACCCCCACATCTTAAGGAAAGAGGCGTTGACGTAGGTCAAGTTGCCTTCAAGGTCGGCCATGAGGATGGCATTGAGGGATGACGCTATTGCCCAGTCCTTTATCCTCAACTCGTCCTCCGCCTGCTTGCGCTCCAGGTTCTCATACTGAAGTTGTTCGTAGGCAGTTCTTAGTTCGATAGTGCGTTCCTCCACCAGCTCCTCGAGGTGCTGGCGGTATTTTGCCAGTTCCTCCTCCGCCTGCTTGCGCTCGGTGATGTCGCTGGCTACTATTCCGAGCCCGTCTCCCACCTTGAATGCCTTGACGTTCAGGTGTATGTCTCCAAACTCCGGATGTGGGACAACGTCGTCGGCAATGAATAGGTCTCCCGTTTTGATAACATTGAGATACTCATCGTATCTTCCTGGCTCTCTCAGGCCGGGCATAAGCTCCAGGATGTTCTTTCCCATACCGGCTGTTGCAGCCTTCGCTGATAGGCCAACCAGTCTTTCCCCCGCAGGGTTTATTCCCACAAGGTTAAGGTCTTCATCGAACAAGATGAAGACGTCTGTGGATGCCTCTGCAAAGGCGCTCAATTCATTCTTCCACCCTTTGAATATTTGAGCATTGCTCCGGTGGGGTTTACTTCGTGGGGCTACGCTGCTCTCAACCATCTCTCGCCTCCGCAATCGTAGTGAGGAGCTGGGTTAATCCACGAATTGGGCACAGGTTTCCAGTGCGTCCTTCGTGGCCGATTAGGTTAGCAGATTATAAGCGACTAGTCAATGGCTTGCACTCGTTCATATGACTAGCGACCCATCATATCCCTTTTTGATTTGCTAGCCCCTGTTCCGGGGATTTGCATGGTGCCAGGCAGCCCGGTGCTTGATAGGGATCTTAGTCTATTATGTCGCTTAACATATGTTGGCCAAAGGGTATCCTGGTCTTTGATGAAAGTGGCCTAAGGTCGCGGCCGGCCCGATGAGATTGTACAACCCTTGGGATTAAGAAAAGATTAAGGAGGTATTAAGGAAGAATTACGCGGAGATTACAAAAAGCTTACAAAAGTATTACAACTTGGGTTTATGGGCTTTGGCGCGCTTTCGCATCCCCCGGATGGAGGGGGCTAAGATACACCCTCATCCTTCGGCAGGCTCCCTTCGACTTCGCTCAGTTCTTCCGTTCGCCCTGAGCCTGGGCCGACAGGTCGGCCGACACTCGGCCTCGAAGGGCCGTTCATGGTTCGACAGGCTCACCACGAACGGCAACTAGAATTAGAAGGGAGAGGAATGCGCAATGCTCCCTCCCCTGGCGGGAGGGAGTTAGAGGGAGGGGGATCAAAAGGGAAGCTTCTCGGCTTGACAAATGGGCATAAATGGGCTAAGAAAGTAGTACGCGAAATCAACGGTTTATGACCATCTCGTTTCCGCTTTTTGCTCTGTTCCCGCGATTATTAGGAACTTCTCACCCCGGTAGAGGAGGCGAGAGATGGCGAAAAAGAGCACGGCTGTGCGAAGCAAAGTTGACTTTACTGAATACATCCAAAACCTGGCGACCTATTTGTTCCGTTCGTACGGGGTTAATCCGGATGCCATTACGCTGAAGATAAACGCCGGCGATGTTTCGCTGGGTATAGATGCGGCAATTCCTTGTGGTTTGATTATCAATGAACTCGTTTCAAATTCACTGAGACACGCCTTTCCAGCAGGCAAGGCTTGCACTGACCGAGAAAGCGAAATCCGCATCAACCTTCGTGCCCATGATAATAAGCTTACACTGATTGTCAGTGATAATGGTGTCGGCTTCCCGAGAGATCTAGACTTACGAAATACGGAGTCATTGGGCCTGCATTTGGTGAACACCTTGACCAGGCAACTTGCGGGTACTATCGAGCTTGATAGAAGCGGTGGAACCGCATTTGAGATTACGTTTGCAGAACCACACCACTAGGAAAGGGGCTAATGCAGTGGCAAGCGCACGGATCCTGGTTGTTGGAGACGAGGGCATCGTCGCCGAGGAGATACGAAGTAGGCTGAAAAGGCTGAGATATCGAGTTGCTGCCGTCGCCTTTTCCGGAGAGGAGGCGATTAAGAAGGCAGAGGAGACACACCCGGATCTAGTGCTGATGGATATCAGGTTGAGAGGGGATATCGACGGCGTGGAAGCTGCCCAAGAAATCCGTGCCCGTTTCGACATCCCGGTGGTCTACGTCACTGCTTATGCCGATGAGGCCACATTGCAGCGGGCAAAGACGACAGAGCCTTATGGCTATATACTCAAGCCGTTCGAAGACAAGGAACTACGCACCGGCATCGAGGTGGCCCTTTACAAGCATAACATTGAAACGAGATTAAGACAGAGCGAACGGTGGCTTGCTACCACACTCAAAAGTATAGGCGATGCGGTGATTGCCACAAATGCCAAAGGACGCGTGCTGTTTATGAATCCCGTTGCCGAGGCACTGACGGGCTGGAAGCACAAAGACGCCTTGGGGAAAGGTCTGACTGAAGTATTCAATATTGTAAGCGAAGAAACGCACGAAGTTGCGGAAAACCCGGTCGAGAGGGTAATCCGGGAGGGCATTGTTGTCGATCTGGCAAATCATGTCCTTATTGCCAGGGACGGAACGGAAATACCTATTGATGACAGCGCTGCACCGATCAGAGATGACAAAGGAAACATCACGGGTATCGTTTTGATCTTCTACGACGTCAGCGAGCGCAAGCGGGCGGAGCGGGAATTGGCCAAATACCGCCAGCACCTTGAGGAGTTGGTGGAAGAACGCACCGGTGAGCTAAGAATCGCCAATGAACAACTAGAGGAGCTTTACCAACAGGAAAAGGAACTGCGCCAGGAGTTGGAAGAGGAAATGAGGAAAAGAATTGAGTTTACCAGAGCGCTGGCGCATGAGCTGAAAACCCCGCTCACTCCAGTGGTGATGTCAAGCGAGGTGCTGGCTTCTGAGCTTAAAGATGAGACTATGCTGAGATTGGCCAGAAACATCAGCCGGGGCGCTGCTAATCTGAACAGCAGGATCGATGAACTCCTCGACCTGGCAAGAGGCGAGGTAGGCATGCTCCAGATAAAGCCCGAACAGGTAGACGTGCTACAACTGATTCGGGAGGTGGTTGCCGATGTGGCTCCAGTACGTTTGAGTCGCGAGCAGTCCCTGATCTTGAGGTTGCCTCCTTCACTGCCCCTGGTCTGGGGTGATAGGGTCAGGTTGCGGCAGATTGTGCTGAATCTGCTCAACAATGCCTTTAAGTTCACCCCTGCGGGAGGAAAGATCACTTTAAGAGCCAGGCAAGAGGATGGGAACCTGGTAGTGGAGGTCAAGGATACAGGTCCGGGTATAGCCGAGGAAGAGCAGCAGCGGCTATTCGATCCCTACCACCGTAAGGAGAGTGATAGAGAGCGCTTGAGCGGACTCGGGCTGGGGCTAGCTCTGTGCAAGACGCTGGTGGAGCTTCATAAAGGGCGGATATGGGTAAAAAGTCGTGCAGGGAGAGGCTCAACCTTCGGCTTCTCATTGCCCCTGGAAGGCCCCGGTCGGTAGCAAACCCTGATGGCCAGGCCCCTGAGGGAATCAGGGGCAGGCGCTCACCGGCGAATCATGAAAATAGACTTACCAGACGCCGTTCGTGGTGAGCTTGTCGAACCATGAACGGCCCTTCGACAGGCTCAGGGCGAACGGAAGAAAGCCTATTTTCGGAACAAAAAGGTCTTGAAATCAGGACCATCTTCACAAATAGGGATTCTTATCAAAAACACCTCTTGCTTTGCCATTTTTTCGAGGGGGACAAGATCTATTCCTCAAGCTTGATCTCAAACTGGCAGCAAATGTCATCCGGGCTTTCTCGGGGAGGCAGCTTCAGAGGCGTTACCTTTATCTTGGGATTATTGAAGTACTTCTCCATGACCTTCTTCTCCAGCACATGACAGAAGTATTCCATCCTTTCCGGTGCCGCCTTCTCGAAGAATTCCAGTGGTGCGCATTTCGTAGTACTCGTTATCACGTGGTTCTCGCTCTTGATATCAAGCTCCCCAGCGAAAAGCTCTGACCCAACATGGCTATCTGGAGCTAACTGTACAATCTTCAGAGCATCGAGGACAGTTTTTGGCTCGACATTCCCTATCTTGGCGAACTTCGGAACTACCTTCTCACCTACCGTCAGCCAGACTTCCAGATTGCAACCGTCGGCGGCCTCCATACCAAACCTATCCATGACCGCCTGGTACCAGATGGCAGATAGGCGCATATATGCCTTTTGCCATGAATGCATCAGCTTGATGAGGAAATCCTTGGAGAAATCCTCAAATCTTAGATCGTGCTTGTACGGACCACTGTAATCCGTCAACTCTGGCATCTTGGACCTCCCTCCAGTTGTGTTAGCTTTCTTTGCGGAGTGTATTCTTGAGCTATTCACTTGTCAAGTCAGTGCCCGAGGCCGCTTAGCAACAAACTGTTCCAAACACTTTCCTTACTCTGCCGGGGTGTGATTCCAGTTCTTCTACCTCATCGGTATGTTATACTTGTGGTCGATAGGGGCTGGTGCGTCCCATCAATCTCGGGGCGCAATCTGTGGGAGAGCACGGTATCTGGGACCTGATCGTATGTGACTATGTATTTCGCATCTTAATCGGAACCAATGGGAGATTGGTTGAAAGCCCCTTACGAGGGCAGCGGAATAATCATTGAATGCATAGCGCTTGACAGGCACTGTGCGTTCGGGGGGTAAAATGAGAACTGACGTGAGACTTACTAAGGAGACAGAGTCCTTCATTATCAGTCAGGGCGCGGACCTGGTGGGGATTGCCCCTGTCGAGCGCTTCCGAGATGCTCCTGAAGGGTATGGACCGAATGACTACATGTCAGATGCTACCTGCGTCATATCCATCGGCATTCACCTCGCTGACGGGATATGTGATGTTTGGGGAGAATATAGCGAGCCGGGCAAGTCTATAGCACCCTACCTGTTCTATGGATACGGCCTGGTGAACCTGGAACTGGGCCGTATTGCCAACCTAGCAGCCAAACGCTTGGAATATAGGGGTTACAAAAGCCTGACTTTCCCTCCAACCTGGACTATCGCCATGTATCGTTCGATTGGGCTACTCCAACCGCACTATATCGGCGCCGATTTCTCGCATAGGCACGCCGCTGCGGCTGCTGGCCTGGGGGAGATTGGCTGGAGCGGTCTGACGATTACCCCGGTCTTTGGTGCTAGGGTAAGGTTTAACTCGGTCATAACCAATGCCCCTCTGGCGCCAAGCGCGATGTATCAGGGAACACCCCTTTGTCAACCCGACCGCTGCGAGTTGCTATGCGTTACGGAATGTCCTGCTAGGGCGCTTTCTTCCACCGAGACCCATGAGGTAAGCATCGGGGAGCGGCGCTTCAAGTACTCCAAAATCGATATGATCCGCTGCATGTACGGGATTTATGCTCTGGTCAAGGGCTCTGGAAGCATCGGAGGGGTGGAGATTCCGCCTGGGCCGGGCGACATTCAGCATTTCTGGCAGGCCAGGGAGCAACAGAATGGACGCGATAGGGCCATGATAGAGAATTGCTTCGGCATCATCTGCGGCGACTACTGAGGCAAGTGCCTTCACCAGTGTCCCGCTCACCTTTACTGGCGGACAGGACCAAGCCGGAGCAAGCCCAGCGGTGAAGCTGTGTTTTGAAAGACGAGTGGGAAAGGTAAAGAGAAGTTAGGTACAATTTCTTGACAGATCCGATTGCATCGCATAGGATACTTACAATAGTCAGCAGGGCAATTCATCCCAAAAGGCCAATCACCGCCCGATGGGAGGGGGCCATTCTTGCCGAACACGCGAGGCCAGAAACCATGAAGACGAATATTCTGGACAAGATAGACTCCCCTGCCAAGCTTAGGGGCCTGGCATACGATCATCTGGAGAAACTGAGCTCTGAAATCCGACAGGAGTTAATCAGCACTGTCCCCCTAAACGGAGGCCACCTTGCGTCCAACCTAGGGGTCGTCGAGTTAACTATTGCCCTGCATCGAGTTTTCGACAGCCCCACCGACAAGATTGTGTGGGATGTAGGACATCAGAGCTACGTGCACAAGCTTCTAACAGGGCGGAGGGAGAAGTTCTCAAGCATTCGCCAGTATGGAGGTCTCTCCGGATTCACGGATCGGGAGGAGAGCCCCCACGATGTTTTTGGTGCTGGCCACGCCAGCACATCTATCTCGGCTGCCTTGGGTATGGCGCTGGCTCGAGACTTAGGGGGCGAGAACCATCATGTGGTTGCTGTTATCGGCGATGGTGCTCTCACTGGCGGCTTGGCCATCGAGGCCCTCAATCATTGCGGACACTTAGGTACCAGGCTAATCGTGGTTCTCAATGATAATGGCATGGCAATCTCCCCCTCTGTAGGAGCTTTTTCCAGGTTTCTGAGGCGTGTGACGCTTGACTTGAGGTACGAACAGGCAAAGAGACGAGCGAGAAGGACCGTCACTTTCTTCCCTCTGGGCGAACTAGCCTGGGCAGTCAGTAAGCGGGTCAAGAGGTTCATGAAGAGAGCACTTGTCCCGGGAGCAATATGGGAGGAGTTTGGCTTCACCTACGTGGGTCCCGTGAACGGTCATGATATCAGAGAACTGGAGGGAGCGCTGCTTAGGGCGCGGGACTATGAAACCAAACCCACATTCATCCACGTCCTGACTCAAAAAGGCAAGGGCCATTCTGCCGCAGAAGCGGATGCAGTCAGGTTTCACGGTATGGCTCCTACCAACAAAGCGACGGTTACCAGCCCGTGCTATAGCGAGGTCTTTGGGCAAACGGTCCTTCGGCTAATGCGAGAGAATGAGAGAGTGGTGGCTATCACTGCTGCCATGCTCGATGGAACGGGACTCTCAGAGGCCAGCTGTCAATTCCCCCATCGGGTCTTCGACGTTGGCATTTGCGAGCAGCACGCTGTCACGCTCGCCGGAGGGCTGGCCACCCAGGGGTTTATTCCGATTGTAGCGATCTACTCTACCTTCTTGCAGCGGGCCTATGATCAGCTCATTCACGATATTTGCATCCAGAATCTACCTGTCGTTTTCGCCATCGACCGCGCCGGCATTGTGGGCGATGATGGCAAGACGCATCAGGGTACCTTTGACATTTCCTACCTATGTTGCATCCCCAACATGGTTGTAGCCGCCCCGAAGGACGAGGATGAACTCCAGCATCTACTGTATACAGCAGTCGTCAGAGAATCTCCCATGGCAATCCGTTATCCCAGGGGCAGTGGGCCGGGGGCGACACTGAGCTCTGATGTTAGGCAAGTTCCCATTGGCAAAGGGGAGCTGTTAAGGGTTGGGCAAGACATTGGCATCCTGGCCATTGGCTCAACCGTTTACCCTGCGCTGAGTGCGGCAGAACGGCTGGGAGAAGAAGGCATCAGGTGCGCGGTTGCCAACGCTCGCTTTGCCAAGCCCCTGGACTTAGACCTTGTCCTGGGTCTGGCGGCCCAGACCAAGAGGCTAGTAACTGTGGAAGAGAACATCCTTGCCGGAGGCTTTGGGAGCGCAATCTTGCAGCTGATTCAAGCTTCTGGATTGTCGGACGTGAAAGTTGAGTGTATTGGATTGCCAGATGCCTTTGTCGAGCATGGCCCACGGGAGCTTCTTAGCGCCATGTTTGCTCTCGATTCCGACGGGATAGCCCGGCGCATTAGAGTGTCTTTTCCAGAGCTATTTGCCCGAGGGCATAGCAAATAAAAGCGCATTTATTGGCGCCTTTCTTCCGCACCCCGCGTGCTGAAATGCAACATTCCAGTGCGTAGCAGGAACCCTGGTTTCTCCAAAGGGAGGTCGAGATTAGTGGACGAACCCTGATAGGCCTGTGGAAGGCGAATGCTCCCCAGTGGGTCTGGATCATGGCTCCTCTGTGGTTTGCCCCTACCATTCTCGCACTTGATGGGGGAATCCACGAATGGGGACGGGTGGCCCTTTTCCTGGTAGCGGTGACCATTGGCATGGGTGTTGCCGAGTTGGCCGGTACCTACTCGGATCGGGATGAAGACCGGCTATATGGTCCAACCAATCCGCTAGTTACCGGTGAACTCGATGCCGGGACGGCGAGGAAGGCCCTGATCGTGCAGAACATCGTAGCCGGGTCACTGGGATTTGCCCTACTGTTGCTCACCCTCAACGCTTCTCTAGTAATAGCTATGATAGTGGGCTGGTTCGTAGCGTTGTCATATTCATTGCCGCCTTTTCGATTTAAGGAAACGGTTGCTGCTCCATTTTTCCACGGTCTTGGGGTGGCGCTTCTACCTATTTTTGCCTGGCTGATTGTTGAACCATCATTGACTGCAAAAAATGGCTTTATCATAGCCTTTGCCGCATTCCTTTTCTTAAGCAGTTTCGGGTTTGCAATTACTACGAAGTTTAGAAAAACACTGCTGGCCTTCAGTTCTGGCCTAATTCAGGTTGAACCGGGTGCCAGCGTGTTTGACCTTAGCACTGTTGGCTTAAAGCTAAAGGTTAAGACTGCGATCGCTCTGGAGGGAATTGCGACTCTAGGAGCGTTTGTTCTGGTTCCTATCTTCTGGCATCTGGGGATATTTGACATGGCATTATCAGTTGCGTTGCTAGCCCTGGCGTTGCCATTCTCAGTCCTGGCCATAGTTATGCGAATCAAAGATCCTGTCAAGCATGGCGAAACGAGCGTGTGGCTTTTGGGACTAGCCTGGGTATTTGTGATACTCTCGCTGTTAGCTGTCGCAGTTGCAAGCGCCATCCACTGGGGTTTTGCAATTCTATCCTGTACCCTTTTCCTGCTAGTGTTTTCCCTGTTTGTCAGGATCGTTCATCCCTGGGGATGTAAAGCTCCAGGCGGCCGCAAGATAGCTACACATGAGCCCTTGGCGTTCTCTGTCGCCTCCGGAAGGGATATCAGCCACAAATAAGGTCAATCTGGATCGGAGAATATGTCGAAGCTAACGCAATTCAAGAAAGGAGGATCAAGATGAAGACGAAACTGGTGGTCATTTTGGTCGTCGGGGTGTTAGTTGGAGGCATTCTCTTAGCAGGGTGCGCGGCTGAAGAAGAAGCCGGGGGGGCCATCAAGATCGGGGTGCTGCCGGCACTCACTGGCAGCCTCGGCACGAACGAAGAGCAGGCTGTCCACGGTATTAAGCTAGCTTTTGACGAGGTCAATTACGAGGTGGCGGGCCGGAAGATTGAGCTGATAGTAAAGGACGTGGGCATGGACCCGGCAGTTTGCCTGACGAAAGTGAAAGAGCTCAAAATACAGAACAATGTTGACCTGATTTTAGGCCCTTGTGTCACCAGTGCAGGCCTGGCTATTCGCGACTATATCCATGAGAACGAGATCTTGACAATAGCCTGGTTTTGCTCCAGTCCGAAGTTCATAGAGGAGAAGTATAGCAGGTATTTCTTCCGCTCATCTCATAACTCCGGGCACCAGCCTACCGGTCACTCAGCCTACATACCCTATACTGTGAACGGGTATCGCAAAGCGGTCTGCATTGCGCTGGACTATCAAGCTGGGCGCGACGAAGTGGAAGGGTTCAAGAAGATCTTCGAGGGGCTGGGCGGCAACGTAACCCAGGAAATTTACACGCCTATAGGAACTCTAGACTATACTCCCTACGTGACTCAGATCGATTTGGATGCCGACTTCGTATGGTCATTCCACTGGGGAGATGATGCCGTACGCTTTGTACGGGCATTGGATGACTACGGGATAAAGGATCAGGTGGGGCTGTTCTTCACCGGGGGTGGCACCGTCGAGCCCCCTGACCTGTGGGCGCAGGGCGACTCCGCCCTTGGAATCGAGGACGCGAGTCATTACAGCCCGGTTTTGAACACACCCGAAAACTTAAGGTTTGTGCAGGCGATTCGGGACAAGTATCAGGAGGAGGTGACCATCTACACAGAGCATGGCTATGTAGCGGCTAAAATGGCCATATTGGCTCTTGAGGAAGTCGAGGGCGCCGTTGAGGACGTGGATGGGATGATTCAGGCCCTTGAGAATCTGGAATTCGAGGCGCCGCGTGGTCCCATCAAGTTCGAGGGCCTCCACAGCCCGATTCAGAACATATATCACAGGGTGGTGGAAAAGGTAGATGGCAAGTTGCAAAACACCGTGATAGGTACTTATACCGAAGTAGGACCCTATTGGATGCCGGAGGAGCTTCGTTAGGCTGAGGGAGGTTGATCTGGAATGCCCCAGGCAGACCAGCTGGCCCTGGTGTTCCTCAACGGTATAGCGTTCGGCATGTTGCTCTTTCTCCTGGCTGCCGGCTTGGTGCTGATGCTTGGGGTTATGAACATCATCAACCTCGCTCACGGCTCCTTCTTCATGCTTGCAGGCTTCATTGGCGTGGCGGTTGGGGTGAAGACGGGCAACTTCGCTCTGGGCATTCTGGCCGGCGTGGGAGCTATCGGTTTTCTTGGTCTGGTAATGGAGCGCTTCTTCCTCCGCCGCCTTCCGGGCAAATCAGAGCAAGTACTCTTCACTTTGGGCTGCGTCTACATTATTTGGGATTTGGCCAGAGCAGTCTGGGGGTCAAGCCCGCGATTCCTCTCCGCTCCATCAATTCTCGGTGGTTCGGTGGCCATCGGGGATTATCAATTTCCAGTGTACCGCTTAGCAGTCATCCTTTTTGGCTCGATAATAGCTATAGGGCTGTGGTTCTTCGTGGAAAGGACGCGGCTTGGCGCCATCGTCCGGGCGGGCGCGGATGACAAGGAGATGGTAGCGGGGATAGGGATAGACATCAAACGGGTTTTCGCCGCGGTTTTCACTTTGGCTGCTGTGCTGGCAGGCCTGGCCGGAGTGATAGCGGCTCCCATTCTGACGGCCGATCTGGATATGGATTGGCTGATCTTGACTCTGGCATTGGTTGTGATGGTAGTAGGAGGACTAAGAACCATACAGGGGGCTCTTGTCGGCAGCCTCTTGATTGGGCTGGTGGACAGCCTGGGCAAGTTCTTCTTCCCTGAGCTGTCCATGTTTCTGATATTCGGAGTTATGGCCCTTATCCTGGCGTTTAGGCCGTACGGGATCGTTCGTTCACATGAAAAGCTTGGGCTCAAGAGTTAGGCATCTCAGATACCCTGTCTGCCTGGTCGCAGCAGGTGTGATCCTTCTCCTGGTCCTTCCTCAGGTGATATCCTCCTATTATGTGCTATTGTTAACTGAGATCCTTATCTTTGGCATCTTCGCGCTCAGCGTTAACATGCTGCTGGGGTATACCGGTCTCGTCTCACTGGGGCAGGCGGCTTTTTGGGGAGCTGGCGGCTATACAGTGGCTCTCCTCATCGTTCAGGGTAGCGTTGACAACTTTTGGTTGTGCATCATTGCCGCTCTTCTCGTTTCAGCAGTTCTTGGCCTTGTTTTTGGCTTTCTGGCGCTGCGGACAACTGGCATGTACTTCATAATGCTTACCCTAGCTCTGGCGCAAATGCTGTGGGCGCTCGTCTGGCGCTGGCGCTCGCTCACCGGCGGGGATGACGGTCTGCCGGGTATTACCCGCCCTGACTTCGGATTGCCATGGTCGCTGGCGGATACTGTAAACTTTTACTATTTCATCTTTGTATTCTTCGCCATCGCTGTCTTCCTCCTCTACTGTATTACCCGGTCGCCCTTTGGCCGCACCTTGGTCGGTATCCGCGAGAATGAGTCCCGGCTGCAGGCTTTGGGCTACAATACCTGGCGATACAAGTATGTCTGTTTTGTGATAGCTGCGGTATTTGGTGGCCTGGCTGGGGCTTTGAAAGTCTATCAAGACGGCTTCATCAGCCCAACCTACCTAAGCATGACGACGTCGGCAATAGTTGTGCTAATGGCTATGATAGGGGGCACCAGGGTCTTCGCAGGGCCCATCTTGGGCGCTGGTGCGGTCTGGATCATAAGGAGTATAGTAAGCTCATACACCGAATACTGGACACTTATCCTGGGCGTCCTTATGGTTATTGTTGTTATGTTTGCTCCTCAAGGGATTGCTGGTTATCTTGCACGACTGAGGGAGAGATATGGAACCGTTAAGGGCTGAAGGCATTTCTAAGAACTTCGATGGCTTGTATGCAGTACAAAATGTCTCCTTGAGCGTAAGGAGTGGCGAACGTCGGGCAATTATCGGGCCAAACGGGGCGGGGAAGACTACCCTATTCAACCTGTTATTGGGAGAGCTGAAGCCTTCGACTGGCCGGATATTTGTGTTCGGCCAGGACGTTACTTCTATCCCAGTGCATGAGCGCGTTCGCCTAGGGTTGGCTCGCACATTTCAGATAATGAATCTGATCACTGATCTGTCTGTTCTTGATAACGTGAAGCTGGCCGTTCAAGCGGTTATGCCATTTCGGTTTGGCATGTTTCGCCCACAGAGCGCATATACTAGCCTTCTTGATGAAGCTCAGGCGCTGCTAACTCAATGGGGGTTATGGGAAAAGCGGAACGACCGGGTCCAAGACTTGTCCTACGGGCAGCAGCGCCGAGTTGAGCTAATCATGGCTTTAGCCTCAAAGCCTAAGATACTGCTGCTGGACGAACCGACCAGCGGACTCTCACAGGCCGCAGCTGCTTCGTTTCTCGACATGATACGCGGACTAGGGCGCGATATTACCGTGGTAGTTGTTGAGCATGATATGGATGTGGTGTTTGACCTAGCCGATTATATCACTGTACTTCATAATGGCCAAGTAATAGCTGAAGGAACGAAAGAGGAGATCAAATCCAACCCTAAGGTTAGGGAAGTCTACTTAGGCGAGAAGGGGTGACGGGGTGCTCGAGTTGATCGACATTCATACCTATTACGGGGATAGCCACATCCTCCAGGGTGTTTCATTGGAGGTTGCAGAAGGCTCCGTAGTAGCTCTTCTGGGGCGAAATGGCGTGGGTAAGACAACCGTTATCCGTTCAATCATTGGCTTTACCCCTCCTTGCCAGGGTGCAGTGCGCTTCAAAGGCGTTGACATCACCGGTTTTGAGCCCCATCGAATCGTTCAAATGGGCATAGGCTTGGTACCTCAGGGACGGCGGATTTTTCCTTCGTTGAGTGTGAAAGAGAATCTCGCTATAGCGGCGCGCAACAATCGCGGTCGCCGTCGAGGCTGGGATTTGAATAGAGTCCTTTCCTCCTTTCCCCAGCTTGAGGAGCGACTCAATGCCCGGGGGAGTTCCCTCAGCGGAGGGGAACTGCAGATGCTGGCCATAGCTCGGGCCTTAATGGGCAATCCTGACCTGCTATTGATAGATGAGTTCTCAGAAGGGCTTGCTCCCTTGATACTCCAAGAGACAGGTCGCATTATTCAACAACTCAAGAGTGAGGAAGGCCTTTCAATGCTGTTGGTTGCACAGAATATTCGTCTGGCCCTCGAATTGGCCGACTATGTCTATGTCATGAGCAATGGTCAGGTGGCCTATGAGTCCACGCCCCAGGAACTAAGGGACAACGACGAAGTCAAGGCAAGGTATCTCGGTGTATAGAGGGCAAGCCCCCCAGGGATGCGTTCGTGATATTCTAGCTCGGACAAACAGGCCGAAGAAATGAGAAGGTCCATAGCGAAATGCCTCAAACTGGCGAGAATCACCTCTTGGCCATCGTTTTCGCTTTCCTTCGTTATCATCTTCGCGGTGGGGGCATATGAAGGAACAAGCTGGGCCGAGGCGTTAGTCGGCTTTGCTGCCCTGTTCATATTCGCTGGCTTCGCGTTCGCCCTCAATTTCTACTCCGACAGGGAATCCGACATCTATCATGATGGCAAAGAGAAAGAGTTCGATCTCAGTAAGCAGCCGTTGATCACCGGGGAGGTTACAGAGCGGGAATGCATAGCGTTCTGCGTAGTGACATTCCTCACAGCAGTCGTACTCGGTTTTGTGGTGAGCAACCTGTTTGGACTGCTTATGGTTTCGGTGTGTCTCGTAGGCGGTATACTGTACTCCCATCCTTGGATTAGGCTCAAAGCGAAGCCCGTTGTTGATATTGTTTGCATGGCCGGCATGGCTGCGGTTCTTTTCTCGGCAGGGTACGCACTTGCACGGGGAACGATGCTGAACTGGCCGGCGTTCCTTTTCTTGTATATGTTTGCTGCCATCAGTCACATTCCCTCCGTTCTGTATGACTACAAATATGATGCTCAAGCGGGGCTCAGAACCTCCGCCGTCGTCTTCGGCCAGCGTAATTTGGCGAAAGCGATGTGGGTCTTGTGGCTGTGTATTCTACCTCTTGCATGGTTCATAATCTCAGAGCCTTATGCGTTGGGCTATAAGGTAGCTGTGGTTCTAGGGTGTGCGAGCCTGGCAATCTATACCTCGACAGTTTGGTGGTCCTTGAGAACCCCGAGCCAAACTGTGCCGCTGCTCACTGGGCACCCAAGGCGAGAGATTGCCTTCTCGTCCGTAGTCTCGCTGTCATTCCTTTGCTACGCTTGCTTCAAGCTTTTCTCGGCGTCTTAGGCGATGGCATCGTCAACCCAACGCTAGCCCGCCTAAGAGCTAAAATAGGAGGTAGCGAGTTATGCCGGCAACCTATTTCCTGGAGGGAGGTTAGGATGAATATCCGAACTCTAAAGGCCCTCTGGAAGGCTAATATTCCGCCCATGGTCTGGCTCTGCCCACCGTTATTGATTGGCGCTATTATTCTCGGACTTGATGGCGGAGCCCCCGAATGGGCGCCGATCGCCCTTTTACTGGTAACGATAACCCTTCTCATGGCTATTCTCGAGTTTGCCAATGTTTACACGGATCGAGATGAAGACCGGCTATATTTTCCAAATAATCCGATCGTTACTGGTGAACTTGACGCAGGGAAAGCCAGGAAGGCTTTAATTTTGGAGAACATCGTAGCAGGGGTATTTTTGGTTGCTCTACTGTTGGTCACCCTTAACTATTCTCTGATAATAGTAGTGATAGGGTGCTGGTTCGTGAATCTAGCATATTCAGTGCCGCCTCTTAGATTAAAGGAAACGGTTGCTGATCCATTTAACCATGGTTTTCTCTACGCGCTTCCAACTATTGCTGCCTGGCTCGTTGTTGAACCGTCATTAACTGCGGGAAATGGCTTTATCATAGCCTTTGCCTCACTCCTTTTCCTTTTCAGTTTCGGCTACGGAATATCAGTCAAGTTTAGAAAAACATTCCATGCTTTGAATTCTGGCCTGATTCAGGTCGAACAGGGTGGTAGCGTGTACGACGTCAGAACTGTTGGCCTGGGGCTGAAAGTCAAGACTGCGATGGTCCTGGAGGCGGTTACGATTCTGGGGGCGTTTGTCCTGGTTCCTATCTTCTGGCATCTGGGGATATTCGATGCAGCATTGTCGATCGGGCTGCTTGCTGCGGCTTTCCCTACAGCAGTCTTCGCTATAGCTATGCGAGTCAAAGATCCCGTCAAGAACGCTCCTAAATGCCTGGTGTTTACAATTATGGCTGGAGTTGATATTGGTTTGGTGTTGTTTGGCGTCGCAGTTACAAGTTACATCCACTGGGGTTTTGCGGTTCTGGCCTGTATCGTTTACCTGATTGTGTTTATTCCGTTGTTTAGAACCATTGAGCCCTTCGGACGCATGTCTGTTACCACCCCCTGGCGGGAGATTTAGGCTTATCTTCCTTCGATATAGCTGTGCCGATAAAAAACGGAAAAGGGAGGAGGAAATGAATAGCTGCAACACGAAGAACTGTTTGAGGACAAAACACGAGTTTTCCGATTTTCTTTGGTTCTTTGCCATTGGCTGGATGCCTGTTCTTGTTGCATGCCTGGCTATAGCAAGTAGTTCACTGCTTTGGGTACCAGTGTATCTGGGCGTTATGTTCTTTTTGGGGGTCGTTGAAATAAGGTTTCTCTGCTCACATTGTCACTACTACAGGCAAGAAACGGGCAAGATAGTCTACTGCAAGAGTATGTGGGGCCCAACCAAATGGGCCAAACCCAGACAAGGTCCGCTCAGTTCTTTCGACAAAACAATACTATTTTCCTTTCTAATACTTGCGTTTTCGTTTCCTATCTACTGGTTAGTTCCGCAGCCGAAGTTTTTAGTCATTTATCTTCTGTCTGCAGTTATCATGCTTGTGACTTTAGCTAGGTATGAGTGTAATCGATGCATGTTCTTCGACTGCCCGTTCAACCGCGTTAGCAAAGAGGCAAAAGCTGACTTTTTGAGGAATGACGTCGATGAAAGTAATCTGTGAAGAACGAACCGACAGGGAAATCCCCGAGTCCATGATAATTAGTCAATCCGACGACGGTTGGCATCCATTAAAGGACCCAAATTATGTCGAGTGGTGGTACTTCGACCTCACAAACATAGACGGAAGTCTTGTTAGGGGCCAATTCTATATTATTGGAGATGTTTCCCGGCCTAACAAGGTGAAGACCGGTGTTAGAGCCAGCCTGGTCAAACCCGATCTAACAGAGGTCCTCATAGATAAGAAGTTTCCCTACTCCTCCTTCAGGTCCTCAACCGAGGTCTGCGATGTTGAGATTGGTGGGAATTACCTCAAGGGTGACCTCTCACACTACAGGCTGCATGTTGAGGATGGGGGGAAGGCACTCGACCTTGAATTTGACTCTGAAATAACGGGTTTCAAAGGTCGCGCCTGCTTTGGCGATGTGAGAAGGTATATGATCTGGGTTGTTCCCCAGCCGCGCAGCCGAGTTAGGGGGACCTTCAGAACTGAAGAGGAAACTCTGGACGTAGAGGGAGTGGGATATCGCGACCACAACTGGTCGAACATCTCCCCCATCAAATGCGTCTCATACTGGGATTGGGGAAGAATCTATGCCAATGAGTTTACCGTCATCTTTGCCAATATCGTCGCGACCAGAAGATTTGAGAATGCCGAGGTAAAGCCCCTGATGGTTTACGACTCACGAGGACTCATTTTCCTAACAACTGAGGCGAAAAAGTGGACCTTAACCAAGAGCGACGTCAAGTTCGATCTACACAGGCGGATGGAATGTCCCGAAAGATACTCACTGAAGGCTCAGGATAAGGATTTGTTCCTCGACATAGACTTGGGAGTCGAGAGAGTCTTTCAAGAGATAGACCTAATCGCTGACTACAACCCGCTGGTGAGATTGTTCACCCGGACCTTCGTGGCAGACCCCTTCGCGATATCATTACTCTCTGTTGGCTCCGGCAGGCTTGACTTCTCTGGACAGCAAAACGCTTTGACCTGCACCGCGATACATGAGTTTGTCAATAACCGCAGACAACGTTCTCTGGTATGACCTAAGGCCGCCCTTCCTGTCCTCCAGCGCGGCGTCAGTTTTCTCCTTATCCAATGGTCGGTGGTACTGCCCGACGCAGAGAGCCGGGAGAACTCCACAATTTGCGTTGTGTATGCTATTTCGAACCCATGCCTCCTCTATCTACAATCACTCCTAGCAAGGCGGGCAGGAATATGATGGCTCCGAAGAAGCAAAGGATTATCCCGATAATAGGTATTAGAGCCACAGAGTTCAGCATAGGATGAGAGGAAAAGAGCAATGATGAGAAGGCCAGGCAGGTGGTTGCTGTAGTGAGGAATATGGCCTTCCCCGTCAGCTGTACAACCCGAGGAAGGGAACCCTTACCCTCCTCTAGATACCGGTGAATGATGTGGATGCCGCTGTCTATCCCTATTCCAATAATCAAGGGTATCATGCTGATTGTAAACGCATTCAGGGTTGCTCCAAACCAGTCATAGGTTGCCAGTAGCCCTACTATTCCAAACGCGACCGGCATCAGCGAAAGGAGGGCGTAGATTGGGTTACGTCTCCTAGTCCCAATATACACGATGACGAACAGCGCTCCGGAAGTTAGCCAAGATAGCCGAATCATGTCAGCTGCTACCATGTCAAGAAGCTTCGTTATCCTCACAGCCTCAGCCGTAACTTGGGGGTGGATCTCCCGCAGCTCGGAGAGAAGTCTTTGTTGATGTGATTTCTGATAGATGTTGTGCTCTGGGGTTATCTTTATCAGGAACTCCCCGTCTGAAACCCATCCTTGCTGGATATTCGCCGGCAGGTCATTCCAGTTCATTGGAGATACGTTTACCCAGGGAGCAGCAGCAAGCTCTGGATGAATTGCGATGGCTTGCTCGATAAGCTCAAGTTTCCCGTCTTGGTTTGCGGGAAGATAATTATTAATAGATTCTACCTTTAGAATCCCATCTGCACCTTGAAATTCCCCGACACAACGGTCGAGTTCCGACTCCGATTCGGCTACGCAGGTAAGGTAATCAGGGTTATAGCCGAAGTTCGCTTTTACCTTCTCAAGTTGCCTATACGTTTCAGTCTCGGTGGGCAGATTCTCATACAGATCCTCGCTCAGCCTAGCATTTGGTGCTCTAATGCCGAATAGAAGAAAGAGGCCAAGTAGGATCACCAAAATCACCGGGGCGAACCGTCGCACCTGCGAGCCTACCTTTCCGAGTATATTGAACCTCACCCGACCAGGTTTCAACTTTCGAAGCCTGAACCTTATGGTGCTCACAGCAGGCAGCAGCACAAACACTGCCACCAAGGTCAGGATCAGACCTGTAGCGCCGATAACGCCGAATTGATGAAGCCCTTCGGTGTCGGCGAAATAGTAGGAGAAGAACGCTGCTGCTGTAGTTAGACAACCAAGTATGATCGCTTTTCCTGTGTGGGTAAAAGTATGCTCGAAAGCAGTTTCGACATCGTCGTGCTCCTCCATTTCATCCGTAAACCTCGTCACCGAATGGATGCAATAATCAATACCAAGCCCCAATATCAGCGCAGCAAACGCGACTGACAATATGTGGATAGAATCATATATGAGGAATATCACTCCCGTCGCCCAGATTACCCCGATGAGAAGCGGGATTGCGCACAGAAGTGGTATGGAAAGACTTCGGAATGAAAGAAAAAGAAGACCAAGGATCAATATCAAGGTGATTCCTACCGTGCGGTAGAAGTCCCGCATAGCCATCTTGTCGCCTTCATAGTCGATTATCCTTATACCGCCTGTGAATCCCACCGCGAGCTCTTCATACTCCCTGTCCTCGTCCTTGGTCTCCTCGATAAGTCCTCCCAGATCGTCCAAAAGCGATTTCCTTGCATACACGTTTCTCATATTTACGTTAGGGGCTGTGTTTATGAGGTAGACCTTCCCGTTATCAGATACGATGTATTTCGAGGCGTTCAACTTCTCAAGCATAGACGCCCGCAGGCCCTCGAGCATCTGCGGTGTAAGGGCGGGATTGGCAAGCATTCTAAGATACTCTTCTGGCAAGTAGAGAATTCCCTTTTCACCTACAAAGCTAAAGTCTGCTTCGTATTGTGTATCCTTCCAGCGATCGTCCTGCTGCAATTTGTCTGCTAACGACTGGAGGTACGCCTCAGCGGTGGCAGCATCCGAGTTTGAACAGTCCACCACAACCGTTACCAAGTCCTGCTCTCCGAATCTCTCCTTAACATGTTCAGCCATGACTACATCGGGATCGTCTGTGCTTAAAAATGTGTCCATTCCGCTTTCTACGCTGAGATTTGAAGCAGGAATCAACGCGAGCACAGTGATAGCCGACACTATCAGTATCGTTATTATCGGGTGTCTGGTGGTTGCCCTTACCAGGCGTTGTACCATTCTCATCCCGTCACTTTCAATCGTATCTTAGCTCTCATCACTAGTGGCACTGGCCCCCCAGATCAATGCCTCCGATGGGTTTCAGAGGGCTTAGTGCGGTTCCGGACAACAACTTCAGGACGAACACCACAGTGTGCGTCTTCTCCGGTTCACTACATTGTACCACTGGTTCTGATAGCTGTCAGGCCAGCTCACTCCGATCACTCAGACGAGCCATTGACTGAGCAGGCCTCGATCTACCCGTCCAAAGCTCGAACACTCCCCCTATACTACGAGCCTCATTCCACTGGCCTCTCTCGCTGGGTCCGCAGCAGGTGACAGCAGGCAGCATTCCCTACTTGGGTTAACTTTTGTCCAATCGAAGGCCAGCATCAGAGCCTCGGTGGAGTCAGCGATGGTATTTCCCTGAAGCCGGCCTAAAAGAAGGCTGGGACAAGCCAAAAGAAAGGGGGTGAAGTGGAAAACCCAATAGAGAAGCAGATCGACTCCGATCTTATCGGAGCCCTGACAGACCCCATCATTGTGTGGCCAGGCGGGTGGGCAGATACCATCCCGGAGACTCTTAAGAGTGATATAACCATTTATCGCCTGGGGCAGCTGATGAAGGGGGAGGAGGGCGTGGCCACCTGGCCAGAGGTATGCGCCTACCTCATGACCGTCACTCTGGAGAGGCCGGTGAGCTCGGAGTGGGTGCGCATCTACATGTACGCCATGACCCAGTACAAGGGCGACGCGATGCCGGAGGATATCCGCAGGGACCACCTGGACGACTATGAGATGCGCTTGCTCACCGAGTTCAGGCAGTGGCTCTGGAACGCCAAGGTGAAGGGGCGGCTGGAAAAGAGAAGGGCTGACAGGAGGCAGGCCAAGGAAGAGGCCAAGGCTGGAGCTCCGAAACAGGTGGAGCTCGACCTGGTGCTCGAAGCTAAAAACGAGGACCTGAGATGCGAATCTGGGCGTTTTCTAGAGGTGGCCCGGCGAACTCTCCTCCATCGTTTTCGCAATAGGGTCTAGCCTATTTTTGTGCTGGATTGAACATTATAGACAACTGTCTAGGAAGCTAACAGCTTCGAAAAACTGCTGGACAACCAATGGAACTAGACAAGTTTGTCTAGTTGTCTTTAGCTTCACTTCGTCTAGTTCTGTCTAATTGATTGAAGCTGGAGCTAGACAAACTAGACAAAATCCCGGCCCTTTTGTCTGGTCAAATGCCAGCCAGGTACTAGACACCGGGCACTAGACAGCCCATTTTAGCCTCGTTTTCCGTTGTCTAGCCGACGTGTCTAGTGATCCCCGCGATACCCTTTAGCGAAAGGCCTTAGGCGGCCAGGGTCTATTTGGGGGGCCTTCCCTATGAAGAGGCTAGGTACGAAGCTGTCCGGAGAACCACACGACAATGTGATGGTCTGTAGCACGGGGCGTAAGTAGACGACCTCAGCAATGTTGGGAGCCCGTAGCGTCCGTTCAACAGATCGCTAGACAAACGAAAACCAAGCTGTTTGAGCTGTCTAGCGCTTGCTTGTCTAGTGTTTGTCTAGCCAGCGTCTACCGCTGTTTGGTGGTTCTTCTAGCCAAACTCCGGATGCACCGCCCTCGCTGGGTATCGCGAAGCAACCTGTTTGAACATTCTGCACTAAAGTCTAGCTGATAGAGGCTTTGTACGGTATTCAAGGTGCGCTTGAGGAGGCAAGGTATTCTGCCAGCTGCTCAAATCTTCTCCTACCTATCCTTGAAATAAGATACTTGAAGTAAAGGTTAATCCTTTCCCTGTCCTTGACCTGCTCTACTACGATGTCTTCCGGGAGATAAGGGAGAACATTATGATGACTCCCCATAAAGAGAACGCCGGTCTCCCCTTCCTTCAGCGTTTGATCGATCGTTTCAGCTACAAATTTATCCCTTTCCTTCAGCAGCCGACCTTTGCGGAGTTTATACTTAGTAAAGGCGATGCTTTTCCCAACAACCGATTTGGACTGAGCAAGCCGCATGATATGTTTGTACTCCTCCTTGAGGAGATCTGTCTCCTCGGTCTTCACAAGCTCAGCGCCCTTCTCCACAAGGTTGAGGATGATTTGGTGATTCTTGCTGCCGCGTTTTGCTGCCTCCTCGACGACCCTCCTGCCCAGTTCGCCATCTGCCAGGAGACCATCTTGATATATCTTGAGATTGGCGGCATCAAGAGAATCGAAGTAGTGGGCCAGGTTCTCCCAGAACTTTCCCACTACTTCCTTATGCTTGGCCCATTTCTCCTCTCCAACCA
>Ga0209979_1000786_pt1 | contig 39073 bp, 41 predicted proteins | sample AnhtaG_FD_183114 | JGI IMG/M metagenome (GOLD analysis project Ga0209979, IMG submission 183114) | Deep subsurface microbial communities from Anholt, Denmark to uncover new lineages of life (NeLLi) - Anholt_01485 metaG (SPAdes) (version 2) | ecosystem: Environmental > Aquatic > Marine > Oceanic...
ATTCTCTCCCGGACTGTCCACTGACCTCCTTTATGGCGCTTTTCAATCACCTCGGGGCTGGCAATTTGTTCGATTTTGGCTCTTTTCCGCTTGTATTCCTCAATTAATTCTGCATTGGTTGGCATTTCACTAATTTCTCCCTTCAAAAATTTTTATCTTTTCGACCTGCACCTTCATATGTCTCCTGGCATCCTATTTCTAGAGAGGATTGGCCACCAAGGTGATATAGGTGAAAAGGCCTTGGTACTAGACGATTATATCATTATTGCTGGCACAATAACAATGGTTCCCTCAGCTTAAGGTCACCAACAAAATTCTTTGCAGAATCACCGGACAATACTTGACAACTCGAGGCACAGTGAGTTACAATAATTATGGTCATAAGAGCATAATATCTTCTTAATGGACATAAGACCGCAATGCACATAGGAGGGATTTCAAACAAATGGGTAGGCAACCGTTGTGGCGGCGAGTAAACTTTATGCCAGAGATAACCTATTTCAAGCCGGCGGGGATACCCTTAACTCGCCTACAGGAAGTATGTCTTTCCGTCGAGGAAGCAGAGGCGATACGCCTCAAGGACTTGGAGGGACTGGAGCAGGAGGGATGTGCTCAAAGGATGAATATCTCCCGGACCACTTTTGCTCGCGTACTGGGTTCAGCCCGGCAGAAGATGGCTGACGCCCTGCTCAACGGTAAGGCAATAAGGATTGAGGGTGGCAACTTTGAGATGGCAGTGCGCCGCTTCAGGTGTCTTAATGAGCACGAATGGGACGTGCCCTTTGAGGCTATGATAAATACGCCTCCCCAGTGCTGTCCTACCTGTAACACACCAAGTATCATGCCTCTCTGGCCTCCGGGGCTGGGTTGGGGTAGGGGTGGTCGGGGGAGGCAACATAAAGGGAGACGTAATTGGTAAAAGGAATGCAATCTGCGTTTGATTGAGAATAAGCATCTGGAGTGGTGATGAAGATTCTTGATGATTTGCTTTCAACATTGAATTCAGAAGCCGGTGTCAGAGATATACGCCAGGGACTTTTCCATACCGGCGTATTGACCCGTAATTGTGGGCTGGCAGCAACACTTCCCCGAGATGCTTTGCGGCAGGCTCAGCCCTCGGTAAAGGAGACCGGTTTCCTGCTGGAGAAAACTGCCCTGGAACTAGCCCGAATGGCTTACTCAGAGAGCATACCTGAGGCAGCTATCGGCATGGCGACCATCAATTCACTCCTTGAGATTGATGAAGGGTGCTGTCTCAATCTTAATGCCGGTGACCTTATTGCTGAGAAGGGAAGAGGTAAGAAAGTAGCCATTGTCGGGCACTTCCCCTTTATCCCCAAACTTCGTAAGGTAGTGAAAGCACTCTGGGTAATTGAGAGAAATCCACAGGAAGGTGATTTCACTGAAGCTGAGGCGGAAAACCTTATTCCACTGGCTGATGTGGTTGGTATCACCGGTAGTGCTTTTACCAACCATACTGTTGAGCACCTACTCAAGCTGTGCCACCCTAAAGCCTATGTAGTCATATTAGGGGACACCACTCCCTTATCACCAATCCTCTTTGACTATGGCGTGGATGCTATATCAGGCACTAAAGTAATCAATCCCGAATTAACCCTGCGCTGCGTGAGTGAAGGGGCAACCTTTCGGCAAATCAGAGGTATGCAATTGTTAACTATGATAAAAAAAGAGTAGAAGGGAGGTGAGCGATATGCCGTTTGGAGATGGAACTGGACTCAGAGGAATGGGACCGATGACCGGGAGAGGAGCTGGTTACTGTGCTGGTTTTGGACGACCAGGCTTCGCCAACCCAATAGCCGGAGGAAGGTGGTTTGGTTTTGGTTCTGGTTGGGGAATGCCATATGGGTACCCCTACGCTGGCTGGGGTCGTGGTTGGGGTCGCGGCATGGGTCGTGGACGTGGCCGGCGTTGGTTTGCACCCTATTGGTAGTAGAGCTATGAACTAAATTTCTTTAAGGAGGTGAAAAATGCCTAATGGATTTGGTAGAGGATTTGGTTTCAGAGGAGGGATGGGATTTGGCTTTCGTGGCAGCTCCCCGCCTTGGCCATATGTTGGTCTAGGCAGAGGAGGACTGCCGAGGTGTGGCTATTTCCTTAGTGGAGCCGCTGGTGCACCTGTGGCCTGGCCATATCAACAGCCTTTCTACGCAGCAGCACCACCCACTTCTGGGTACGCACCTTTCGCCCCACAAATGACCCGTGAGCAGGAGCTTGACTTTTTGAAGACCCAGGCTCAAGCTATGAGAGAGCAACTGAAGCACATAGACGCCCAGATTCAGCAGTTGGGAAGTGAGACTTAAGCGTTGTTTGGGTGATTAACAACTACAAGGAGAAAGCAAATGAAGATTGCTATTTCAGCTACCGGCCCTACCTTGGATGCCGAGGTAGACCCTCGTTTTGGTCGGTGTCAGTATTTTATTATCGTTGACCTGGAGACAATGGAGTTTGAAGCCCTGGAAAATTCCAGTGCCATGGCTGCCGGCGGAGCTGGTATTTCCACCGGCCAGATGATTGCTAGTAAAGGGGTAGAGGCAATCCTCACCGGCAACTGCGGCCCTAATGCCTATCAGGTGTTATCGGCTGCCGGAATTCAGGTAATCACCGGAGTTTCCGGGAAAATAGAGAATGCTATTCAAGGTTACAAATCAGGCCAATTCCAGGCCAGTTCCCAACCTAATGTGGCTGACCACTTTGGTATGGGTAGGGGAATGGGTGGTGGCATGGGAATGGGCCGCGGCATGGGCCGAGGTATGGGCATGGGACGAGGCATGGGTATGGGAGCTGGAATGATGCCGCCGGTTAGTCCAGCATCCCCCCCTTTAAGCCCAGAGCAGGAGCTTGAAGCACTCAAAACCCAATCGCAGATGTTGGCGCAACAACTAGCTGAGATTCAGCGCCGCATTGAAGAGCTGGATAAGAAAAGGGATTAAGAAAACCAATTATTTATTGGAGGTGTAGCTATGCCTAGAGGAGATGGTACCGGACCTCCCTGGGGGAGCGGTCCAGGCACAGGAAGAGGTAGAGGCAGAGGTGGTGGGGGTGGGGGTAGAATGGGGGGTAACCGCCCTGGAGCTGGCCCTGGTGGCAGCTGTGTTTGCCCTAATTGCGGTGCCAGGTTGCCTCATCAAGTAGGAACACCCTGCTACAATTTGAACTGCCCTAAGTGCGGGACAAAGATGACGAGAGAATGATTATATCGGTTGCCAGTGGTAAAGGGGGAACGGGCAAGACCCTGGTGGCTACCAGCCTTGCCCTTTCCCTAAAAGACAGAGGCAAGGTGCAGCTTCTTGATTGCGATGTGGAAGAACCTAATGACCACGTCTTCTTGAAGCTGGTTATTACTCGTAGTGAATCTGTCTCTATCCCGGTTCCCCGGGTAGATGAGGCGAAGTGTACCTACTGCGGTAAGTGTGCTGAGGTCTGCGCCTATAATGCTATCGCTGTCTTCCCCAAACACGTGTTGGTTTTTCCTCAGCTCTGCCATGGCTGCGGAGCCTGCAGTTATCTCTGCCCGGAAAAAGCTATCTCCGAGGAGGGGAAGGAAATAGGTGTGGTGGAGTCGGGCTACTCAGATAGTTTGAAGTTTGCTCACGGCCGACTGGCTATCGGTGAGGCTATGGCACCGCCTATTATCAGACAGGTGAAGGAACAGGCTAATAATGAGGGGACAGTTATCATTGATGTTTCTCCGGGGACGTCCTGTCCGGTAGTAGAAGCAGTGAAGGATAGTGATTTCTGTATCCTGGTAACTGAGCCGACTCCCTTCGGGCTTAATGACCTGGTTCTGGCAGTGGAAACAGTCAAACAACTTAATATACCCTGTGGCGTAGTGCTCAATCGTGCCGGGGTAGGCGATGGCAAGGTAGAAGAATACTGCCGTAAAGAGAAGATACCAATCCTGCTTACCATCCCCCTGGATATTGAGATTGCGCGTCTCTATGCCAGGGGAATCACCTTAGTCGAAGGCATACCGCAGTGGCAGGAAAGTTTTCTTGGGCTCTTTGATAAGATTAGGGAGATAGTAATTGAAAGAGGTAGTGGTACTAAGCGGTAAAGGGGGAACAGGCAAGACAAGTATAGTAGGTTCCTTGGCGGCTATAACTCAAAGCAAGGTACTGGCTGACTGCGATGTAGATGCTGCTGACCTCCATCTTCTCCTACAGCCGGTTACTCAGCAGAAGCACGAGTTCTGGAGTGGACAGGTTGCCTTTATTGACGAGGAGAAGTGCACGCAGTGCGGTTTATGTCAGGAGGTGTGTCGTTTTGATGCCATTAATGATTTCAAGGTTGACTCTATCGCTTGTGAAGGCTGTGGCTTCTGCTTTCATATATGTCCAGATGAAGCTATAATGATGCGGGAAAACCTGTCGGGACACTGGTCTATCTCCGAGACCAAATATGGTCCTCTAGTTCACGCCCGGTTAGGCATTGCCCAGGAGAACTCGGGGAAACTGGTGGCGCTGGTCAGGCAACAGGCTAAGCAAATTGCAGAAAAGCAAGGCTTCAATTATATTATTAGTGATGGGCCACCGGGTATTGGCTGCCCGGTTATCTCGTCTCTGTCCGGAGCTAACTTAGCTCTTTTGGTTACTGAACCCACTCTTTCGGGGATACATGACCTAGAGCGAGTCCTTGGCGTTTGTCACCACTTTGGTGTTCCGGCTATAGTGTGTATCAATAAGTATGATATCAACGAAGATAATACCCGCCAGATTGAAAATTATTGCCTTGGACAGGGAGTAGAGGTGGCTACCAAAATTCCTTTTGATAATGTAGTCACCGAGGCACTGGTACAGGGGCTACCGGTAGTAGAATATTCCCAAGGCAAGGTCACTCAGGAGATAGAATCACTATGGCAGCGTATTAGTTGTACGCTGGCGGTATGAAAGGGGTGTGCTAGCCGTGCCAATCTACGAGTATGAATGCCCAAGCTGCGGGGAGAGGGATAGAGGGTGAGGGATTGGTAAACAATTATGCAGATACTAACTCAGGAGGTTTATAAGTGAGGTATGCAGTACCGGTAAGTGGCGGCGTGGTATCAGCGCACTTTGGTCATTGTGAGCACTTTGCCTTGGTTGATGTTGATGAAGAGAAAAATAGAATTGTAGGAAAGGAACTTGTCCCCTCGCCGGGACATCAGCCTGGCCTTCTTCCCCAATGGCTGGCTGAGCAGGGAGTCTCGGTGGTGATTGCCAGTGGCATGGGTTCCCGAGCCCAGAATCTTTTTCAACAAAACCGAATCCAGGTCATCATCGGTGCTCTGGAGAGTGACCCGGAGAAGGCAGTCCTAAACTACCTAAACGGCAGACTGGCTACAGGGGATAATATATGTGACCATTAGGATGAAAACGGAAACGGAGGATGATAACCGGTGATAACTGAGGAACAAATAAGAGAAAGCCTGAATGAAGTACTGGTTCCCGGTGTTATGCGGAGTATAGAAGGATTAAATCTGGTTCGTGAGATTGCTGTGTCCAACCAGAGGGTTAAGATTACACTGGCTTCAGCAGCGCTAAGTACTGAGGCTCAGGACTGGATTCAAACCAAGGCGAAAGAAGCCTTAGAGAAGCTGCCCGGAGTGAATGAAGTAGAGGTAGAGTTCACTCCGGTTAAACCCATAGAGTTGAATAAGATTGGCCATATCCTCGCTGTAATGAGTGGCAAGGGGGGTGTGGGCAAGTCGCTGGTGGCTAGCCTTACCGCCATTGCCTTGAAGCGTCAGGGCTGTGAGGTAGGCATTCTGGATGCTGACATCACCGGTTCCAGCATCCCTAAAATGTTTGGCATCACTGCCCGACCCACTGGCAGTGATAGTGGGATATTACCGGTGCCATCAAGGTCAGGGATAGCGGTTATGTCCATTAATCTTCTCCTGCCCAGTGAGGATGATGCTGTTATCTGGCGTGGACCGCTTATTGGTAGGGCAATCACCCAATTCTGGGAAGAGGTGCTCTGGGGCAAGCTTGACTACCTGATAATAGACCTGCCGCCGGGCACGGCTGATGCTCCCCTTACTGTGATGCAATCATTCCCTATATCAGGGGTAATCATCGTTTTCACCCCTCAGGACCTGACCACGATGGTTGTCAGAAAGGCAGTCAACATGGCTCAGAAGATGGGCAAACCGGTGCTGGGTGTGGTGGAGAATATGGCCTATTTATATGTGCCCGAGATAGATAAAAGGATTGAACTCTTTGGCAGGAGCCGGGGCGAGGAAATGGCGCAGGCAGCTCAGGCTCCGCTGCTGGGACAGTTGCCCATAGACCCCGAGCTGGCTAAGCTCTGTGATGAGGGAAATATTGAGCGTTATGATACTGGGGTTATAGGTAACTTGAGTCAGTCTCTTTCTCAGGTGATACAAGCCAAGGTAAGGTAAGATAGGAGATAGTGCCATGGCTTCAGATTGGGAGCAGTTTGAAGAACTCATCCAAGCCGAGATGAGAAAAATCTATTCCGAGACTACTATTGACCATGCTATGAACCCAAGAAATGTGGGAGACATGGCGGAGGCTGACGGCTTTGCCAGGGTAACCGGTCCCTGTGGTGATACCATGGAGATATGGCTTAAGCTCAAAAATGGCATCATTGCCGAGGCTAGTTTTCTAACCGACGGCTGTGGAACTAGTATTGCTTCAGGTAGCATGGTCACCGAGATGGTTAGGGGAAAGGGCGCCAGCGAAGCTCGGAAGATTAGCCAGCAGGATGTCTTAACTGCCCTAGTGGGCTGCCTGAGGAGAGCAAACATTGTGCCCTTCTGGCAGCCAATACGCTGAAGGCAGCAATCAGAGACTACCTGGCAATGGAGAAGGAGCCGTGGAAAAGGGTGTATCGCCAATACTAACAGGAGAAAAAGAAAATGCCGCCAATAGTTTCAGTTATCGGTAAATCAAAATCAGGTAAGACAACCCTAATTGAGAAGCTTATTAAGGAATTAAAATCGCGAGGCTATCACGTGGCTACCATCAAGCACGCCCCCCAGGGAGTTAGCTTTGATGAGCCGGATAAGGACAGCTGGCGCCACCTTCAAGCCGGCAGTGAGGCTACGTCTGTCAGCTCCCCGGATAGGATTGTGCTTATAAAGCCCGTCGCTCAGGAGCCTACCATTGATGAAATAGCCCGCCTCCTAGGTGAGGATTGTGATATCATCCTTACCGAAGGCTTTAAGCAGGGGAGTGCCTCCAAGATAGAGGTCCACCGTAAGGAGGCAGGTCCGCCTTTCAAGGGTATCAAGAAGCTTATTGCCATAGTCACCGATGAACCCCTGGAGACTAAGGCTAGGCAGTTCTCGCCGGAAGATGTTAAGAGCCTGGCTGACCTTTTAGAGAAGGGCTTCATCGAACCACAAAGGGAGCGAATCTCTCTTTACATTAACAATACCCCCATACCGCTGACCGTTTTCCCGAAGCAAATCATCAGTAACGTCCTTCTGGCTGTAGTCTCCTCACTTAAAGGGGTAGGCGAAATTAAGAGTCTTCAGATTTCCCTAAAAAGGAAGTCCGAACAAGACTGATGGATATAAAATACATTGTCTATGGCCCAGTTCCGTCCCGACGATTAGGTTGCAGCTTGGGGATAAATAATATTCCTCCCAAAATATGTTCCTATTCTTGCCTTTACTGTCAACTGGGAAACACCATAAATATGCGGGTCGGACGAGAGACTTTCTACAAGGTAGAACAGGTAGTTCAAGGTATAAAAGAGAAGGTTAAACAAGTCAAAGAAAAAGGAGAGCCGATAGACTACCTAACCTTCGTCCCCGATGGTGAGCCCAGCTTGGATGCTAATCTGGGCAGGGAGATTGAACTGCTGAAACCATTAGATATCAAAATTGCGGTTATTACCAATGCTTCTCTCATCTGGCGTGAGGATGTTAGGCAGGACTTACAGAAAGCTGATTGGGTGTCACTGAAGGTAGATACGGTAAGTAAAGAAATATGGCACCGAATCAACCGGCCACAAAAATCGTTGCAACTTGAAGTAATTTTAGATGGAATGCTCAAGTTCGCTAGTACTTTCAAGGGTGAACTAGCAACAGAGAGCATGCTTATTCAAGGTATTAACGATGATAGTGAGGAAATTGGGAAGATAGCCGGCTTCTTGACAGAACTAAAGCCAGATAAGGCTTACTTGGCAATCCCTACCAGACCACCAGCCAAAAGGACGATAACTGCTGCCAGTGAGCCCGCTATCAATATGGCATACCAAATTTTTAGTAAGAGATTAAGCAGCGTAGAATATTTAATCGGCTATGAAGGGAACGCTTTTGCCTTTACTGGTAATGTTGAAGATGACTTACTTAGCATTACTTCGGTGCATCCAATGAGGGAAGAAGCTGTTAACGAACTCCTGAGGAAGGCTGATACTGGCTGGGAGGTTGTTGACAGGCTAATAAAAGATGGCGGCCTCATGGAATTGGAATATCAGGGAAGGAAATTCTATATGAGGAAATTGCCGCAACGTGCTATTATGAGGTAAAGCACTCGGCGGAGCGTCAGCATTGTTATGGGAACGAGACCGATTGACATGGAAGCATCGCTCTTTGATGACCTGGCTTACGATGGCTGGTTCGAGGGAGAGGGGAAGCTCACCTTTGCTATTGAGGTGCGGGCTTTCCATGAAGTCTTGCCTTCCCTGCCTAAACCCTGGCTTGAGATAGGAGTGGGTAGTGGTCGCTTTGCTCATGCTCTGGGCATAGAGAGCGGGCTAGACCCCTCAATTAGGATGCTGGAAATAGCCAGAAGACGAGGGATAATGGTCTATCTGAGCAGAGGAGAGCAACTGCCTTTTGGGGATGCGTCCTTCGGGACGGTATTTTTGATTACCACCCTCTGCTTTTGTGATTCACCACTGGATGTCTTAAAAGAGGTTCACCGTATTACGGTGCCCAGTGGGAAGATAGCGCTGGGTGCGGTCTTAAGGGAAAGTCCCTGGGGTAGATTTTATGAACAGAAGAGAGAGAAGCAGCACACTCGCTATAGATATAGCTTCTTCCAATATGATGAAGTGGTGAGACTGCTGGAACAAGCGGGCTTTTCTGTGGAGAAGGTTATCTCAACACTCTTCCAGAAGCCCGGCACACTAAGCCTTGAGGAGCCAGACAGGGTAGAGCATATGGAATCGCCACGAAGCGGCTATTCTGCTGATGCCGGATTCACAGTGCTCGTGGCGCGCAAACATGTGAGCCAGGGGGGGAAATACAGCTATTGAGGTGAAAAATTGACAGCGCTGGCTCCGCAGGAAACCAGTATGACGGACGAACCGGTTAAAGCCAGACAGGAAACGAGGAGAATTCTAAAAAGGTTCAGTAGGAAACGGGGGAATCTTATCCCTATCCTGCAGAGGGTTCAGGGCAGGCTTGGCTATCTTCCCCGAGAAGCCATGCTGGAGATTGCTGAGTTTCTCTGTATACCGGACATAGACGTTTATAGTGTGGTTACCTTTTACAATCAATTTCGGCTCACTCCTCCGGGTAGGCACTCAATAAGAGTATGTCTGGGCACCGCCTGTCATATGAAGGGTGGTTACATCACTCTGGATGCTTGGAAGAGGCGATTAGCTATTGGCCGGGGCGAGACCACCCCTGACCGGGAGTTTGACCTGGATACTGTAGCCTGTGTTGGCTGCTGCACCATGGCACCGGTAACGGTAGTTGATGATAGGCCACAGGGCAAGGTTGAACCCACCAAGGTAGATGGCATATTGCTTGCCTTTGAACGTGAGAGAGAAAAGCAGGCTAAGGAGGGTCAGTGAAAATAGCTGAAATGCCAGCCATAGCCTCTGCCTTTCAGGAGATAAAGAGCCGTGCCGAAGCACACTGGCGGGAACTCTGGGATAGCGGCCAACCAGTAATCATGGTAGGCACTGCTACCTGTGGTCGAGCCGCCGGCGCTCTGGAAGTATTGCAGGCAATAAGAGACGAGGTCAAAAAGCAGAACCTAAACTGCCCGGTAATTGAGGTCGGCTGCATGGGGCACTGCTATGCTGAGCCGATGGTGATTATATATAAGCCGGGATACCCTGCCATATGCTACGCGCATGTCAACCCGGTAATTGCCGAGAGGCTAATCAAGGAATTTATCCTTGGTGATGACCCCTGTCTGGAATTCGTCCTTGGTGCCTTGGAAGAAAATGACCTCGTCCCCAGTCTGGCTGATTTCCCCCGGGCCAAATATGAGCAAAAGGTTATTCTGAAAAACTGTGGTCAAATCAACCCTACTGAGATAGACCACTACCTTGCCAATGGTGGCTATGTCAGCTTGGCTAAGGCACTACAGGTGCCAGCGGAGGAGATTATAGATGAGGTTAGAAGGTCAGAGTTAAGGGGTAGAGGTGGCGCTGGCTTTCCTACCGGGCAGAAGTGGGAAATCTGCCGCCAAGCTCCAGGTAACCCAAAATATGTAATTTGTAATGGAGACGAGGGCGACCCTGGCGCTTTTATGGATCGGGCTATCCTGGAAAGCGACCCCCACTCGGTAATAGAGGGGATGCTCATTGCTGGCTATGCCGTTGGTGCCAGGTATGGCTATATTTATGTTCGTGCCGAGTACCCCCTGGCAGTAAAGCGTGCCCAGATTGCCCTTGGCCAGGCAAGAAAACTAAATCTCCTTGGTAAGAATATCCTTGGCAGCGATTTCAGTTTTGACATCAAGCTGTTTCAGGGGTCAGGGGCCTTTGTCTGTGGCGAGGAGACTGCCCTCATTGCCTCGCTGGAGGGAAAACCTGGCATCCCCTATCATCGCCCACCCTATCCCGCAGTCAAAGGACTATACGGAAAGCCAACCTTATTCAATAATGTCAAGACCCTGGCCTACATACGCCACATAATTAACCACGGGGCAGAGTGGTTTGCCAGCATCGGCACTGAGAGAAGTAAAGGAACCGCTGTCTTTGCTTTAGCCGGTAAGGTGGTCAATACCGGCCTGACTGAGGTTCCTATGGGCACCACGCTGCGCCAGGTTATCTTTGATGTTGGCAGTGGCATCCCCGGCGGTAAGCGTTTCAAAGCAGTTCAAATTGGAGGTCCCTCTGGTGGCTGCCTGCCTGAGTCTGCCCTGGATTTACCTATTGACTTTGACTCCCTTAGCGATGCCGGAGCCATGATGGGCTCCGGGGGAATGGTAGTGCTTGATGAGGACGACTGCATGGTGGAGATATCTCGCTATTTCCTGGAGTTCACCCAGAGGGAGTCCTGCGGCAAGTGCACCCCCTGTCGCCTGGGAACAAAGCAGATGCTGGAGATTCTGGATGATATTGTCCTGGGGCTGGGGAAAATTGAATATATTAATGTGCTCAGCGAGCTAGCCGAAGAGGTAAAGGCAGGCTCCCTCTGTGGTCTGGGAAAGACGGCACCCAATCCGGTATTGACTACCCTGCGGTACTTCAGAGATGAATACGAAGCCCATATTAAGGAAGGATGCTGCCCGGCACTCATGTGCAGGGAGCTCATTGCCTATTATATCCTTCCTGAGAAGTGTGAGCGCTCCTGTGATGCCTGTGTCGGCACTTGCACCGTGGAAGCAATAACCCCCAATGAGAAGAGAATCAAGGTCATTGACCAGGAAAAGTGCGTCAAATGTGGCACCTGCCTTGACGCCTGTCCTCCCCAGTATAATGCTGTGATAAAACTATCACCGCCGAGCGAGGTGCCGAAGTAAGGGATGAAGACGGTATCATTAACTATTGATGGCAAAAAAATAACTGCTGATAAGGGGGAGAAACTCCTCTGGGTAGCGCTGGACAATGGTATTTACATCCCCAACCTGTGTGCCCTTCGGGATAATTATGAGCCGGCGGCTGCTTGTCGTTTGTGCTTCGTTGAGGTGGAGGGTAGTGAGCAACCGGTTACCGCCTGCACTGAGACAGTAGCCGATGGTATGGTGGTAAATACCAGAGGAGAAAAGGCGTTAAGGCTGGCCCGCAGCACCTTTGAGTTGATTATGGCCTCCCATCCAGTGGACTGTGCCCACTGCGCTAAAAATGGCTCCTGCGACCTGCAACAAATCGCTCACCAACTTAACATTAAGCTTAAATCAAAGCGTTTCAAGAAACTCATGCGGCAACTCCCCATAGATGATAGTAACCCGCTATTTATCTATGACCCTAACAAGTGTGTGCTCTGTGGACGGTGTGTATGGGTATGCCGGGAGCATCTGGGTGTAGGTGTCCTCGGCTTTGCCCACCGTGGCTTTCAGCGAGTGGTTACTACCTTTGCTGATGAGCCCCTTGGCGAGTTCAGATGCTTGGAATGTGGGGAGTGCGTTCGTGTCTGTCCTTCGGGCGCTCTGGTGTTCAAGGATAAAAAAGGCGTGGAACTGAGGCTATACCCTGAGGAAAAGAAAGGATAGTAGCATGACAATTTTACCAATTTGTCATTTTCCTAACGACCCAGTGCTAAGGCAAAAAGCCAAAAGAGTATCCCGAATTGACAAGTCAATTCGACAACTTATTGATGACATGGTGGAAACAATGCGGCAGGCAAACGGGGTGGGGTTAGCCGCTACTCAGGTAGGAGTACCCCTGCGGGTTGCGGTGCTTCAGATGCCAGACGAAGAGCCGATGGCTATTATTAATCCAGAGATAGTTAAGCGCGATGGGGAGCAAGAGGTAACCGAGGGCTGTTTAAGTATTCCTGGCTATTTTGGCGAGCTAAAGCGGTCAGCTTCGGTAACGGTTAAGGGGCGAGACCGTCAGGGCAAGGCAATTAGAATTAAAGCTACCGGCCTAATGGCTGAGGCATTGGAACATGAGATTGACCACCTTGATGGCACCTTGTATATTGACCATTTAGACAGCCAGGATAAGCTGCACAAGGTTGAGGCGCTTGATACCACAAAGCGGTTAATATAAAGCCTCTAATACTCCTCACTGAAGGGGAAAGAAGGCATTTAACAGAGTGGGTAATAACAGGGTCTACCTTATAGACAGGTTACTGGCGATACCACTGGCTATTTACTTCTGGTGGTACGGGTTCCGGCAAAAGGTGGGGAAGCGTAGAAAGAAGAATTCAATTAACACTGCCGACGATAATGGTGTGAAAAGTAGGTGAGAGTGAACTTTGAAAGTGGGTCTGGATATAGTAAAATACCCACATAATGGACAGAGAGTTTCGTCACCTACCTAGCGTGGATAGACTAATCTCCGAAGAGCGCATTAGACGGCTTCAGGAGCTCTATCCACGTGCCTCTCTTGTAGAGTTAATCCGCCAGCGCCTTGAGCATGCTCGCCTAGCTATCACCGCTGGTAATCCCTGCCCCTCGGTTGATGAGATAGTAGACTCTATTTGCGCCCAAGTATATGCCCTAGAAAATCCCAGCCTGCGCCCTATTATTAATGCCAGTGGCGTAATACTGCATACTAACCTGGGGCGTGCCCCACTCAGTAAGGAGGCAATATCCGCGATGAATGCGGTGGCTAACGGATACTGCAACCTGGAGTTCGACCTTGATAGTGGGACGCGGGGTTCTCGCTATGTTCATATCGAGCCGATTTTGTGCCAGCTAACCGGAGCTGAGGCAGCACTGGTGGTAAACAACAATGCCTCGGCTGTACTATTAGCTCTTACCGCCTTGGCTAAGAAGAGGGAGGTAATCGTCTCCCGAGGTCAAGCGGTGGAGATTGGCGGTGGTTTCCGTATCCCTGATGTAATGCGTCAAAGCGGGGCGAAGCTGGTTGAGGTAGGAACTACTAACTGCACCTATGTTACTGATTATGCACAGGCGATTAACCCCCGGACAGCGGCACTAATGCGGGTTCACGCTAGTAACTTCAGGCTAATGGGTTTCACTCATTTGGTTACTCTTGACGAGTTAGTAGCGTTGGGCAGGCAGTATGACCTCCCGGTATTTGATGACCTGGGCAGCGGCTGCTTCTTAGATACAACCAGGTTTGGACTTGACCCGGAGCCAATGGTACAACAAAGCATCGCTACTGGTGCCGGGCTGGTCTTCTTTTCCGGGGATAAGCTTATGGGTGGTCCTCAAGCCGGGATTATCGTCGGTAAGAAACAGTTTATTGACAAATTAAAGAAACACCCGCTAACACGAGCAGTGCGGATTGACAAGATAAGGCTAGCTGGTCTGGTAGTTACTTTAATTCACTACCTGAAAGGTGAAGCAATAAGTAGGATTCCGGTATGGCGTATGATTTCTGCCCCACTGGCGGAGATTGACCAGCGCGCCAGGCAGTGGGCTCAGCCTCTCCAGGGTTTGGCTCAAGTGGTAGAAGGGGAAACCATGATAGGCGGCGGTAGCCTGCCCGGGGGCACCCTACCCACGAGACTGGTAGCCATCGGCGGAGAAGGTAAAAGCATGGCTCAAGCTCTTAGTGAAAGGCTGCGGTGTCAGGAAATGCCTATCGTTGGCCGGATTAGTGGTAACATGTTACTCCTTGACCCACGCTCTGTCCTCCCCGAAGAGGATGAAGAGGTGCTTCAAGCTCTCCATGATTTAGCCGCCACCTTGAAACAAAGCAAGAATTAAGCGTTGTCGGTATTGCCTTACGAAACTGGAGTGGCTAAAGAAGTAACTTCCCGAGGTTCCCTTCGCTGGACAAGTTTAGCTAGCCAGATACTCATCTCATATAAGAGTATTAAGGGAACGGCCACCAGGCTTTGATTTATGGGGTCGAAGGTTGGAGTAATTATGGCAGCGAGGATGAAAGCAAATATAATGGCTAACTTTCTCTTATTAGCCAGCCATTTAGAGGTGATAATGCCCAGCCTTGATAGAAAGGTTGTCACTACTGGCATCTCAAAGACGAGGCCGATAGCTAGTAGCAGCCTGGATACGATTGAGATATAGTTACCAATCTTAATCTGAGGGGTGGCGATGTCACTACCGAAGGTGATTAGGAATTTAGTTGCTGGTGGTATCAGAATGAAATAGCCGAAAGCAACACCCCCCACAAACATTAGTGCTATCCAAGGGAGTATTAAATAAACATACCTCTTTTCTTTGCGAGTAAGCGCTGGAGAGACGAACATTAGAAGTTGGTAAGTGAGGTAGGGCATGGCGAGTATAATGCCACTGGTAAGGCAGACTTTCATATAGGTGCCAATCATCTCCGTCATTTCGATGTAAATGAGGTTGATGCCCCCCGTCGGCAGAATCAAGATGTAGAATATCTGCTTGGCAAATATGAAGGAGATAATTGAAGCAATTACTACTGCGATTACACACCTGATTAAGCGCTGGCGTAGTTCTCCAAGATGCCCAAGGAAAGTCAACCTTTTGTCATTGCTCGTTTCAGTTAATGTCTTACCCATGGTTACCCCACTGCCTCACCACTATTTCCCCTAAAGCTAAATGCAAAGGGAAACTAGACCTGTCCAGAGTTTACCGCTTTGGCGAAGACTCATTTCTCCGCTTCTAGTTTAGGTCTTAACCTTCTTGGGAGCAATCTTTTTCCGTCGTGGTTTTTCCTTAGCGGCTTCACCTCTCAACGGCCAGCAACCGCTCTTCACCTGAGTAGACAGATAATCGGTGGCTACGGGCGTAACCCACCAAGGTGATGCCTAGGTCGCCAGCCAGTGAGATAGCACGCTCCGTCGGTGAACTTCGTGAAACAACTATCGGGGTTTGCATCCTCGCCGCTTTAAGTACCATTTCTGATGAAAGGCGACCAGTCGTCAGTAACAGTCTATCCTTGGTTGATAGCCCTCTCAGTAGACATTCACCCTGAATCTTGTCCAGCGTGTTATGTCTCCCAACATCTTCAGCGACTACTAAGAGATTTTGGGTATCAGCTAGCGCCGAGGTGTGTACGCCACCAGATGTCCGAAACAGTTGTGCCTGCTGTCGTAATTGCTTCATCAAAGACAACACTTCTGTTGGTGTCACTACCAGTTCTGAATCTACCTTCTGCCCTTGGGTTTGAAAACCCATGGCACCACCACAGCCGGATGTGACTATTCGTCGTACAGGTAGTGGATGTTCGGTTTTGCTCAACCTGACATCAGCCAGGGATTCGTCTTCACATAACCGCATACTGGCTACATCGCTAATACTTGTAATTATGCCTTCAGAATATAGAAAACCAATTACCAAACAATTCAACTTAAGCGGAGTACAGAGGATGGTAACCAGTTCTTCACCATTAACGGTGATAGTTAAAGATAACTCATCAGGCACCCAGGTTGATGCCTTGGACCACTCCCCGTTGAAGAAACGACTATAGGTTATGTTCTGAGCACCACCTACATCCTTTGGTGCCGACTCATTGGTTAGTTTTGCCATCCCAGCAGTTAGTGAATGTTTTGGGGGTAACAAAATCTCGCGCTCCATCATGTTGCTTACCACCATGCCTCTACTATTATGAGCCCTCAGATTGGGCTATAACTGGGCTGCCTGCCCTGGAGTAGCCAGGTTGGTATCCCTTCTCCTGCCCCTGTCTATCCAAGTCTAGTGTCATCACTCGTTCCAGACGTAATAAAACCTCTGATTCGGTATGCCTTAAATCAATAGCCTTGATATAGGTATGGCACTGCTCACACACGTATAGGCGGTAGAGTCCTTCATCATCAGCAAAGTAGGCTAAGGCATTCTGGTCCTTGGTGCCACAGTAAGGACACTCCAGCCGCTGAAAAAGCCACTCGGTGTCACACCGGGAGCACAGAAGCCACCTTGCCCCGCGCTCCTTATCCAGAAAAGCGAAGTCAGGGCTGCCTCCACAAATGGGGCAATACCGGCGTCGCCAGCGCTCCTGGTTGACCAAGCCCACTAAGACTTTAGCCTGGCTGTTTAGCCAAGGCCTGAGAGTGGCCTGGATAATAGCTTCTAAGAGGTGTTCATTAACCTCATCGCCGGCTATTGTGGAAGGTAACTTGGCTCCCTCCAGCCATGCCTTCACCATTTCCTTGGAGAGTATTGACCGAGACTCCCTCAGCCTCTTGGGAACCTTACCAAAAAGTTCTGGATAATCGGCAAAAGCAACGGTAACCTCGGTAAATACATCCTGTAATAGCGGCCAATCAAGGTCGAGTTCATCAAAGCTTATTAGCGGCCATCCACTTTCTATTCGCTCATTACTAGCTTTACTATTCAAGGTGGGCTTGGGTATACCTATCCGCTCCACTGCCTTAGATTGAATACGGAGCAATCTTTGGTAAAATTCTAAGAACCTAGACGGACACTCCCCCTTCTTCTCCCACTCCTTCAGTCTCTTTAGAACCTCGCCATCCGTCTCTGTTGTCACTTGGTCTGCACTTCCTTAGCTTTGGTAACCTCTTCGTACCATTTAGCGTGGTGTGACCTGGCATATTCAGCTGACACCTTGCCTCGAGCCATAGAGCTCCATGCCCCAGTCCGCAGAGGACGCGTAAGGGGATGAGCCACAGAGAGGTAAATATGAACAAAGAGCATGGCGCCAGTAGCAATGAAGGCAACATCATGTAAAAAGACCATCCATTGCAGGAGTGCCGCCGGGGCTGTTGTCTTGGCGAACCACATGATAGCCCCGGTGATGACAAAGACTACCCCGAAGACGATTGTCATGAACCACCACATTTTCTGACCGGTATTCATATGTCCCTGAGGAGGCATCGCCTCTTCATCACACAGCATATAGTAACGGGGAGCCGCTTGCAACCAGCCGATGTCCTCTGCCCCCCAGGTAAAGGCATCCTTTATTCCTTTCAAGGTTACTTTCCAGTTCATAGGTATATAGATAAGGGGCGCTACAATAAAGACCATTGCCGCGATACGGTGAATGAGACGAGTCCAGCTATCCTGTGCCAGGAACCCCAGTTGCGGGATAAAGAGGATAAGACCGGTGAGAAATAGGGCAACAAAGGCGCCGGCATGTACCCAGTGTAGTATGCGGGTTGGCTTTCTATAGCGTTCAACTTCTTGTGCCATCTTATTCCTCCTTCTTTCCAGGTAGTTCCTTAGTTAGTTTAGCTTCCCGGGCAACAAGGTAGTTTATTCCCAGGCCAACTAAAGTCAGCCCGCCCAGCGCCCAGCCTAGCGGCTGAATTACATCCTGCCAGGCAATCGTTGCCGCCGAAATCTGGGGGTCCACCGGCAGCCCGTAGACCTCAGGGGAATCATCCAGAACATACATAACGTGCAAGCCGTCCAACTCCTTATCACCGTAGAAGTAGGCATTGCTATATCCTTTAGCTTTAAGCGCCTGAACTCGTTTCTTCCCCTCAGCTACCAGCTCATCACGGTCACCGTATATCAGGGCATCAGTGGGACAGGTCTTGACGCAAGCCGGCTCCCAGCCTTCGGCAATGCGGTCCAGACCGGGAGTGGTGCAAAAGGTGCACTTGTCCATTTTAGCGATGCCGGTGAGCAGGTTGCGCTCAGAGCGTGGTACGTTAAAGGGACAGGCTTCTATACAATAGCCGCAACCGGTACAAGTATCCTTGTTATAAGCAACAAAGCCTGATTCATGGTGGTAGAGGGAGCCATTGGGGCAAACCCGCACACAGCCGGCGTCAGTGCAGTGCATGCAGGCACGCCTAGAGAACAACCACCTCACTCCCCCTGCTGTGTCGTACTCCCGGAACTCCATCTTTAGCCAGGTTTGGGGGGAGAGGTCGGGTGGGTTTTCATAGCTGCCCCGGTTAACCGTCTTTTCCCCTTCACCCTCATCATTCTCATTCCACTGTTTGCAGGCTGCTTGGCAGCCACGGCAAGCGGTGCATCGTGTTGCGTCATATAGTATTGCTTTCTCAGCCATTATTATCTCCAAGCAAAAACTCGGCTATTACTTTCTAAGCCTTGCGGACGTTAACCAGGAAGGCCTTATACTCTGGTATCATCGTGTTGGCATCACCAACGTGGGGGGTGAGGACATTGGCGCTGTCCCCGGTGGACAGACCGGTATAACCCCAGTGCCAGATCACGCCTACCTGGTGTACCCGGCGCCCGTTCATCTGGAATGGCTTGAAGCGTTTGGTGACTACGGCTACCATGTTGACCTGCCCCCGAGCTGACTCCACGATGGCCCTATCACCATTGGCAATGCCCTTTTCTGACGCCAGCTCTTCACTCATCTCAACAAAGGGCTCGGGCATCATCTCCACTACCCACGGCATGTTTCTGGTCATCTGCCCGCCCTGCCAATGCTCGGAGACTCGGTAGGTACTGCACACTATTGGATACTTGTCAGCAGTACCTTGCTCTTCAGGGTGCCAGATCTTAAAGGCAGGATTATTCTGCTGCTTTGACATGACATTTTCTACTGGTGCCTCCCAGGGCTCGTAATGCTCTGGTAACGGACCCTCAGCCATGCCGGGACCGAAGAGGCGTCCATGCCCTTCTGGTTTCATGATGAAAGGATACTTGGTCTTCTCCGGGTCAACAGCCATCGGCGGCCAGCCACCGTCAGGCACATCGCCAACCCATTTACCATCCTTCCACCAGATGACCGGGTGTTCCTTGTCCCAGGGCTCACCGTTGAGGTCAACTGAGGCTCGGTTGTAGATAATCCGACGGTTCACTGGCCAGCACCACGACCACTTGGGGTAGAGACCGACGTTAAACGGACCAGGAGTCGGGTCACGGCGAGCTGCCATGTTCCCTTCCTCGGTGTAGCTGGCGCAGTACAGCCAGTTGCCGGAGGAAGTGGTGCCATCATCCTTGAGGCCCCCGAAGCTGGGTAGCAGTTTGCCGGTGGTAAGGTCATAGCCATTTATTTCCTTGGCTACCTTGTGGACATCAGCGTGGTCGCCATAGTCCCAGGTCAGCTTGGTAATCGCTTCAGCGTTTGGCCCGCCTTCTTTTGCGTATAGCTCTTTGAGCTTGAGGGCAAGCAGGTTCAGCATCTGCAGGTCGTCAATGGCATCACCGGGACCTTCAGCACCTTTGTAGCGCCACTGCATCCAGCGCCCGCTGTTGGTAACGCTGCCCTCTTTTTCAAAGGAATTCAGAGCGGGGAGTAGGAATACCTCAGTATTAATCTTGGTCGGGTCTGCCTCTGGCCGTTTCCAGAAGTTGGCTGTCTCGGTATGCCATATATCAGTGACAACCATCCAGTCCAGTTTTTCCATTGCCATCCGCTCGAGATTAGCATTGGGACCGCCTACTGCTGGGTTTTGCCCCCAGCACATAAAGCCCTTAATTACACCGGAGAACATAGCTTCAAAGAGTGATATGTGCGAATAGTCCTGCCCGGCCTGAATCTTAGGCAGGTAATGGAAACCAAACTGGCTAGCTTTAGTGGCCGCATCGCCATACCAGGCTTTAAGCAAGCTGACCATGTACTTAGGTGTATTCTGCCACCAGTTAGCACTCTTGGGGTCATTGCTCGTGGGTGTAGTCCGCTTTAGGTACTTGTCAAGGGTGGTATCAGTATCTATAGGTACTTTCAGGTATCCGGGGAGAACATGGAACAGCAGGCAGTGGTCAGTAGAGCCCTGCACGTTGGATTCACCCCTCATGGCGTTGATGCCACCGCCAGTGATACCGATGTTGCCCAGGAGAAGCTGCAGTATTGAGTAGGAGCGGATATTCTGAGCACCATAGGTATGTTGGGTAGTTCCCATAGCATACAAGATTGTACCTGCCTTACCGACCTGGCCGGTGGCGGCATAAGTTTGGCAGACCATCAGGAAGGTATCCTTGGGAGCACCGGTGATACTGGATACCATCTCCGGGGTGTAGCGAGCAAAGTGTCGCTTCATAATCTGGAAAACACAGTTGGGGTCTTTCAGGCTCTTATCCCTTTTGGGGATACCCTGCGCATCCAGTTGATATTGCCAGCTAGATTTATCGTATTTTCTTTTGTTACCATCCGTTTCATTGAGGCTGCCGGCATAGCCGGAAAAGAGCCCTTCAAGCTCAGCAGGTCCCTTGAAAGCAGGGTTGATTAGGTAAGGGGCATTAGTGTATTCCGTGATGTAGACCATATTGTAGTTGCCAGGGTTACGGTCAATGTCATCCAGCACGTATTTAATCATGCCGTTGATGAAGGCAATATCTGTCCCCGACCGCAGTGGACAATAGATGTCAGCCTTGGCTGAGGTTCTGGTGAACCTGGGGTCAACACTGATGAGCGTGGCGCCCTTCTCTTTGGCATCAGTGATGTAGCCAAAAGCAGCCGGGTGGTTTTCAGCCGGGTTTGACCCGATGGCAAAAATGCAGTCGCTGTTGCCAATATCATTCCAGTGGTTGGTCATGGCACCACGTCCGAATGTTTCCGCCAAACTGGCGACGGTAGGGGAATGTCATATACGGGCGTGATGTTCGAGATAGACCAGTCCAAGTGCTCGTGTGAGTTTTGACAGGAGGTAACATTCCTCATTGTCTAAGGCTGAACCTCCTAGGTTGGCGATGGCTTCAGTGCGGTTTACTATCCTGCCGTTGCTGTCCCTTTCGACGAAGGTTGTGTCTCTGGTGTTTTTAATCCGGTGGGCAATCTCGTTGATTGCCCAGTCCCAGGATTTTTCCTCCCAGTCGGTCCCACCGGGACGCCGGTAAAGGACTTTGCTCAGACGCCAGGGGTTATCCGCAGATAGCTGGCGCATCGAGGCACCCTTGGCACAGCCAGCACCACGGTTGATGGGATGGTCAGGGTCGCCTTCGATGTTCACCACCTTACCATTCTGTGCGGCGACAATAAAGCCGCAGCCTGAGGCATCATAGGGACAAATAGTGGTCGTCTCGCCAATCCTTTTCTTAAGAGGTAATACCTTGGCTGGTTTAGCGAGGGCGACATCAGGCTTGAATGCCGCCAATAGAAAAATGCCCCCTGCCCCCACCCCAGACGCTTTCAGAAATTCTCTCCGACTTAGCTCCATGAACTCTCCTTTCCTCCTCTAGTTTTTACCAGGTGCTCACCCTAAGCAATTGCTGACCTTGACAACGGTAGAAATTAATTCTATGGTTACGACCATCGGTGTCAACTAACACTTTGCTGCTTCTTGGAGATCACAAGCCACACGCCGCTATGCATTATAGAACCAATTTTTTGTTTAGTCAAGCTCACATTTTTCCTGTGACTAATTTACTACTACAATTTAGCCCGTTTGGGTCATTACCGTGACTATGACGATAAGGTATACTTGATAATAGTCTATTTTTGACAAGGGACTTGACATTTGCCATTTGGCGAATTATAATGTAAGTGAAGATGAACAATAATAGCAAGAGTGCTCTAGGCGAAATACTCAAGCAGCAGAGACTGAGGATGTCACTGACACTACGGGAGCTTACTGAGTTGTCAGGTGTATCTGCATCTCATTTGGGTCGTGTAGAAAGAGGAGAGCGGTTCCCCTCAGCCTCAATCCTGCGGAGAATTGCCCAACCTTTAGGCTTTGAAGAGGATGAGCTATTTACTCTGGCTGGCTACCTGTCCCCCCAACCCTCTGGCATAGGCGAGGCTCATCCAGTTTATGGTGTGCGGCAATTGGACCCCTATGTAGCTAAAGTGCTGTCTGAAGAGCCGATTGAAGTGCAGCGGGCTGTCCTCGGCATCCTTTCCATGTTAAAGAGCATTGCCGGGAGCCTAACCAAAGCAAACCAATAACCGCGCTTCTACGCAGTGTTCAACCCCAAGTAGTGGTGACAAGGTTCCATCTGGAACAAAGTGGCCGCTAGTAGGTACCCTCATTGAGTAGGGCTGTTCATCAACCTCACCTTTTATTTCCTCTCTTTATCAAAGGTGGAACTAGTTGTGGAGGCTCTACCGCACAGGCTACCGCTAATATGTAACGTTGATTCCGGAGGTTGTTTAGCAATCTATCCCCCTGCCCTCTTCCCTCCTTAAAAGGAGAAAGATACTAAAGGAGAGTCAAAGAGAGGCGAAGCCTCTCTTAAAAACCAATTCCCCCTCCCTTTGCAAGGGAGGGGGACAAAGGGGGATGGGGTTACCAAGTAAAAAACCTAACGGGGTGAGGTCAATAAAAAATCTCTAACCCTTGATAAATTATTGCCTTTGGAGTATAGTTTAGCTTTAGATGCATTAAGGGTGGACGAGAGTTTGAAGCTAGAGCCTGAACCAAGAACCTCATTACTATTGACCAAGGTAAGCTACTTTCTCACCAGGCAGGGCGTAAAGTCGTATCTGGTTGGTGGCTTAGTACGTGATGTGCTGCTGGGAAGAGATACAGCTGATATTGATATTGCGGTAGCTGGAGGTGCGCTGGAGATTGCTCCTCAAGTAGCTACTGCTCTTGGCGGTAAGTATGTTTTGCTGGATGAGATAAATAGGGTGGGTAGGGTAGTGGTAGTTAGTGAGGCAGGTAGGTGGGAGCTTGATTTCTCCACATTTAGGGGCAGCATTGAGCAGGACTTGGCACGGCGTGATTTCACCATAGATGCTATGGCAATTGACCTTAGCCAGTTAGGCAAGGGTTACACCGACCTTCAGCTCATAGACCCATTTAATGGCTTAGCTGACCTGCACCAGGGCGTGGTTCGGACGGTTTCCAAGGCGGCTTTCCAGTCGGATGCCGTCCGCTTACTACGAGCGGTGCGGTTGGCTGCCGAGCTTGGTTTTAGTATTGATACACAGACCGAGTCTCTAATTCGGCGCTACTGTCATCTGCTAACTAATGTAGCCGGTGAGCGAGTAAGAGAGGAACTACTCCGGCTGCTGGCAATGCCGCAAGCTGGACAATTCTTGGCCTACCTTGATGAGCTGGGTTTACTCACGGTTATGATTCCAGAGCTAGCCCAGACCAAAGGAGTGGTGCAGCCCAAAGAGCACTTCTGGGATGTTTTTCACCATTCGATAAAGACAGTAGCTACCGTTGGCTTTCTACTTAGACAGGGAACCTGGGAGTATGCCGGTGATGAGGTCTTGGCGATTACCCCGTGGTCAACAGTGCCGGCTCAGCACTTTGAGCTGGAGGTTAGCCAGGGTAGCACCAGAGGGTCGCTGCTCAAGCTGGCAGCACTGCTTCATGATATTGCCAAACCCCAGACTAAGACTATTGACGCTGATGGACGGATGCGTTTTTTGGGGCACGCTAAGGAGGGAGCGGCTACGACGATCAATATCTTAGAGAGGCTCAGGTTTAGTGGTAAAGAGATGAAGCTGGTGGAAGCTATGGTGCAGCATCACCTGAGGCCAATGCAGATGAGCAATAATGGACTCCCCACCCGCCGGGCGATCTACCGCTACTTTCGTGATACTGGTGAGGCAGGCATAGATATACTTTTCTTGAGCCTGGCTGACCATTTAGCCACTAGAGGTCCACACCTGGACTTAACTCAGTGGCGGGAGCACGCTCAAATGGTGGAGTATGTATTGACTGAGCGTCTTAAGGAAGCGAGTGTGGTCATGCCACCCAAACTGGTTGATGGACATGACCTGCTCAACATCTTTGGCCTGAGCCCGGGGCCTAAGATTGGGGAGCTTTTGGAGGCAGTGCGTGAAGCCCAAGCCTCCGGGGAGCTAGCTAGCCGGGAGGAGGCTCTAGCCTATATCCGTAGGCTGCTAGTAACTGAGGTGAGGAGATAGTAGATATGCCCAGAAGAAATACACTGGTTCTCATAATAATATTAGCCCTCTTCGCCTTTGCTGCGAGTGCCCTTGCCTACCCCCTGTTTGGGAGGCAGGATATGCGGCTGGGCTTGGATTTGCAGGGTGGTCTTCACATAGTTTATCAAGCTGATCTGTCTAACGTTGAACCGGGTGAGGAAGCCAGTATTATGGAGGGAGTAATCGCGGTTATCAATAACCGAATTAACCCCCTGGGAGTAACCGAGCCAGTTATCCAGAAACAAGGTCAAGACCGTATATTGGTTCAATTGCCGGGACTCAGCATTACTGATAAAGAAAAGGAGAGACTCTCACGGGTGGCGCTACTGGAGTTCGGGGAACTGGCCGCCGATGACGAAGAGGCGAAATGGGAAAATGAACTGGGTAGATGGAAACCAGCTACGGCAGTGATTGGTGGTGAGGAGAAAGAGCTAACCAGCCAGTATTTCAAAGAAAATACCTATGTAAGTCAGGATAGCCTGGGCAGGATATTACTGGTTTTTGAATGGGATGAGGAAGGAAGCCAGCTTTCTGAAGAAATTACCAGTCGTCTGATAAATCAGCCCCTGGGTATATTTGAAGGCACTGAGGCTCTACTGGGAGAGGACGGCTTACCCATTGCCCCCATTGTCCGCAGCACTATCAGAGATAGGGGTCAGATTGAAGGATTAAGCTTAAATGAGGCAACTAGTTTATCGGCACAATTGAACGCTGGTCGCCTACCCGTGCCTCTGGAAATACTCTATGACCAGACTGTATCCCCGATATTGGGTGCCGGTTTTGTTGATATGAGTGTTAAGGCCGGGATAATTGGCATAATAATCGTGATGTTATTTATGATTATTTACTATCGCCTGCCGGGAGTTCTCGCCAGTATGGCGCTAATCTTCTATGGGGCATTGGTATTGGCAATATTTAAGTTGATACCGGTCGTCCTCACCTTAGCTGGTCTGGGTGGCTTTATCCTATCCATAGGTATGGCGGTAGATGCCAATGTACTTATCTTTGAGCGGATGAAGGAGGAATTTAGAACTGGACGGACACTGGGGGCGGCCATTGAGACTGGTTTTAACCGAGCCTGGACGGCTATCCGTGATGGCAATGTAACTACTCTTATCGTCTGTGGCATTTTATACTGGTTAGGTAGCAGTATCGTTGCCAGCGCCCCGGTGATGGGTTTCGCTCTTACCTTAGGTATTGGGGTAACAGTAAGCATGTTTACCGCTATTGTGGTTACCCGGACATTACTGCGCCTGTTTGTTGGTACTGGTTTGGGGCAGCAGAAATCGTTATTTACGGTGTATTCAGGGAAGAAATAATGTTGGATATTATCGGTAAAAGGTTCTGGTTTTTACTTATTTCAGGGGTGGTTATCCTTATCAGTATTGTTTCACTAGCCGTCTTTGGTCTTAGTCCCGGTGTTGAGTTTAGTAGCGGCTCTATCCTGACGGTGAGCTTTGAGCAGGAGGTAGAACAGGATGAGCTGAAACAGGAATTAGCCAATTTAGGTCACCCCAACACCATTATTCAACGCACTGGGGCGGGTGATTTCCTTATCCGCACCCCTGAATTGAGCGGGGAGGAGAAGACACAGCTAAAGGATGCTTTAACCACTAGGTTTGGTGGTCTTACCGAGAGCGAGTTCTATTCGGTGTCGCCGATGGTAGCGACGGAGACAGCCAGTAATGCTGCCATCGCGGTAGCCATTGCTGCCATTGGCGTACTGCTTTATGTTACCTGGGCGTTTCATAGGATGCCCAAGCCTTTCCGCTATGGCACCTCGGCTATAGTAGCTTTGATACATGATGCTCTGGTGGCAGTAGGGGTTTTCTCTATTCTTGGTGGCCTGCTGGGCTGGGAGATTAATCTAATGTTCATTACCGGCATCCTGGCGGTTATTGGCTATAGTGTGAATAACACGGTGGTTGTCTTTGATAGAATCCGTGAGAATTTGAAACTGGGTGTGAGCCCCGATTTTGAGGTGGTGGTTAATAATAGCCTGGTTGAGACCCTGGGGCGTTCCTTGAATACCAGCCTAACCACACTCTTTGTGGTACTGGCTCTGTTATTCTTTGTCGGGGTGTCAATTCAGAATTTCGCCATAGTCTTACTAATTGGTGTTATTGTGGGAACTTTTAGTTCAATCTGTATTGCCCCCACGCTGCTGGTGGTGTGGGAGAAGGGGGAGTGGGGCAGGTTAGTTCGTTGGCTACCTCTACCTGCGGTCAGGGGTATGAGGGAGTGATAGGTGATGTTTTCGACAACAAGTGGTGCGGCTAAACTTTCCCTTATTGTCGTAACCGCACTTATTACACTTAAGGTAGTGGTGGCGGTCATCACCGGTAGCATCAGCATTCTGGCTCAGGCAGCTGATAGTTTCCTTGACCTGTTTGCCATAATCATTACCTTCTTTGCTATTGGTGTGGCTACCAAGCCTGCTGATAAGGAACACCCCTTCGGTCATGGTAAAGTGGAGAATATCGCTGCCATAGTACAGGCAGTGCTGATTTTTACTGCTGGTGGCTTGATAATCTATTCAGCGGTGCGCCGGATAATATTGGGTACAACAGTAGAGCTGACTGAAGCCGGGATAGGGGTAATGCTAGTTTCCTTGGTAGTCAGCCTCTGGCTCTCTCGTCACTTGCTAAAAGTATCAAAAGCCACAGATTCAGTAGCACTAGAGGCAAATGCACGCAATATTGCTGCTGATGTCTACTCAGCTGCTGGAGTGCTGGTGGGACTAGTGGCGATACGCTTTACCGGACTTAATATTCTTGACCCTATCGTTGCCATGGCAGTAGCTTTACTTATCCTAAAAGTGGGTTATGACATAGTGAGAAAGTCATTTGGGGGGCTGGTTGATGTTAGGTTGCCCAAGGCGGAAGAAGCTGAAATAATGTCTTGTATTAAGGAGCACGGCGGTCAGCTAGTGGGTTTCCACGAGCTACGTACTCGCAAAGCGGGAAGCTGGCGTTTCATTGACCTGCACCTGGTAATGCCGAAGAATGCTAGCGTGGAGGAAACGCACCGGATGTGCGACCATCTAGAGCAGGATATAGCAAATAGGCTGCAATATACTAGTGTAACTATTCATGTTGAACCCTGTGATGAGGAGTGTGACCAGTGCTCCGTTTCCTGTAGCCTACGCAAGGCGAAACCCTAAAGCAGGTTGTGTATTTCCTTTATTGCCTTAATCAAAGGAGCAATGCTGGGTGCAGCTAATCCACGCGGTGATTTGCCTAGAGGGTCTTCAATATTGGTGTTACCCAGCAGCACATCAAAGGTGGCCTTCACTGAGGCAGCTAAAGCAGTAGGATTATAGCCACCCTCTAGAGTGAAAACCAGACGACCACTACACAGTTCGTCAGCCAATTCCTTGATGATTTTTACCATCTGGGCAAAGCCGGTGACACTTACCTGCATCATGGCTAGTCCATCAGCCCAATGTGTGTCGTAGCCAGCGGAAACCAAGATAAGCTGAGGTCTAAAGCGTCTAACTACCGGTACAATAATTGCTTCAAAGACCGCCAAATATTCAGCATCACCACAGCCAGCCGGCAGGGGTATATTAACCGTAGTTCCTTTCGCCTCGCCTTTGCCAATTTCATCGAGGTTACCTGTTCCCGGGTAGAATGGAAACTCGTGAGTTGATGTGTAGAGGACTTGTGGGTTATCATAAAAGCTTCCCTGCGTTCCATTACCATGGTGCACATCAAAATCAATAATAGCTATGCGTTCTAGATTATATTTGGTTAGGGCATATTTAGCGGCGATAGCCACATTATTAAACAGGCAGAAGCCCATAGCTCGGGTGGCAGTGGCATGATGTCCCGGGGGTCTAACCAGAGCAAAGGCACTAGCTACCTCTCCTCTCATAACTGCCTTACTTGTCTCAATGAGACCGCCGGCGGCGTAGAGAGCAGCTTGATAAGAGTCAGTTGACATTACCGTGTCGGGGTCAAGCCAGCCACCGCCCTTTTGCGCAACCTCCTGAATATAGGAGATATGCTGTTTGTGATGCACCAATGACAATTCTTCAACGGAGGCGGCACGAGGCTTAATGGGTGTTAGTTGACGGATAAGCTGGGTCTGCTCAAGGTGAGAGATAATCGCCTCTAACCTAGCAGCGTTTTCTACATGCTGCCTGGTATCATGTTTGAGGTAGATGGGGTCATAGACAAAACCTACTTTCATAATCTTTCTCCACAGAGTTAATCTATTTGTGATAATACCAGATGTAAAGTTCGGTAGGCAATAATAGTGATGTGATTGGCTATTGACCTCACTCCCTTTATCCCCCTCTCCTTAGAAGGAGAGGGGGGAAGAATTATTTTGAAGGGGTGAAACCCCTTCAATCTACCCTCTTTACCTAAGGGAAGAGGTCTTAGAGAGGGGATAGGTTGCTAAACAATTTCGAATGGCAGAAGCCTAGACCACCAGTTGGATGCCTGATACCAGGAACCAACCCCCAAACCCCACAAGCAGTAGGCTACAGGCAGTAAACAGCCACTCTTGAAATTTCCTGCCCCAGAGCGAGTGGGTTCGATAAACCAAGTTGGAAACAAATGACAGCCAGACCAGGTCACACAGCCAGTGAACCACGATAAACACAGCTAACCCCATTATGCCAAAATCAAGGAATCTCATAATAAGCATGCTGCCTATAGTCGCCCACCATAGCAGGAAGAATGGATTAAGGGCGCTCGTAAGGATGCCAGCCATAAAGGCACTGTACGGCAAATCCTTGCCTCCCCGAACTACTTGAGCTCGGGCGCGAAACATGCTGATACCAAGCCAGATAATCATGCCACCACCGACTATGCCTAGAACGAGCTGCACAATGGTATTCTGGAAGAATGGGGCGAAGCCAAAGTATATCAGCAGTATCAGGGGGACTTCTATCACTGCATGGCCCAGGGATATCTGGGTACCAGCCAGTGGAGACTTATAGCTTTTAGCTAGTGTTACCGCAAACATGGGCCCGGGCAGCATTACCCCGGAAAATGATATTACTACTACGCTTACTAAAATCGGGAGCATAAAAGCCCTTAACTAGAGGGTAGTTTCTTAACCCCCAATAAATATGAGTTTTACGCTTCATTATAACACTGATTATCTTCACTACTCACCTTGAGACTACTCAAGTAGTTGTGGAAGGGCTTTATGCCGGGGAAACCCTCTTTAAAAATTGTTTTTGCGGGTATAAATGATATAATAAAACAATCAATGAAGGAGGACACGAAGTTGCAGTTACAAGATATTAGGAATATAAGCGTTATCGGGGCTGGTATTATGGGACATGGAATCGGTCTCACTTACGCCTTGGGTGGTTATGAGGTAGCCTTGAATGATATAAGCAATGTGATTCTTAGTAATGCCATGAGCCACATCAGGGATGACCTTAAAACCTTTGCTGATAGTGGCCTAATTTCTCAAGATATGATTGAGAAAACTCTATCACGCCTAACTACTACCACTGACCTCAAAGAGGCAGTTAAAAATGCCGATTTTGTTACCGAGGCCGCTTTGGAGGATGTGGAGGTGAAGAGAAAGATTTTTAGTAACCTTGATGTCTTATGTCCCGAGCATACTATCCTTGCCAGTAACACATCTTCTTTAGTTCTGCGAGAGTTTACTTCCCAGTGCAAAAGAAAGGACAAGATACTTATCACCCACTGGATGAATCCTCCCCACATAGTACCGGCAGTCGAGATTGTGCGTAGTGAGGAGACCTCCGATGAGACGATGGAGCTGATTTATGCCTTGCTCAAGAAGGTCAAGAAAATGCCAATAAAACTCCTGAAGGAAGTCCCCGGTTTTATCGTCAACCGCTTACAGATGGGGCTGATTCGCGAAGTGTGGGCACTCTGGCAGCAAGGCATTGCCAGCCCTGAAGACATTGACACGGTGGTGAAAGGGAGCTTTGGTTTTCGCCTGGCAGCTATCGGACCGCTAGAAACCTGTGATTTGGGCGGTCTTGATATATGGTATAACATTGCTGACCGATTGTTTAAAGTGATTAGTGATACCCACGAACCACCTGAGGAGCTTAAGAAAATGGTAGAGGCTGGCGAGCTGGGATTAAAAAGCAGGAAAGGCTTCTTTGATTATGGCATTGGTTATTTCGACAAGGGTCAGGATGAAAGTGTTAAGGCAAGGGACAAAAAATTTATCCAGCTCCTCAAATTATTGTACTCTTAAAGGGAGGTTGAGCTTTATATGCAGTGTCATTCAATTTATATAACAACTAAAGACGAAGAGGAAGCCAAGAGAATAGGCAAAACACTGGTAGAAGAAAAACTGGCTGCCTGTGTCAATATCCATCCTATAAAATCTATTTATCGGTGGGGAGGGGAAATTGAGGAAGAAGAGGAGACAGCCCTGTTGGTTAAAACCAAAGCTGAGTTAGCTGATGAGGTTATTGAGAGGGTGAAAGAATTGCACTCATATGAAGTGCCCTGCATTGTTTCATTACCGATAGCAAAGGGCAACCCGGCTTACCTGGAGTGGATTAAGGAATCAACCAAGTAAATAGCCATTAAGAAGGCCCAAAGGGTTGGGGCTAAATAGTGTGGGAGTGATATGTTAGATTTAACTAAGGTAGCTTCCCAGGTTGAAGGCATGATAGCCAATCTGAAGGCTGGTTCAGACGAGAGACGGAAGCATCTTCAGAAAGCCTTGTCGGTTCTCTATGACCGTGATGATGACCTTGAGAATCTAAAGAGGAAAATCGCCGCCAGCAAGACAACCTGGCTGGTGGCTGGTTTGATGGATGGGCTTGCTCGGCACTATGAAGCGCCACCCATACCGCCGGAATTTACTGTTATCGCTACCGATGGTTCTCATATTGATGTTGACCGCCATAAGTCAACCCGGTGCTACCTGATAAATATAGGTAATGTTGTTTTGAACTATGGTACCCACCCCAGTGCTGTGCTGGATAGTCTACCTTGCCTCTATTCTGGAGATGAAGACCTGATTATTGCGCCCGCCGGGGTTAAAGGTCGTGAGCAGCCGATAGAAGGCATGCTTTTAGGTATTAAGCGTGGTGTAGAGGAGTGCCATCGTTTGGCTGAGCTGGCTACCGAATTGCCACCGGGCAGCTCAACCCTGGCACTGCTTGATGGCTCACTTATCTTGTGGGGTCTGGAGGCTTATCCCGAATTTGTCACTGAGGCACTGCTGGCTAGGGGTTTTATAAAACACCTTGACGAAATAAGGAAACTCAATAAAGATAGAAGGTTGACTGTTGCTAGCTATATCAGTTTCCCCCGCAGTACTGATGTGGTTAATACGTTGCGGGTGGCTATTTGCCCGCATGAGCCGGCTGACTGCGACCGCTATTGCCCTAGTAGAGCCAGGGACTGTGATGCCGTAGCTGGTGTGCAAGACCGGGAGCTATTCATAAATTTGCTGACTCCGGGTGAAAGGTCGGCTGTCTTTGTCAGTCAGTCATCTGTAGTTGTGAAGCATTATGGCGTGCACCAGGTTCATTTTTTCTACCTCAGGGTGGAGGATGAAATAGCCCGTATTGAGGTGCCGCAGTGGGTGGCGATGGATGAAAACCTGCTTAATCTGGTTCATACCCTGGCTTTAGACCAGTGCCGGCGCGGGCGGGGCTATCCGGTGGCGCTAAGTGAAGCCCATGAAAAGGCAGTGGTAACCGGAGCTGATAGAGAAAATTTTTGGCAACTGGTAGAATCATCCTTGGTGGATGAGAAGATACCCAGCCTCAGCTCAGCCAAGAGTCGGAGCAAGAGAACAAGGTGGATTTAGAATTATGTTTGACCTCACCCCCTTTGTCCCCCTCTCCTAGAAGGAGAGGGGGAGGAGAGGTTTTGAAGGGGCGAAGCCCCTTCAAACTACCCGTAATAAATGGCAGGTGAGGAAATGATGATTGAAATGAAAGATTACGTAAGCAGAATAGGCTTTTCGATTTCAATGCCTGCTAATTGGAACGTGTATAGCGATCGCGTGGAGGAGATAGATTTGGCTCAGGAGGAGCAGTTGGTTCAGGAAGAGAGAAGGAAGGTGTCTCAGCCTACATACGAAGAGCGTTATAGAAAGCTTGCTGCTGAAATAGGTAAAGACCAGATTGTAGGCTTTGAGGAATTTGTCGAAATCGAGAAGTCGGACGAAGAACGGCAGAAGACAATAGATGCCCAACGACTACGAAATAAAGGAGAGCTTGGTAATCAAGTAGGATATTTTGAAGCCTCAGCCGATGATAAAGAAGCCTATCCCTGTGTAGAGGTGATTAAACTAAATCTAAGACATCCCATGACCCCACTTGAATTGTATCAGAAAGATAAACCGCATCCTGATGAAGTGCTAGAAGGCAAGCGCCCTTGGCGTGTTAGGCCCGTAAATGGTAAAGGGGTGGTTAAGTACTATTATCGAATAGGTTCCGGCCATTTGGATGAAGATGACTTTAGCTTCGTTAGTGTCTATCTAGTTGAGGAGGCAACAGGCTGGATTATATCATGCTCCAGCTTAAATAACGCTTGGAATAAATATAAAACACTCTTTGATACAATTATCGATAGTTTTCACATACTATGAAAGGCGAGACTAGCAAATTTAGTAAGTGCAGGTTGGTTCGAAGTCTAGAGTTTCGCAGTTGCTAAGTTTATGAAAAGGAGGCGAGAAATGGGAACTAAGGGAAGAAAGAATGTGAAAAAGTCCAAACAACAGAAGGAGAAGAAGGGAAAGAAGAAATAGGGAAGCGTTAATCTAACAGGGTGTCTAAGAGGGGCGAAGCCCCTCTAAAAAACCACCTCCCCTTCCCCTTGGTAAGGGGAAGGGGATAAAGGGGATGGGGTTACCTGATTAGTATTATAATAAAGCAAAGGGGTGATAATTGAATACGGCTGCAGTGCAAAGAGTAGGCGAGGTTATTGAAGCCAGCACCACTGATTTTGTCGCCCAGTGCTATGAGCTTTACCAGTTGCCAGCCTTAGGCAGTCTGGTAAAGACCAGAGACCAGGAGGTGGAGCTATACGGCATCGTTTATCATGCTGCCACCACCAGTATTGAACCGGGGCGTCGCCCGATTGCCAGAGGCAAGGATGAGGATAGCGAGGAGGCAATCTATCGTTCCAGCCCTCAGCTTCTAAAGCTACTTAAAAGTGAGTTCAGCGCTTTAGTGGTGGGACATAGGCAGGATGGTAAATTTTATCACTACCTGCCACCCAAGCCCGCCCGAATCCATAGCTTTGTTTATCTATGTAACCCTGATGATGTGAGGGATTTTGGCAAGTCATTTGACTTCCTCAATATGTTGATTAACACCCGACTGCCAGTTCCAATAGACGAGCTTATTGCTGCTTGCTTGCGTCAGATGAGCCAGGTGTATGAAGACCGTCAGGCTTTCTTGGTGGCTGCCGGTAAGGAGCTGGCTATTTTACTCAGTGGTGAGTTTAACCAGCTTAAAGCAATTCTGGGGAGGATTAAAGAATGAGTCAGGAAGGTGAACAAGGGCAGAGGCTGGGCATTGTTGTCTCCGGTTCGTTAAATAAGGGGGTGGAGGTCAAGCTGGATAGCTCGGCTTCGGTTGAGGATATGGTGGTGGGGCGGTATGTAACTATTGAGGGAAACAGGCGGCGTTTCTTTGGCATGATAACTGATGTCAGCCTGGAGGTGACTGACCAGAGGCTTACCCTCACCCCACCGGATGTTTCCGACCCCTTTATCGCTGAGGTATTAGCTGGCACCGCTACCTATGGAACACTCCATGTCTCTCCGTACCTAGCTATCGGGGGGGATGTTGCCAGCCTGATTGAGGGACCTCAACCGGTTAAGACAGTCCCCAGCCACTTCTCAGTGGTAAATCTAGCCTCAGACCGAGATATGGAGTTAGTCTTTGGTAAAGAGGATAAAGAAAGATTCTGGATTGGAAATCCTCTGGATATGGAGACCAAGCTTTGCCTTAATCTAGATGAGTTTGTTAAGCGTTCTAATGGCATTTTTGGCAAGAGCGGCACCGGCAAGACCTTCCTCACCAGAATGCTGCTTATTGGTATGCTGCAAAAAAGTACTGCCGTAAGCCTTGTCTTTGACATGCACAGCGAGTATGGCTGGGAGGGTAGCAGTGAGCAAGGACGGAAGGTTAAAGCCCTAAAGCAACTCTTCCCATCAAAGGTAGCCGTATTTACCCTTGATGAAGAAAACTCGCGGCGCCGGGGAGTAAGCACCGACTTTGTGGTGAGAATAGGCTATGATGAAATTGAGCCTGAAGACATTGGGCTACTACGCCAGCTCCTGAATCTTACTGAACCTGCCGTTGAAGCCGTCTATCAACTGCGCCGAAGGTTTGGTAGAGACTGGCTACAAGCTACTCTTGACCTGAAAGACGCTGAAGAAGCAGGAGAACCCAAAATACATGAGAGTACCTTTCAGAACTTACGGCGGGGGCTAGCAACCATCAGACGGCTTCCTTTTATAGAGTCTCATGCTCCAACTAATGCCGTAAGAGGCATTCTTGAGCATCTTGACCGGGGTATAAATGTGGTTTTGGAGTTCGGTAGATACCGGGATATTACGGCTTATGTCCTAGTATCCAATATGCTCGCCCGCCGTATCTATGCCCAATATCAGGAGAGGATGGAAAGAGCGATGGGTGAGGATACTGCCAAGCCTACTCCTCTGGTGATAACTATTGAGGAGGCACACAAGTTTCTCAATCCCGAGGTATCCAGCCAGACCATCTTTGGCACTATTGCTCGGGAGATGCGCAAGTATAATGTTACCCTGCTGGTGATTGACCAGCGCCCTAGCGGCATTGATGCTGAGGTTATGTCTCAAGTGGGGACTAAAATAACCTGTCTGTTGGATAATGAGAGGGATATTGATAGTGTACTCGCTGGTGTGTCAGGTAAAAGCGAGCTTAAATCTGTGCTAGCCAAGTTGGCAGCCAAACAGCAAGCGCTCATCTTCGGTCACGCCGTGCCCATGCCGGTGGCATTCCAACCTCGTGAATATGGCTCCGCTGAGTCCTATAAGGGCTTTATCCTCGGTGAGGAAGCCAGCAGACAGGCGGAAAAGGATATTGAGGAATTGTGGGGCTAAATTGCGGAAAAGAAAGATTGGTTTGGCTCTAGGTAGTGGTGCTGCCCGAGGTTTGGCTCATATCGGCGTGCTGGAAGTCCTGGAGAAGGAAGGTATTCCCATTGATATGATTGCTGGTACCAGTGCCGGCGCTCTGGTTGGTGCCCTCTATGCGCAGGGTCAGGACGCCAGCCTGATAAAAAACTTGGTTCAAGACCTGAGGTGGAAGCGGTTAGCTTCCTTGGTAGACCTTGCCCTGCCTAAAACCGGTTTTATCAGCGGCAAAAAAATTAAAGACCAGTTGGAGGTAATTTTTGGGGGTGACCTAAAATTTAGCGACCTGGGGATACCTCTAGCGTGTGTCGCTACCGATATAATGACCGGTGAGGAGATAGTGCTTGACCATGGTTCGGTACTGGAGGGGGTAAGAGCCAGTATTTCAATCCCCGGCATATTCACCGTTGTCAAATTGGGGGGCAGATATCTGGTAGATGGGGGGCTGGTGAACCCGGTGCCAGTGAGTGTCCTCAAAAAGATGGGAGCCGACTTTATTATAGCCGTGAACGTAATCCCCGATATTCGTGATAGGGCTCGTCCTGGAGGTAAGAAGGGGGTGGAGGATTTCAAAGAGCCTAATGTCATCAGTGTAATAATGCAGTCTATATATATTGGCGCTCATGCACTGGCCAAGGCTTCTCTTGAAGGTGCTGATGTAGCCATCCAACCCCAAGTAGCCCATATTGGCACTACTGACTTTCGCCAGGCACAGGATTGCATAGCGCACGGTGAACTGGCTGCGCGAGACGCTATTCTGGAGATTAAACGAAAACTGGCAGCCTAAATATTTGCCTTTTCTCTTTATCCCTTTGACCACTTTGAGATTGTTTATTAACCTCACCCCCTTAATCCCCCTCTCCTTGAGAAGGAGAGGGGGATGAGATTTTAGAGAGGGGCGAAGCCCCTCTCTAACCTGCACTCCCCCTTCCCTCAATAAGGGAAGGGGGTCAGGGGGATAGGTTGCTAAACGGCCTCCACTTTGTCCCTTGGCATAAAGATTTTTGCTGAGTTGCTAAGTGCTCTCCTTATCTTTTGCCTAGCTATAGGCTGTGCTATACTTAATTATAGAAGCAGAAACCTGGCAGTGGTATCACATGGTAGACCTAGACAAGGTTAAGGAAAGAATAGACAAGTTAAGGGCGGAGATTAACTATCATAACTACCGCTATTATGTGCTGGATAGTCCTGAGATTAGCGATGCCGAATATGATGGGTTATTGAGGGAACTCAAAAAGCTGGAGGAGGAGTACCCCCAGTTCCTGACCCTAGACTCACCAACACAACGGGTTGGGGCGGCTCCGGTGGAAGCTTTCGGCATAGTGGAACACCCCTTGCCCTTATTATCCCTGGGTAATGCCTTCTCCCAAGAGGAGCTACTGGCCTGGTATACCCGAACATCAAAGCTGTTAGGGGGTAAGTCATTTGACTTTGCCTGTGAGCATAAGATTGATGGTCTAGCCGTAGCTCTGACCTATGTTAATGGTCAACTAACTACCGGAGCTACCCGGGGTGATGGCTTTCGCGGTGAAGATATCACCCAGAACCTGAGAACTATCAGGAGTATCCCCCTTTCGGTGCCCCAAGAGGCACCACCTAGGTTTGAGGTGCGGGGCGAGGTCTTCCTTCCCAAAGCCGGCTTTCATAAGTTAAATCAGGAACGGGCGGCCGAAGGGCAACCTCTGTTCGCTAACCCACGAAACGCCGCTGCTGGCTCAGTGCGTCAGCTTGACCCGCGCATTACGGCTAAACGCCCGCTGGATATTTATGTCTATATGCTGGGTTACGCCGAGGGCAAGGTAACCCCACCAACCCACTGGGAAACTATGGAGTATCTCAAGTCTCTTGGCTTTAAGGTCAATCCTAATAATAAACTTCTTACCAGCATTGAGCAGGTGTCAACTCTCTACAGCAACTGGGTGCAGAGGAAGGAAAGCCTGCCTTATGAAGCCGATGGCATTGTGGTCAAGGTAAACCAGCTTGACTTACAAGAGCAACTGGGGAATGTCGGTCATGAGCCCAGGTGGGCTGTAGCCTATAAATTTCCAGCCATCCAAGGCACTACCCGCCTGATTGACATTGGTATTAGTGTCGGTAGGACTGGCACCCTAAATCCCTATGCCATCTTTGAGCCAGTCTCGGTGGGAGGGGTAACTATTAAGCAGGCAGCCCTGCACAATGAGGATGACATCAGGCGTAAAGACATCCGTGAAGGCGACTGGGTCATTGTCCAGCGAGCGGGAGAAGTGATACCCGAGGTCGTTGGCGCAATCAAGAGTAAGCGCACTGGCCAAGAAAAGGAATTTAGCCTTCTAGAGAAGATATACGATAGCGAGAAGCAACGCCCAGCGTGTCCAATATGTGGGGCTGAGGTGATTAAGCCCGAAGGTGAAGTTATGTATTACTGTTCTAACGCCACCTGTCCTGCCCAGGTTCAGCAGCGACTGGAACACTTTGCTTCCCGGGGAGCTATGGACATCAGGGGGATAGGCGAATCGCAGAGTGCTATGCTGTTAAGAGAGGGGCTGGTCAAGAATGTTGCTGACCTATACTACCTTAAAGAGAAGAGGGAGCAACTCCTAAAGCTGGAGAGAATGGCTCAAAAAAGTGTAGATAACCTGTTACATGCCATTGATAAGAGCAAAAAGACACCACTAGCCAGACTTATCTTTGCCCTAGGCATACGGCATGTCGGTGAGGAGATGGCAGAAATCCTAGCCAAAGAATTTGGCAGTCTCAATGCACTGGCTAATGCCTCGCGAGAGAGACTGGTGTTTATATCCACCATAGGGCCCAAGATTGCCGATAGTATTGTTGCCTTTTTCCGACAGGAAGAAAACAAAAGGATAATTAAGAGATTAGAGGACGCTGGGGTTCAGCTGAAGGAAGAAATAGTTAAGCCAGAAGAATTGCCACTGACAGGTATGGAGTTTGTTATCACTGGGAGGCTGGAAGCCTTCAGTAGGCAGGAGGCGGAGGCACAGATAAAAGCCCTCGGCGGCTCAACCAAGAGTGACGTTACCCGCAAGACCACCTACTTGGTGGTAGGGGTTGACCCCGGCTCTAAGCTTGCCCGTGCCCAGTCTCTAGGCACCAAGACACTTAATGAAGAGGAACTCCTGCGTCTTCTAAAAGAGGCAAGTTCATAAAGGGGAGTCAAAGAGAGGCGAAGCCTCTCTTACACAAATGATTCCCCCTCCCTTATAAAGGGAGGGGGAACTAATAATGAGCGCAGTCCCCGGTTCCTCTTCAGTCGACTTACCTGAAACCTGTGTTCGGATTGCCCCCTGAATCTCAACTCTCTCTGGATAAACAAGCACCTTGATGTTAAACAACTGCATTATGGCTCTCATGTTTCTGGTTATGATCTCTGTCCGCTCCTGGGGATCCGTACATTCCAAAAATCCGGGAGGCGCCCCGATACCCCGGTACTTCTTGTCCGACCCTTCCATCTGGAAAATGTCCATCTCCGTGACTTCGCCGATAGCCAGTTTAGTGTCGGATTCCCGCCAGGCATTGAAGC
>Ga0209979_1000787_pt1 | contig 39059 bp, 34 predicted proteins | sample AnhtaG_FD_183114 | JGI IMG/M metagenome (GOLD analysis project Ga0209979, IMG submission 183114) | Deep subsurface microbial communities from Anholt, Denmark to uncover new lineages of life (NeLLi) - Anholt_01485 metaG (SPAdes) (version 2) | ecosystem: Environmental > Aquatic > Marine > Oceanic...
AGTGGCTGACCAAGCCACCTTTTGAGAAGCCTGCCCCCCATTGCCGTTTTCGTCAGGTCGATCACGGAGAGGAGCGAGCCTGTGGTTCCCAGGCGGAAAGTCTGGAAAAGCTCCAGGTTGCGCCTCGTTTGGGGGTCGAGGATCATGAAGGATTCCGTGGAGTAGGTGGAGAGCCTGGTGAGCTGCCCCAGTGCCCCCTTCTGGGTCTGCCCCAGGTAATGGAGAATGGCGCCAGCGGCCTTTATCGCCAGGGGGAGCTGGGCGCAGCCATACCCCTCCAATGATGAGGCTCCGAAGTGGCTAAGTAGAAGCTGGCGAGCGGTCTCCAGTTCGAAACACTGCTCATCAAGAGGGGTCACTGGAGATGGAAGCGACGATTCGGCGAAATCGGAGCCGCGGGGGAGAAGGATCTCGGATGGGCGCAGGCGCTCCAGCTCAGATGTGGCGCGCTCATGGTAAAGCTGGGTGGTGGCGAACTCGCTTGTTGTTATGTCAGCATAAGCGATGCCCACCTCCTCCCCCTCAGCAACTATGGCAGCGAGGTAGTTGTTTGCCTTCCCCTCCAGAAGCTCGGGCTCGACAACGGTGCCCGGCGTTACCACCCGAATAACATCCCGCTCCACCAGCCCTTTGGCTTTGGGCTCGCTCAGTTGCTCGCAGATGGCAACCTTATAGCCCTTATTTATCAGTTTAGCCAGGTAATTATCCAGGGCATGGAAAGGTATCCCTGCCATGGGGACGCGCTTTCCCTTGCCCATCTCCCTGGAGGTGAGCACGATCTCCAGCTCCTTGGAGGCAACCTTGGCATCCTGGTCAAAGGTCTCGTAAAAGTCCCCCAGGCGGAAGAAAACGATGGCTTCGGGGTATTTTCGCTTGATCCTGAGGTACTGCTGTCTTAGCGGTGTCATTTTTCCTTTTCGACCTTTGGGCCACTCTAGTAGAATCGCCTATCGCAATGAAGCGCCCTGCCAAAAGCAAGCTTTTTCGCTCCTTAGGCTAATTCTACTAGAAATCGTCCTCGATAACAACGAAGGCCCCGCCCAAGTTGGCGGGGCCTTTTTCCTCTTGGTTTGACCTTATTTGATTAGCCCCTCAGGCTGGCATCGATGGAGGCGGCCGCCCTTTTGCCTGCCCCCATGGCGCTGATCACGGTAGCAGCCCCGGTGACCACATCGCCCCCCGCCCACACCCAGGCCTTTTTTGTCATTCCCGTCTCCTCATCGGCAACCACTGTGCCCCGCCTGGAGACCTCCAGGCCCTTGGTGGTGGTGGGCACCAGGGGATTGGGTGTGGTTCCCAAGGCCACCACCACAATATCGACCTCCATAATAAACTCGCTTCCCGGCTTGACGATGGGACGGCGCCTGCCGCTCTCGTCGGGCTCCCCCAACTCCATCTCGTAGCATTCCGCACCCACCACCCAACCCTGATCATTGCCCAAAAATCTTTTTGGATTGGTGAGAAGCTTAAAGATAATGCCCTCCTCCTGGGCGTTTTCCACCTCCTCCCGCCTCGCCGGCATCTCAGCCTCGGAACGCCGATAAACGATATAGACCTCCTCAGCGCCAAGCCTGAGGGCGCATCTTGCGGCATCCATGGCAACATTGCCACCACCTACCACCGCCACCCTCCGCCCCACCTTGAGAGGGGTGTCGTATTCGGGGAAGAGATAGGCCTTCATCAGGTTGGTTCTGGTGAGGAATTCATTGGCGGAATAGACACCGTTGAGGTTCTCACCGGGGATATTTAGGAACATGGGCAGTCCCGCCCCCGTGCCTAGAAAGACGGCGCTATAGCCATCCTCCAGAATTTCGTCGACGGTGAAGGTCTTGCCCACCACAGAGTCCAGCCTGATCTCCACCCCCAGCGACCTGACGTAGTCCACCTCCACCTGGACAATGTGCTTGGGCATCCTGAACTCTGGGATGCCATACATCAGTACACCACCGGCGACATGGAGGCTCTCAAAGATAGTTACTTCATGTCCCATCTTGGCCAGGTCGGCGGCTGCGGTGAGCCCCGCCGGGCCCGAACCCACAATAGCGATCCTCTTTCCCGTTGGCCTAGCAAGTTCAGGCTTTTCCATTTCTCCCTGGCTAAGCTCCCAATCGGCGATAAAGCGCTCCAGGCGACCGATGGCTATGGGGGCACCCTTCTTGGCCAGGGAGCAAGTGGCTTCACATTGTGTCTCCTGGGGGCAGACCCGCCCACAGATGCCAGGAAGGCTATTTTTGTCCTTCAGGATTCGCACTGCGTCGGGCATGTTTCCCTCGCGCAACGCCAGAATGAAGCCGGGGATGTCTATCTCTACGGGGCAGCCATCAACGCAGGCTCGCTTGGGGCACTGGATGCACCGACTTGCCTCGCTTACCGCATGCTCCTCAGCATATCCTAAAGCCACCTCATTAAAATTCCTCGCCCGCACCCAGGGCTCCTGCTTGGACATCGCTACTCGGTTTAGATCCAATTTAGGCATGGCGTTAACTCCTCATTTAGCGCACATATGCTCCCATTGCTCCAGGGAGCGCTTCTCCTCCTCAAGATAAATCTGCTGGCGGGCAAAGAGCAGGTCCCAATCGACCTGGTGCCCATCGAAATCAGGTCCGTCGACGCAGGTGAACTTGGTTTCGCCACCAACGGAGACCCTGCAGCAGCCACACATCCCGGTACCATCGACCATAATCGGGTTGAGGCTGACGATGGTCTTAACACCAAAGGGCTCGGTGGTCAGGGAACAGAACTTCATCATCACCGTGGGGCCGATAGCAATAACCCGATCGATCTTCTCGCCCCCCTCCAAAAGCTCCTTTAGCGGCAAAGTCACCACCCCCTTGCGCGCATAGGAGCCATCATCGGTGGTCACTATTAGCTGGTGGCTAACGCTCCCCAGGCGATCCTCCCAGAAAAGCAGGTCCTTGTTCCTTGCTCCCATTATAGATATGACCCTATTTCCTGCCTCCTTAAGGGCGCGGGCGATAGGCACTATGGTGGCAACAGCAAACCCCCCAGCGACACAGACCACAGTGCCAAACTTCTCAATATGGGTGGGCAGTCCCAGGGGGCCAACGAAGTTGGCGATATGCTCGCCAGTCTTAAGTTGAGCCAGCCTTCGGGTTGTTGTCCCCACCTCCATGAAGACGATGATGATGCTGCCCTCCTCTCGATCCCAGTCGGCGATGGTGAGAGGAATGCGCTCGCCCCTTTCATCCACCCTTACGATAACGAATTGCCCGGCCTGGGCTTTGCGGGCAACCACCGCTGCCTCGATCTTGAAAAGATGAATATCGGGCACCAGGTCCTCACTGAGCAAAATCCTATACATCTCCCCAGCCTCGTGATTTTTCTAACAATCCTTCAATTACGATAATACTAAGCAGCGCTGAATTCAAGCGCCAAATTGCTTGCCTTGAGCCCTAACCTCACGCTATAGTTCATCCCACGGTCTTCGGGATATATCTGAGTGGTGTTCGCCAGGTAGAGGTGGGAGATCGGAGTGCGATGGTCTGGAATCTGGGAGGAATATTTGGTGGTAATGACCGGTTGCCCTGCTTCCTCCCTAAACAGGTAGCGCTCCTCTATCCAGCTGGGTTCGAACTCAGCATTGATCTTTCGAAGGTGGGGTAGGTACACATTGAGAAGCTCATCTGGGTCTGATCGATAGAGAGGGCTATCTTCAGATAGGTAGTTAGAGAGATAAACGATCCGCTTTCCCCCGTAGATTGAGGGGTCAATGAAGTTGGTATGCTCGATGAGGGCGACAAAGGGGATAGAGGGGTCGCTGATATTGAGCCAGTAGATATGGGAGAGGGGCTTCTTTAGGGTCAGAACAAGGCACACCGCCCTCTGATAGCGTACCCCCTTAAGCTTTTGAGCGTAGTCTGTGGGTAGCTGGGGCACCATCTCAAGGAAGGCTGGCGAGGGCACGGTGGCGATAATAGAATCGAAGGGGTACATCTGCCTTCCTACCTGAAGCGCAACCGCTTTTTCGCCCTCTACCACGATTCTTTCCACCGACGATGATGTATAGATCTTTCCCCCAGCATCCAGGATCCTCTCTGCCAGGGCATCGATGAGGAGCCCGAAGCTTCCCCTCAGGTAGCCGAGGCGCTCCCTCCCTCTGGCACGCGATGCAAAGCGCAAATGCACCTTCCCCCAGAGCCAAACCATGCCCACCTCATCGAAACTGGTCCCAAACTTGTTCTGTAGCAAAGGCCCCCAGACGATGTCATAGTTACGTCTCCCCCCATACCTGGTGATCCATTCCTGAGCTGTCATCCCCTCCAGACTGGGCCAATCTTTATACCGCCTCAGGAAAAGGCTGACCAGTCCCAGGCGCACCCGGCCCAATAAACCCACTGGGCCGAATCTTAGAAGGTCCCAAGCGGTAACAAAATCGTAAATCCTCCCCTGGTGAAGGAAGCCTACCTTGGAGTCCAACCAGACAAGTTTTTCGCTTAGCCCAAGCTCAGCGATTAGCTTAATTATGTCAACATCGCTGCTGAAGATGTGGTGATAGAACCTCTCCAGGCGCTCCCCTGCTACCTCGAAGGTGGCAGCCTGACCGCCAAGATGCGCCTCTTTTTCAAAGAGAGCTACCTTGTGCCCCTTTTTGCTAAGTTCATAGGCCGCGCTAAGCCCGGCTATCCCCCCACCGATTATTCCGATGTTCATTCCTCATCCTCCAAGGCAGCATCTCCATCGTAGCTTTCTGCCAATCTTTCCCTCCGCGGCATGATCTTGGCCAGGGAGAGATTCTCCCACCAGAGGAATATAAAGCCGAGCGCGGTTACAGGCAAAAGAAGGATGGCATGCAACACAAGTACGTAGGAGCTAGCGACGCCAACAGTGACACCAAAGAACACCAGGGTTTGTTGGCAAGCGAGGTCGAAAGACCCCAGGCCCCCTTGGGTCATCAGTAGCGCCCAGGCCAGGTTGGAAATTGATGTCGCCAGCAATAGAACATAAAAGGGCTGCCCTAGGTTGAACGAGAAAGCCACTAGGTAAAACATACCGGCCTCGCAAAGCCAGACCAGAACCGATACTATAAATATGATAAGGAGCTTCCCCGGGCTGCGTATCATCCCCAGTCCCTCGATAAGGCGAACGAGCCACTCCTCAACCCTCCCCCGCCACCGCTGGGGGAGGATGTTAAGCAGCAGTGCTATCGCCCTCCGCGCGAGCCTCGCTGAGGAGGCGAGGATGAAGCATAGCGCCAGAGCCCCGAGAAAGAGACCCGCTGCGATGTAAACGGTGTTTTGCAGCACCCCTCCTATGGACACACCAAAAAGGGCGATGATGGCGATGAAAAAAAGGAGCGTCACCCCATCGAACACCTGCTCCACCACCACGGTGCCCGCGGTGGCCATCTTGCTCACGCGCTCCCTTTCGCCCAGGATATAGGCTCGGGCAACTATGCCCAGGCGGGCAGGCAGGATATTGTTCACCAGGAACCCGATGATGATCAGCGGGAAGAGGCGAAAGGGGGAGAAGTTCCCCAGGGGTTTCAAGAGATAGCGCCATCGCACCGAGCGGAAGAAAACGCCAATAAAGTAGGCCAGCATTGCTGGCAGGAGAAAGAAATAGTTTGCTTCCCTCAGCGCCCGGCCCATCTCGGCGAAGCCCGTTCGGTAAAGTGGGTAGAGGAAGAGGCTAAGGAAGAGAAGCGTAATTGTGAGCCCGATCCAGAAACGGAGGCTTTTCAGCAACTATTTCCCCCCCGGGGAGCATTATAGTGCAGAGGCGGATGTGCTGCAATCAGGGGGCGCTCCTGGGGAAGTAGGCGATGCCCTCCGTGGACCAATAGGGGCCCAGCGTCTTTCGATGCATGAAATAATCCCACCACCATCCCAGGTCAAAATCCCGATACTCCTCGGGAAACCACAGGAGCTGGCGAAATCTTTGTCCCTCACCATATTTTTCCAAGTAGGGCTGGGCAGCCTCCTCATTGCCAGCGCTCAAGAGGAGCACCGTTCCCACAGGAGGATCGTCGATGGTGGAAAGGTCGGGGTAATCGATCTTATAGTCCCTGAGATACCAGACCCAGGGCCAGGTGAGCGGGGAATCGACGGTGATCCTGAGCTCCTTTCCCTCCCCCGTTTCCTCTGCCAGCCCCTCGATCTGGCCCATGATCTGGGGCACAGCGGAGGATATCCCGGCATAGACCAGCATCTGGGGAGGCTCATCGCCCCGCTGATAGCTTGCCTGAAATGCCACCCACACCGTGAAGGCGAAGAGAAGGAGAAGGGCGAGCACGGTGACTGCCCGAAGAGCGCTAGCCCTCACCCGCCGCCAATCGACCTCTTGGAACAACCTGCCGATGAAATTGCCCCCGAGAAGGATCATAGGGAGAGCTATATGAAGGGAGAGCCAGGGCATCTTCTCCCCAAACAATGAATAGATGATCAGGCTCAAGGCTGCCCAGTAGACCAGGAACCTGGAGAAAAGATTCCCCCTGACCGTGTAGTAGATAGCGCCGATAAAGGCAAAAATTAGGGCCAGAAACTCGTAGAAGGATAAAAGGAGGATATAGTAATACCAGGGTTGCCCTCCTCTTGCTACCTCTTGCTGGGCGATCCAGTATTCCATGGAGCCCCAGATGCCACTAGCAAAGCCAGAGATATTGGTAAAGAAGGTGGTGTAGAGAAGGGCGAAGATGCCATAAAAGATCAGGACGCTCAACAGCCAGCGGCGCACATTCCAGCGGAGCCCGATGGCTGCCGAGATCATAAACAGAAAGACCACAACGAGCACCTTGGCCCAGAGATGGGTAAGCTCCACTCCGGGGATGAGCTCGATTCCGGCGGCGAAAAGAGGCAGCGATAGGGTGCCGATCAGGATCAGATATTCGGCGGCAGGGGGAAGGTCCGAGAGGTCGAACCTCCTTCTAATTCTAGCTATCAATTCTCTACCGGCAACGATGAGAAGGAAGCTGGCGAAGATGACCACCGTGATATAGCTCACCTCTTTGGTGCAGAAGCTTAGGCTTAAAGCAGCGGCGCCGATATATAGGTATCTTGCCTTTCTTTCCTCGATATAGCGCCAAAGGCAGATGACCAAGAGGAGCGTCCAAAAGAGGATGTAGATGTCGTTGCGGGCGAAGCGGCTGAAGTAGAGGAGCATGGGGGAGAGGGCGAGCAGAGTGGCAACAGCAAGGCTCCCCCAGCGACCGAGATGCCGGCGCAAAAAATAGAGAAGCACCACAAGGGCGACGCCAAAGAGGGCGGGGAGGAGGCGTGCCGTGAAGTCGCTGTCGCCGAAGAGGAAGAAGTTCAGGGCGGTGCCATGAAACTGGAAGGGGCCATGCATCATTGGCATATGCTGATAGCCCTGCCCACTCGCCAGATACCAGCTATACGTGGCATGAAGGCTCTCATCGTGGTGAATGGCCCTCGATCCCAGGTCCCAGAGGCGTATCCCCAGGGCAATGAGGGCAAGCAAGATATAGGAGGCAATCTCCCAATTTAGGCGAAGACGACTGACCATTATTCCTCCCTCACCTTATAGATGGTCACCCCCTCGTTCTCAAAGACAACATCCATGAAATCTTCGAACCTCTCGCCTACCTCCATCCCATACTGCTCCCTTTCCAGATCCCCCACATAGACATAGGTAACACCATACTTCTCCAGCAACCCTTGCACCAAGTCTATATCCTCACCCTGGTAGATCAGGTTGATGTCTGCCTCCCTACCCTCGAACGGCAGGTACGAGCCCCGCCACTGGAGCTCATGATTTGGGCAGCCCAAGATTGTCGGTAGCCCGGTGCGAGCCGAAACCCTGAAATAGTCGGTGAAAAAACCTCCGGCAGCCTCCACAATCACCGGCGCGCCCCCAACATTGCTGTTCAGCCACTCTATCGCCTCGTACTCCGCGGGGTTGGTGCGCTCCACAAAGGCAAGGCCGTCAAGGGTTGGCTCACCACCGAAGGCATTGGTCATCGTTAGGGTGGCAGCAATGGGATAGATGAGACTGCCAGCTATCAGCAGGGCGCATAGCCCCCACCACAAGGCACGGGCCAGTTTTCTGGGGATGGTCGCCGCCCGCCAACGTGAGCCGAGATAATAGAGGCCGAAGGCGGAGCCGATGGCGAAGAAGACCCATGCCTGGTAATAAAGCTTAAACACCGTGTTCATGCGCTCGTAACCCGCCCCAAAAAGATCGTCAACATAGAAAAGCTCGCAGCCCATGAGAAGCAGGAAACCGGTAAAGAGGAGCACCAATATGAAGAGAGGTGCCTTTTCGCCCTCATTTTCGGGTTTCACCGCCCTTTGCGACTTTTTGATAAGGACTAGCAGGATGAGGGAAAGCACTATAAGTAAGGGGAGAATATGGCCAAATTTGCCCAGGATGGAGAGAAGCCCGGCGCCGGTTGCCAGCGCCACAATGGCCCAGATTGCCAGCGGCAAAAGAGGAATCAAGATAGCCCAGGAGACCTCCCGCCAGGAAGAGGCTCTTCGCCTTAGCGCGCCCCAAGCCTGAGCCAAGACAAAGGAGACGCTCACAAAGAGCAGAAAACCCCAAACGATAAGGAAGTGGAAGGGACGGGTGTCCACATCGCCGAGCGGGGAGACACCCTTGACCATACTCTGAAGCCCAAGGTAGAAGGGGAGGTATAGCAGAACGGCGCAACCCACCACGATGAGGGCAAATATAGCTACATCCCTCAATAATTGAGGGTCTATCTTGCCTCGCCCCAAATATGCCCCTATCGATGCGATAAGGACGAACAAAAAGGCATAGGTCATAAAATCCCAGGTGTTCATGAAGCCCAGCGACCCCAGACAAAGGGCAAAAACCAAAATTTTGGGCCAGTTTCTCCTCAGCCAAGCGAAACCAAGGGTATACGAGGAGTGCATAATCTCCAGGCAAAGGGCCAAATTAAGCAACACAAAAGGCACCGCCATGAGGTGGGGATGGAGATCGGCAAAAACAAAGCTAAAGAAGGGGAACTCGGTTATGGTATAGTCTAGGCTCGCCCCAGCCACCACCGTGTCGATGACCCTGGTGGACCGCCACCACCACCAGTGATCCGTGGGATACCAGTGTGCACTGTAATAAGGGTGATCCAGCCCCTTTATGCTCACCCAATCCCAGAAGCCTTCAGAGCCGAAGCCCCTGGCGTGAAAGAGCTCCAGCACCCCCTCAAGGTTGCCCAAGATTAGCAGAAACCCTGCCGCCACCAGACCGAAGCCTATCGCCGCCCTAATGCCTCCTCGGCATATCCTGACCAGGTTATAGACGATGCTGAACGCTCCTATCGTGGTCAAGGCAAAGATCAGGGCCAGGGAGAGATTGAAGGAAATGCTTGATGGTATGCCGGTGAGCTTGGTCAGGGTGGCCATCATCAAATAGCCAAAGTAGTAGTAGCTGATGGAATAACCGCTTAGCCAGGGGTCGTGGGCAGGGAAGTATTCGCTGCGCAGGATGCCATTTAGGAAGGCGAAGTCCATGGGCTTCTCGCCCAAGTGGATATCGGGGTTATAGGCGCGAATCACTGCCCAGAGGACGAAGGCGAGGAGGAAGATCAGCTCGGTAGCGATGATCACCCTGCGGTTCTGGGAGAGGAAGGTGGCTATCTCATGGCGACGGCGTATCGCCAGGAAAAGGGAGCCTAGAGCGAGAGCGACGATGATCAGGATGATCGACCACTGCGTGTTGGGCAAGACATGGGCAGAAGCGGCAAGCCACAATAAAAAGGAGACAACGAGGATGCTCAGCGCCTTGCCAAAGGCATATCCCCTATCGGGAAGCTTTTTGAAGAGAACGAAGGTGACAGGCAGGGCAATGAGGCCCAAAAGCTCTACCGAGAGCCACCAGATAAATGCATCGATCAAGAGGATAGTGCCTCGACAAAGGTTTCCGCATCAAAGGGGGCTAGATCATCCAGGGCTTCGCCGGTGCCAATGAACAGGATCGGTATCTTTAGCTCATCGCAGATCGCCAGCACGATCCCCCCCTTGGCGGTGCCATCCAGCTTTGCCAAGAAGACCCCAGTAACGCCAACTGCTTCGGTGAAGTATTTGGCCTGGCTGAGACCATTCTGCCCCGTGGTAGCATCGAGAACCAGAAGCACCTCATGGGGTGCTTTTGGATCGCCCCTCGAGGCCACTCGCTTGATCTTCTTCAGCTCCTCCATCAGGTTGAACTTGGTATGGAGACGCCCCGCCGTGTCGATGATCACCACATCGGCATGGCGACTGCTCGCTGCCTCCAGGCTATCGAAGACCACCGCCCCGGGGTCGGCACCAGGCTGATGGGATATTACATCCACCCCCACGCGCTGCCCCAATATCTTAAGCTGGTCGATGGCTGCTGCCCTGAAGGTATCGGCGGCAGCCAGGATAACCCTCTTCCCTTGCTCCTTGAACGAGTAGGCAAGCTTGGCTATAGAGAGGGTCTTTCCCGTTCCATTCACTCCCACCGCTAGGATCACTGTCGGTCCCGATGGAGCGAGGGGTATAGGCTGGGTGGCCTGTCTAAGGTCTTTCACCCTTAGCATAGCCACCATCTCCTCCTTCAAGGCGGAGCGTACCTCGGGACCTTCCCTGAGCTTTTCCTCTCTTACCCTGTCCCTAACTTTCTGGATGAGCTTAGCGGTGGTATTCACACCCACATCGGCGGAGATGAGCAGTTCCTCCAACTCCTCCCATAGCCCCTCCTCCACGGTGGCGCGATCAAAGAGACGCACCACCTTCATGAACCAGCCCTCCCTGGTGCGCTTTACCCCTTTTTCGAACCTTTCCACTACCTTAAGCCCCACTAAAGATAGCTCATATTACCATGATAGCAAGGGCAAGGAAAGGGGGATGAGGTTAGCTCAAGGGTTGCGTCTCCCTCTCCACCAGCTCCCTATAGGCAGCCATTAGCCTTCTTGTCACCGGTCCCGGTCTGCCTGAGCCGATGGGGTTGCCATCGACCTCGCTGAGGGGCATGACCTCGATGAGCGAATTGGTGAGGAAGGCCTCCTCAGCTTGGAAGAGGCCGGCTAAAGGGATCTCCCCCTCTACCGCTTCGATACCCAAGGTGTGAGCCAGCTCCAAAATCGCCTCCCTGGTGATTCCGGGCAGGATGCCGCTTTCCTCGGAAGGGGTGATCAGCTTTCCCGCCACTACTAAGAAGATGTTGCTAGTGCTGCCCTCAGCTACAAATCCCCTCTCGTTGAGCATGAGGGCTTCATCCACTGCGGCAGCACTCGCTTCCCTCCTAGCGAGGATATTGTTCAGGTAATTTGTGGATTTAGTTCGGGAGAGGGGCGACTGACTATTGAGGCGAATAGAGGATACCACCGCCTTGAAGCCTTCTTCATACTTTCGCTTCGGGTAAGGGGCATAGCTCTTAGCCATGATCAGCACGGTGGGTTCTTTCAGGATTGATGGGTCTGGGGTCATCTCCCCTTCGCCTGCGGAGACGGTGAGGCGGATGCGGGCGTTTGCCAGCTTGTTAGCCTTTAGAGTCTGGTAGATAGACTGCTCCAGATCACACGTGTCTAGCTCAGAGGCGAGGCCAAGTTTTTCAGCGGAACGGGTGAGCCGAGCGAGATGTCGGTCGAGGCGAAAGACACACCCCCCATAGGAGCGCATCGTTTCAAAGAGTCCGTAGCCGTAGAGGAAGCCTCGGTCGAAGGGCGAGATCCTGGCCTCTTGGCGCGGCACCAGCGCCCCATTGACGTAGACAATCTCCTCCATTGAAACCCCTCCTAGATATTATCCGGCCAAAGGGGGCCAGAGAGGCACAAGAACCTGCTCAAGACCTGGTGGCCCAGCTCAGTGAGGATGGATTCAGGGTGAAATTGAACCCCTTCCACCACGAAATCCCTGTGCCGCACCCCCATAATCTCCCCAGCCTCCGTCTGCGCCGAGACCTTGAGGTAATGGGGCAGCGTTCCCGGTTTGATGGTTAAGGAGTGATAGCGCCCCGCCTCGAAGGGGTTGGGCAGGCCTTCGTAGATAGTCTTGCCATCGTGGTAAATGAGCGAGGTCTTGCCATGCATCGGCACCGCTCGCACGATGACACCCCCATAGACATGTCCAATGCACTGATGCCCCAAACAGACCCCTAGAATTGGGATTTTCCCGGCGAAGCGGCGTACCACATCGTTAGAGATCCCGGCATCCAGCGGGGTGCCGGGACCCGGGGAGATCACGATATGGCTGGGGCGGAGCGCTTCGATCTCCTCAGGGGTGATCTGGTCATTGCGGTAGACCACAGGCTCCCACCCCAGCTCCCCTATATACTGAGCCAGGTTATAAACGAAGGAATCATAGTTATCGATGATTAGGATCATCTGACCTCCATAGCAAGCTGCGGGGAAAGTTCTAGCGCCTCGATCAGGGCTCTGGCTTTGTCCAGGGTCTCCAGGTACTCTGCCTCGGGGTCGGAGTCGTAGACAATTCCTCCCCCCACCTGAAAGTAGGCTTTTCCATCCTTGATAATGAAGGTGCGAATCACGATGTTGAGGTCCATTTCACCACTGAAGCTCAGATAGCCTATGGAGCCGGTATAGGCGCTCCTTCTTGTGGGCTCCAGCTCATCGATGATCTCCATAGCGCGCACCTTGGGGGCGCCGCTGATGGAGCCACCGGGAAAGGTCGCCTTAAGCAGGTCGATTCGGTTCTTATCCCCGCGGAGCCTTCCCTCCACGGTGGAGGTGAGATGGAATACGGTGGCATATTTCTCCAGGGCCCAGAGCTCCCTGACCCTTACCGTTCCGTAGCGGCAAACCCTCCCCAGGTCGTTCCTCTCCAGGTCAACGATCATCACATTTTCAGCGCGGTCCTTGATGCTCTGAAGAAGCTCCCTGGCCAGGGCTTCATCCTCCTCTGGCGACCTCCCCCTGGGACGAGTTCCCTTTATGGGCCGTGTCTGGACAATGTCCCCCTTGACACGGAGAAATCTTTCCGGGGAGGCGCTGGCAACAGCGACGCCATCGAAGTTGAGATAGGAGGCAAAGGGGGCAGGATTGATCAGGCGTAGCCTCCTGTAGAGTTCATAAGGGGAGATGGGTAGATCGGCCTCGAAGCGCTGGGATAGGTTGACCTGAAAGATGTCCCCGGCACAGATGTATTCCCTGGCGGCAGCCACCGCCTTGACATACTGCTCAGGGGTGAAGTTGGCGCGCATCTTCGTTTTTTTCGAATTTTTCGCACTAAGGGCTACTTCAGAATATGGTGTTTCCGCTAACAAACCCCTCAGCTCCTCGAGACGTTCACCGGCCCTCCTCATCCTTTTCGCCTCATCCAGTTCGGGGAAGCCTGTGGAGGCGATGTAGGCCCTCCCCTCCAGGTTGTCGAAGGCGAGGAGGGCATCGTAGAAGGCGAGATAGCATTCGGGGAGCTGGAGGTCATCGATGGCAGTTGAGGGCAGGCGCTCGATGAAGTGACAGAGGTCGTAGCTGAAGTAGCCCACTGCCCCACCAATGAGAGGGGTGGGTGAAGGACATGGGTCTAGGGCATATTTTTCGAGCATCTCGCCCAGCACATCGAAGGGATTGCCTACGATAATCTCTCTTCTATCACTGTATATAAGAGAGATTTGCTTGCCATAGCTTCTCAGAACGAGAAAAGGGGCACTCCCGATGAAGGAGTAGCGACCCAGCTTTTCCGGGTCCATCCCGCTGTCGAGGAAGAAGGCGAAGGGCCTGTCCTTAAACAGTTCGAAGGCCAGAGGAGCGGTCAGGGAGGTCGAAAGCTCCTCGATGAGGGGATGACGCTTTGTAGAGGTCTCCATTGGCAATCCTTTGCTATTCCTGCGGGGCTGATTCCTCCATGCTCAACCTAGTTACCTCGACCGTGTCTGTCTCCTTTGTTACCACGCCCAAACTGGTGAGGAGAAACAAGACGAATGCTAGAATCAAGATTGGTATCCAGGAAAGGACGATAACGATGGACGTCAAAGGCATGAACACGATGGCGGCAACCCCCATCGGTATGTAGCGTTCGTGAGGTGCTAGGGTGTCCTCTATCTGCTGCTCAAATTCCTCGATCTGAGTTGGGGGTATGCCCTGTCCCTCCAAGGCGTCCGTGATTACATCGCTGATGACCGGGGGAAGGGTGAAGCCCTCGCTCCGGATCTCGTCAGCATATCCAAAATAGAGGCTGGTGCATCCGATGGCGGTGAGCACCACCAGCAGGATAGCCTGGCTCCTGAGCACATGCCACACCGAGAACTTGACGCGACTCTTGATCTCACTGGTGACAGACCAGGCGAAAAGTAGCCCCACAAGAAGGTATATCATTGCCACGATGCCACTTGTGGCGCTAAACTCCCAGGTAGCGAACATTCCCAGAGCGGAGAGGGCAAAGGCGATGACGCACAGGGAGATGGGGCGAAGGAGCACGGCAACAAGCCCGGCGGTTACCGCCACTGCTACCAGGGCACCAAAGAACCAAAGCCCGAGATAGAGAAGGTCCATCGAGGGGGAAAAGAGGGCTTCATAGTTCTCACCGATCATTCCCAAGACGATCCCCAAAAAACAGCCAGCACCAACAAGTAAGGCAACGAAGATCAAGGTCTTTAGTATGCTTTTCATTTATGCTACCTCCTTCTTTTTTGTTTCAGCCCCACAAATCCTCGCTTTCCTCCTCAGCCTTCTTCTTTAGCTCTATCGCCTCGCGGAAGCCCAGCTCCTTATAGGACTGGGGCGAGCCGTATTCACGGGTTCTCACCACCACGGGCATGGGGACGGCATGGCCGAAGATGAGCGCCTGCTGCCTGGTCTCCAATTTCGACAGCACTGCCTTGAGCTCGCTCTTTCCCGAAACACCGGTGAGCACGCTCTCGATGTCCCGCTCGTTGTCCAGCAGGCATGTTATCTTGGTGCCGATCTGGCTCATAACCTCCTCATCGATGCCGCTGGGTCGCTGGTCGATCACCAGCAGGGTGACGTTATACTTTCGCATCTCACGGGCGATGGTGCCGAAGATGGTCTGCGTCGCCACCTGGGGACTGAGGAACTTGTGCGCCTCCTCGATGGTGATCACCAGTGGTCGAGGTTTGGCGATGTCCTCCCCCATGGCTCTCTCCATCCTCTCCCGATACAAGGTGTGGATGCGACGGGTCAAGAGGTTTGCTACCAGGACGTAGGCCGTATAATCGGTGTAGCGTCCAAACTCCAAGACGACATTGATCCCCCGATCCAGATATTCCAGGATGCGCTGGATGGGGTTATCCCTGGCATGGGGAACGAGGAAGCGGAGCCTCCTCAGAGCCTCGAGGCGGCGGCGGAGCGAAGCCAGGGTCGCCTCATGCTCACCGAGGCTCGATGCCAATTCGTTAATCTGCTCCCTGCCCTCCAGGGCGAGGAAGCCCTCCAGCCACTTTCTGTCCCCATAATGCCGGGCAAGGCGGTAGGGCACCTGAACCGCAGCCTCGGTAAGGTTCAGCGTTTCGCTGAGCATCTCGATGTCCTCAGGCTCGATATCATCATATCCGATCTCGACCACGAAGTCAGTGGAGACCTTGCGGCGTCTGGCGCTCTCCTCATCCAGGGCGAAGACCGCTATCTTTGAGGGGAAGAGCTGCTTTAAGGCCTTCACCTTGCGCCCCTCCTCGCTGGTGCCCTCCCAGCCGTACTCGCTGTGCATGTCAAAGATGAGATTCACCGCCACGTTCTTCTGCACCATCCCGATGAGGAGGATCCTGGTGAGGAAGGTCTTCCCGGTGCCGCTTTTGCCGAAGATTCCATTGGAGCGCTTGGCGAACTCGGCGAGGTTGAGACAGACCTTGGTCTCCATATCGAGGGGCGTGCCGATGTAGAACTGCCTCTCATCCTCCCTGCCGAAGACCAGCTCAACGTCCTGTTGGGATGCCTCCCGCACCAGGGAGAAGTGAGCGGGCACGGTCTTCACCGGCTGGGGACCCTCAAGCAGGCTGAGGGCATCGCCCCCTATGGTGAGCAGGGGCAGGACGTGGAGCCTGCCGAAGGTGCTCGTTCCCGCCAGAACCTCGGCGATAAAGGGGTCGGAGACATCGGGAGATGTTACCATAAGCCTGGGGTCGATGGCATCCAGGGTCACATCGGTGATCATGCCGAAAAAGCGCCTTTTTTCACTCTCGATGGTTACATAGCGCCCGACGGCGATGTCCTCAACGGAGGTGGCGCTATCCAGCTTTACCTCCAGCCCCCTGGTTAGCGAGCCCGAGACGACAATGCCCAATCTTCCATGTTCCCAAAATTGATTATGTAAACTTTTCTCCGTCACTCCCTTATCCTCCTCAGGATGGTGTTCAGCCTGCTTGTCTCTCCCCCTATTAGCACTGCCAGCTCCTTGCCCGCCTTGATCAGGAAGTGGTGAGGGTTTTGATGCGCCTGAGCGGCATGGCGAAGGCAGGCAGCGATTAGCTCATCAACCGACCCCTGCCCTCTAGCGTTGACCAGGATGCTTAGAAAATCGAAGGAATCGCTGAATCGGGCCACCTCCTCGGGGTCGCAGAGGTAAACGAAGCTGTGCACCCTGGCCGGCCTCGGCGGCAGATAGTGATGCAGCCTCTCCCCCTCCCTGTGCCCCACCACCAGGGCGTTGAAGTCGGTGCGCAGCAGCTTAGCCAGTTGCGGGCTTGAGCGGTAGATGTCCTCCTCCTCAGCCTCCTCCCTGCCCCGGGCGATGGGACGCCGCCCGGGCTCGATGCTTGTGGTGGCAGCACCTGAGACCACCCCATAGATCTCTATCTCCCCCTCCCTGGTCTTCACCAGGCTGCCCAAGGGGGGAGGCTGGTGCAACTCATAGCACTGCGCCACAAATTCGCCGGTCGAGGCCTCGATAATTTCACCTATCTTAGCTGGCAAACCAATTCTCCTTTTTAACGCCTCCGCGCTTTTCGAAGCGAGCCGCGAGCACCCTGTTATTAAGAATATACATCTGCCATGTGTGTAGGGCCTCGGTACATGCCTTCGCTTGATACAACCATGTTTTGCACTCCGATAAACATGGTTCCGGTCATAGTTTTGCTAAAGGGCTCAGTACCTAAAGCCATGTTAACTACCGCTGAGATATACCGACGAGCAACTCGCTCCGCATCCCAAACCCGCTGACCAATTTGGTCCCTTTGAGCCTCGCTCAGGGCATCAACAGTTCCGTGAGCAATAACATGGCGGAGATCGTACAGTGATTTTCCTTCGCCCTTCTGCTCAAAAAGGAGAGCAATCGGTTCAGGATCGGATGTGAAGAGATGCTCTAAGTGGATCTTCAATCGCCGTTTTATCCCCATACACTCGGAGTAAGCCGTGTCTATTGCCTTCGTCGGATCACTTTGAAGCCATGCGGAAAGTATATCGCTAATGCACCTTTCACGCCTTGCACGTCTCTCGGTTCGCGTAAGACGATCAGCTCTCAGCACAGCTAGAGGTGACTCGTCAGGTGCTTCCTCCTCGATGTATCTTGCAAGAGATTCGATAGCCAGTATTGAAAAGAGAAATCGTGCTGCTGGTTCACTTAGGCGGAGACTCTGGGACAGCCAAGCCAAGCTTCGATAAAGAGCAACACGATCGCCTTCGCCTAAGGAATCAAGGACTTTAGCAACTCCCTCTAACTCTTGCAGATGCTGGTCTTCGTAGCTGTAACTCGACTTGGACTCATCGGGTGCAGGATATTTCGGTTCCCATTCGAAGTAGACACGGCCGTTCAGACAGAAAATAGACAATGCCTCATCCACGCTTCGAATTGCTTTCCGGACATTTTCCTCATCCCATGTCTCAATCGGGATACAACCGTCGTATATGAACCGGTTTTGGCGTGCCATTTCCATCGTCCGTCGCACAAGCGGGTCTTGGAAGTTCTGCCCTTTCATCTCGCTTTCGCTCAGGAAGCAGGGCATGAGGACGATGTCGTTCGTAAGCATAATGGGGTTCTCAAGTCTGGCGTTGGAAAATGCTACGAATTCGAGACCTTCACAGCCAGTCAACCCATGAAGATAGAACGCAGCCCGTTCGTATGGCGCCAAGTCGCGTCTAGCGAGAAACGCACTGGCGCGGCGAACCCGATCTTCGTCTGCGCATACAAGCGCGCGTCTCTCACACCAAGCGTTATACTTCCGCGCCAAGATGCTTGATAAATCTCGTCCTGTCATTCTTCACCTCTGATTGAACTAGTCCAAGTTATCCTACACCCACCTCAGCCGCTTGCTCATCCGCTTGCCTGAGCTCCTGATATTCAGGCGGTCCTCCGCCAGGGAAAGCTCCACAAGCTGCCAGAAGCGCTCCCTGTCGGCGGTGGTGACCACAGCCTTCTCATGGGCTTCCATCAGCGCCACCGGGTAGCCATGTCCGCGGCGGCACTGGTCTAGAACGAGGGCATGAACCAGCTCGACAAGCTCCTCGCTTTCGGCGACCCAGCGGGGGATCTCCACCCTGGCCACCTCTTCCTCCAATTTGAGGTAGAAGAAATGGATTTCATGCTGACCATAGTGTTTCTGCACGAACCGGGAACCGCTGATAAAGAGGGGTGACCTCTGGCCATAGCCAAGAAGGCTTTCAAAGAGGTCGCGGTCCTGGATGCCGGCGACGGCGTCGCACTCCCTTCCTCCAGCGGGGCGCTTCCCCGAGCAGTAGCGGTCGCAGTCGGCGGGGTCGTGGGGGCAGAGGGCAACCCGCAAAGCGTTGACCACGTCGGTGCTGCGGGGGAAGCTGATATAGCTGGCGAGGGCCAGATTTAGCGCTTTCAGGCTATCGAGGGCTTTGAGGAATCCTTTGTCTAGAAGCGCCTCGCGGACAAATTCGGGGAAGGCCTGTAAGCCCCAGAGGATCAGCGAGCCGTCGATGAGGGCCAGGGTTGGTCTAGCCGAGGGGAGGTCCCGGGCAAGCTTTGCCAGCATCATGCACTCCTCCACGCTGCGCTTGACCCCAAGTAAAGCCCCCTCGATAAGCTCCTCCCTACCAGACCCGTCGCCGATGGCGAGGTCGTCGCCAAAAAAGAGGGCTGGCTCGCTATAGAGAGAGGCATCGGGATTTTCCCCGTAATGGAGAAGGGCGCTGCCAATATTGATCAAATAGCATCGCAGCGAACTGTGGCGATCCACGTCGATATGGGAGCCATCGCTGGCGAGGACGGTGAACTCCTTTGGGCAAGGCGGGGCATCGCAGTGCTCATCGAGCCCATGAACCAGTCCAGCGACCAGCCAGGTAGTCTTGCTGGCGACGATCTTTCTCTTCAGGGGCTCGATTTCGGCAGAGGAGAGCATCTTCAGGGCGAGCTCCAGGTGCTCCTCTCTTTCTTTTTCGCCCTCCTTCAGTCTTGCCGCCAGCCCTTTTATCTGGGCTAAGACCTGGGCAAGGTCTAAGGGCATTTTCCTTCCTTATCGGGTTTTGTAGAGGCCGATTTTTGTTTCATGAGTATATCACAGGCACCTTCCCGGGGCAATCGGCTTCCTTGCTTGGTGGTGCTGGCTCTGCTATCATTTATAGGAAAGGAGGAGCTTTGAGTGTAGGATTGATCTATGACCCTATCTATCTGGAGCACGATACCGGGCAACACGTGGAGAACGCTGCTAGGCTTAGAGCAGTCATTGCCCTCCTGGAGGAGGCTAATACTATGGGGCAACTTGCCCCTCTTCGCCCTCGTGCTGCCTCTTTGGAGGAGCTTTCCATGGTGCACTCCATGGGGTTCATCTCCTATGTGGAGGCCTTTGCTGAAAGGGGCGGTGGTTGGCTTGATGCTGATACTGTAGTTTCGCCAGCCTCCTATAATGTGGCGCTCCACGCCGCTGGCGGTGCGATTAAGGCTGTTGATGCAGTGATGAGCGGGGAGGTGCAAAGTGCCTTCGCCCTGGTGAGGCCTCCGGGACATCACGCCATGCGCTGGGAGGCTATGGGTTTCTGCCTTTTCAACAACATCGCTATCGCTGCAAAACACGCCATCGATAGCTACCAGCTTGAGCGCATCCTTATCATTGACTTCGATGTCCATCATGGCAATGGAACCCAGGACACCTTCTACAACGACCCCAATGTCCTATACTTCTCCACCCACCAATATCCCTTCTACCCCGGGACAGGTCGCGTTGATGAAATAGGGGCTGGGGTAGGGGAGGGTTCTATTGTTAATGTCCCTCTACCCCCCTGGTGTGGCGATGGCGATTACTTGAGGGTGTTTGAGGAGGTCCTTACCCCGGTGGCGAGGCGCTTTGGCCCTCAGCTCATATTGGTCTCCGCTGGCTATGACGCCCATTGGGCCGATCCGATATCTCAGATGCAATTAAGCGTAACCGGCTTTGCCGAGATGATTCGTACCATAAAGACGCTTGGCGAGGAGCTTTCTAATGGGAGAATCGTCCTCACCCTAGAGGGGGGTTATAATTTGGCGGCGCTTGCCTCCTCGGTAAGGGCCACCTTAGATGTGCTCCTGGGGAATGAAGAGATCGTTGACCCCCTGGGCGAGTCTCCCCGCGTTGGGGCGACACACCCTATCGATAGCCTTCTTCAGGCGATAAGGGAGATTCACAAAGTGAGCTAAAAAGGTCCTATCTTTTCTTGGCTAAGGGACAATAGGAACTAGGGCACTCCTCGCATTTCATCTCGCAAGGCTCAATGTGGATGGTCACCGTTGCGTAGTGGAGCCTACTTTTGATGTCGCTCTCTAAGTGGTCGCACATGCTGTGAGCCTGCTCCACGTTGGCGCTCCTAACCACCACCAGATGTAAGTCGATCTGCCGCTCCCGCCCCGATTTTCGGGTGCGCAGCTCGTGAAATCCAAGAATCTCACCGTAGTGCTCCATAATACAAGAGCTTATCAGCATCTCCTCTTCCTCGGGTAGCTTGACATCGACAAGGGGAGGGAAGGCTCGCCTCGTTACATCATACGCTGTTTTCAAGATAAAGAGGGCCACGCCGAGAGCGATAATAGGGTCGAGGATATTAAGCCCGGTTATGCGCACCACAATCAGCCCTCCTAATACCCCCAGGGAGGTATAGACGTCTGTGGTGAGATGGCGGGCATCCGCCTCCAGCGCTATAGAATCCGTTTCCCTGGAGATGCGTAACAGGTGGCGAGAAACGAGAGTGTTGACTACCACCGAGACCGCCATCACCGCGATCCCAATACTTAGGTACTCGACTGCTACTTCTGCCATGATTCTTTTCGTCGCTGCATAAACGATGAAAGCAGCGGCGACGAAGATCAGGCCAGCCTCTATGGTGCCACTGATATTCTCCACCTTGCCATGGCCAAAGGGGTGCTCCCTATCCGCAGGCCTGCCGGCAATCCGCAAGCTGAAAAAGGCGATCAAGGCCGCCACCAGGTCTATGCCACTGTGCATCGCCTCGGCGATAATGCTGACGCTGCCACTTAAGATCCCTGCCGCCACCTTGAGCAGGATGAGCAGGGTGTTGGAAAAGACGGAAAGCCCGGCAGCACTGGTCCTGGTTTTGAACATTCCTAGCCACCTCTGACAGGCACCCGCCTCGGCCGCACCCAACTGAAGAGCCTGCGGAACTTTTTATTCTCCCAGACGATGAGTAGCTGGCTGGCAATACAGATGGAGCTATAAGTGCCGGTGATGACGCCGACTAGTAGGACAAGGACAAAGTTGTGGATGGTTACCCCGCCAAAGAGGAACAGGGCGAGCAGGACAAATAGGGTGGTTAAGCTGGTGCTAAGGGAACGCCCCAGGGTCTCCATAATGCTGTTGTTGATCGTGGTCTCCAAAGCGCCACCGGGGCTTTTAGCTACGTTCTCGCGGATGCGGTCGAAGACGACGATGGTATCATTGACGCTATAGCCGATCACGGTGAGAACGCCGGCGATGAACATGACGTCGATCTCCATAAGGAAGAAAAAACCAAGGAAGGCGTAGATGCCGAGAACGATGAGTACATCATGCACCAGAGCCACGATGGCGCAGACGCCAAATCGTAAGGACCTCATTAGCCGGCGAAAGGCCCAGGTAACGTAGAGCAGGATGCCCACCGCGGCAACGGCAACGGCAAGAGCGGCCTTGCTGGCAATACCTCTAGCCATGCTGGGAGAAATATCGTAGGAACTTAGAATTTCAACAGGTCCGAACCTCTCCTCCAGAGCCCTCCTTATCGACTCTTCCTCTGTCATCATCTCCCCTGTCTCGGGGTCCTTTACCTCCTCTGCCAGCTTGCCGGTGCGGACGATGAAAGTGCCCTCCCCGGTTCCTTGAATGATCGCTTCGCTGTGGCCCACGGTTGCCATCTCCTCCTGTAGCTCCGCCTGCTCCACCTCCTGCTCGAAGCTCAGAGTCATCATCGAGCCGCTGGTGAACTCGATGCCCCAGGCGAGGCCAAAGGGGCCAACGGGAATGAGGAAGACGATCCCGATGAGGATAATGATCCCAGAGATGAGGAAATACCATTTCCTTCTGCCAACGAAGTTGATCACCTAGCTTCTCCTATAATCATGGCCGAAATAGCGATGTCCTCCTTGCCAGAGGGGTGAACACGATCATGCGCAAAAAGGTCCTGGTAACAACGATTGCCGTGAACATGCTTACCGCCACCCCAATACCCAGAGTGAGAGCAAACCCCATCACTGGGGCAGCGCCGAATGTGCCCCCAAACCAGAAGAGGATGGCGCAGATTATGAGAGTAGATACATTGCTATCGCGGATCGCGGGCCAGGCGCGGCTAAAGCCTGTCTCAATAGCGGCCCTCAGGCTCTTCCCCCCCCTTATCTCCTCCTTCACCCTCTCGAAGATGAGGATGTTGGCATCAACAGCTATCCCTAGAGAGAGGATCAGGGCGGCAATTCCTGCGAGGGTCAGGGTAACCGGCCACAATTTGAAAATGGTGAGCAATATAGCGCCATAGATGAATAGGGCAATACATGCCAAAACGCCGGGGACCCGATAGTAAAGGATCATGAACAGCAGTAGAAGCGCCAACCCAATTATCCCCGCCATCAGGCTCTTCTCCAGAGACTCGGCACCAAGGGTGGGATCTACCTTCTGTGTCCTGACCTCATGAAGAGTAAGGGGCAGCGCCCCTGTATTCAGTTGGATCGCTAGCGTCTGCGCATCGCTTAAGGTCAGCCCCTCGATAATGCCACTCTCCCTTATCTGCGTCTTGACCGTGGGCGCCGAGATAAGCTCGTTATCGAGGAAGATGCCCAGGGGTTGCTCAATGAGCCGCCCTGTGATCTGGTAGAAGAGCTCCGCCCCCGTTGCATCCCATTCAAAGGCGACCACAGGCTCAGCGGTCTGAGGATTTATATCTACATAGGTATTCGGCATGAGGTAGGCACCGGCAAGCGCCTTCTCCTGCCCATCGATGGTCCCAGTGGCCGGGACCCACAGATTGGCGACCGGCTCGTCAACAGCATGATCATATACAAACCCGGAGTCGACCGTAATAATATTGCTGGCCTCATCCACTACTACTATCGTTTTGGCCTCTGCCGTATCCTCGGAGCCGACCGCAAAGACGTCTCCAACAGCGAAATCTGTAACATCGTCAACAGCGATCTGCGTGCCCCCCGCATCTACCCCCACGGCGACGGAGGTGCTCCCGCTCGTGGCTGGCTCCCGGAAAACAAGTTCCGCCGTCTTGCCCACCAATTCCTTGGCCCCCTCGATGTCGGCAAACCCTGGAAGCTGAACGACAATGCGGTCCGGGCTCATTGTATAGATATCGGGCTCGCTGACGCCCCATTCATCGACCCGGTCCTCAATGATCCGCCTCGTCTCCTCAAGGCGCCCTTCCCGCTGCCCCTCAGGGATGTCGCTAAAATCAGCCTGATATTCCAGATAGACGCCCCCCCTGAGGTCCAGCCCCAATACCACCCCTTCCCGCTCACCGATAAGGGGCAGGTCGATAGGGTCTATTGCCATCACCGAGGCGGCGAAGGCAACCAGCAGAGCTATGCCCACCAGCGTCAGAATATTCCTTCTGCTCATTTTTTCGCTCTTTAGGCTGACTTAGATTGTTCTAACATGGCTTTCGTAACCTAAGGGCCTCATGGAGCCCCTTTCTTGTTCTTTAGCTAGGTTATGTCAACTTTGTTTCTCAAGGGAGAGGTGCTTTTGGGCGAAGGAAAGCGCCTCCTCCCTGGTGGCGATCTCCCCAGAAGCCTGTGCCTCACGCACCGCCTCTAAAAGCTCGCCTATCTTTGGACCCGGCCTCATGCCGAAGATATCGATTAGATCGTGTCCATCGATCAGCTTTGGTGGCGAAACCACGCTCTCCTCCCTGAGGCGCTCCTCCAGGGCATAAGCAAGCCTCTGGGCATGCTGCCGCCACTCTTCAAGGTTTAACTGTGGCCCTCTGGTTGCCAGATGGTCGGCAAGATTGAGGAAGATGGTATCGATACCCACCTCATCGGTGTCCCTGAAGTAGCGGTAGATGGCACGATGGGAAGGCAGCTCTTCGCCGCTCATTTGCCCGGGGCGGAGATGGTGCTCGATCATTTCTTGCACCATATCCCTCTCCCGGGTGCTGAACCTCAATCGCTCCAAAACGCCTGCGACAATGCTTGCTCCCTCCTTAGCATGCCCCAAGAAACGCATCCTGCCCTTTTCATCGATAGACCTGGTCTTGGGCTTGGCCACATCGTGGAGCAGCGCGGCAAGCTTCAGCAGAGCCTTCCTGCTATGGCCGCTAGCCACCTCCTCCTCGAAGTGTTCCTCCAGAGCCGCTGACCAGGGGGCAAGGGCTAGAATTTCCTCATTATAATGAGCTGAGCCCTCAATCCTGAGCAGAAACTCAATAGCAGCAACCGTCTCTATGGAATGCTCAAAAACATCCCAGAAATGTTCCTTGGGCTGCTCCGCCCCCTTGGTCACCGAAAGCTCGGGGAGGATCGCTAAAAGCAGGCCAAGCTCGTCGAGTAAGCGGAGCCACTCCGCAGCCCTAGGGACAGCAAGAAGACGGCAGAGTTCATCGCGCACCCTCTCAGAGGCAACATGCGTAATAAGTCGGTGGTGACGCTCAATTTGTGTTTTTGTTTCGCCATGGATGGAGAAGCCGAATTCAGCGCCAAGGCGAAGGGCGCGCAGGAGGCGCAGCGGGTCTCGTTGAAATGCGGCCTCGCTGATGGCGCGTACCACCCCTGCCTCCAGGTCTTGCTGTCCCCCGAAGGGATCGATAAAGGGAGCGCTTGGGTCCTCTATCTCCCTTAGATTTATCGCAATAGCGTTTATAGTGAAGTCCCGCTGGGCAAGGTCCTCCTCGATGCTGCCGCGCATTGTGGAGAAATCGAGATGAGGGTTTCTTTCTCCCCGGAGAACCACCCTTGCTATTTCATTAACCTCGTCCAGAGGCACATATCTACCCCCGAGGGCGCGAGCCAACTCAGGGGCAAGCTCCAAGGCCTTGGCCCGGACGACCAAATCGACGTCGCCAGTGGCTCGCCCCATTAAGGCGTCACGCACAAAACCACCGCTGAGGTAACACTCGATAGAGCGCTGGGCGAGAAGCTCCCTCAACGATATTAAGACCTGCATAATCTCTTTTTTCGCACTTAAGCGCTGCACCCTATTCAGCTCCCTCCCCAATCGAGGCAATCCTCCTGAGATAGCCCCTAATTCGAAAAACTCGAAAAAAGCGGGACTTTTTGAAAAGGCCACTGTTCGAAAAAAGCCATCAGTCCCGCCTTAATGGGGTCTGGCAATACACCTATATTTCCCGTGCTTCGGCCCCGGCCTCTACCTCAAATAGCTGGTCCATGCTTTCCAAATAGTCCACGTACAAAACGCCGTTCAGGTGGTCTATCTCATGCTCTAGAGCCTCGGCAAGAAGCCCCTCCCCTTTGACGCGAACCTCCTTCCCATGGCGGTCGAGCCCTTTCACTGTGACCTTCGCCGAGCGCTTGATCTCCCCTCGGTAACCCGGAATGCTCAGGCATCCCTCCTCAACGGCGCGCTCCCCAGACCTCTTCACAATCTGAGGGTTCACCAAAGCCAGAGTTTCCTCGCTGGGTAGCTCAATCACAACCACCCGCAGCGGAACTCCAATTTGAGGTGCCGCCAGCCCGACACCTCGGGCATGGTGCAGGGTCTCCACCATGTCATCGATGAGTCGCTCGATAGAGCCATCGATATCTCTTACCCTCTTCGATTTTTGGCGAAGCGGGGAGTCAGGGTAAAGGATAATAGGAAGGACTGCCATTGATTCCTCCCTGATTTTTGCCATATTTGCCAAGGCGGAACAGCGATTAAGATTATAGCGAGAAGGCGCTTCCTTGTCAAAGAAGGCTCACCGCATCGATGTCCACGACCCATCCTTGGGGGATGGGCACCTGAGTGAGAAGACGGGCTGGATCATCGCCCCGAAGAATGATTTGCCAGCGAAAGCGGCCTCGAACCCTCTGGATAAAGGTAGGCGAGGGTCCGATGAGGGAAATTCTCATGCCCCAGGAGTCCCTCTCCTCCTTGAGGAGCTGATGCATTCTCTGGGCCTCTCTTTGGCATAGGGCGTTATTGGGGCTGGTGTAAAGAAGGCGCATCAATCGGTTGAAAGGGGGGTTTTCATACTGGCGGCGGAGCGAGATCTCCTGCTCATAGAAGGAGCCATAGTCATGTTTTGCCGCACAAGCGATGGCATAGTGCTCAGGGGTGTAGCTCTGCACGATGACATGCCCAGCGAGCGCGCCTCGCCCCGCTCTACCTGCTACCTGGCTGACAATCTGGAAGGTTCGTTCGCTGGCTCTGAAGTCGGGGAGGTGGAGGCTGATGTCGGCGTTGATCACCCCAACCAGGGTAACCAGGGGGAGATCCAAGCCCTTGGCGATCATCTGGGTGCCGATGAGGACGTCTGCCTCGCGGGCCAGAAACTTATCCAGGATTTCCTCATGGGAATGCTTGCCTCTGGTGACATCGCTGTCCCAGCGCAGCAGATTTGCCCCGGGGAAGGCGCGACCGGTCTCCTCCTCCACCTTCTGGGTGCCGATGCCCAGAAACTTGATCCTCTTGCTGCCACATTGAGGGCAAAAATCGGGAACCGCCATTCGGTTGTTGCACTGGTGGCAGACCAGCCCCTCCCCTGCTGAGTGATATGTAAGCGAGACGTCGCATCTCCTGCAGCGAAGCACATATCCGCAATCGCGACACTGGACGAAGGTGGCGGTGCCCCTCCGATTAAGGAACAATATCACCTGCTCCTTTGCTGCTAAGGCCTGCTCCATCCCCTGGGCTAGCGACCTACTGAAGATGCTCCTATTTCCCGCCTTGAGCTCCTCCCTCAGGTCAACAACCTCCACCTTTGGCAGCAAATCCTCCTCCCTTCCTCTGGCGATCCGCTCCGGTAATTCCAGAAGACGGTAATCGCCAATCTGGCTGCGATAGTAGGTGGCGACGTCCGGGGTGGCGCTGCCCAGGATCACCACCGAGCCGGTGAGCTCGGCAAGTTTTATGGCCACATCGCGGGCATGGTAGCGGGGCGATTGCTCCTGCTGCTTATAGGTCCACTCATGCTCCTCATCGATGACGATGAGCCCCAGGTCTGGCTGGGGGGCAAAGATCGCCCCTCGCGGCCCAATGACCACATCGAAAGCGCCCTCCTTAATCCGCCACCACTCATCGAACTGCTCCCCCACCGAAAGCCTGCTATGAAGCACAGCAACCCTATGGGCAAAGCGCGAGGCGAAGCGGTCGATGGTCTGTGGAGTGAGGGCGATCTCAGGGACAAGGACGATGCCTCGCTTACCCTGCGAGATTGCCTGCTCCAGGGCACGAAGATAGATCTCCGTCTTGCCGCTCCCGGTGACGCCATGGAGGAGGAATACGGGAGGCTTCCCACCATCCCCTTTTTCGACCTCCATGGCCGCTTTGATTTCCCTCCAGGCCGCCTCCTGCGCTGGAGTGAGGGAAAGGAAAGAGGCGGGCGTAAAGGTGCGATGAGCCAGAGGGTCGCGGTGCACCCGAACCTGCTCGATGGCGACCAACCCCTTTCTTCTCAGCGCCTCCACTGCCGCCATGGAACAGCGAGCGCCCTTTTTTGCTTCAGAAAGGGGGATGGGTCGAGGTTCTGCTGAGAGAAGCTTTAGAAGCTCCGCTTGCTTGGCGGCTCCTCTTGCCTTAAGGAGGCTGACTATCTCTTGCACCCCCTCCACTTCAAGGGCAAGGCGAAGGTGAGGCACAACCTTTGCTCTCACCCTGACCCTCTCCAGTTCCTGGGTTTTAGTTACCAGCCTTTTTCGAACAAGTTGACCGATAACGATCCTGGCCTCCTTTTTACCCAAAGCCTTCTCCACCTCTGCCATCGCTACTTTCCCTTTCCTCTGGAGAAGCCCAACAAGCTCCCTTTGCTGGGGGGTAAGCGAGGAGATGGTGTCCTCATGGGGACGGGCAGCCAGGGTGAGAAAGGTGATCAACCTGCGCTCGAAACCGGGGGGCATCATCGAAGCGGCGGCATCGAAAAGCGATGAAAGATAGCGCTCACTGATCCAGCGGGCCAGTTCAACCTGGGCCGGGGATAGTATCGGCCGCGGATCGATGAGGCCGCTAATATCCCTGGTCTCCTCAACCGAGGGATATTCTGTTAACTGGAAGAGGATGCCCTGCAAAATTCTGGGGCCAAAGGGGACCCAGACCGCATGACCGACCTCCAGGGATATATCGAGGGGCAGCGCGTAGCTAAAGGTTCGGCGCTCCACCCCGGGAGAATTGACCACGACCTCAGCGTATCTCATTCCCTTTCCACCCAAAGGAAAAGACGAGGGATTGAAAGGTGCTCCATCGCCTCGTCTTTTACCTATCCTCCCTTTCGCACTTTCGGTCTTCTCTCTTTTATCCGCGCCTTCTTGGCGGTAAGCCCGCGCAGATAATAGAGCTTGGCCCGGCGCACCTGACCGTGGCGCAGTACCTCCACCTTTTCTAGGGACGGGGAGTGAAGGAAGAAGGTGCGTTCCACGCCAACCCCGTAGGCAACACGCCTCACTGTGAAGTTGGCATTGACACTGCCCTTCCTCACCCTGATCACCACCCCTTGGAAAACCTGAGAGCGCACCCGCTCCCCTTCCACCGCCCTTATGCTCACCTTAACCGTATCGCCGGCGCTGATCACGGGGATATTGGGATTTGGCTCAACTGGAACTAGCGTCGAGATGTCCATTTACACCTGCCTCCAGGGAGGCATCTCCCTTTTCAACCGTTCTATGAGCCTTCTTTCCTCCGTGGAAAGCTCTGCCCCCTCCACAAGGTCGGGGCGGCGCCTCAAAGTGCGCAGCAGCGATTGCTCCCGCCGCCACCTTGCGATCTTGGCGTGATTCCCCGAAAGCAAAACCTCAGGCACCCCCCATCCTCGGAAGACCTGAGGGCGGGTATATTGGGGATACTCCAGAAGCCCGCTTGCGTGGGAGTCCTCCCCCGCTGAGGCCTCCGAGCCCAATGCTCCGGGCAGTTGCCTCACCACAGCATCGACCACCACCATAGCGGCAAGCTCCCCCCCGCTCAAGACATAGTCCCCAATGCTGATCTCGTCGCTGACCAGGTGCTCCCGCACCCTCTCGTCCACCCCTTCATAATGACCACAGATAAGGATCATCTGGTCATAGGTGGCTAGTTCCTCAGCAGCCCTCTGATCGAAAAGCCGGCCCTGCGGTGTGAGCAGGATGACCGGCGTCTGCACCTCCCCCTTTATCGCCTCCACAGCGGCAAAGAGGGGCTCTGGTTTGAGCACCATCCCAGGACCACCACCGTAGGGATAGTCATCGACGATCCTATGCCTATCCGAGGTGTAGTCGCGGAGATTATGAATCACGATGCTCACCAGTTGCCGATCGATGGCCCTTTTGATGATGCTTTCATTAAAGGGTCCGCTGAACATATTTGGGAAAAGGGTCAGAATATCGATGCGCATTCAGGCTCCTTCTTCTCTAGCGCACTCAACTGCCTCGCCTTTGAGAACCTCCATGGCGTGGGGCAGAGCAGGTAGGATCACCTCCAGGCACTGGCGAACCGCCTTTGGACTGCCGGGGAGGTTGATGATCAAGCTAGCACCTCGGATGCCAGCCACCCCTCGACTCAGTATCGCTGTAGGTGTCCTTTTCAGGCCTTCCGCCCTCATCGCCTCGGCAAACCCAGGCGCTATCCTTTCCACCACGGCAAGGGTGGCCTCAGGGGTGACATCGCGCGGGGAGAGTCCAGTGCCCCCTGTGGTGACGATCAGGTCTATACCCAGCTCGTCCACCCACTCCCTCAGCCTTTGGGAGATGACGTCCTTCTCATCGGGAGCGATATCATATTTCACCACGCGAGCATCGAGGCTGGTGAGGATTTCTCTAGCTGCCACGCCACTCTCGTCCTCCCGCTCACCACGCCATCCCTTATCGCTAATGGTAAGTATGCCTAGAGTAAACATCCTGATTCCCTTTGCCTAGAGCTTCTGCGATTATAGCACGAAGACGAATTATTGGAAAGGGTAACGAATTTATGAAAATTCACGGAGGGGGTATTGACAAAGAGTGGAAAGATGTGGTAAAATGTGGATTAAAATGGGTTAACCGGGTATCTTTTGGGGATTAAGTTAGCATGTTTCTAGGTCAGTACGAACACAAAATCGACCCCAGGGGCAGAGTAGCTATCCCCGCCAGGTTCAGGGAGGAACTTAAAGCTGGGTTGGTGCTTTCCCAGGGTTTTGAGAGGTGCATCACTGTTTATCCCCTGAAGACATGGCAGGAGATGGCCGAGAAGTTTGCTGCCCTGCCCATGACGCGGAGCAGGTTGAGGCGGATGAGCAGGTTCATCTTCTCCCCTGCCTTCAGTCAGGAGCTCGATGGGCTGGGCCGGGTGCTCCTGCCAGCCCCGCTGCGCCAGTATGCCGAGATCAAGGACATTGTGATCATTGTTGGCGTAAATACCTACATAGAGATGTGGAGCAAAGAGCACTGGGATGCTGAGAAGGCTTTGATAGATGAGCAAGGATGGCAGATCGCAGAGGGGATGGAGCTGCGAGAATGATGGTGGAGGAATTCGTCCATATCCCAGTTCTCCTTAACGAGGCTATCGAGGCCCTTAGGGTTCAACCCGGGGGGCGATATGTCGATTGCACCGTGGGGGAAGGTGGGCATGCTGCTGCCATACTGGAGAAAAGCTCGCCAGGGGGGCAACTTCTTGCTATCGATGCCGACCCTCAAGCCATCGCTGTGGCCAGGGGAAGGCTTCTCCCCTATGGCAAATCAGCCCTCTTAGTAAACGATGACTTCAAAAATCTGGAGGGGATCTGCTCCAGTTTAGACTTTCACCCTGTCCATGGCATCTTGTTTGATCTAGGTTTATCATCCTTCCAGCTCAGCAACAGAGGTCGTGGCTTCAGCTTTCAGCTCGACGCCCCACTAGATATGCGCTTCAACCCAAGCGAGGAGCTTACCGCAGCAACCATCGTCAATACCTTCCCTGAGCAGGAGCTTGCCACCATCATTGAAAGGTATGGCGAGGAGCATAGAAGCAGGCAGATCGCAAGGTCTATTGTAGCAAGTCGCCCTCTCTCTACCACGCTAGAGCTTGCCACTGTGGTGGAAAGGGCTGTTGGCATTAGGGGCAGGATTCATCCTGCTACGAGAACCTTTCAGGCACTGCGCATCGCTGTGAACCAGGAATTGGATCGTCTTGAGGAGGCGCTGAAACAGGCGCTGAACCTCCTTGGCATCGGGGGCAGACTGGTGGTCATTAGCTTTCACTCTCTGGAGGATCGCCTGGTCAAGGGGTACCTGCGGGAGGAATCGCAGGATTGTCTTTGTCCTCCTCAAACACCGGTTTGCGTCTGTGGTCACACCGCTACCCTCGAGCTCATCACAAGAAAGGCGATCACCCCTTCACTTGATGAGATTCGGGCTAATCCGCGTAGTCGCAGCGCCAAAATGAGGGTGGCTGAGCGTATCGAGAAGCTCAGCGCTTCTTAGGAAGCGTTCATTTTTAAGGGAGCGTGGGGCAGTGTCCTGCCTAGCGGCGGGATTACAGCAAAAAATCTTCGTCGAGCCCAAAACCTATGAGCAGCGACACTGCCCAACCCCTTTGAAATATGGGGCTAAAGGGGGTGCTCAAGATGCGATGAGCCTAAAGGAAAAGTTTGCCAAAGAAAACTCGAAAGGAGGAGGTAAATGGCAAAGAACGAAATCGTTGCTTCTATCGATGTAGGCACCACAAAGGTGTGCACCATCATCGCTAATGCGGGCTATGGAGGCGGGCTTCAGGTTCTAGGGGTTGGCGTCACCCCTTCCCAGGGACTGCACAAAGGTCTAGTGGTCAACATTACTGAGGCCAAGCAGTCAATCCGGGAGTCGGTAAGGAAGGCGGAGCAAGCCAGTGGTCTTAGAATAGAATCAGCCTATGTAGGGGTCACCGGCAGGCATATCAGCTCCCTAAATAATCGGGGCGTGGTTGCCATCCCACGCAGTGACCGGCTGGTTCGCCCCGATGACCTGAAGCGAGTGCTCCGAACCGCGCGCACCGTGGCCGTCCCCAGCGATAGGAAATTGCTCCACGTTATCCCCAGGGGCTACGCCCTCGATGGTCAGGTGGGGGTGAAGAACCCGGTAGGTATGCACGGCTTCAGGCTGGATGTGGAAACCCACGTCATCACCGCCGCAGTGGCCTCAGTGCAGAACCTTGTCAAATGCATCAGGGGGGTGGGGGTGGACATTGAAGACCTCATTCTGGAACCCCTCGCCAGCGGCGAGGCGGTGCTCAGAGCGGACGAGAAGGAGGCTGGTGTTGTCTTGGCTGACATCGGTGGTGGCACTACGGACATCGCTATCTTTAAGGATGGCAGCATCTGGCACACCGCTATCCTCCCTGTAGCCGGCTATCAGATCACCAGGGACATCGCTATCGGCCTCGGCCTTCCCTTTGATGTGGCGGAGCAGATGAAGATAAGATATGGCAGCGTGATGCCCATCTACAATGGCAAGGAAGAGGAGAACCCCCTCCATGTGGAGAACGGGTACAGCATCTCCTATCGAGACCTCTGTGAGGTCGTCAGGGCAAGGCTGGAGGAGGTCCTAAAGCTGATCGCTTTGGAGCTACCGGGAGCGGAGTATGTGAGAGAGGTACCCGCGGGGCTGGTGCTCACCGGAGGCAGCTCCAACCTGCTGGGCATAGAAACTCTGGGGCAAGAGGTGCTTGGACTACCGGTAAGGGTGGGAGTGCCTACGGGGGTTTATGGCATCACCGATATTCTCCCCGACCCCGCCTATGCTACCAGCGTTGGTCTCTTGCTCTGGGCGATAAGAGGGCATGAGGGCGAGCAAAGTTGGCAAGCACGCGGACTTGGCGAAGCCTTCAGGCGCTTCTTTTTCCGAATGAGGAGGGTGATTGTCCGTTAATGCCAAGATGGAGAAGCTCTCAGTGAAAAAGAAAGGAGGAAGACATGGCAAAAACAAGCTTTGTCCCTAATCCGGCGAAGATCAAGGTCCTCGGTCTCGGTGGCGGTGGCTGCAATGCCATCACCCGCATGGTCCAAGAGGAGATTCAGGGTGTGGACTTTATCGCGATAAATACCGATGCCCAGGCCCTACTGTTGACAGAGGCGCCAGTCCGCATCCAGATCGGGGAAAAGCTGACCAGAGGTCTAGGGGTCGGTGGCGACCACATCATGGGTCTTAAGGCGGCAGAGCAGAGCCGCGACGAGCTTCGTGAATGCATTGCAGGAGCCGATATGGTGTTTATTACCGCAGGCATGGGTGGCGGTACAGGAACCGGTGCCGCCCCTGCGGTTGCTGAGCTCGCTAAAGAAGCACATGCCCTAACTATCGCTGTGGTCACCAAACCCTTTGCCTTTGAGGGGGTGCATCGACGCGAGGTAGCTGAGGAAGGCATTGCTCGGCTTCTCGATAAGGTAGATACCTTAATTGTCATCCCCAACGACCGTCTGATTTCCCTCTGCGATAACAAGACCGCGGTGGGTAACGCCTTTAAGATAGCGGACGACGTGCTGCGGCATGGCGTTCAGGCTATCGCTGAGGTGATCACCGTGCCCGGGGTAATCAACCTTGACTTCGCCGATGTCAAAGCAGTGATGAGGGATGCTGGCCCCGCCTGGATGTCCATAGGGCATGGCACCGGTCAGAATCGGGCCATCGACGCTGCTAAGGCGGCCCTCGCTAGCCCCCTGCTCGATGTCTCCGTGGAAGGGGCCAAAGGCGTGCTGTTCAATGTCTGTGGAGGAAGCAGCCTCACCCTCTTTGAGGTCAACGAGGCGGCGGAGATCATCGGCAAGGCGGTAGACCCCGAGGCCAACATCATCTTTGGCGTGGTCTTCGACCCTAAGATGGATAACGAGGTCAGGATCACCCTGATCTGCACCGGTTTCGTCACCGCAAGGGGTCCCAAGATACGCAAGGATGAGGAGCTACGCCAGCTTCTCCAGAGCATGGAGGGCGAGCATGAGCTGGACGTTCCCACCTTCCTGCGCCGCCCTTCTGTGCCAAGGCGAGCCATGGAAGCTCCTGCCATTAGCCAGCATAGCCTGCGTTTCAAATCCCATGTTCGTTAGTTCCCGGGCAACCGGGACCTCGATAGGGCCGTAAGCGCTGAGGTGCTTGCGGCCCTCTTGTTTCCTAGATATTGTGCCAAAAGTATTGACAATATCTATATATTGTGGTATAATTTTAACACTCCCCTATATACTGGGGTTATTGGCTATGAGGTGTCCCTATTGTGGCTATGAGGATTCCAGGGTTATTGACTCTCGCGATGCTGGCGAGGGTATCCGCCGTCGCCGCCAATGCCTGGAGTGTGGCTCTCGCTTCACCACCTATGAGCGAGCTCAGGCGACCACCCTGCTTGTGATCAAGAAGGATGGGCGGAGGGAGGAGTTTAGCCGCGAGAAACTAATCGCTGGGATTCGCAAGGCTTGCGCCAAACGTCCCGTATCCCATGAGACTATCGAGGAACTGGTTGATGACATCGAGGCGGAGCTCCACAAATCGGGCAGAGGTGAGGTAGCCACCTCCACCATTGGTGACATGGTGATGGAGAGATTGCGCCAGCTTGATGGTGTAGCCTATATCCGCTTCGCCAGCGTCTATCGCGCCTTCGCTGACATCGAGGAGGTGCGGGAGGAGGCTGACGCCTATGCCAGGCTCAAGCTGCTCCACGATTCCACCACCCAACTTCCCCTTTTTTCCAACAGTGAGCTTAAGACCGTGGCTAGCGAGGCTGTAAACAGAAGGGCAAGCAACCATGGGAGAGAGGAAAATGAGCGAAAGAAACAAGCAAGAACGTCTTCTTCGCAATAGGATCGCCCGCGCCGTTTTTGAGGCTGCTGCCTCTATCGGCATCTCAGATAGGGAGCTGATGGAGCGGCTCACCGACCAGGTAATTCAACGCCTGGAGCAAGCTCAGCCCTTCTTGCCCGGGATGGAGGACCTGGCTCCAGAGTGGCGCCTAACCCCCACTGAGATCCAGGCTACCGTGAAGCAGATTCTCGCTGAGAGGGGTGAGGCGAGGATTGCTCAGCCAACCAAAGAGCCAAAGCGAAGACGGGCTGGGGAAAGGGCTATCCCACGAAAGGGGCTACTGAGAACAAAGGCTGAGGCTATCGAACTCTCGGAAAACGCGTTGAGGGTTTTGGAGAGGAGGTACCTCCAGAAGGATGATGAGGGTCAGGTTATCGAAACGGCGGAGGAGATGTTCCGCCGCGTGGCCCAAAATATCGCCTCCGCCGATCTACTCTATGACCCCAAGGCTGATGTCAAGGCTTGGGAGGAGGAATTCTACCAGACGATGGCCAGTCTTGATTTCCTGCCCAACTCCCCTACCCTGATGAATGCCGGCCGGGAGCTTCAGCAGCTATCCGCCTGCTTCGTCCTCCCCATCGATGATTCCATGGAATCCATCTTCGATGCCATAAAATATACAGCCCTTATCCACAAAAGCGGTGGCGGCACCGGCTTCTCCTTCTCCAGGCTGAGGCCAGAGGGCGATATGGTGGGCTCCACAGGGGGGGTTGCTAGCGGTCCCGTCTCCTTCATGAGAGCCTTCGATACCGCCACCGATGTCATCAAGCAGGGGGGGATGCGCCGCGGCGCCAACATGGCTATCTTAAACGTCAATCATCCAGACATCGACAAATTCATTACCGCCAAGGCGAATGGCGACGCCTTCACCAACTTCAACCTCTCGGTGGCGGCGACCGATGATTTTATGAAGGCGGTGGCGGAGGGTGCGGAATACAACCTGATAAACCCGCGCAATAATACCATTGCAGGCAGGCTCAATGCCAAGGAGGTCTTCGATAGGATCGTGGAGATGGCCTGGCGAAGCGGCGATCCAGGGCTTGTTTTCCTCGACCGCATAAACAGGGATAACCCCACGCCAAAGCTGGGGGCTATCGAGAGCACCAACCCCTGTGGCGAGCAGCCCCTTCTTCCCTACGAGTCCTGCAATCTGGGGTCGATTAACCTTTCAACGATGGTGCGTAACGAGAGCGGCGCTCCCGAGATCGACTACCAAAAGCTGGAAAAAACGGTGAGGGTGGCGGTCAGGTTCTTAGACAACGTGATCGATAAAAACAACTTCCCCCTGCCCGAGATAGAGCAGATGACCAAGAAGACGAGGAAGATCGGGCTGGGGGTGATGGGCTTTGCCGATATGTTGATTAAGTTAGGTATACCCTATAATTCAGAGGAGGCACTTAAGACCGCCGAGGAGGTCATGAGCTTCATACAAGAGAAGGCCACGGAGTCCTCTGAGGAGCTAGCCAAGGAGAGGGACGTTTTCCCCGCCTTTGAGGGGAGCGTTTATGATGTTCCCGGCGGCCTCAAGGTGAGAAACGCCTCCAGAACAACCATCGCCCCCACAGGCACCCTGAGCATCATCGCCGGCTGCTCCAGCGGCATCGAGCCCCTGTTTGCTCTGAGCTATGTGCGCAATATACTGGATGGCGACGGGCTGGTAGAGGTGAACCAGCTCTTTGAGGATGTGGCGAAAAGGGAGGGATTCTATTCGGAGGAGCTGATGAGGGAGCTTGCCAGCCAGGGCAGCCTGCGCGGGATGGATGGCATCCCGCAGTGGGTGGAGAGGCTCTTTATCACCGCTCATGACATCAGCCCTGAGTGGCATGTTAGGATGCAAGCAGCCTTCCAAAGGGCTACCAACAACGCCGTCTCCAAGACGGTCAATTTCCCCCATAGCGCAACGAGGGAGGATGTGGCGCGGGCATACATGCTTGCCTACGAAGCAGGCTGCAAAGGGATCACCATCTATAGAGATAGGAGCAGGGATAAGCAGGTGCTGAGCATCGCCGAGGGAGAGAGGGTTGAGGCGCTGGTCCCCAGAAGGCGAGCGAGGACAACTATGGGGGTCACAGAGAGGGTGGCCACCGGCTGCGGCAATATCTACGTGACGGTAAATTCCGATGAGGAGGGGATCTGCGAGGTCTTCTCCAGCCTGGGTAAGGCGGGAGGCTGTGCCTCGGCGCAGCTAGAGGCAATATGCAGGCTCATCTCCTTAGCCCTTCGGTCCGGGGTCGATGTAGCCTCAGTGGTGAAGCATTTAAAGGGCATCCGCTGTCCCGCCATCGCCTGGGAGCAGGGGCATGCTGTGCTCTCCTGCCCCGATGCCATTGGAGGGGTGCTGGAGAGGCAGCTTGGGGGCACCGCGGTCAACCCCGATGGATACGGTGCGGCGATGAATCCTTGGGGTCAGTGCCCGGAGTGTGGCAGCATGTTGGTATATCAAGAGGGGTGCCACATCTGCCTCGCCTGCGGGTATACAAAGTGTGGGTAAGGGAGGCCTAAACCATGTCTCATATCGATAGCTTCATAGTGATGGGCATGGGGGGATTCTTTATTCTCCTGGCCATTGTCTTCTTTTTGTGGGCTAGAGGAGAGGAGAGGGGGCTTAACTATGGCCTTTCGCGGCGCGGTGACCTGAGGGAGTTCCTCACCCGCTGGCCACACCGCATCGAGCCCGGAGCGCTGAGGGTCGGGGGGTGGATATCGATTATCATAGGGGTGGTTTTAATCATCCTCGGCGGGGTATTTTTGCTCTAATTCTATGTGCGCTTGATAGAGGAGGGCGAATTTGGCACAAAAAAAGGGAGCCGAAGTTAACGAGACGGTTGAGGAAGAGGGGTTGAGACCGGAGCAAATTAAGCGGCGTCTTGATCACCTGGATCAGCGCTTGGATGCCATTGACACCATTGTCACCGCCGTCGCCGACAGGGTAATGAAGCGACCCCTCAGCGTGACCATAACATGCCCCGACTGCGGGCGGATCATCGAGATCGCGGTGGTCGGTAACGAAAAGCCGGTGAGATGAGGGCGCTCAAAAAGCGCAGGCTGGGGAGAACGAACTTAATGGTAACCGAGCTTGGTTTTGGCGCGATGAACATCCCCGATGTTATGGAGGGCGAGGAGACCCTTGGTAAAGCGCTGGAACTGGGAATCAATTTTATCGATACAGCAAGAGTCTATGAGGGAAGTGAATATCTAGTTGGCAAGGTGATAGAGGGGAGAAGAAGGGATAGCTTCATTATCGCCACCAAAACCCCGAGACGCTCCAGGGATGGTGCGCTAAATGATCTTGATAAAAGCCTAAAGAGCCTGGGAATCGATAAGATAGACTTATATCAATTGCACGATGTCAGCCCCCAGGATTGGAACCAAGTAATGGGCAAAGACGGCGCACTGGAGGGTTTGAAGGAGGCAAGGGAGCAGGGCCTCATCAACCATATCGGCCTCACCAGCCACACGGTGGAGGCTTTAGAAAAGGCTGTAGATTCGGGGGAGTTCGAAACGGTCCTGCTTAAATATAGCCCCTTTGAGAGGGAGACGAGGCGGATCATTTCCTTAGCTAAGGAAAGAGACGTTGGAGTTATTGTGATGAAGCCTTTGGGAGGTCTGGGGATGCCCGCAACCCTGAGGGGATATGAACCCCATCTAGATCCTAAAACGCTGCTCCGATATGTCCTCTCCAATCCCTCCATATCCGTGGTCATCCCTGGGGTGAGATTCCCCTGGGAGGTTGAGGAAAATGTTGCCCTCGCCCAATCCTACGAGCCAATGGCTTCTGAGGAGATAAGCCTCTGCGATGATGAGGCGGAGGCGCTGCTTGGGAAAATGGCAATGAGATGACATGGGACGAAAAAACAAAGCGAAGGCTCGCCAAGGAGGATGGCACCATCTTCAAGGACTGGGGTGGCAGGATCCCCATTGCCCTGATCTACCCCA
>Ga0209979_1000788_pt1 | contig 39013 bp, 31 predicted proteins | sample AnhtaG_FD_183114 | JGI IMG/M metagenome (GOLD analysis project Ga0209979, IMG submission 183114) | Deep subsurface microbial communities from Anholt, Denmark to uncover new lineages of life (NeLLi) - Anholt_01485 metaG (SPAdes) (version 2) | ecosystem: Environmental > Aquatic > Marine > Oceanic...
CTGCCTTCCTAGGCAGGCGGTCGTTCTTGTAAGATAGAGAGTTACCCCACTCTCTTCACATCATGGAACGCTGGACGGAAGACGAATTCCGGCGCATTGCCCTGGATACGCGTATCAGCGAACGGACCCTTGACGCATGCAAGGACGTGCTGGTTGGGGGCATGCTTGGCGTTGACGCAGCCAACAAACATAAGATGTTCCCCTCGCAAATATCGCGGGCGCTTACCACGCTGCGCGAGAAACATGCCGAGGTGATCGAGATCAGTTCGGTCAGCAAAGAGTCGGATGAAATGCTGCAGTACGTGGCTTCAGAAGTAGCCAAGGCACTGCAAGGCAAAGACTTCCAGTGCGTGCTCGCCGAGGCTGGACAGACATATGATGGGCAAGTCATCGCCCAATCGAAAGGCTACCTGGTCCAAAAGGTCGGCCGTATTGGCGTGCTCCACGACTTGGCGCGCTTCAGCAAACTCCCCCCTCTCAACGAAGACTTGCGGATTGCTTACGGCAAGGCGGGTGGCTTGGCCAAGGTCTGGGCGCTGCTTCCAGAGCAAGAGAGAGGCAAGGGGCCCGAGCGCTGACGAAAGTGTTAATTTTGTGTTAATCGCGACCCGTACGATGTAGGATACGTCCACGCGACGTTTGGGTCTTCTAACCATAAGGCACTGCGCGTTCTCGTCTTCGGTACGGCATCTTCTTTTGCGGCAAAAGCAAGGCCGGAAGTCATTAAATAGTGAGGTGTGGTCATGGCTGGCAAGTCCAAGTTCGAGCAGTTGAAGGAGCGCTTCGCGCAACAAGCGCGGGCCCGAATCCCGTTCAACCCGTTGGATAGCAAGGACATCACGGGTGCGAACGTGGACCGGCTGAAGGCTGGGATGGAGACGTTCGGCTGGAAGGACTATCGCTTTGTGACTGCAGACCAAGCCCGTGCGAATGGCTGGACCATCGCCGGCAAGGCGAGCAGCGTTCGGATTCAGGAACGTGACGCCAGCAATGGCTCCATGAGTGAGAAAGTGCTCTTCAACGCATCGAACGTGCGGGGCATGCCGTCATTGGAAGCGATGTTGGCCATGTCAGAAGAGGCCATGTTGAAGATGCGTGGTGAAGAGACGGAAGTGGCTGCGTCCGTCGGAACGCCGGCCGGTGTCGCGCAAGACGTGCCATCTACCGACGCGGGGGGTAGCGATGTCGAGGACGATATTGTTATTGGTCCCGCCCGCGTGCATGAGCAGCAGGTGGCTGCGAGTCTCGATGCACACTCGCAAGACGCGAAGGATCTCGCCCAGGGTGAATCTGGGGCCGATCTGGACAATTCAGTGAAGGAATCGGGCACGCCGGTTGTGGCTGGCCAACCAAATCTGGATCAGGCTGCAGAGCCTGCCGTCGAGACGGACTTTGCGGTAATGGCGCCGTACTGGCTCGATGGCTTGCACAACCATGAAGGCATCGAGATGGCCGAGCAGATAAATCGGCTGATCGCCGCCGAGAAGCTGGCCAGAAACAAAGCGGCGATCGCCACGTTGCTCCACTCCTACCCGGACAACCGCCGGTTTGGATTGGACATCGTCCCGCAATCGAAGTACCTGAACGACCCGCATCGCAAGGCGAACCTGGCCGAGCCGGCCCACCTTCTCGGAGGTGAGCTTATTCGGGACAAGGAAGGCGCCTACCGGCCGAAGGCTGGGGGGATGGCTGTGTTGCAGGACAAGGGCTCATCGCTCTTGCTCAAGAACAAGTCCGAAGAGGCGTATCGCGGTGCGATGGAGCTGGCCTTGGCCAAGGGCTGGAAGGCCATCGAACTCAAGGGCAAGCCCAAGATGCTCGCGCAAGCTTGGCTGGAAGCCAAGATGATGGGCTTGGAGGTTGTGAACTTCACGCCGACCGAGCAGGACCGCGAGAAGCTCGCACAGCGCATGGCCGAGGAAGTCAGGAAGCGCGAGGCGGCTGCGGCCAGAGCCGAAGCGCTGGCGCCCGAGAACGTCGAGGTGCGTCCGGTGGTAGACGCCAACGGCAAGCAAGTCATGGCCACGGTCACTTACACGGTGGAGCGCACAGACACCCCCGCCGAGGAGCTTGCCTCGTCGAACGGAGCGCTTAGCAATGCGCTGGCGGCTGAACCGTTCGAAGAGCCGGTTGTCACGCGCACCGTGACGCGTGTCGAAGGCGTTGTCAGGGACGACGTGGTTGCTGGGGTTGCTATGGCGCATGCCCCTGAGCAGGGGCGGCAACTGCAGCCTGAGGCCGTAGCTTCTGTGGTTGATCACGAAGTGAACACGGCGCTGGGCGAAGTGAAGCGCGAGCAATCCGCGCTGGTGGATCTGGAGAAGGGGGCCAAATTGGTAGCCCATGGTCCCGCTCCCTATGACCATAACCCCAAGAACAAGGCGAGCTACTTCGTCACCGTCGAGAACGACAGCGGCCAGTCAAGAACGGTCTGGGGCGTGGATCTGCCGCGCAGCCTCTCTGCGGCCGGCGCAGAGCCAGGCGACACCATCTCGCTTGTCGAGGGGGGTCGCGAGCCCGTGGAAGTTGAGGTCGAAGAGCCGGACGGCTCCAAGAGCTTCAAGATGACGCACCGTGTCAATTGGACTACGGCAGTGCTGTCGCGGGCGGCCGAGGTAGCGCCAGCGGCGGAAGTTGCCAGCAGCGGCATGTTCATCGGACCTGTTGTTCGAGTCGAAGAGGGCCGCATCGCCCAGAAAGCAGGCCGTGATCCCAACAAGCTGATTTGGCATGACGTATCCAAGCTGCAGGGCAAGGTGCCGGCGGTCGGAGAAATTGCCGAGATCAACTACGCCCACGGTGTTGGCAAGATCAAGGAGCAAGCGCTTGGTCAGGAGCTGGGCCGATGACAACCGGCGGCCTCTATGCCCAACAAGCTCGCCCCCAGCTTGGGCTGTTTGATGAAGAGCTGGAGCAAGTGCGCGAGCAACTGCGCGCACGAGAGGAGGCATACCACCACGAGCGCCAAGCGCGGTTCGAAGCGAACAAGGCGCGGATTCTGGCTGATACGGCTGCATGGAAGGGTGGCGAGTTTTCCGAGCGTATTGACGGGCTGTTGGGCAAGCTGGTCGATGCCGGCGAGCCCGCACGAGGGATGCATGACGCGATCCTCGGTGGCATCAATTCCGCAGCCAAGGCGGGGCGTCTAGACGAGTCGCATGTGGCCTTTGTGGAGGAAAAAGCCCGCATCGAGGTGGCTCGCGTGAGCACATTGGGCCAGGTCATTCCGACGAGCTGGGGCACGCGCACGGCCGCCGATCTCACTGCGGTAGACCCAGGCTGCACGCAGTTGCCTGAAGGCATCCAGAAAGCAGCGTTGGCTCGGCTCAACGCGGTTGGACCGCAGTTGGCCAAGCTCGGCTTCAAGTCGGAATTGGAAGTCGATTCAAGCAGCCCAGCGCGTGCGCGCGAACTGGCTAGCGATATGCGCGAAGTTCACACGGCCTTGATGCTCTTGGCCGTGAACCGCTATCGCAACGCAAAGGGTTACAAGCATGCCAAAGCCGAGCATCTCGAACGCATGGAGCAATTTGCCAGCCAGGTGCTCAACATCGACACAAAGGCGCACCCCGGCGTAAAGATGGATCTGCCACTCAAATCGGGCGGCGTTCGCCAAAGCGCGCCACGCAGCGGGCCCAAGAACCTACATGGCCAAGAAGTCACCGCAGAAGGCAGTGCGCCCCGGCAGGCTGAGAGCACTGGCGTCTATGTTGGCAAGGTCACAGCGCTGACAGACACCCATCTGGAACAGAAGGTCGGACGAGATCCGCGCGACGTTGTGGCCCACGACCGACGTGCCCTGGACGGCGACGACGTGGCCGTCGGCCATGTGGTCACAATCAGCTATGAGATGGGGGTCGGCCGACTGACCAATCGCGATCTCGCTATCGAGCAGCACGGTGTGGGGCGCTGAGCTAGCGCGAAACCGCTGGTGTCGGTGCGCACGCCTGAGAGGCTGGCCAAAGCGTCAGCTAAGTCGATCAACGTGTGAGGTGGATCATGAACGAGAATGAAGCTGTCGCCGATCCGGCGGGCGATCAAGCCGAGATGGAAGCCGAACGACGCATCGAGGGCCGCTGGGAAGCTGCCTTTGACGGGATGGACGAGAAGACCGCCCGTGAGTGGGCGAAGCTGGACGTGGATGACTTCGGCAAGATCCAGGACAAAGAACTTGCGCGATTTGCTGCCGTTACGATCACCGGCAACATGGAGAACCCCTCCTACAAGGCCGAGTTCGAGCGCGGAGGCGCGGAGATGCTTGCAAGGGTTGCAGAACGCAACGCAGCTAACAACGCCCTGGTCGCGGCGAAAGAAGAGCGCAAGGCGCGTGCTTATGACGCCATGCTCGCAAGTCGCCAAGAGAGCGCAAAAAGCTGGTCCCCTGAAGAGGCCTCGAAACAAGCGCTGAGCGACGTAGCCGACTATGCGCGCGCGCTGCATGATCAGCAGACGAGCTTGAATGACGTGCCGGGCGTTGAGCTGCACTACCGGCTCGCCGACATGCGCATGTACTCCAAGGCGAACCCAGCATACCTCGGCGCCTTGGAGAAAGCGTTTCCAGCCCTGGCGCGGGAGATCTCCCACGCAGAACAGCAGACGATCAGTGGAACCTTTGTCGGCAAGATCACTGCACTCAATGACACTTATCTGGCGCAGAAGGTCGGACGCAATCCACACGATGTCATGGTCCATGCCAGACATGCATTGAACGGAGACGATGTCTCAGTTGGCCACATAGTCACGATCAGCTATGACATGGGCAAGGGCCGCCTAAGCAATCAAGACCTGGCTGTCGAACAGCGCGGAGTGGGGCGCTAAGCCACCACGCGTTGGCGATTCCACTAACGAATATTTCGGGGAAAAGAGAATGCCGAACCATGTGAATGAAAGCGGTGAAGTGGCCTTGATGGACGCGCTCGCGGCGGATGATCTCAAAACCGCCAAAGAGATCATGTCGACGCAGAAGATCTCGGTGACGGTGCGCGACTGGACGCGCTCGAACATGTCGCCGCTTGCGTATGCCGTGCGTCGAAACGACGCCGAATTTGTGGCCGAGCTGATTGAGGCCGGCGCCGACGTGAATGGATTCGCATTCGGCGACATTCCGCTGATCGCGTTGGCGAACGCCGAATGTGCCGAGCAACTTGCGAAAGCCGGCGCAGATGTCAATGCACCCATCAAACGGGACTCCAGCTCTCTTGGCTTGGTGCAGGGCGCCACCGCGCTTATCAAGGCGGCACACCGAGACGATGGCAAGTTGGTGGCAAAGCTCATCGATCTGGGTGCCGACATCAATGCTGTCGACCGCTTTGGAAGGACTGCGCTTCATTACGCCGCGCGCAGCAACGGCATGGCCGCGAAGCAGCTACTGGCGGCGGGCGCAGATCTTCTGGCCGAGGACCGATTCGGGAAGACACCGACCTTCTACGATGCGGCCCCGCAGTTGAAGCCTGTTGACTTGCGCCAGCAAGGCGCACCGGCACGGTCGGCCGTGCCGGCGGCGGAGCAGCGCGCAACCGCCCGCCCCGCCAAGCTATCCCGCTTGGTGCTTGGAACGGCAGCGGAGGAGGAACTCCTGCAGGCGCTGAACGGCTTCGAGTACACGGTGGGAGAAAAGTTATCGTTGGACCATGGCGAGTTCCTGTACCTGAATGGCAAGGATGTGCTGGGGGAAGGCTCCCAATTCGCCGTGGTGCCCCGTTCGATGTCTCTTCCGGTCACTCGCTTCAGTGATGAAGGCGATCTGGAGTCGTATCTTGCCGACCAACAAATTGCAACGCGCGATCGGAGTGCGGTGCATGCGTTCTTCCTGATCAGCCAGCAGCGGGATGGTCTGGCGCACGAGCAAATCGCTGCGCCGCCGGAGAATGCCATCATTGGTATCGCACGCACTGTCAGCCAGGACGCCATCAACCTGAACGAGTACATTTCGCGCATCGAGCACGATGGTGGCTTGTCGGTTGGTCATGGGACGCAAGACGGGCCCGAGACCCTCCTTCAAGGCCGGTATGTTCGCGATGGCGCAGGGCAATATCGCCGCCTTGGCGAGGAGCAAATCGCGCTGGTCGATGAAGGGGACAAGATTCGGTTTGTGGACAAGCAGACCGATACGTTCCACGCGGCTGGTGAACTCGCTGGTGCCAAGAAGTGGCAAGCAATCCAGGTGACCGGCAGCGAGAAGTTCTGCGCGGATGCCTGGTTCTCGGCTCGCCTGGCCGGACTGGATGTCATCGGTTACGAGCCGACTGCCAAGGATCTGGACCGCCTTGAGACGGCAGTGGAACGAGGTTTCTCTAAGGCTTTTGCAGACACACCTCGCCATCTGACGGCAGCAAACCACGCACGCGAGGTGCCCAACGAGGGGCCACCTCTTGCCAGCACGCTGCACCCGTTAGCGGTCAGCGGAACCCATATCGGCAAGATCACTGCGCTGAGCGACAACCACCTGGAGCAAAAGGTCGGACGAGATCCTCGCAATGTCGTGGTGCACGATCGAAGCGTGTTGAGCGGCGATCCCGTGGATGTCGGGCAAGTCGTCACCATCAAATACGAGCTGGGGAAAGGCGTGCTTAGCAACCATGACTTGGCTGTTGAGCAGCGCGGCGTGGGGCGCTGATAGGCCGACAACGACAAAAGGAGACGATCTTGGATAAGCAATTCGTGCAGCTTGGGCTTGCTGTTGTGGCCGCAGCCCTGTCGCTTTGTGCGCATGCCGGCGACTTGCCCGATCGTGCGATGACGCCTGGTGCCATCAACCCCGATGTCACCCAGGACAACATCCATAGCACGGTTTGCGTGAAAGGCTGGACCAAAACGGTCCGGCCGCCCGCCTTCTACACCAACAGGCTCAAGAAGAGCCAGATTCGCGAATACGGCTATGGGAATTCCAGTCCACGAGACTTCGAAGAGGACCACCTGATTCCGCTGAGCGTCGGTGGGCACCCCACTGACCCGCGTAACCTCTGGCCTCAACCTCGCAACTCTGAATGGAGCGCCGATCGCAAGGATGACCTGGAGTTCGCGCTCTACAAGGGCTTGTGCCACGGAGAAGTCACGCTTGAGGAGGCGCGCCAGGCGTTCGCGTCGAACTGGATTGCCGCTTACCGGCGTTACGGTGCGCTGCTGCAGCGCTATCGACACGGCCAGGCCGACTAGCGCGTGCCAATAGTGCACTGCTCCTGTATTATTCACGCATTATTTGATGCTGTTGCGTTCTCATAGGCGAGCAGAACAATGATCTCGATTGAGGTTTTTGCCGCAAAAGATCCGTCCGGAGCTTTGCAGGGAATCATGATGACAGTCCCGGTGGGTTGTGGCCTGAAGCAGGCTGACACGCTTCGCATTCACGGTTCGCGGCTGCTCGCTATGGAGCGGCGCTCGATCCTCCCGATCGATTTCCCCGAGGTCGATGAAGCCAGCTTGAGGGACCTAGTTGAGACGGCAAAGCGTCGGGGGCAACTTGCCGTCGGCGAGTTCACTGCATTGGGTCTGGCGGACAGCTATCTGCTGTCGTTGGAAGTTGCAGCACCTCCGTCCGGCGTGGCTGCCGGTGAGGTCGGTCTGTGATGGACGAAGTTCAAGAAGCCATGTCGACGCAGGTCACGGCACAAGCAAAGGTGGATGCGCGAGTTGCGGGCTACGCGCATCGTCTGGCGATCGCCAAGCGGTTCGCGCAACGGGTTGAGGCTGGGGACGCAGTGTTCATGACCGGACAACCGGCGACCATGGAGATGCCCCACACTGTCAGCGCTGGCGAGAAGCGACCGATCACTGGATTCAATCGCTGGATGCTCATGCAGGTGATGCAGGACCGGGCGTGGTCGGATGCGAGATTCTTCACGGACCAACAGATCGAGGCCTCGGGCTGGAAACTGCGCGAGAACGCACAGCCTGTGGTTCTCCAGTTCGTGAACGCAACGGACAGCTCGGGCACGGCCTTGGCGATTCCGGAGGTGCAGCGGTTTTCGGTCGTCAATGCGGCGCATGTTGATGGCGTGCCGCTTTCTGAGCCAACACAGAAGATCCCCAGCAAGGCGCTGGAAGCCGCGATGGTTGCGGCGGATTTCGAGCCGGGCACGCAAGTCGTTGATGCGCTCGCGGCCTGGGTGGATGCCCAGTATCGGGACTTCGGCGGCCGGGATGAGTCGGCGCATCAAGCCCTTGCGCAAGCGCTGGCCATGTCAGCGGTCTTTCCGGAGATTGACTGGCGCGGCACGTCTCACGAGAAGGCCTTGCAGGGACAGGTGGCGCGATGGTCCAACGCTCAGTGGATGAGCAAAGTGACGGCGCTCATCGATGCAGATCCATCAGCGTTCTTCGATGCCGTGCGCGTCTCGGAGCTTGTTGCTGCGCAAATCGTCACTCAAGCGCGCGTTGCGCAACAAGAGCTACGAATTGCAGACGAAATCTCCGTTGCTCGCCAGGAGCAAACACTGGAGCAGCAAGCGGAGCAACTACCGCAGGGGGAGCAGGGGAAAGGCGTGAGCGAGTTCACGATGGAAAAAAGTCAGCCAGGCCAATCGCACGGCGGCAGCGACCCGCAAGCCAGAAACGCTGCATACAGCGCTCGGCTGGAGGCCATGTTTGCGGAACGTGAAGCGGTGCTGGCCGTCCCCTTCGAGGAGAAGGAGCGCGCCAAAGAGCTAGGCGCCGTCTGGTACAAGCCGCAACTGGTGTGGTTCGTCCCAAAGGGCTTGGAGTTGGCCAAGTTTAAAGAGTGGGATCCGCGTGACCATTGCCTCGGTAAAACAGCCGCCGAAAGCGAGGTGATCGACGACTTCCGCTCAGCAATGAAGGCCATGAATCTTGATGTCTCAGGAGACATCAAGGCGGATGGGAAGTGGCATAACGTTCGGACCTTCAGCAAGAAAGGACCGAACAAGGCGGGCGCCTACATTCTGGACCTTCATGGCGGGCGTGATGGCACGCCGAAAGGGTCGATCAGCGACAAATACACGGGCGAGCGGCACGCTTGGACGTTCGATGGCCCTCTGCTGACGCCGGAGCAGAAGGCGCGTATGCGAGCCGAAGCCATGCGCCGAGCAGAGGAAGCCGACCGAGCGATGCAACGGGCGCAAGGTGTTGCGGCCGAGCATGCCGCAGAAATCGTTGCTCAGGGACTGCCTGCGGCCGGTCACGGATACGTACGGAAGAAGGGAATCTCCGCCGAAGGCCTGGTCCAGGTCTCAGGCAAGGTTCTACTCGGCTATGACGAGTTCGTCGGCGAGAACGGCAAGTCGGCGATCCGGGAAGAGCAGAACTACTTGATCGTGCCCATGCGTAACGCGGCGGGCGTGATTCGGGCAGTGCAGGCCATCAGCGAGGACGGCAAGGTCAAGTCGTTCATGCGCGGGGCGCAGAAGAAGGGAACGATGGCTGTGTTGGGGGCCCCGTCTCTCGACGCGCTGTGTGCCCATGCTGCCACCTTTCCAGATCAAGCACCTGCGGCGGCGTTTTTCGTCGAGGGCTTTGCCACTGGGGCTTCACTCAGGCAACCCACGGGCCTGCCCGTCATCGTTTGCTTTGACGCTGGCAACCTCGAAGCGGTGGCCGCCGAGGCAGCAGGGAAGTGGCCCGACAGCCTTCTGCCGGTCCTTGCTGTGGACAACGATCAGTTCCACGTTGAGCGAGCCCTTGGGTATTTGGCTGACAAACTCGGAGTCAACCCCAACTCGCAGCGCGGCAGCATGGTGGAGGTGCTCAGCGGGAAGTCGTCTTCGCGCATGGTGTCGCTGGGCGACGCCGTTGCTGACGGGCAGTGGCACCAAGCGGCCAAAGGGCGGTATTGCATGAGCCTGGAGCGCGAGCCGGATTCGACGGAAGTCCGATCCATCACGGTCGACATGGTCGCGGAAGAAGGCCAGCGCCCCGCGCGGCTGGTTTTCAGCAACCGGGGAGTGGAGGCAGGACGAGTTGCGCTGGAGGCCTTTGCTGGGCAAGCCCAAGAGGGCGAACAACAGGCACCGTCGCGAGCCGTCATGCTCGTGCCCGAATTTAAGTCACTGGGCGGGCGTCCAACCGACTGGAACGACTTGGCTGCGGCGGAAGGTCCCCAGGCAGTCCACAAGCAAGTGATAGCGGTGCTGGGGAATTCACAGCAGCGAGAAGTGCGGCACACCGTTCAATGGCCACCGCTGTCTGACCACCGGACGGGTAGTGGTGTCGAGAGATGAGTTTTGAAACCGCTAGTCGGCGGGTTGATGTGGAAAAAATACCGGAGGAGGTGCGTATGGAAGTAACTGGTGTTATTGAGCCAGCCGTTCGGCGAAAGGCGCTAAAAAATATTGCCAATGCGTATAGCAAGGTAGAGGAAACTGACGTTCAGACAAGGACAGAGTTGTTTCAGTGTGTAGGGATGATTCTGATGGCCTTGATGTTTTTGACCGGCAAGGTTGCAGTCTTCGGTTCAATGCTATTGGCGCTGATTGTGTGGGGCATTGACGGACTTTTGAAGGTGAGGAATGGGGTCTTTTTTGGCGAATTCTGTGACTTGTTGGCCAAGTACGATCCGCTTGCCAAGCAGGAATACTGGAGCGCGCAAAAGGAACTGAAGGGCATGGATTCGGCAAGCGATTGGCGCGCGTTCGATGCTGCATTTCGAAAGTGGGAAAGGATCGAGCGCAACCTGTTGACCCCTCGATCGAATGTGCAGGCGCAGAGTATGTCGTCGGTTCAGCGCTTTTTGAATAAGGTCGTTTTCCCCCAGCCGACATCCACTCAGACCTCGTGGCGGGCACACGTTTACAGCCTTCTGCAGATCACAATTCGACTGCAGAGCGCGCGGCCCAGTGAGCGCAAGAGCCTGATCGATCAGCTTCAGGCGGTTCTTGACAGACTGAATGCTAGCGATATGGCCGGCATGCTGGATCCAACGTCGCAAGGCCCGTCATCATTAGATGGTTCTAGCGGCAGCGCCTGACGAGTTCGGAGCCTGACGTATGCGCAAGGGAAACGTCTTTTTGGTGACAGGCCGAGTGTCCGAGGCGACGCCATCTGGTCCCGAGGCACGTGGGGAACTGCTGCAGCGAGTCGTGTGTGCGGCCAATGAAACCGCGCTGCACCAATTCCTGCTTGCTGCCTTTCCTAACTTCGAGGTAGTAGGCGTGGTCAACCTGGCCGCTCTGGAGGAGACCGTACGAAAGATCATGGCGGCGCTCTCTGGGGCAGAGGGGACCCTCCCGGTTTTCGTGGACCCTGCCATGTCCCGTTGACAAGAGCTGAGTGGAAGCACGTGCGTGATGCAGGTCGGTATGGCGTTCGATCGACAGTCATGCAATAATCAAAACTGTTAATTATGTGTTAATTGCAAGTGTCGGCGAGGGTCCTATGGAGATGAGTGAGGCGCGGTACTTGGGCGGTCGGCCCAACTACGTGAGCCCGACCGTGGGCGAAGACGGGGTATGGGCGTCTGCGGGTGCGCATGCCCTGCGTGGCGTCTTGCGCCGACAGTCGGCCCGTGGGGTGATGGACCTGCTGAAGTCGATGGACGCGAGTGGTATGGCAGCGATTCTCCGCGAAACCGGCTTCAAGGTGGATGAGCGGTTGGTTGTCCAAGGCCGGGGTGCCGTGTATGAGGGTGTGAAGGGCGATCTGCAAGCGGCGTTGGTGCAGGGTGTTGACGGATTCGGGTTGCAGAAAGGCAGGGCAGTGCGGGGAATGAGTGGTCAGGGCCCGGTAGCTGCCCCGCGCTCACAAGTTGCGGTTACCGAGCAATATCCGGGCAACCAGCAGGCGGCGGAAATGATTCAGGGAGTTTTGAAGGCATCCGGAGTGCGAGTCGCCCCGCTCGGGGAACAGCCGTTCTCCCAACGGGCCTCGCTGCAGATGGTCGCGGCGCAAGCGCTGAAGAAGGGCGTACTCGGATTCGGGTTCGATGGCCTGCCTGGAAAATTCTCGGTGCCGGCGCCGATGTCTGAGGTGGTCGATTTGCATCGGCAAGCCGCTATTGAAGTGGCAACGCAATCGACCCGCGCAGGTCTGGCGGCTTGGGTGTCCGGCGCGAAGGTGGCGGATCTGAGCGAGTGGGTGCCCGATAGCGTGCAACGACTCTTGCACGGCAGTGTCTCCAAGGACGCCGCTGAAATCGTTGTGAGCGGCCTGCAAAGCGGCAGCATTGCGCGACACGCGCAGGAGTTTGGTATTCACGGGATTGCCGGGCTGCTGCGGGCCCAAGGGCTCGATGCCGATGCTCCGACCATCGGCGAGCAAGCTGATGAGATGGGTCTGCGAATCAAGGAGCCGGATCGCGAGCGAGGCCAGTATTTTGGCACCGTGGTCGCGCAAGACCATCGATCCAGCCTCATCAAGATCAACCGCGAGGAAGCGATTGAACTGCCCTTTGCGGAGGCGTCCGGAGTTCGACCGCGCGTCGGCGAGCTGCTGCGGATCGGATTCAAGGCAGGCGTCCTGAGCGTCAGCTCCAAAGATATGGGCCGCGAAGGCAATTCGCGCTGATCGAGCTGCGCCGGGGGGCGCGCTTGCTGCCACCCCTGGTCAACCGAAGGCCAACCCAGCCAGTGTGGCAATGCGGGTTGGCCTCTCCACATTCACTGATCTCACAGGCCCTTGGGCGCTGAAATCATGGCCAAAGAAGACGGCAATCTCGCAGCGGCATCGCTGCAAATGGATCTGTTCAGCGACGGTGCGCTGCAAGATCGATTCGTAGAGCGCGTTGACGCCAGCCCGGGGCCTGTCGTTGAGGTAGAGGATCTGTTCCAGGAGACCACGGATGCAGCTACTGTGTCGCCCCCGGTGGCTGCAACGGCCGTGTCGACTGCGGACACAGTCGGTGGCATTTCCGACGCGGGCGAGGAACTGGTAGCCAATCGACGCAATCGCGGAAAGGTGGCCACGACCTGGGCGGATATCGAAGGGCTTAACGATACGCTGAAGGTCAAGGAAGCCGTTAAAGGCAACGTGTGGCCCAAGCCGGACTATCAGCAGCTCATTGATGACGGCATGCAGCCTATGGTTGCCCATGTCTTCAAGCAGGTCTATGACAGTGTCGCGGCCAAGCCTGCGGTCAGAGCCGGGGGCACGTTGGCAGACACGCACCTGAAGGAGTACATCGCGGGTCTGCAGCGCGTCGAGCAGGGCTTGATGAAATGGACGCAAGACACTGCAGCCCTGAAGGCCTGGGCCAGCCAGAATATGCGCGTCGCAGGCGCCATGCTGGGCCGACAGGTCGCTCTGTCGGATCTCAAGCCTACAAACTCGCTTCTGGAGTATGTCTATCCCGATGGATGGCGCAATCACCGCGACGAGATTCGCCTCGTGGGCGGCAACAAGCTCCTTGGTGCCCTGCAGCCCGGCTACGAAGAGATCAAGCGTGCGGGCAAGGCTATTGACGACGGCTGGCCAAACAAGCGCGAATCATGGGAGGTCCGAGGTTACAAAGTGCTTGAGCAGGCGAGCGTTCGCGTCGATGCCCATCCGCGCGACAAACAGTTCTCGCTGTCCGTTGATCGCTACTACCTCGAAGCATTCGACACCGAGGACGCGGCCATGGCCGCAGCCGCGAGCATCAAGCCTTACGTTCTGGTCGGCAAGCGCGGCTTTATCGGATCATTTGACACCCGCGAGCTGGCGGTGGAGTCCGCGAAAGAGCGCACTCGTGGCGCCAAGGGCAAGGACGCCCAGATCATCGACAAGGGCTACAACGTCGCGGACGCCGAGCGCATCGGCGCCAGTCGCCGCATGGAAGGCGAGGACATCAGCAGCGAGCGGATGATGGAGGAGTTCGGATTGCGCGGCGTGAACTTCGGCAATTGGATGAAGACGCCGGCAGCGCGCGCCGAGGCGCAGATGCATCTGAACCATGCTTTCGACGCTTTTCATGACCTTGCCGAGATCCTGGATGTACCGCCCAAGGCCTTGTCATTGGGTGGCATGCTTGGCCTGGCCATCGGCGCTCAGGGCCACGGTGGCAGATTTGCGGCGCATTTCGTGCCCGGTGTGAACGAAATCAACCTGACGCGCACCACTGGTGCCGGCGCCCTCGCCCACGAATGGGCGCACGCGGTCGATCACTACTTCGCCCGGCAGGCTGGGCTCGATACGGCGGAGGAGCCCTACCTTAGCGAACATGCAACGCTGGGTGACACGAAAACCCGTCATGAGTTGATGGGCAACAAGTTCGTGGCGGTTAAGTCGCCCCGCTTTGGCGATGTACGACCCGAGATCGTGGGCGCCTTCAAGGCCCTGGTGCAGACCATGACCAAGCGCCAACAGACTGCGGAAGAGGCTCGATCTGAAGACGCCAAGTATCAGCAAAAGTTGGAGAGGAACGTCGACGGCTGGCTCGGCTCCATCGGCCGCGACTTCAAAGGCATGGAGGCGGAGTTCGATGTGTTGGCCAAGCGCGTGCGAGCTGGCGATTTTGGGGGTGAGCGGGTAGCGATCGGCCAGAGCACATTGGTGCATCCAGTGGTTGCCGAGATCCGGGATCTCTATAAGGCTAAGCACGGCCGCGTCTATTCGATTGATCAACTGAAGGGGTTGCAGAGCAATCTGGATTCACTGGCCTATCGACGCGAAAAAGCCGCGCACGAGCAAGCAATGGCGGCCGACGCCGAAGCAATGCCCGAGCGCCGCCAGGTTAGCACCGACTACGTGCTGAACGCTGCGAGGCTGGATAAAGACAAGGGCGGTAAGGCCTACTGGTCGACGAAGTGCGAACTGTTCGCCCGCGCCTTCGATTCGTTTGTGGCTGACAAGCTCGAAGCCAAGCAGGCGAAAAACAGCTATCTGTCCTTCGGCGTGCGAGAGACCGAGACGGTGCCGGTTGGCCAAGAGCGTGAGTCCGTCAACGCGGCATTCAACACGCTCATCGGCGAGTTTGTGGTGCGTGAGTCGGAGCTGGGGCCGGCGTTGTTTTCGACGGCGCCGGGCCCCAGCTCCACGCTACCGGTGCCAGAGATCCACGCAGAGATCGAGCGTCTTCGCGGCCAGTGGAAGGGGATGCCTCCCGTGCTGGTCGTGGGCTCGCCTCGCGACTTGCCTTTCGATGCGCCTGCCAATGCCGACGGCGCCTATCACGACGGCAAGGTCTACGTGGTTGCGGGCAACATCGCCGATATGCGGCAGATGCAGAAGGTGATGGCGCACGAATGCATCATGCACCACAGCCTAGAGGAAATGCTGGGCAACTACGGTTTCTCGAAACTCCACCACGGTATCCAATCGCTGAAGGCTAAGGGCGACGAGACAGTGTGTTCGATCGCAGAGAACGTGCGTTCGCGCTACGGCGAGCTTCCTCCGGATATCGAGACCAAGGAGATTGTGGCCCGGGCAGGGGAGCAATGCTTGGACGAGCAGGGCAACGTGCGCGTGCAATACGGGTTCATGAAGGGTGTGTTTGCCGGCATGACTTCCTGGCTCCGCGATCACGGCATCGCGGTGCCGTTCACCAACGTCGAACTGCAGGGCATTCTGCACAAGGGTGGCGAGTGGGCAAAGAACGGCACAGGCCTTGAGGCGGGCCGCCGAGAGCAGACCCTGCCGCAGAAGGTCGTTGGCAAACTCAGCGGCCTCTTCGTCGGCAAGATCTTGGGCGTTGCGGATGGAGTGGTGACGCAGAAGGTTGGCCGTGCCGGCGAGACGGTGGTGCACTCGATGGCGAACTTGACCGAGCCGGTAGCGATCGGGGACATCGCCGAGATCGCCTACACGGACGGCAAAGGTACCGTTCGGAACCTGGAGCGCGGTCAAGTGCATGGGCTCGATCGTTGAGCGCAGCGTGACGCATGCTGGCAAATTGAAAACCAAAACAAGAAGGCAGCCATGATCGACGGCTACTACATCAAGCGAATCGGGCAAAACCGTGGGGCGCCCAGAATCTGGTTGGATCGTCAGACCGAACGAGCTGGCTTCGAGCCTGGCCAGCGCTACGATGTTGTGGTGCAGGGGCGCACCGTCGTGCTGCAGGCCAATCCCGACGGAAGCCGTGTGGTGTCCAGCAAGAAGGATGGCGAGAAGACCAATCCGATCATCGACTTGAACTCGCGCGATTTGCTCGCGTTATTCGATGGCATGAGTTCGATTCGCGTGGCCGTCAAGCAGGGCAAGATCTACCTTTTGCCGCTCGCATCCGAGCTGAAGAAGCAAGAGCGCTTCGGCCGGCTGCGCGAGAAGCTTGAGGCGGGCGATCCGTTGGCCGTCGGAAGCCTCTCGCACGGTGGCGGAATCTTGTCGCACGCTATCCACTCGGGCCTGAAGGCATCCGGCGTCGAGAATCGATTGGCGTTCGCGAACGACATTCGTGAAGAGCTGCTGGAGCATGCGGCGGTTCACAACGACGCATGGGACGAGAACACGATGGTGTTCTCGGCGCCCCTGCAGGAGCTTGCGTTCGACGAGCGCGGGGTTGCGCAGATTCCGAAGGTCGAGATCCTTGAGATGGGCTTGCCCTGTAGCGGCGAATCGCGTGCTGGCAAGGCCAAGCGGGGGCTGTCCAGTGGCGAGGCGCACCCCGATGTCGGACACCTGGTTGTCGGCGCGCTGGTCATCTTGAGCAAGGCAAATCCTGCGGCCGTAGTCTTTGAGCAGGTGCCAACCTATGCTTCCAGCGCGAGCGCCAACATCCTCCGCAACCAACTGCGTGACATGGGCTACGTGTGCCATGAACGCATGCTTCGCGGAGGCGAGTGGGGCGCTCTGGAGGATCGTGTTCGTTGGTGCATGGTCGCAGTGAGCGAAGGCATCGAGTTCGATTTCGATCAGCTTCAACCGCCTGGCCGTGGCCAGCAGAAACTCGGTGATGCGCTTGAGAACGTTCCTGACGATCACCCTTCGTGGTCGTCGATGGCTGGGCTCAGAGCAAAGGAGCTGCGCGACCGTGAAGCCGGCAAGAACTTCGCGATGCAGATCTTCGATGCCGACAGCGATTTTGTCGGCACGATCACGAAAGGCTATTCGAAGGTGCGCAGCACGGATCCAAAGCTGCGACACCCAACCGACCCAACGTTGCTCAGACAGTTTCTCCCCAGTGAGCACGCGCGTATCAAGGGCGTGCCCGAGCATTTGGTGGGCGGAGTGTCTGCCACCGTAGCGCACCAGATCCTGGGCCAGGGCGTCGTGTATCCCCCCTTTGTCGGCGTCGGCAAACACCTGGGCGAATCACTCGAAGCGGCGGCCACCGGTCGACGGCCGGCGCGAAAATCGGCGGCGATCGTCAACGCCGAAGACGCACCACTTTCTGCTGAGGTCCGGATTGCCGAGCTTGCTGCGGAGGTGGTTGCGGAGCTGAAGAAGCCCAACATGGAGGGAAGCACCTACTATGGTCGTATCGTCGCGGCTGATCGCGACGTGTTCATCATGGATGTTGGGCGGCAGTCGGGCATTGTGCTTGAGCGCAACGCGCTGGACCGAGCGCCCAAGCTAGGCGAAAGCGTCCGGGTGGTATGTCGGGAAGGCCGGGCCGTCGTCGAGTCGCAGGCGAAGCCAATGCAGATGGCTTTGGGCTTGTGATGACGGATGGTGCGCAGAGCTGCTCGACATGGCCCCGTGCGCAGACCAGAGTGCGGTCGCGCAACGGGCGTGAACGGCTGACAGTTGTCCTTCACGCGGTACGCAGAAATGGGTACGCATGAGGCCCTCACGGTCGATGACTGCAAGCAGGCAGTCATCGACTTTTGCCAGCAATACCCGATTGCGCTCAAAATAGCGTACGTGATCAGAGACAAGCAGGAGGATGCACTTGGAATCCCAGAAGCCACCAAAGAGCGAGTCGGAAACGTCGCAGGAGCCTACTTTCCTGCACGACGCCGGGTCGCCCTCGCAGTTTCCAACCTTCGTGATGCGAGAAACGTTGAGCGAACGCTTCGCCACGAACTCCTCGGACACCTTGGAATCAACACTTTTGCGGCACGTGACAAACGAGCCTTGCTCGCCGGCATCGCCGAAGCCCGAGAGCAACCAGGGCTAACAGAGTTGTGGCGCAACGTGGAGCGCGAGTATCCGCGTGACTCTGTCGACCGGCAGGCCGAAGAAGTATTCGCCTCCGTCTGCGAGGTAATCACACCGGAGCGCTTCCACCGCGCCTCGGCTGGCCAGGTGGCCTTTGCGGAAGTCTGTCAGGAGCGAGCGCGCCCGATGACTTCGCAAGACCTGGTGGACATCGCCACGCTGGTGGCAGATGGGCTGCACCGGAGAGAACGCCGGCAGCAAATTTTTCCGGTCCGTGACAACGATCAGTTCTGCGAGGGCACCTTCGTCGGCCCCATCCTTGGGATTGACGGCCACGTGGCTATGCAACGCATCAACCGCCATGGGGAAGTCGTGATGCACAGCCTAGAAGCGCTGGCCAGTCCCGTTACGCCTGGAGCGTTAGTGGAGATCAGCTACAGGGACGGCCTCGGGCGGGTCGACGAACTGGGCACCGACCGTGAAATCGGGCGGTAGGCCAGTAGCCAATCCCTCGCTGGCCCATTCCGCGCGGCGGGTTAAACTCAGGTTGCAGGAAGGCGTTTTTTGCGTATCACGGACAACATGCGATGGTTGTGCGCGCCGCACAACCTGTCACCTGGAGGCGAACATGGGCGAAGCGAAACGTAGAGGGACATTCGATGAACGACAGAACGCCGCCGCGTTCCGGTTGATGGATCAAGGGGACGCTCCTCACTACGCATTCATTCTGGACCGCTCTGCAACGGGAAAAAAGGCCCTTGAGGAGATGAAGCGCGGTCCGGAAGAGATCCAAGCGCGCGTCAAAGGCGAGGCTATGCAGCTTTGGGAGAAGTCCCCTCACGTCGCCTTCGTTGTCATCTGGGGAACTTGGGGCTATTCCGGCGGGCTGACAATCCCAACGCCAAGCATGGACCTTTTGTTAGAGCAGGCGCTACCGAAAGTGATGGAGAGAATTTCGGAGAAGGGTGGCATGTGCGCGTTCATGCCGTTGGTCGAGGCAAGCCTTATCGAAGCCATTAATAGCCGGATCGCGCAACTCCAACCTACCGAAGGGCATCTCTCGAACTAGCTTTGAGAGCGCCGCATGATCGGGAGTGGATATGAGCGCGACTAGCAACACTAAGAAGGTCGTGGCGCCGCCGGAGGTCGTGGTGCGCCGGTCGGTCAAGCGCGTCGCCGTCACCACGGAGATGAAGCTCAGCCTGCGTGCCAACGCGAGAGAGTCCACTCGAACCGACTTCCCCGAACTGCCCGGGTGGCGGCGCACAGGGCGATAACGCTTCACACACTAACGAACGGGCCAAAAGGCCCGTTCTTCTTTGCCAGCTCCGCTTTTGCTGCAAAAGGTCGTGCACCAGTGCAACTTTGCTAACTATTGTTGGCCCGCTGGCGGCGGTGCCTGGGGTAAAGTGTTAATTAAGTGTTAATCGCCCGGGCGGGCGTGCGACAATTACATCATTTAGTTGTCATTCGTTTGGAGAGCTTGATGCAACTCGACCTGTTCGGCGCCACTCGGGAGGAGGCGACTCAGGAAACGGCGCCCCCCATCATCACCAGTGCGGGGGCGTGGCGCCACCCTGAAACTGAGGCCTTCGATGCCGCGTTGCGGACAGGTTCATTAATCAATGTCGTTGCGATTCTGAACAAGCTGAAGACTGACGCGGCCGCCAAAGTGCTGTTGGCGTCGGGCTTTGCTATCACCACGATGAAGGACCGCGCGCAGCTCATGAAGGACGTGCAGCCGCAGCTCATGGCGGCTGTGCGCCTCAAGATGACGGGCCATGAACTCCACGACCATCGCAAAGCGCAGGTCGAACATGCTACCGCCCAAGAGGCGTGGGAATCTGGTACATTAATTAATAATTCGCAAGAGCCTCAGGAAGCGACGGAGAATCGGAATCATGGAAGCACTCTACAAACGCGAGCTGTACGGGGAGACGACGGCCCTCAAAATCGAGTCGATGGGGTCGACGGCAGTCTCCATCGCGAACCGCTGGGCGCTGGGATGGCAGGATCGGGTGACCGCTCTGTTGGTCGCCAACCAGTACCTGATCAAGCTGACCGAGCAGACCGATCTGGAGAAGGACGTTCTAGCGAACGAGACGGAAATGACCCATCTGTCTCGCCACGAGATTCTGTCGATGCACGGAGTGCAACAAGAACCGCCGGAAGCAACGCACTTGGTGGGCTAAGCACACCACCGACGGCCGGTAGCGCGTCCCAGCCTAGCGAGCCCCCGTCCGCAGCAGCTCCAGCGGCTACCCCACCCGACAGCAACGGCATTGCACTGCTGCGTCAGATCGAAGCAGCCTGGCGCCAAGCCATCCCGGAAGATGGCCGCTTCATCCTCAATCGCCTATACCCAGCGACGGCAACACTCAACGGCGTGACGCGCCGTTTTGGCGTCAGCAAAGCCAGTGGCGCCGGCCCATTCCGCCTCACGGCCCTGGTGCAAAACCAGTTGGGCCCTCAATTCAACTACTACAAGCTCACGCGGGAAGGCGAGGTGATCCGCGAAGGGCAGAGGAACCTTTGGGCGCTGACGCCCGAAGCGCGTGAGATCCAGATCAACGAGTTCAAGGCCGTTTTCCAGGCTGAGGAATTGGGCACTGGCGCTCAAGCAACGCCACCGGTAGGCGCGCAAGACTTGGCGCAAGGTGAAAGCCGGGAGCAACACAAGACGGCCGATGCTCGGGCGCCGCAGATCTCTACCGATCCGCAACATGCAACGAGTGCGAGCGCAGGTACCGCGCAAGACGCAGAAAAAGCGGCAGCGCGCGAGGCGCCTGGAACGCGCCATCGTCTGCCAAGTGACGCTCCTCAACTGGAGCGCCTGAAGCAAGTCCTTGACACCTTCCACCCAAGCCGCAATACCCTAGAAGGCAATGCCCGCGCTGCAATTGCCCACGTCATTCAGGAACTGGAGCGCCCGAGAACGGTAGCCAGTGTGACCGCCATGCTCGAAAAGGCGTCCAGCGACCTCATGAAGCAGTGGCCAGCCCAAGCACAAGTCGTTGAGGAAGTTGCTGAAGCGCTGAAGGATACTCGCGAGCGGGCCCTGAGTCAGGCGAAGCCCTCAAGCGAGGGCCACACCATCGTGGGCCGCCGTGCTGATGGCGTCATGATCCGGCAGGATCAGAACGGCGTGCGCTTCTATGCCGAGGGTGGCGTTCGTATCAGTGAAAGCGTGAGCATGCGACCCACGCCCGAAGGCATGCGCATTGAACGCGGTGAGCTGAAGCGCGACTTCATGACGGCAGAGGAATCTGCCGCGCAGCGCGCGCAGAAGGCGCCGGCTCCGGGCGTTGAAGACTTGGGTGCCTTCATCCGTGTCGCGGCCGACTCGGTTGAGGAATTGCGCCGGGTGGACGTCATGCGAGTGCTGGAATCGAACTCGCTACGCAAATTTTCGTTGGCCCGCTACATCGCTCAGCAGCGACCGGACCTGGAGCAGGAAGTCTCCGAAGTGATGGTAGATGAATTCGGTCTGCCGGACTGGCGCGCACGTCGGGATGAGGTGGACAACAAGGGTGAGATCCAGCTCACCGAATTCAAGGCCGTCGACCAGCCGCAAGCCATCGAGCAACCGGCGCCCGCCGCAGGGGTCCAGATCGCAACGGCGGTCACCACTACCCCTGTTGAATCGCTGGCCAACGCAGAACTGCGCCCCGTTTCGGCGCAGCCTTCCCAGACCGTCCCGCCGGCACGCCAGAAGCCCAGCGCCCCAATCCCGGTCGGTCCACGGCCACCGATGGTGGGTCCGATCAAGTACACCCGCGAGCAGTTGGAGTCGATGTACGTCACGCAGATGACGGACCAGCAGTTGCACCAGGCTTCGGAATTTTTCACCGAGGGCAGTCGAGCGCAAGCGATTCGACTGCAGATAGAGAAGCGTGTCCAAGAGGCGCAGGCCGCCCTTGCCGCCAAAGCTGAAGCGGCGCAAGCCGAAGCATTGGCCTCCGTGCGGGCCGTCAAGCCCGCTGGCCAAGAGCGCTATGGTGAGCGGCTGGACCATGTGATTACTGACGCGGACCAGATCGGGCAGGGTGGTCTCATGGAGAAGTACCGGGACAACGTCCGGGCGATTCAATTGGTGCGCACGCTCGACGCGGAGAACCGCAACGCGACGGCCGACGAGCTGCGCGTGCTGGCCAGGTATGTGGGATGGGGCGGCTTGAAAGGCGTCTTCGACCCGCAGAACAAAAACTGGGCGCAACAGCATGTTGAGCTGAAATCGTTGCTGACGGACGCCGAATGGGCGGCGGCGAGCCGCTCGCAGCTTGATGCATTCTACACAGCGCCGGTCGTGGTGGACGCCATGTACGCGGGCCTCTCACGCATGGGCTATAACGGCGGCCGGATGATCGACCCCGCCATGGGCAGCGGCAACTTTGTCGGCATGATGCCGGCGGAGATGCGGCGCGAATCGAGCATTCACGGCGTTGAGTTGGACATCCTCACGAGCCGTATTGCCGCCGCGCTGTACCCGACGGCCAAGATCGCCAAGGCCACCGGCTTTCAGGCGTACAACGCGCCGGCCGGCTACTTCGACCTGGTGGTGGGCAATCCGCCGTTCGGTAGCCAGCCCATTGTGGACGAGCGCGGCTCGGCCTACTCGGGCTGGTCCATTCACAACTACTTCTTTGCCAAGAGCATCGAGTTGCTGCGGCCAGGCGCCCTGATGTCCCTGGTGGTCTCGCATTACTTCCTCGACAAGCTCGATCCCCAGGTCCGTCAGTGGATTTCGCGCCGCGCGGAGCTGGTGTCGGGCGTGCGCCTGCCCAACAACGCGTTCAAGGGCAACGCGAACACGGAAGTGGTGACTGACGTCCTCATATTCCGTCGCGTTGACCACGAGAACTCGCTCGGCCGTGACGAGCGGCCGGACTGGTTGGAGACGACGGACGTCGAGATCGAGAATCCGAAGACGGGCGACATCGCCTCGCTCGCGGTCAACAACTATTTCCTGAAGAACCCGCAGAACGTCCTCGGCAAGCACTCGGCCGAGGGCACGATGTACCGCGCCAACGAATACACGGTGGTGCCAGACGAATCCAAGGGCACCCTGCAGGAGCAGCTCGCACGGTGGGTCGAGACCCTGCCCGTGGGCATCTATTCCCGCATCGAGCGCACCGATGATGTGGAGGTGACAGCGACGGCCAACGACATCCCGGAGCACATCAAGGAAGGGTCGTTCTTCCTCAAGGAATCGACGGATGGCCCGGCAGTCTGGCAGCGCTTGCCGGACCTACGCGGCGAGCAACGTGCTGTGCCATGGGAGGCGCCAAACGAGCGCGCGGGTGAGCGCATGGTGGGGATGATCCGCATCCGCGAGGCCCTGCGCGCGCAGATGCGACTGGAGCGCAGCTCGGAAGCCACGGATCCCCAGATCGAGTTCCATCGCCGTGAGCTGAATCGGATCTACGACGGCTTCAACAGCAAGTTCGGTTTCCTCAATGACCCGGTAAACCGGCGCATCTTCTTGGACGACACCGAGTCGCCCCTGGTGCAAGCGCTGGAGTTCGACTACGAGAAGGCCATCACGCCGGCCTATGCGCAAGAGCACGGCGTCGATCCGAGACCTGCACGCGCCGTGAAGGCGGACATCTTCAGCCGGCGCGTGCTTTTCCCACCTGGTGAGCTTGAAGTGGTGGAGACGGCCAAGGATGCGCTGCTGCACTCGCTCAACCAGCGTGGCCGTGTTGACCTGGAGTACATGCAGCGAGCCTATGGCCGCGACGAAAAGGAGATCGTCGCTGAGCTGGGCGATCTGATCTACTTCGATCCGAAGTCGGGTGCCGTGGTCACGGCCGACGAATACCTGTCGGGCGACGTGAAGACGAAACTTGCACATGCGCTGGAGGCAGCCAAGGAGAAACCGGAACTGCAGCGCAACGTGCAGGCGCTGCAGAGCATCGTTCCGGCCGACAAGATGCCCTCGGAGATCCACGCGGCAATCGGTGCCAGTTGGATCCCAGTGCAGCATTACCAAGCCTTCGCCCGCGAAATCTCAGGCGGTGAGGCCGCATTCACCTACGTGCGCTCCACGGGCCAGTGGCTCACTGGCGAGAAGCGGGGCATCAACTTTGCCAAGAACAACAACGAGTTCGGTACACCCAAGATGGGCGCCATCGACATCCTAGGGTTGGCGATGAACAGCCGCGCTCCAGAGGTCAAGAAGCCGGTGGAGGTGAGTGGACAGACGCGGTACGTAACTGACGAGGAGCAGACCGAAGCGGCACGCCAAGCGGCCGACAAGATCAAATCGCACTGGGAGTCATGGCTGTGGGGCGATCCTGAGCGGGCGCAGGAGTTGGCCGGCATCTACAACGAACGCTTCAACCGCACGGTTGAGCGCAAGTTCGACGGTTCGCACCTAACGTTCCCTGGGATGAGCCCGGCCATCGAGCTACTTGGCCACCAGAAAAATGCGGTCTGGCGCGGCCTGCAGAGCCGCACCATGCTGCTGGATCACGTGGTCGGCGCTGGCAAGACCTACGAGAGCATTGCCATGTTCATGGAGATGCGCCGGCTTGGCATCTGCAACAAGCCTCTGCTAGCGGTGCCAAACCACCTGACACTGCAATGGCGTAGTGACTTCTATCGCCTCTATCCCGGCGCTAACGTGCTTGCGGCCACGCCTCAGGACTTCGAGAAGGAGAATCGCGAGCGACTGTTTTCTAAGATCGTGACGGGGAACTGGGACGCAGTGATTATTGGTCATTCGGCCTTGAAGAAGATTCCCCTGCCACCTGGTGCCGAGATGCAGGTCATCGGTGAACAGGTTGACGACATCAGCGGCGCCATTGAGGACATGAAGCGCGAGCGTGGCGATCGTCACGTGATCCGCGACATGGAAAAGATCAAGGCCAACCTCGAAGCCAAGGTCGCACGCCTCAAGGAGAAGGCCGGCGACAAGACCAAGGTCGTGGACATGGCCGATTTGGGCATTGACGGTCTTGAGGTCGACGAAGCGCACGAGTTCAAGAATCTGTTCTTCAATACGCAGATGAACCGCGTGGCGGGCCTGGGCAATCCGGCCGGCTCCGGCAAGGCCTTCGATCTATTCGTCAAGACTCGATGGCTGCAGAACACCTACGGCGAAGACGTTCCGCTGATTCATGCGACGGGCACGCCCGTGTCCAATTCGCTGGCCGAGATGTTCACTGTCCAGCGGTATCTGCAGTACAACAGGCTCAAGTCCGAAGGCCTGCACGTCTTTGATGCGTGGGCCAAGCAGTACGGCGATGTGCAGAACGTCTACGAGGTCGCGCCCTCAGGCACGGGCTATCGGTTGTCGCAGCGCTTTGCGAAGTTCAAGAACCTGGGTTCGCTCATGGGCGAGTATCGCAGCTTCGCCGATGTGGTCACTCTCAACGATCTCAAGGCGCAAGAGCTTGCGCGCGGCAAAGTCTTCCCGGTGCCCAAGCTCGCCGGCGGCAAGCCCAAGAACATCGTGGTGCCGCGCTCCAAGCTGCAAGAGGCATTCTTCGGCGTTCCGGAGATCGCTCGCGATAAGGACGGCAACATCCGTTTCGAGCTGAGCCTGGATCCAGACATGCCGGTCAACATCGTCGCAGTCGAGGACGGTAAGTTCGAGATGCAGCAGCAAGACGGTGACGTCGTTCGCCGTGGCGGCCGGCGCTACGAGACGGCAGAGGAAGCCGCCTACATGACGGCGCTCTCGGCAATCACGCCGGTCATGCATATCGACCCGAAGTCGATCATTGGTCAGTTCGAGAACCTGCGGCAACTCACGCGGGAGACTAAGGGCAAGGTCAACGCGCTTTCACTGACGGGCTTGGCGAACAAGGCAGGCTTGGACTATCGCCTCATCGATCCAGCGGCGCCGGACGATCCCAACAGCAAGATCAACCACGCCATCGACAACATGATGGACCTGTGGAAGCAATGGGAGGCAGACAAGGGCACGCAGCTCGTCTTCTGCGATCTGTCGGTCCCGCTGTCGGCCAAGGCGAAGATGGCCAGCAAAGAAAAGCGCATCTACGTGCGCGACGAGACGGGAGCGCTCACGCACAAGAAGGGCACGTTCCACGCACCCAAAGACTATGAGGGTCTGGCGTACTTCCTCGCCGCCAGCGGGCGCAAGAACGACCGTACTTTCTCGATGTACGACCCGACCACTGGCCAGCTCATGAAAGAAGGCCTGGACAGTAAGCAAGACGCGCACGAATTCTTTGCGCGCCTGGTGAAGCAGGAAGGCGGCACGGACCGCTGGCTGGACATGCGCGAGCAGTCGCGCCCGATCGGCGAGGACGAGATCGAGGAGTACAAGAACGAACACTCGCTGGACGTGGAGGGCGATGCCGCCGATGTGGAGTTCTCACTGACTGACATCGAAGGTGCCACGGGTGTCACGGGCTTTTCTGTCTACGACGACATGAAGGCCAAGCTGATCGCACGCGGCGTACCTGAGTCGCAGATCGAGTTTATTCACGATCACGACACGCCGCAGGCAAAGGATGCTCTGTTTAAGCGCACGAACGCGGGCGACGTGCGTTTTCTCTTTGGCTCCACGCCGAAGATGGGCGCCGGCACCAACGTACAGAAGCGCATCGTAGGCCTGCATCACATCGACGCACCCTACCGTCCCTCGGACCTGGAACAGCGTGAAGGCAGAGGCATCCGACGCGGCAACATGCTCTACGAACGTGATCCTGATGGCTTCGAGTTGGGCGTGTACCGGTATGCCACGTCGCAGACGTATGACACGAGGCGCTGGCAATTGCTGGAGCACAAGGCCTCAGGCATCGAGCAACTGCGCAACTACACGGTGGGCGTCAATGAGATCGAGGACGTGACAACCGAGGCCTCGAATTCTGCTGATATGAAAGCTGCGGCCAGCGGCAATCCGCTGATCCTGAAGGAAACACAGCTTGCCAACGAGGTGAAGAAGCTGCGCAATCTGGAGCGCGCACATCGTGATGGTCAGTTCTTGCTGCAATCTCGGCTTAACTCCAATCGCAACTATGTCAACGTCTACGGCCCGAAGGATCTAGCCGTGCAAGAGGGGTTGAAAGCTGCGCGGGACGCGGCAGCAGTGCTGGGTGTGTTTGATGGCAAACAACTGCACACCAAAGAGGATGTCATGGAGGCGATGGACGGCATTGATGCTCATATCTCGGCGTTGAGCACGCCAAAGAGCCTGACCTATCGTGGCCTTGAGTTCCAATTCGCTTATTGGCAGGACGCGGAGTTTTATGTGATGACCATGCCCGACGGCGACAAGCACCGGATGGAAGCGTTGTCGCGCTCAGGCGCAGTCACGCGCATGGAGAACTTCTGCGAGGGCTTGGAAAAGGCCGAGGCAGGCGTTCGAGCCCAAATCTCCCGCGCGGAGCGTGAAGTGCTGAGCCTCTCCGAGTTGGTCGGCAAACCGTTCGATCAGGCGGATGAACTTCAAGAAGCGATCGCAGAGCATGGCAAGGTGCAGCGGGCGTTGCGCAAGTCCAACTCATTGGCAGCAGTCAAGCCGGAAGAGGCAAGGGCATTCAAGGCAGCCGTGGATTTGCAGAAGCAGAAGCTGCGTGACATGGGCCTAGGAGAAGCCGTGGCCGAGATCGAGCGCGAAGAGCAAAACGATCTTCAGCTTGCGCCTGGCGCCATGGGGGGCCAGGACACCGCTGATGGTGCCAGGGCGGGCGCACCGAGCGGCCAGCGACATGGCGAGTTCGTGGGCCAGATCATCAAGGTGGGAGCGGACCACGTGGTCCAGAAGATCAACCGTGAAGGAAAGACCGCCACGCATAGCCTGGTGGACATGGACGGCGCGCTGGATCGACTCCAAGTCGGCGAGGTTGTGACGATCAGGTACCGGGCCGGCCGAGGGGAGGTGGCTTCCCACATTGGTATCGCTCTCGAATAGTGAATGCTAAAATGCGGAAAAATGGGGTACATGGCATGATGGCGAACGAAACGACGTTGAGCGAGATTAATCCCAGGAAGGTTTTCCTGGTTTCTGGTCAACTGCTTGAGCAGAAAGTGGGCGGGCGAGAAGGGATCAGCCCGACCGTCACGCAGCGCGTGGTCGTTGCAGACGATGCTGTGGAGGCGGTGCGACGGTTGGCTGAAGCTGAGCCGATGTTCAGGCCTGTGGGGCACGCGTCACTGGCTGACTATGAAGATGCGGCGCGCCGGCTAAGGGCGGTGGCGGAAGGGCGCAGTAGTGAATGGAGCATCCTGACGGCCTAGCGGCTGTCAGGGCGCAATGCACCGGCAAAAGGACATTTGGTTCTTTTGCTGCAAAAGACAGATTATTATTTGTTGTACATGGCCAACTTACTGAACTACACCTCAGCACGCTCACCACTCCAGAACGCCCTTCTGGCGCTCATCGTTGTGATGGTGGCGATGCTGCTGGTTGGTGCGGTCCCGACGCAATGGTGGGCCTGGAAGTACCACTATGATCCGCGACTCGGGCCTCCGCTATTGCGCGTGGCTGGATTCGCCTTGTACCAGCCGCTGCAGTGGGTATCTTGGGGTTGGAAGTACGGTGACGTTCTCGTACTGCGCTCGTCGGTGCACACGATGTTCGTGATTGGGGGCATCTCCGAAGTCGGCGCGATGATCTTTGGTGGGTACGTCAGCTACCGACTCGCGCGGTACACAAAAGGCATGGAGGGCCTGCACGGCACTGCTCACTTCGCCGAGCACGAGGACGTGGACAAGACCGGCTTCATCGACGCCCCAGGGCATAAGGCCGAGGGGGTCGTGGTGGGTTCGGTCATGTTGGATCGGAAGGGGAAGGTCATTCACCCGCATCACCCAAAGTTTCACAAGCGCTATGAGCCCATCATGATCCGTGGCACATGGCGCCAAGGCTTCCGCAAGATGCCCAAGCGCGACGGCAACAAGCGGCCGATGTTCAAGCTCAAGAAAACCATCGTCAAGAAGGTCGAGATCCTGCGCGACGGTGGCAACACTCACCTGTTCGGTTTCTGTCCGACCCGCTCGGGTAAGGGGGTCGGCATGGTCATTCCCACGTTGTTGACCTGGCGCCACTCGGTCATGGTCAACGACCCCAAGGGCGAGGCCTACGCGCTGTCTGCCGGCTTCCGCCAGGCGGCTGGCCAGGACATCATCAAGTTCGAGCCAGCCTGCACCGACGGCACTGGAGCTTGCTGGAACCCACTGGAGGAGATCCGCATCTTCACGCTGTACGACGTGGCCGATGCACAGATGATCATGACGATGGCCTGCGACCCGAAGGGCAAGGGCCTCGATGATTACTTCGACAAGGCCGGCTACGAATTCCTGACGGCAGTGGCGCTCCACGTCCGCTACACGAGCAAGGAAGGTTCGCTTGCTGCTTGCGCGAGTTTCCTCGGAGATCCCAATTGGGACAGCGACAAGCAGATGTACACCGAGATGATGCAAGCCGCCCATGACCCGGAAGGGAAGATGGGCTGGAAAGACACGTTCGGCAAGCCAACCAAGACGCATCCGATGATCGCCAACGCGGCCAAGACGATGCTCAACAAAGAAGACAAGGACCGTTCCGGCGTGCTGTCCACGGCCAAGTCGCTGTTGTCGCTGTACCTGGATCCGATCGTGGCGAACAACACCGGCCGGTCAGACTTCCTGGTGCGCGATCTGATGACTGGACAAAAGCCCGTCTCGCTGTACTTCGTGGTGAAGCCCAACGACATGGAGCGCTTGACCCCGCTGACGCGTCTCTTCTATGCGATCTTCATCCGTCGCAATGCGGCAGAGATGGAATTCGCAGAGGGCCGCAGCAGGGCCAACTATACGCACCCGCTCCTGATGATCATCGACGAGGCGGCCTCGCTGCAAAAGCTGCAGATCCTGCAGGAGGCGTTGGGCTACGTTGCGGGCTACGGTATCCGGATGTTCTTTTTGGTGCAGGACATCGTGCAGATCGAGGAGTTGTATGGCGATAAACAGTCCTTCGACTCAGGCGCCGAAACCCGGATCGCGTATGCGCCGAACAAGATCGAGACAGCCGAGAAGCTGGCGCGCATGACGGGCAAAACTACGGTGTCAGAAGAAGGCGCATCGAGAAGCCAGGGCATGTTTGGCGTCAAAGGCGGCAACGTGTCCGTCAGCAACAACAAGACGGGCCGGGATCTCGTTACCGCCGACGAATTCTTGGGGCTACATGACCAGGACTTGGTTCTTTTCGTGAAGGGCCAGCCTCCGATCTATGGTCGCAAGGCGTTCTACTACGAGAACCCAACGCTGTTGGCTCGCGCCTCGATGCCGCCGCCGAAGGAGTCGACGAGACTGCGCGATTCCAAGAACTCGTCAGCGGCGGAGGCGGAAGAGGCGCTGGAGATTCAGGAAGCCAAGCCGGAAACGCCACGCGATAAGTGGGCAGCCGGCCGGGAAGCCATGCGCGAACAGATCGCAACGGCAGCACAGTCATCGGCTGCGGCGCGAGGCGCTGAAGGCCGCAATCACGTTGGCGCCGAAGCAAACGCCACCCCTCAGCAGCCTGCAGGCGCACCTTCCTCCGACGGTCAGCCAGCCAAGGCGCGCCAGCGGAGCCGCTACGCCGACCAGATCAAGACCATCACACCCGAGGAACGGCGGCAGGTCGAAGAGTTGGTGGCCAGCGTCGGCGTTGTAAACAAGGTCATTTCCGTTTCCGCCTTCTAGGCAAGTCTCAGGGCTCACCCATATACTGTTAATCCCATGTTAATTCCCGAACCGTACCGGCGGCATCAGATGCGCATTATTCGATGTTCATTGCTTTTGCTTGTGGTCAGCACCGTTGCGATGCTGGGCGGCAGAAGCGCGCACGCGCAGGTGGTGGTTCCGGGCGTGGACCCAGAGCTGAGCGCGCTCATTGCACGTTGTGCGCCCACGGTCCACCCCGAAACCATGGCGGCCGTCGTGTCAGCAGAGTCGCGCGGGCACCAGTTCGCAATTGCGGACGCCGGGCCGGTGAAATTGCCATGGGCGCAACGCAAGGCCCTGGTGCGTTCGCTCTACCCCGGGTCGCTCCAAGAGGCCGTGACGACTGCGCAGACCCTTATTGCAAACGGCCACACCGTCTCGCTCGGCGTGGCCCAGGTGAACGATCGCAACTTGGCCAAGATGGGCGTCTCGATTCAAGACGTGTTCGACCCCTGCGTGAACATCGCTGTGGGCGGAAAGATCCTGACGGACTTCTATGAGAAAGCCCGCGCGAAGTTCGGCAATGGGCCAGCGGCACTACAAGCTGCACTGAGCGCTTACAACTCTGGCGACTGGTCGCGTGGTGCGAGGGATGGCTATGTGGCCTTGGTCTACAAGCAGGTGGGCAAGCCTCTGACCATTCGCACCGAGCGCGTCGTGCCACGCATGACGCGCGCAACTGCTGCACGCGGCGATGCCGCTCCGGCACTGACTGCAACCCCGGAGCGAACAAACGAACGGACCTTCACGCTGAAGGCCAGCAATTTCTCAGTCGCAGAGATGCACTGACCGCACGGGGAATGAAGGAGAGAGTGATGGGTATCGGGTTGCAAGTCCTGGATCAAGAAAGCGATCAGCAGGGCTCTTTGATTGCCAACGCAAAAGACCTCCTCATTCAGATTGAGGCCACGTCGCCGCCGCCTCATTCGAGTGGACTCATAGCTCTAACCGATCTCGCGGACCAACTGCTGTCCATGCGCGCCAAAGGCTTCACGCTTGAGCGCCTCGCTTCGGTCCTTACGGAATGCGACGTTCCCGTGAGCGTCAGTGAGCTGGATGATTTTCTGCGGCGGGCCCTGTTAGCTCGCATGTATGCGTGCGAGGCCAAGATCGAGGAGTACGGCCGGCGCGGTCACGTCCGCTCTTCCGAGCGCGCGGCCTTCATTGAGCGCGGTCTGCGCCGCGCGCTGGACTCCGGCGAAGGTCTTCTTCTGCACTATCAGCCTCAAGTGGACATGCAGACTGGAGCAGTCGTCGGCGCCGAAGCATTGCTGCGGTGGCGTCACGAAACGGACTTGGTCAGTCCCACGGAGTTCATTCCCGTTGCGGAGGAATCCGGGCTCATTGAAGAGATTGGCGCATGGGTGTTGCGCGAAGCGTGCACCGAGGCAGTGGGCTGGCAGCGTTTGGGCCTTGGTCAGGGCAAAGGGATCAAGGTCTCGGTCAATCTCTCGGTCAAACAATTCTCGGATCGGCTGATCGACGTAATCCATGGCGTGCTCTGCGATACCGGCCTGGGCACTGAGCTGCTCGGCATCGAGATCACTGAAAGTTTCCTCGCAGACGACCGTTCGCAAGGCCTGATGCAGGCCTTGCACGATACAGGCCTTCACATTTCCATTGACGACTTCGGTACTGGGTACTCATGCCTGTCGCGCGTGAGCAAGCTACCGCTGGACACGATCAAGATCGACCGCGCGTTCGTATCGGATCTGGCTCGCTCTCCGGGGGCCGCTGCTGTGGTCCAGAGCGTCATCGGCCTGGCCGACAAGCTCGGCATGAGCACGATTGCTGAAGGCGTCGAAACGCAGCGACAAGTGGATCTCCTGAGGTCTTTCGGTTGCAACATAGCTCAGGGGTATCTGTTCGCTAAGCCTCTACCGCCCACTGAGTTCGTGCAGTTCGCACTTGCAGTGCGTTGAATGCCCACTGATCAAAAAGGATTGCCCATGCGAATCATCACCAGCCTTTTTGCCCCCTGGCTGCACTTCCTGACCGTCAACCGTCCGGTCGCCGCGACCGTGTGTCTGCTGCTTCAGATCAGCCTTATTGGCTGGGCGCCCGCAACCATCTGGTCTGCGTACTCCATCGATCAGTACAACAAGGCCGCCAGGAGAACCTCCAAGAGGATTGCCACGGCAATCGCCGAGGCGGCCATGCACAATTCGCAGTTGAAGGTCGAGGCTGGCCTGTGACCAAAGGCCTTAAGGCTTCAGATGGTCGCGGAATGCTGCTCACGAATTCCGCTGCGCTGGTACCCGAGATCCGGAAGCTGAACGTCAGCTTCCTCACGCTCGCCAGGAAGCTGCTTGCCAGCGGGCGAAGCGACGCACTCGCATCGCTTGGGATCTCACAGGAAATGGCTGACGTCCTGGTAGCGATGCCAGAGACCGAGATCACGAAGCTGGCGAACACGAATCTGCTGCTATGCCGCTTCTATTTTGGGTCTCATGTACTGGCTGAATTGATTGCCAAACCGCATTGGGAGGAGCGGGTCGTTCGTGATTCTGCGTTGGCGATGGACGAAGACCGCACCATGGTGGATCAGTGACCAAGCAAGGAACAGAAGATGGACAACAACGGTGACTACTGGGAGTACATCGCTGCGGAGGCGCGGCAGGCTGTGAAGCAAGGTCGCTCGAAAGACGCTCCGTATCCAGCAGGAAGCCGGGAAGCGTGGCTTTGGGTGGAAGAGTACGAAGTTGCCCGCCTCGCTCCGTACTTTCAGGCGGGGAGTGAAGCTGCGCAAAACGGCATTTCCTGGACAGCGTGCCCAAACCTGCCTGAAGACGAGCGAGCGCAATGGCTGTTGGGCTGGGACTACGAGGCCGGCGAGTTGCAGTTCGCAGCCTTCTGGAAGATCGAGATCAGCGGGCGAACCGACATGCTCATCGCAGGGTAGCCGAGTTTCCTTGTACCGAATCAACAATAAAGGAGCCCCATGGGCAAACAACTTATGAAGCACCTGGCGATTAGCGCCGCCGCAGGCCTTGCCTTCAATTTGCTGCTTGGGTGGCTCCTCCGGTGGCACCTTTCGGCCCTCGGCATTGCTGTCAACCTGGTGACATTCATCAGCGCGTCAGCGCTGGCACGCTATCTGATCGACAAGCGATTGCTTCCCGGTATCTTGCTCCGTGCATTGGATCGAGTTCCGGCTGTGTCGGCAAAGGCCTTGGGCGCAGGCCTGCTGCGGTTCGTCGCCGAGTATCCGGCGCTCGTGTTTGGCCTGATCGCGATTCCGCTTTGGGCGGGAAGCGCACCACCCGTAGAAACGCTGCCAAAAGTCGCCCAGGCAGTCTACAACGCCACCTTGATTCTCGGCCTGTTGTGGATTGTCGCCAGCGCGATTTCGCTGGCATTCCTCGCGCCAGCAACTGTCTCCGGCGCGGTCAGCCTGGTTGAGCGGTTCATTCTCCTTTCCTTGGTTCTGTTTGTGGTGCGCTCGTTTGGACCTGAACTGGCCGATGGGGTCCGCATTGCGAAGGAGAACCCTGACGCGTCCCTGGCTGTGGTTGCAGCATTCGTCTTGCTTCGCGTGGCCTTCGCACTCTCGCCTTCACGCAGCTATGCAGTCTCTCGCGGCAGCATGGAAGTTGCGGGGTACGCGGTGGCGCGCCCGCGTCCGATGCCGAGGAAGCCTGAGGACATTCAGCGGACAGCCATTCATGAAGCTGGCCACGTGCTGATGTTCGTGACGCGGGGCGAGTTGCCCGAAGCATTCACGGTATCCGTGCGTGCGGAGATCAGTGGATATGACCTGTATCGCGGGCAGGTGGAACACGCTCAGCCGGCGCCAGATGTTCTGACGGAAGGGTATCTACGCTGGTCCATGCAGATGCTCGTGGCGGGCGCTGAAGCCGAGTACGTTGCCCTGGGCGAACGGGCCGACGGTGCGCAGACTGATAACGCGAAGTGGCTAACTGCCGCGACAGCCTATTTGTCTAGCGGCTTCGGCGAGGTCTTCTATACAGAGCCCGCAGGCGACGCGCAAATTGAACACAACCGGCTCGTTTTGAATGCGCTGAAGTCCGAGTGCACTCAGGAGGTCCGCATGTTTCTCACTGCGAATCGGCAAGTGCTGGATGAATTGTCGGCCGTCATCGCAAAAGACAAGTTCTTGAACAGAGACCAGCTCGCGCCGTACGTGGCGCGTGTGGTGCGCCCTTGATTGCGGTCGCATTGCGACGCCCGCCCACTGAGCCAAGGAATACGAATCATGTATCAAATCGCTGGAAATACCTACGCACCGGATGATCAACAGTTGAACCAGGCTCTTGCCGCAGTGTACGGGTCGGACAGACGACCGCTGTGCATGTGTCGGGGTTCGGGCATCGAGATGTACGTTGCAAAGCTCGGGCATCAGTACCTCATCAAGCGCATGCCGAACACGGGCGCGCAGCACGCTACCTCGTGCGAGTCCTACGAGCCGCCAGCGGAATTGTCTGGGCTGGGCGAGGTGATGGGCGGGGCGATTCAAACCAACTTGGCTGACGGCGTCACCACGCTCAAATTCGATTTCGCGCTCTCCAAGAACGGATCGCGCGCTGCGCCGGCACCCAGCGGTGCCGAGCACGATACCGTCCGCACAGACGGCAAGAAGCTGACGCTTCGCGGTCTACTGCACTACCTGTACGACGAGGCGGGGTTGACCCGCTGGTCGCCGGCCATGGCCGATAAGCGCAACTGGTGGATCGTGCGCAAAGCCCTTCTACAAGCTGCGAGCGACAAGGTTGCGAAGGGTGGCTCCGTAGCAGACCTTCTGTACATTCCAGAGAGCTTCGTGCTGGACAAGAAGGACGAGATTACGCGTCGGCGCCTTGCGATTTTCAACCCGCTCGCACAAGCAAACGGCAGCACGCGCAAACTGATGATGGTCGTTGGTGAAGTCAAGGAACTTGGCGATGCGCGCTTCGGCAAGAAGATGGTGCTCAAGCATCTGCCTGACGCCCACTTCTTCATGAACGATGACCTGTACACGCGCCTGCTCAAACGCTTCGAGCATGAACTCGCACTCTGGGGCGGGATGGAATCTTCGCACCTACTTGTCGTTGGTACGTTCGGCGTGAGCGGCGCAGGCGTTGCCTCTCTGGAAGAGGCCTCGCTGATGCTCGTGAACGAGAACTGGCTACCTTACGAGAGTGTGGACGAGAAGATGCTGGTGGACGCATTGACCGCCCAGCACCGGCGCTTTGCTAAAGGGTTGCGGTACAACCTGCCGTCGTCTACTCCCCTGGCGTGCGCAGTGCTATCCGACACCACCAATCCGGTCGCGATGTACATCACCTCATACGGCGCTGAAGACGAGTTCCGCAAGCAACTTCACGAGTTGATTGAGGAAAGCACGCTCGAAGCGTGGACGTGGGATACGGCGAATGAAATGCCGGCATTTCCGATCGCGGAGGCACGGCAGGCTCGCAAGTGACAGTTGTGAACCCTCTCGGCGGCGGCGCCTAGATCGAGATCATTTTAGATAAAGGATATTGCTTTGCGTATCAAATGGGGCGCTAACATCGTCAACGGGGCAGAGGTCTGTTGGGAGCCCGGCCGCGTTGCGAATCCCCACATCGGGGTGTTTGCCGATAGCGGCATGGGCAAGACAACCATGCTGCGTCGCATTGTGGCAGCGATGAAAGAGAGCGGTCATCCGCGCGTGCGCTTCCATGTGTTTGACGGTCACGGGGACGTCGACATTCCGGAGGCGTCCTCGGTCACGTTTCATGAATCGTCCGATTTTGGATTCAATCCGCTGGAGCTGAGCGCAGATCCGGAGTTCGGTGGCGTTCGGAAGCGCATCCAGTCATTGATCATGGCGATCAACCGGACGTCGACCAAGCTCGGGCACAGGCAGGAGCGTGCGTTGTCGCGGCTGCTGATCGCGCTATACCGACGCCATGGTTTCGTGATGGAAGACCATACAACATGGGCGGCGGACCCCGCGAACGGGAAGCGCTATCCGACTCTGCTGGATGCAATTGAATTCGGCAGGGAGCGGATCAAGGTTTTCGCGACAGGGTCAAGCGAGCGTGCTGTCAGCGCGCTTCAAGACGTATTTCGCGCGACCAAACAGATGCGCGCCAAGGAAGAAGCACTGTCGCGCGAAGGCGGAGACGACGAGGCGGCGTTGGCAAAACTTGAGCGCGAGCTGCAAGCGGCGCAAGAAAAGGCGATCGCATGTTTCACTGAAGCCGTGAAGACTGCGCGCACGGGCGATGAGTTCGAGGATGCGCTCGAAGCTGACGGGCAGAAAGAAACGCTTGAGGCCGTGGTTGATCGACTCGAAAACCTGTACCAGATCGGCATCTACCGCAATACGACGCCGCCACTTGACCCGCGCAGCAGGGTGTGGCGATACATCATCAAGTCGCTGAGCCGGGATGAGAAAAAGCTGTTCACGCTCACCAGGCTTGAAACAATCTTCACGCGGGCCGTACAGCGTGGCATCACCGATGAGATCTTGGACATCATCGTGCTGGACGAAGCGCATTGGTACAGCGATGACGCGGAAGACTACGTGATCAACCGGATGGTGCGGGAGGGCCGCAAATTTGGCATTAGCATGATCTTTGCCTCTCAAGCGCCATCTGATTTTGCGGACATCCTCATCGGCAACCTCGGCACCAAGCTTCTCTTGGGCCTCGATCACACTAACAACGCCTATGTGGTCAGAAAGCTGGGGTTAAGCGAAGCCTCTCTCAAGTCCATCATTCCGCATCGCCGGGCGCTAGTTCAAATGAAGGGGGTTGGAGAGTTGGCAAGCGGGGCAACCATGGTCAGCCTGTAGTCTCCTTGGAACGCGCGAGCGCTGTGCGCACGACTCTTGATGACGCTCCTGCTGTTAGTATGGTGTGCGGCCTCACCCACGAACACTACCACCCGCCTGGGTGGTTTCTTTTTTTGCGAAGGACACTGCCTTGACGCAATCAGCTTGGACACGCGACGGTCGTCCGGTAGACGCGGCCACCATTTCCAGCGCCGAGTGGGACCTGCTAAAGCAGACCGCGCTGCTCGGCGAATTCATGATGCCATGCTGCAAGGCGCCGGCGGTGCTCAAGACCAGCGTCAACGGCCTGCCCTTCTTTGCTCACCTGTCGGACGAGTGCGCCACCGCGCCCGAAACGAAATGGCACAAGGGCGGCAAAGCGGCAGTGCTGGCTGCTTTGGATGGCATGGGCATCATGGGCCGTGAAGAAGTGCCGGGAAGTTCGTCGAGCGGCGGCAAGTGGGAGGCCGATGTTCTCTTCTCGGTCCATGGACGCACCATCGTGATCGAGTTGCAACGCTCCTACCAACACTTGCGCGATTTCATACGTCGCCAGGAGCGGTACGCCGCCTCGTCCGTCGAGTGCTATTGGCTCGTCCGCGCGGAGGCATTCATCACTTTGGGCAAGGCCACAACGCGCCTGCTGCTAAAGCGCGATTATGGCAACGTGTTCCCACCTGGCGGCATTGGCACAGGTGTCGACATAGCGAAGGAGGTTAGAAAAACATGCCCTATTGGACGGAAAATAGCGAAGTAGGGTAGAAAAAATAGCGAAGTTGATTGTGTTGGAAATGGTGATCGAATACTGATTGCGGCGAGTATGTCTGCTGTCGGCCGAGGGCGTGCACAAACTCAATGGCGTGCTCCGCTACACCGTACCGCTTGGCGGCGGCGAACGCGTAAGCATCACAGGCATGGCATACAAGAACGCGTGGCAGTCAACCGACCAGGTGCCGCTACGCGCCATTAACGAAGGGCTCATCTCGCGCTTTGGCGCCATCGACCCAACCGACGGCGGGGCCAGCTCGCGCTACAGCCTGTCAGTGGACTGGTTACGCCCGCTAGCCGACGGGCAGTTCAAAGCCAATGCCTACGTCATCAAGAGCCGGTTGCAGTTGTTCTCCAACTTCACCTATGCGCTCAACAACCCCGCGCAGGGCGACCAGTTCGAGCAGTTCGAGAACCGTGTCACCACGGGTGTGAATGCATCGCGCACGTGGCTGGGGACATTGGCCGGGCGCGAGAGCGAAACCGAATTCGGCTCGCAAACGCGCTTTGACCGGCTCGACCCGATCAGCCTCAGCAACACCGAGGCACGCCAGTCCTACGCGCAGGTGCGCAGCGATACCGTGAACGAAACCAGCACCGCGCTCTACCTGCGCAACAGCACGCAGTGGCTGCCGTGGTTGCGCACCATTGCAGGCGTGCGGGCAGATCAGTTTTGGTACAACGTGGTCAGCAGCAACCCGCTCAATTCGGGCAGCGGGTCAGACCACATCGTCAGTCCCAAGCTGAGTGTGGTGCTGTCGCCCACGGCGCGCACCGATGTGTTCATGGGGTCTCCTCGTTTTCAGTGCAATAAGTGACGGTACGAAAAGCTAGCACTGGCGCGGAGGTGGTGTTGGTAGATCGTTGATTTCATTGACTTTCCTGTTCACTTTCAAATCTGCGATTCGTGGCGTCAAACCG
>Ga0209979_1000789_pt1 | contig 38988 bp, 36 predicted proteins | sample AnhtaG_FD_183114 | JGI IMG/M metagenome (GOLD analysis project Ga0209979, IMG submission 183114) | Deep subsurface microbial communities from Anholt, Denmark to uncover new lineages of life (NeLLi) - Anholt_01485 metaG (SPAdes) (version 2) | ecosystem: Environmental > Aquatic > Marine > Oceanic...
ATCAGCATGGCTGGCAAGGCCAAATATGGATTGCAAGTTGAATCAGGGGGGCGAAATTCTACCCTTTCTCTTTGTCTATTCACATCATACGTGGGTATACGCACAGCTGCTGTCCTGTTCGCTGCCGCAAAGAAAAGGCTTACAGGAGCTTCAAAGCCTGGGATCAGCCGCTTATAAGAGTTGGTACTGGGACTGGTAAATGCTAGAAGCGCCGGACCGTGTTTCAATAACCCACCAATATAATTTAAAGCCAACTGACTCAGGCCAGCATAACCACCTTGGTCATAAAAGAGCGAAATCTTGCCATCAGATAGGTACTGGTGGACATGCATACCACTCCCAGCTTCTTGATACAATGGTTTCGGCATAAAGGTAGCAACCTTATGATTTTGCCGTGCCAGATTCTTAATAAAGTATTTCATTAGCATCACTGCGTCAGCCGATCGGAGCAAAGTATCATGTAGCACCTCGATCTCCACTTGAGCTGCACTGCCCACTTCATGATGGTGATACTTTACTGGTATGCCAGCCTCTTCTATAAGCTTGATCATCTTTGACCTCAGGTTAAATGTAGTGTCGGCAGGTGGTATGCCGTGATATCCGCCCTTCGGAGGGAATCTATATCCCAAATTTGGCTCGTCACCGCTTCCCGTATTCCAAAAGGCTTCGATTGAATCTACATAGTAGAATGCCTCTCGCACATTGGAGGCATATCTCATATCATCAAAGATGTAGAATTCAAGTTCTGGGCTAAACAAGGCTATATCTCTTTGAGTTGCAGCTAGGTACTCTTCTGCCTTCCTGGCAACATTGCGTGGATATCTGGAGTAAGGAGTAACTCCGTCAGGTTCTAAGATATCACATATCATGCTAAGCGCTTTAAGCTCACTAAATGGATCGAGGATGCATGTGCTACTGTCTGGGATTATCTTCATATCTCCTGCGGCAACTTTCTTGTAACCAGGATAGCTAGAAGCATCTATTCCAATACCATCGCTGAACGTTGACTCGTTCAGTTGGCTTGCCGGGATGGTCACATGGTGCCAACGGCCAACTAGGTCAACGACCTTAAGATCTACCATCTGAACATTCTGATCCTTAGCAAACTTGAGCACTTCTTCCGTCGTCAAAAGCATATTTGTCTCCTTTCCTTAGCGGCGGTATACACCACCTTTGTCCTGGGTTCCACGGGCTGCTGTTTCGGCAACACGAGAAATTACCATTGAGATTACAAATCTAGTATCCCACTATACCATTGGCTCTCTATTGGTGTCTACTATACCCATCCTCGAAGCTTAACAACCTCAGCTACTTTGCTTACAGCCACCATATAGGCGGCTGTCCTGTTATCAACGCCTTCCTTTTTCGCCAGCCCATATACATCATAGAGTGCCTTGGTCATCTTTTTGTCCAATTTCTCGTATACTTCTTCCTCTGTCCAGTAGTATCCACAGTTATTCTGAACCCACTCGAAATAAGAAACTGTTACTCCGCCAGCATTGCAAAGAAAATCTGGAATCTGGAAAACGCCTTTCTTAGATAGGATTTCATCTGCTTCCAGCGTTACCGGGCCATTAGCAGCTTCAGCAACTACCTTGGCATTTACATTGCTAGCATTTCCTCCAGTTATCTGATTTTCTAAAGCCGCAGGTATCAAGAAATCACACTCAAGGCTTAAAAGCCCCTCATTTGTTATCTGCTTTGTTCCTGGAAAACCAACAATGGTTCGACCATTGTTTCGCCCCCGGTTTAAATAAAGTCTTCAAGATCGTGGCACCAAATCAAAAGAGGAAAATAATAGGGGTTTCCTTACGTCTTTACTGATATACCTCTTTCCTTCAGATATTGCTTCGCTTGAGATATTGAAATCTCCCTGAAATGAAAAATGGAGGCAGCCAAAACCGCTGATGCCTTGCCAATTGTTACAGCTTCATAGAAGTGCTCCAGCTTACCAGCACCGCCCGAAGCAATAACCGGTATCCCAACAGCTTCAGCCACAGCTTTAGTCATCTCTAAATCATATCCCTCCTTAGTGCCGTCGGCGTCCTTGCTGGTGAGTAATATCTCTCCTGCCCCTAGCTTCTCCACTCTCTTTGCCCACTCAACAATGTCTATTCCTGTACCCACGCTACCACTTTTGACCACTACCTCTAATCCAGGAAGGCCTCTTTCAGGTGGATTCTTTCGCCCATCGATGGCAATAATGAGCTTATCCCTTCCAAATTCCTTTGAGGCTTGTTTTATAAGCTTAGGATTCCTCACAGCAGCGGTATTTATCGAGACTCTGTCTACGCCGAGATCGAACAAGGCCTTCATATCCTCGATATTTCTAATTCCACCTCCTACGGCAAAAGGGATAGTAACTTTTTCTGCTACCTTCCTAACCCACTCCAGTCTTGTCCCTCTATTCTCTACGGTAGCGGTGATATCGAGGAAGACCAGCTCGTCGGCACCCTCTCGACAATAAGCCTCTGCTGCCTCCACTGGGTCTCGGGCATCCCTTAGATTTTCAAACTTCACCCCCTTAACCACTCGCCCATCTTTGACATCAAGGCAAGGTATAATCCTTATCTCTTTCATTTGTCTCGTTTAATTTTTCGCTACGAAACAAAATTGCTTGCTTAAAGATGTATTCAGTATTAATGAGAGCCGTGTTCACCTCCTCAAAACAATATCCCTTTCAGAATCCCTTTGAAATCAATCATCGAGGATTTTTTCTGCCTTCTCTTTATCACACTCCATTATATATTTGATACCGCTCACCTCTTCACCCTCATGTGTTAATGAGGCAATGTCGTCCCTGGTAATGTATTCCAAGGCAAATTTTCTTGTCCCACACATCAATTGTTTAAGACCTTGTTCAAGTCTCTTCATATAGGTATAGAGTCCGATAGCGCCTGTGGGGATCGAATCGAACCTGTCACCAAATTTACGCTGAAGCTCTGGAGAAGTCACAAATATCTCCTCTTTTGTCCGCCCAAAACGTATTACATATACAGGTACCTCACTCTCTTCTATTTTTCTACCTATGGTTTTGCCCACCATTGCAGCGCAAAGTGGTGCCCTTGCCATACCAATCAGTTTAAAGTAGGGTGCTCCCAATGATAAGCCCTTAAAAAGTTGGTCCTCCAATGTAAATCCACCACCAATCGCAACATCAGGAACATATTTGCCTTTCTTCGCTAATCTATCCAGATATTGATAGAGAAGTGACCAAAGCTCGATGCCCGGCACGCCCGATTCATTCATCATTCGCCATGGACTCATTCCTGTCCCACCGCCGGCTGCATCCACAGTCAGCAAGTCAATCTTTGCCTCAGATGCGCATTTTACTGCGAGAGCTAAATCTCTCGGTCTGTATGAACCCGTCTTCAGAAAAATATATTTTGCACCAGCATCCCTCAACTCTTCTACCCTTTTATAGAAACTCTCCTCTTCAACCATACCCACTCTTGAGTGGCGTTCAAATTCGCTAAAAATATGGCGTTCAAAATCTTTTATAACAGCCTGATCATAAGGATCTGGTAATAGAATGTAACCTCTATCCTTTAGCATCTGGGCGCGCTTTAAGTTTTTTATCTTTACCTCGCCCCCTATGTTCTTCGCACCCTGTCCCCATTTGAGTTCTACTACTTCAACACCTAATTTATCAATTGCGTATTCATGCACCCCGAGCTTTGTATCTTCAATATTTGCCTGTACAACAATGGTGCCATAGCCATCTTGCTGCCATTCTTTGAAGAGTTTGACCCGCCTTTCCATTTCTGGAGAGTGGCGCACTTTACCCTTTTCTATTTTTGCATCAGTGTCCATCCCGCATACATTCTCACCGACCGTAACGATTATACCCGAAAGTGCAGCACCGATAGCGAGCCCATCCCAGTTATTTTTTGCAATAGCTGTTGAGCCAAGCCCTGGAATAACAATAGGTAGTTTTAATTTTATGCCTTTGTCGTGTCCTATTCTTCGCTCAAGATCAACATTGGTAAATATGGCTTTGTCAGAATCTGGCTCTATTCCGTATGCACCTCTACATGTGCCAAGTATCGTGAAGTGAGATAGGTCCAGCGGATACTCTTTCTCACCAGCCGAAGTGATTATCCCGAATGGTTGTGGGTATATAACTTCTGTACCCCTACATGCCGATCTTCCAATTTCGCACATACCGATACAGCCATCCACACAAGTAGCACACATTCCACTTATTGGTACGACAGCATCTTCTGTCCTGTTCTTTGTCAAAGTTGCTGCAGTTGCGTTTATTTTTCCAAACCTCATTTTTGTCCCTCCTTTTTCTCTTCAGGTTTTTCCCTTACGCAAGTTCCGCATTCACCTTTGAGCCCCATCCAACAAGTGTAGTTATCATAAAAATCCAAACATGTTGGCTGGAGTTCGTTATAACACCTGCCACATAACACATTTTCTGGTTCTGGACCTTCACATCTTAATGTGCATGCTGGACAGATGTATAAGCAGGCCCCACATCTTCTACACTCTTCAGATGCCTTATCAAAAGGTGTAGTTATTTTTAGTTTGTTACCCCTGTCAACAAATCCAATAGCTTTTGCCATCATCTGTTCTTCACAAATCCTCACACACAATCCACAGTATATACAATGTTCCCATTTAGGCTTGAACCTGACTCGCTCTAAACCCATCTTTGCCGCCAGATCTTGTAACACCTTGGATGTAGGACACTGTGCAATCATAAGTTCGAGTATCAACTTTCTTGCCTCAACAACCCGTTTTGTCGCAGTTCGCACCACAAGTCTCTCTCTCACAGGGTACGTGCAAGAAGTGACAAGTTTAGTATTTTCACCCTCCTGTATCTCGACGATACAAAGACGACAGCCACCCCATGGTGATAGTCCTTCATGGTAACATAGTGTAGGGATCTCTATTCCCAGGAACTTCGCTACATCCAATATTGTCCAGCCTCTTGGTGCATCAAAATCAATCCCATCAATTGTTATTTTTGGCATTATACCTCCGATTTTGGCAATAAACCTTCCTTAAGTTTCTCTAAAAACCCCTCCCCATCTTCTGTTTCGAGGTCGCAGCGCAGACATCTTTTTGCTTCTCCGATAGCCTGCTTTTCTGTTAAACCCTGTCCGACTTCCTTGAAATTAGATTTTCTCTCTGTAAGAGATAGACAAGCCATTTTTGGTCGTTTAGCTAATAATAGCTCCTCCAGCTCCTCACCTGATAACTCAGAAGGCTCTATATACATAGAAGGTCTCGTTATCTTATATTCTCTCTTTATTTCTTTGTTGCTTAAAAATTTATCAATAGATTCAGCAGCAATTTTACCAGAAGCGACAGCATCAACAACAGTATTTGGTCCTGTCACTGAGTCACCGCCAGCAAAAATTCCTTTTCTAGTCATGGAAAATGTCTCGGGAGCAACAACGAAAGTTCCCCATCGAGAAATCTCAATCCCTGATTCTTTTTCAATGAATGATGTATCTGGTTGTTCTCCAATGGCAACTATCAAAGTATCCAGTTCCACGATGAATTCTGTATCTTCTATAGGTACAGGTCTTCTTCTGCCTGATTCATCCACATCACCCAGTTTCATTCTTACGAACTCGCATCCCAAAACTCTACCATTATCTGTGACAATTCTAGTAGGTGCTGTTAAAAACTTAATCTTTATTCCTTCTTCAAGAGCAGCCTCAACTTCCTCTTTGAATGCTGGCATTTCAGCAATCGTCCTTCTATAAAAAATAGTTACGCTTTCAGGTATCCCAGTGCGTAAAACTGTCCTTGCTGCATCTACTGCTGAATTGCCACCACCAATTACGCCTACTCTTTTGCCGATTTTTATCTCTTTAAAAAGATTTATAGCAGTCAATACTTCCATACCATGCATTACACTTGCTGCATCCTCACCAGGTATATTCAATTTGAGCGATTTATGCGCGCCAGTAGCAATAAATATCGCTCTGTAGCCCTGGTTGAACAAGTCTTCTATGGTAAAATCTTTACCAAGTGCACGATTTGTATGAATTTCTATCCCTGCACTTTTAATATAATCAATATCAGCTTTTAATATGTCTCTCGACAGTCTATACTCAGGTATTCCAACTGCAAGCATTCCACCTATTACAGGCAGTTTTTCGAATATGGTAACTTTATAACCCTTTTGAGCAAGGCAGTACCCACAGGTAAGCCCAGCAGGTCCAGAGCCTATTATCGCTACTTCACCTTTTTCATTCTTTTCCACAAGTTCTGCTTTAAGCATCAATCCTTTCTTCAATCCATAATCAGTGATAAACCTCTTAAGATTTCTTATTGCAATCGGTTCACCTCCTTCACCAGCTCTACACTTGGTCTCACAGGGATGATGGCAGACACGTGCCAGCACAGAAGCAAACGGATTATCTTTCTTTATAATTTTTAGAGCATCTTCATACCTTTCCTTAATTATTAGGGCAATATAAACCGGCGCCTCGGTATCGATGGGACAAGTATGTTGACAAGGTGAAGAGACTATCTCCTTGCATACGGCTGCGTTACATCTTTTCTTTTTAATGTGATCTATATATTCATTTTTGAAATACCGAAGAGTTGCCAGCACAGGATTTGGTGCAGTCTGACCAAGTCCGCAAAGCGAAGTGGCTTTTATCACATTTCCCAATTCCTCGAGAAGTTGTAAGTCCTCCTCCTTACCTTTACCCTCTGTAATATCTGCTAGAATCCGGAACATATGCTGGATGCCTTCTCTACACGGGACACATTTTCCGCAGGATTCATCTTGAAGAAAATTTGCAAAATACTTTGCAATATCAACCATACAGGTATCCTCGTCCATCACAATCATTCCACCAGAGCCCATTATAGAACCCGCCTTTGCCAGCGATTCGTAGTCTACCGGTAAGTCGAAGAGTTCTCGTGGAATACAGCCACCGGATGGACCGCCTGTTTGAACAGCCTTGATTCTCTTCCCATTGAATGAACCGCCCCCTACATCGAATATCACTTCACGAAGTGTTATTCCCATAGGGACCTCAACGAGTCCGGTGTTTTTCACCTTACCCACGAGTGAGAATATCTTAGTCCCTTTGCTTGTTTTTGTTCCAATACTGGCAAACCAGTCTGCTCCTCTTTTTATTATTTGGGGTACATTTGCATATGTTTCAACATTATTTATGTTTGTTGGTTTGCCAAAAAGACCTTGTTCAGCGGGGAATGGTGGTCGCTGCCGTGGAACACCTCTTAAACTTTCTATAGAATGAATGAGTGCAGTCTCCTCGCCGCAGATAAAGGCACCCGCACCTTTGACTACTTTAATAGCGAAATTGAATTCCAGACCCAGTATGTTTTTACCCAATAGACCGAGTTCCTTTGCCTGTTCAATCGCTATTGTCACATGTTTCACTGCGAGCGGATATTCATTACGAACATAAATCCAGCCTTCATTTGCACCGATTGAATAAGCACTGATGATCATTCCTTCAATGACAGAGTGTGGATTACCTTCGAGAAGACTTCTATCCATATATGCCCCTGGGTCGCCTTCATCAGCATTGCAAATTATGTATTTGACATCGCCTTTTTGCTTCCTTGTAATTTCCCACTTTTTACCAGTTTGGAAACCTGCGCCACCTCTTCCACGGAGTCCTGAACATTTTATCTCTTTTATTATTTCTTCAGGCTTCATTTTTAATGCTTTATCAAGTGCCCCATAACCACCAACTGCAATGTAATCTTCTATATTTGTAGGGTCTATAAGTGGATTGTTTCCCAAAATTATGCGCATTTGATTCCTATAAAAAGGAATCTCACTTACATGGACAAATTTTTCTCCGTTCTGACTGACAACAAGGTTATCAATTATTTCGCCTTTCAACATAGATTCAACTATTTTGGGTACGTCATCAGGTTTGAGGTTCTTGTAAAAGATTTCTTCTGGGAAAATTATCACATTAGGTTCTGCGCCACAGAAACCGTGACAACCTGTCACCCTTATCGAGAGTTTATCCTTGCATGGTGTTATTGCCTCTTTAAATGCTTCCACTACTTTGGCTGATCCGCGTGCACGACCACATGTGCCTGAGGATATAGATATTACAACTTTTTTGGGATCCCTACTCTCTTTTATTTTCTTTTGAAACGATTCAAGCTCATCAAACGAGCTCAATTTGGGCATTTTGTTCCTCCGCCTCTAATGATTTTATAATCGCAATAGCCTTCTGGGGCCTCATTTGGCCATAGTATTCGTCGTCCACTACCACGATAGGACCAATGGCACAACAGCCAAGGCAGTTTACTGTTTCGAGTGTGAATTTGAGATCCTTTTGTGTTTCACCAGCCTCTATACCTAGTTCTCTTGATACTGCGGAGACAATCCTTGCACCCCCACGAACATGGCATGCAGTGCCAAGACAAACAGTGATTAAATGCTTACCCTTTGGGATAAGGCTAAAGGAACGGTAAAAGGTTGCTACCCCATACACATCCCTGAGAGGAAGCTTTAATTTATCTGCGACTTCTTTAAGCGTCTCTTCAGGTAAATAATGATAATGTTGCTGAATATCTTGTAAGATAGGAACAAGGAAACCATCATGTCTTCTTATACACTTTTCAAGGTTCATTGGTATCTCTGCCATATTGAACCTCCTGTACAACAGACTTCCTTGTCATTCGAGCTGCTAAAGCTTTAGTCTCATCCAAAGTAACATCTGGGTGGCAACGAACCCCACCTTTAGCTGGCCCGTGGGTGTCATTATACTGGAGTCTGAAACCTGTGAAAATCTTTACCGTTCCATCGTCCATTTTGACAAAAAAATTGGCTGTTAGCTCGCGCTCACACTTTCCCAGCCGCAAACGCTATGCATCAGCAACATTTAGCCGCTCACAGGCGGTATCAATTTGGTTCACACCTTTTCGAAAAGATTGTTTGCTTCAGTAGTCATAAATAGATTCCGCCTTCACTTTAAGTATTATTAATTATATCATGGGCCGGTTACTTATTCATCCGATCAGTGGCTCATCGCTCGAGTAACTGAGCTAGAGTTTAAGCTTCAAGGTTACTATTTCAAAGGCCTCACCTTCAGTTTATAGCTATCTGTTGCTAGCTCTTGCTTATCGCTCTCCCAGTAAATCGGCAATTGCTGCTTTTTTTGAAATAATGCAATCTCAGCTATACCCATTTCACCTTTTAGCCCTAAACAACCTTAAATCACCTCATCCCACCTCTGCCTCCGATTAAATCCTCAATCACCCTTTCCCACCCTTCAGGACCGATCCCTGGTACTTTACGAACATTAGCTAAATCTATCTCTTCCCATAGCTTATTCAGCTTTTGAACCAGCACCGGGATATCCACTGCGGCTAGCATGGGTAGGTCATTTTGACTATCACCTATGCCAATAGTTTCCACGCCACCAAATTTTTGTTCAAACAAGCGAGTTAAAATCCGAGTAGCCTTACCCTTATCGTTTCCTTTCATGGCATCATAATATCTACCCCCATGGGTATAGTTAAGACCTAGCTCTTTGATCTTGTTTAAGGCTAAATTTTGCTTTTGTTTATTGCCTTCTATCTTGAAGGTTTCGCCATACTCTCTTTGTTTTGCCAAAGTAGCAAATTCCAAACTTAAGCCGCTGTCCTTAGCCACTTCCTCAACACTCATATCTCCAAAACCTTTAATAGTCGTGCCTGTTTCCGTTTCAATTCCTTTTAACGCTTCCCTTATTTCCTCGTAGGGAGTGCCTAACTCAATTAGCATGTAACCTTGGGTGATTTTATGATGTTCAAAAGGAAAAGAGAAACAATTTTCCGGGATATAGATAGCTCCTCCATTCTCCACTATGAAGGGATCGTTTATGCCTAATTCTCTTCGATATACCTCTTGCTCCGCCCTTGTCTTAGCAGAGCAGAAGATGAGTGGTATTTCCTTCCTGTGGAGCAATTCCACGGCATCCATGGCTTGGTGATAGGAATAGGTGACAGGATCAAGTAGAGTTCCATCGAGGTCGGTGAAAATCACCCTTTTCATTTCAGATAAGCTAACATGTAAATTGCCTTGTGGTCAAAGGAACCCAGGATGAAGCGCGGGATGGCGATTTGCCACTGGTGAGATAGTTCTGCTACTATGTTTTCGTTCCGAAGGAGGCAAAAGGTGTTTATAGAGAGTCCGAGGTATACGGAGCGTTTTGGCTCGATCAGATTAAATCATGTGCAAAAGGTAATAGCTTTAGACTCAGGGGTGAAAAGCGAATTACCTCCCCATGGTGCTATGGGAGTAATAAAAATAAATGAGGAAACAATCAATCACTTTGAGGATAGGATGGCGATTGTCATTCCAGTTAAAGATGAAAAGCTCAAGCTCATCGAGGGAGTGGTTAGCGGAGTGCCACATGATTGTCTGGTAATAGTAGTTTCCAATAGCCAGAGGGAAAAGGTTGACCGATTCAGAATGGAAGGAGATGCCTTGAATCAGCTTTGTCGTTTTACCGTCCGTGAGGCTTTGATTGCTCACCAAAAAGACCCTGCTATCGGCGAGTCTATGGGGGAAGCTGGCTATGGTGACCTTTTGGGTACAGACGGTTTGGTGCGTGATGGCAAGAGTGAGGCTATGCTAATAGGCTTGCTCATGGCCAAGGCGGCAGGGAAAGAGTATGTCGGCTTCATTGATGCCGATAATTATTTTCCGGGCGCAGTTCTGGAGTATGTGAGAAATTACGCTGCTGCTTTTAGCTTAGCTCAATCTCCTTACAGTATGGTGAGGATATTATGGCATTACAAGCCAAAAATTTCGGGTGGACTGTACTTTAAGAAATGGGGAAGGGTGTCGGTGGTTACTAATAAATACTTGAATGACCTGATATCCACCAAGACAGGGTTTGAAACCGAGGTTGTGAAAACAGGTAATGCTGGGGAGCATGCCATGAGTATGAAGCTAGCAGAGATTTTGCCTTATGCCTCAGGATATGCTGTGGAACCTCAGGAATTGGTGTCCATTTTTGAGGGTTTTGGTGGCATCTTGCCAGAGCTAGACCGCATAGCTACAGAGCAAGGGGTAGACATATTTCAAATTGAGACCAGAAACCCTCACCTGCATGAGGAAAAAGGCAGTGAGCACCTTCAGGGGATGCTATTATCGGCAATGAGCACCATTTATCACTCACCTCTTTGTGGAGAGAAAACAAAGCAGGCGATTTTAGCAGAGTTAATTAAGCAACAAATTCTTAAAGAGGCTGAAGAACCTCCTCCTGTTCAGCTTATTAGCCCGCTAAAGAGAGTGGATACAGGTAGATTTATAAGCCACATGCGAGAGGATTTTAATAAATATAGTGTGTTAGGCTAAATTCTAAGAAGGAAACCTCATCCTATCCAAGAAATACCTTATCTTTTCCCTTTCAGGCTTGTTAAGCAAACCTTTTTCGTATGCTAGCACGTCAAAGAAGAACTGCACGTTCTGGGGGACTTGCCAAAGGGACTTTTGTGCATATCGATAACCATATCGTTCAGAACTACCCAATTTCTCAGTGGTAATTTTATCGCTCGAGTAACCAATACTCTTTACTTTATTTGCATTGAAACCATTCTTCTTGGCTATTTCATCCAGTACGCTGTGAACACCAGTACCATGCTGGGCGGCATCTTTGCTCCTCTCAGCATATTCAGCGGAAATGCCTATTCTTTGAGCAAGCTGGCGATGTGGATGTTTCCCTAAGTGGTCATCTTCACAGATTACTTTCAATTGCGGTGCTACACTCATAGCTAACATCACTACTTTCGCATCGAGATAAGGGAACATCATCTCAGCGCCATGTGCCCTAGCTATTTTATTCTCACGGTCTAAAGTTTCTATATCACCTCTGGAAAGGTCTTCCCGCATCCTCTGGGAGAGCCCTTGAGAGCCTTCTTGGCGTAGAACTTCAGGATACCAGACATAGCCTCCCCATAATTCATCTGCTCCCTGACCAGAAAAAGTAGACTTAACCCCATCCTGGATGGCTATGTCCAGCGCAGCATAGACACCAATGCCAGCTTCAACCTGGACAAAATCTCTCTCCTCAACTGCCTCAATAACTTTGGAAGTATATTCCTCTACTTCGCCAACACTCAATACTTTCACTTTATGATTAAGTCCTGTCTCTTTTGCAAACCTTCGGGCAAAGTCTACATCTATAGAGTCAGCAAAACCGGCAGTATAAGCAATCATTTCTATTCCGGCTGGAGAACCGATATCTTGTACTAGTTTAGCTAACAAGCAACTATCTACACCTCCTGATAGTAGTATCCCTACTTTATCTATGCCACTTAATCTCTTTTTCACCGCTGAGTAAATTGCCTCCTGATAGCGATCCACAGCCTGAGTCATATTTTCTATTTCGATTTCCCCTTTTTCTATGGGCCAGGCTTTCTTGATCTTTATTCCTTCTTGATCAAATATAGCAAGTGTGCCAGCTCGAAGAGGTATAACATCGTCAAGGCCTATCTGCCATAATGCCTTCTTATTGGAAGCAAAGGACAAAAGCCCATCGCCTTCAGCAAGATAAAGGGGCTTTGTACCTAGAGAATTTCGGGCTATAACCGTTTGCTCAGGGCTGCTAACCGCTAAAGCATAATCGCCATCCAAGTACTTTAATGCCCTTCGGACTTTATCTTCCAGACTACCGGGTAGTTCTTTAAGCAGACAAGCTATAATCTCAGTATCATTTTCGCTTGTTAAATAATGGGTTTCCTTGAGCCTGGATGCCACTTCATGAGAGTTATAAAACTTGCCATCATACATAAATACTAAATTGCTCTCAGGGTCTATGTAAGGTTGCTGAAGAGGCTTTTTGACGATGGGCAAAGATACTTCAGCTAAAACTTTGTTTCCATTTGGACTTCCAACTACAGAGTTAATTAGCCATTGATATCCCTTGCCCTCCGAATTGATCTTGGTGATGGATTGGGGATGGAACGCTTCCAATATAGTGGCCAGTTTATCTGCTAAGTCTTCATCTTCGCTGAAAACCCCAACCATTTGACCCATATCGTTAACCTCCGCTTTTTAAGGTTACACTAACTTAGTTTGAAGGATATCATAAATCTGGTTGCTTTAGCAAATGTTACCCAGCAGGAAAGTTGACACATATACTAGGGTAAGATAAATTGAGGATTAATGAAGGCTGTTATCTTAGCTGGGGGAGAAGCAACTAGACTGCGTCCCCTTACTTGTAACACAGCTAAAATAATGGCTCCCGTATTAAACCATCCTTTACTTGAGCATCTTATCAATTACCTCAAAAAGCACAGCATTGTTGATATTATCATTGCTTTGGGCAAGCAAGTTGAACAGGTTCAGAGTTATTTTGGCGATGGTAGCAAGTTTGGCCTGAGAATAGCCTACTCGGTGGAGCATTTTCCCATGGGAACAGCAGGGGCGGTGAAAAATGCTCGAAGCCCTCTGGATGAGTCCTTCATTGTGTTTAATGGTGATATCTTCACGGATATCGATCTAACCGCCATGATGGATTTGCACTGCGAGAAGAAAGCTAGTGTAAGCATAGCCTTGACGCCTGTAGAGGATCCTACTATTTATGGAGTAGTAGAAACGGATGCTGGAAATAGGGTTAAGCGCTTCATAGAAAAGCCGAGTCGGGATGAGGTAACTACCAATATGATTAATGCCGGTATTTACATTCTGGAGCCGGAAATCTTAAACTACATTCCTCCTAAAATCTTCTTCACCTTTGAACGCAATGTCTTTCCTGCCGCCTTGGAAAGAGGACAGGCTGTCTATGGTTATCCGTCTGAGGCTTACTGGATTGATATAGGAACTCCAGAGAAATACTTAAGGCTAAACCATGATTTGCTTCAGCGCTATGTTGGTAATAAAAGGGTAAAATTTGAGGGCGAAGGCACAGTCCATCCCTTAGCGCGAATCGAAGGGCCAGCAATAATTGGTGCAGATTGCTTGATTGATAAGAATTCTATAGTAAAAGGACCTGTTGCTTTAGGATCAAGATGCCAGATAGAAGAAGGTGCCACAGTGGAAGGGGTAGTATTATGGCAAAACTGTAAAGTTGGCAAAGGGGCTAAGCTTAGAAGCTGCGTAGTTGCTTCCAATTGTTATATTGGTGAGGAAAGCGAAGTTTTGGATGGTTGCGTTTTGGGTGACAACGTGAGGATTGGGAGGGGAAATAAGCTATCTCAGGGCATCAGAATTTGGCCCGATAAATCTATTGAGCCAGATGCCATTTCATTCTAAGAGAGAGTCAGCCCTAAGGCTGGAGCGTGTTAGTTAACGAAGTAATTTCTTAGGGTTAAAAATAAAGGAGCGTGAAATGAAGACAATATACTTAGTGCCTCATACCCATTATGATGTTGCCTGGGCTTTCTCTAAAGAGGATTACCTTAAAATAAATGAAGAGATCCTAAAGGGAGTCATGAAGCTAATGGAGGTTCCAGAGTTTAAGTTCTGTCTGGAACAGACCTTTCTGCTTCAAGAGATAGAGAGGAGGAACCCGGAGCTTTGGCAAGGCTTGAAACGGATGGTGGAGGAGGGAAAGCTTGAAATAGTAGATGGGCAATATCTCATGCCTGATACTATGCTGCCGACGGGTGAAGTGCTAGTAAGGGAGATACTCGTCGGCAAGAAGTATTGTCAGGAGAAATTTGGTATTGAGGTTCCTGTAGCTTGGGCAGCAGATAGCTTTGGCATGAATGCCCAACTCCCTCAAATCTATAACAAAGCGGGATACAAATGGCTAGCATTTAGAAGAGGGGCAAAGGCAGAGATAACACAGAGCGAATTCATTTGGAAAGGCCTGGATGGGTCAACTATCTTGGCTCACTGGATGCCCCTTGGCTACCGAGCCGGCCTCAACCTAGACCAATTGGAGCAAGCATTTAGCGATCTTGATAAATATGCTGCTACCCCTCATATCCTCATGCCCTGCGGCAGTGGCTCAATGCCTCCACAATCAGAAATTCCTCAAGCGGTAAAGGACTGGAACACCACTCATCCTAACATTGAAATGAAGATCGCCACCCCCGAGGAATTTTTCCAGGCGCTGGAACAAACCAAAAAGAAGTTCGAGGTTGTGGAAGGGGAACTATATGACGATGAGCTTGTAGATGTATTTCCACAGGTTTGCACCAGCCGGCTATGGATAGTGCAAAGCTCCAGGGAATGCGAAGGCTTGCTCATGGCTGCAGAGGAATTTGCTACCATTGCTTGGGTGCTTGGTGCTGACTATCCTGCCAATGAGTTACGCCAAGCGTGGGAGGAAATCTTATACATTGCCTTCCATGATATCATCACTGGCTGTGGGGTGGATGAGATTTACGAAGAGGTAAAAGAGATTTGCTCCTCCCTTAAAGCAAAACTTACCTATAGCTTAAATCAGTCCTTATCTTATATTGCCGGAAAGGTCAACACAGGTGGAGAAGCGCTCTTGGCATTCAACCCTTTGCCCTGGAGAATGCGGAATTGGGGCGAAGCTGAGCTAAAATTGCCCCCGGGGTATGAGGGTGTCCCGGGGATAAAGGAAAGAAAAGAGGTAGAGAGTGAGGTTATAGAGACAAGAAAAGGTGAAGAAGATAAGATTGAAGGGGCAAAAATAGGCTTTACCTGTGACCTCCCACCTTTGGGTTACAAGGTGTATAAACTAACCCCGCCCCCCTGTCATTGTGAGCCGGAGGCGTGGCAAGCCGAAGGCGGGATAAAGGTTGAAGGGGAAAGCGTAGAAACTCCGTTCTATAAAGTGACTGTGAATAAAGAGACCGGCATAATCGAGGTCTCAGATAAGAAAGGCGAACTTTTGGTTAGGGGAAATGAAATCTTTATCGATGATGAGATAGGTGACCTTTACTATCACCGCTCCAGATTTGCTGACCTTATAAAGAGCGAATCTGGCGAGGGGCTTAAATACGGAAGTTTTAAACCCAAGAGCTTCAGGATAGAGAAGGGAGTTTTGCAGGCGAAGATAATTTTCGAGGATGAATATTATTGCCTCACTTGGCCTTATAGGTTAAAGGAAAGGTTCCCCCCCATGCTTTATAAATATAAAACGCTGGATATCCATAAAGAGGTTATAGTTTTCCGAGACCTTCCCCGAATTGAGTTCATCACTAAGGTTGAGAATAAATATCCCAACATAAGGCTCAGTGTTAAGTTTGATACGGGAATGGAGAGGAAGGTATATTTCCGGGAGACACAATTTGGGGTTGTTCCTGAGCCGACAGAATACTTCACCAGCAGGGAAGAAGGATTTAAGCCTTCAGGAATACCTAATTTCCTCAGCTGGTTTGATCTGAGCGATGCCATAAGAGGGATAACCTTTATGAACAAAGGGTTGCCGGCAGCTATGATAATGAAAGGCTCCGTCTTCATCAGGCTTCTGCGAAGTGTCTACGGGCTTTCCGCTGATGGGGTAGCCGGTCCCCTAGTTCCTACCCCGGATGCCCTGGAGCTTAGACCTTACCTCTTTGAATATGCCATTCAGCCTCATGAGGGTGATTGGAGGCAAGCTAAGATGTATAAGCAAGCTCAGGATTTTCATCACTTGCCTCTTTGTATTCAAGCAAGCTCCCAAGGGGAACTCCCGGAGGAATTCTCCTTCTTAAAACTTTCCCCCGATAACCTTATCCTCTCAGCGCTTAAAAAGGCTGAGGATAGTGATGAAGTAATCTTAAGGTTCTTTGAAACGATCGGGGAAGCCACTGTAGCTGAGCTTGAACTGTTCAGGGTGATTAAGCGGGCTGTGGTTGTCGACTTGCTAGAGCGGGAGCTATATGAGCTCAAGCTAGAGCGTAATAAGTTGCGGTTAGAAGTTAAGCCCTTCGAGATAGTAACCTTAAAGCTTAAACTTTAGGGCTAAGATTTGTTTTCGGGAGGTCAAAGTGGGAATTGATATTAAACTCACGAGGAGCGAAAAGAACCCAATCTTATGTTCTACCGAGAGGTGGTGGGAGAACAGACTTGTGTCTAATGCAGCTGTCCTGCAGCTAGGAGATAAAATACACCTTATATATACTGCTCATGGTGAGGATGGTATTGCACGCCTCGGTTATGTCAGACTAAAAAATATAGATGAGGTGGAGGAAAGGTTGCCATATCCTGTATTCATGTCGGTGGAATGGTTTGAGCCCAACGGGGTGGAGGATCCGAGGCTAGTTATTATCGATGATAGGGTCTTTATGCTTTATGCCGGGAAGGAGAAGGATTGGGCGCGCGTGTGCGAAGCCCATATATCCTTGAGCGATTTTAGAGAGACTAAATGGGCATGGAGCAGGCACAGGCTTATCTTGCCGATAATGATTGGAATTCACAATAGAAACGCCACTTATTTCCCAAGAAAACTTGACGGGAGATTGGTGCTATTACATCGTCCTATGACCATGGCAGAGAATATATGGCTCTCCTTTTCATATGATAGAATTCATTGGTATGAGCATAAAGAGATACTGAAGACACGTCCTTTCCACTGGGATGATGCCAAGGTAGGGGTAGCCGGGCCTCCAATCGAACTTGAGGAAGGATGGCTTCTAATTTATCACGGTGTTGAGGCTAAAACATGGACATATCGTCTTGGGTGTGCCTTATTAGACAAAGATCATCCTGAAATTGTCCTTGATAGGTGCAATGAGCCTATCCTTGAGCCGGTAGAAGATTACGAACTCTCGGGCACTGCTCCAAACGTGGTGTTTTCCTGTGGAGCAGCTGTCTTTGAAGATACATTGATACTTTACTACGGCGCCGCCGATAAGGTTATTGGAGTGGCTACAGGGAAACTTCCTGGAAAGCCAGTCTGAGAAAAATTATTGAATGGTAAGTTCAGCCAAGAGATTGCTTACGGTCTTGTCCTTCTTAACGGGATGAGGCAGTGGCTTTTCATGATTTACCTCATACCGATTTTGCCTTCCCACTCTCTCTTTCTTGATGTAGTCTGCTGAATGTAGGTCAGGCTAACGGGCCTTCAAAGAGTAGTTCCTTTAGCGCTTGGTGCAAGAAAAGAACGGGCTTGGGACCAGAAAGATAACATGCCACAATTATTTCTCTATAGCTTCAGGTTGCCCATTTTCCTGTTCAAAACCGACGAGCTTGTCTAGTAGAACTACTCTTTTCCGAATTCCTTGAAACGATAGCCTATTCCTCGTTCACCCAGAATGTATTTTGGGTGCTTGGGATCCTCCTCGATCTTCTGGCGCAGATAGGTAATGTAGAGCCACAGGTAATGGTCCTCCTCGCGATATTCATAGCCCCAGACTCTTCTTAGCAAGGTTTCATGAGTAAGGACTTGGCCAGCATTGCTCACCAGATGGTACAAAAGTCGATATTCAGTAGGCCTGAGGTGGACCTCTTTACCTTTGACTATGACCTTATACCGACTGAAGTCGATGGAGAGATAATCGTCCACTCGTATTTCCGTCTTTGGCACAGGGCTAGGCATTTCAACACGGCGCAATACCGCTTTTACCCGTGAGACAAGCTCCTTTGGGCTGAAAGGCTTGGTAACATAATCATCTGCGCCTAGATCAAGTCCCTTCACCTTATCTGTTTCTTCGCCTTTCACCGTGAGCATAATCACAGGCACAGTGGAGATTTCGCGGATTTTTCTCAGGGTCTCGAAGCCGTCCATCTCGGGCATCATGATATCAAGGATAACCAGGTCGGGCACCTCTTTGGTCAGTTTCTTCAACGCCTCATAGCCATTAGAAGCACCGGAGACCCGATAGCCCTCTAGTTCCAGATTCATGGCCACCGCTTCGATGATGCGTGGTTCGTCATCCACAACAAGAATCGTCTTGCCTTGTTCTCTTGTCATCTTCGATTTTTAATTGCTCTTCACCTATGGGTAGACTGAAGGTGAAGCGAGAGCCTTTTCCCAGCTCACTTTCCACCCAGATTCGACCTCCATGAGCCTCGATAATGGTTTTGCAGATGTAAAGCCCAAGTCCTGTGCCCTGAGTTGGTTTGGCTAAGCTATCCTCCACTTTGTAGAAGCGCTCAAAAATTCGCTCTTGGTCTCGTAATGGGATGCCGATTCCTTCATCAGCAACTATGACCGAGACCTCGTTCCCTGAAGTCTCGCCTTTGATTGTGATTGTTCCATCTTGGGGTGAGAACTTTATGGCATTTTCAATAAGATTTGTGAGCACCTCTCCTATTTTTCCCGGGTCGGCGAGAATAGGCGGAAACTCAGGTGGAAAATCAGCCTCTACTTTATGGATCTTTGTTAGTCCGGCAAATCTCTTTGCCACTTTATGCGCTTCCTTAGGTAAATCCATCAGAAGTTTATTTAATGACAAATCCCCAGCCTCGAGCCGAGAGCTATAAAGGAGTTTGCTTACTAGCTCACTCAAGCGGTCACCTTCCTCCTCAATAGCCTGTAGTTTATCCCTAATAGTTTGCCGACTCCACCGGGCATCAGAGCGTGCTAAGGTGCTGGCGTAGGCCTTAACAATCGAAATAGGAGTCTGGAGTTCATGAGAAACAGTGGCAAGCAGTGCAGACCTCAGGTTCTCAATTTGGCGAAGGCGAGTGATGTCCCGAACGTTTACCACCGTGGTCAAAAGACTCCCGCTAGGCGAGTGTGCTGTAGAGTAATTCATGCCCACATCAACATTTTGACCATCCTTGGTAGTGATGATGCCGTCGAGACTAGAGAAGCCCTCGATACCTTTAGCAATGGGACACCTGGTTTGGCAAAGGTTTGTCCCCTGACTATCCCTTAACCTTAATACTTCAAAGCAATAACTTCCGACTGCCTCCTCCCTTTTCCAGCCGGTAAGCCTTTCCATACTAGCATTGAAGGAAAGTATACGTCGTTCCGGGTCGATGGTCGTGATTCCGTCGACGCTGCTTTCCAGAATCGACTCTATCTTGTATCGTTCTTGGGCAAGCTGGGATGCCAAGCGAGCATTTTGTAGCGAGATGGCTACTTGGTCGGCAAAAGCGGACAGTATACGCTGGTCGCTGCTGCTGAAGGACTCTGCCAAATGGGGGCGTAACACGTATATCAGCCCAATCATTTTTCCTGCGATCTGAAGTGGTAGGGCAATGATAGGATCTTGCACCTGGTCTGTTGTGGTTGCCGGAACGCGAAGGCCAGGAGCAAGTTGGGAGAGTCGGTGGAAACTCCGCTTGCTAGTGGCAAGATCGGGAATAGCTTCCTTGAGTAGGGGGCGTAGCCGTTCTACGCCTCTAGAATTCAGGCCATAACTTGTCCCTTCAACGAAACAGCTCTCCTTCTCATTCCATAGAGCAACTATCCCGGCATTACCGCCCAAGGTGTTGACTGTACTCCTGAGGATGGACATCAGCTTGGCCTGAAAATCTGTTTCCTCAGGGGGAGCAGCCAATGATTTAACCTTCTCCAGGCTAATTGCCCTTCCGGATTTTGAACCTTTACCTCTTTTTGCCATGGTGTCAACGAACGAAAATTCTAAGGTAAATCTAAAGTTTTTCTAATGAAACTGCAACTAATTTCTAAGGTTATTTTAACACAGGCTGCTTAAACTATGTAGTGAATAAAGGAACCAGGTGTTCTTAGTAAAGGAGGCGAGGCAAAATGCAAAAGAAGGGCAAACCCAAGCCAAAGCCAAAGTAGGAGGGCAGAGGAACCTTTGGAGGGTGGGGGACGCTATCACGGAATGTGAAGCATATCCTCCACCCTCCAAAGACCTAGGTGGTATGAGTCAAAGAAGGATTTAACAGATTATGTGGCATTATTTGCTCTATTTTTTAATCGGTGGAACGGTGGTCACAGCGGTGGCTTATATTGGCAGCCGGGGTAACGGTATGCTGGCGGCTTTTGTGGCCAGCCTGCCAGTGCTGTTTCTTCTAAATGTTCTCTTGATGTACCGGAACGGAGGGGTAGGCACCAGCATTACATATACAAAGGGTTCCCTTTTGTTCCTGCCGGCGTTTGCCTGTTATGCCGCTCTGACTATGTGGTTGTTGCCTCATCTGGGTATGCCGAAGGCATTAGTGCTTGGGCTGCCAATATATGCAGTGCCCATCATAGTTACGAAGAAAATCATAAGACCCAGGGGGTCGAAGGCAAAGGCCATACCCAATTGCCCCCCAGAACCACAATGAGAGTCTGCAAAACTTCAGATGAGGGCTATGAGTATGAGCGAAATAGCACAGCAAGGTCTATGCATAAAGCTGGTGAAGGAACTGGGTAGTGCGTACTCGCCGGCTTTGGGCATCAACCTCGCCAGTATGGAATCAGATGAGGTCTTTAAGTGGTTCCTGGCCTCGGTGTTGTTCGGTGCCAGAATTGGCGAGAGCATCGCTATAAACACCTACAAGGAGTTTGAAAAGGCAAATGTGCTCTCCCCCAAGGCCGTCTTGGAAACTGGTTGGCAGGGCCTGGTGGACATACTCGACCGGGGTGGGTATGTAAGGTATGACTTCAAGACTGCCACCAAGCTCTTAGAGGTAACACAAACTCTCAAGGACAAATATGAGTGTGACTTAAATCGGCTGCATTTCTTTGCCAGGGATGAAAGAGACCTAGAAGATAAACTTCGAAGCCTGGGGAGAGGCATTGGTCCAGTTACGGTGAATATATTTTTAAGGGAGTTGAGGGACATTTGGGAGAAGGCGGAGCCGCCGCTCTCAGAGCCTGCGCTTCTGGCAGCAAGGAATCTGAAGCTACTCAAGGTGACTGATGCGTCGGCGACCTTGGAGGAACTAAAAACAATGTGGGAGACAAGCGAGGAAGGTGAGGTAAGGTTCTCGGATTTGGAAGCCACTCTGGTAAGGCTAGGCAAGAACTACTGTCGCAAGAAGAGGTGCCTAGTTTGCCCAATGAAGGAAAAATGCCGAAGTCATTAGAAATGAGGAGGTGATCAAAATGGCAAAGAAACCAAAGCCCAAGCCCGGCGGGAAGCCAAAGCCCGGCGGGAAGCCCAAGCCCCGTGGGAGGTAACACGTCAAGGAGATAGTAACGAGGAGGTCAAAAATGTTTTGGAAAAAGAAGCCAGTGACAGAGAAGCCGTCAAAGCCGAAGGTTGAGAAGCTACCCGGGCCAGAGGGGATACCGGAGCTTGTGGGAAGAAACTTGGTAGTAGAAAAGAAACGAGATCCCGACTGGGTGTGGAAGCTTAAGGGTGTGGTGCGGCAGAGGTCGAAATCAAAAACTGAAGACTCTTTCGATTTTCGGGTTTTTGACGAGGCCCAGGCAGCAGCAAACAAGGTAACCGTTAGGGACTATAGCTCTCTTGACGAGCACCCGGATTTGATACTCTACGAGGGGTGGTTTGATAAGAAGTCCATGAAGGTGCAGATAGAAGAGAAAGAGGGAACGTAAGGGAATCCAGTTTACGGGTGAGGGAATCAAAAGTGGCTAAGATACAAAAGAAGGAAAAGAGGCAAAGGCAAGAGGCTAGGGTGGCAAAACAAGCTTCTCCACCGCGACCAGCAAAGCCTTCGAAGAGGTGACCAGAGCCAACAGGAAGGCAACTTTACACAAGTGTCTCACATAGGGGACAAACGTCCCAGAGGGGGAAGTCTGGCTCAAAATACTGCGTAGGGGGATTTTTAGATGGAAGACAGATACACAAGAATTAGGAATGAAGCAAAAGCTATCCTGTGGAAAAATCGTAAAGAAGGCTCCGTCCGATGGAATGGCACCAATTACAGTTATGTCTGCCCTTCGATTGAGTTCTATCCCTTTCAGTGGTTTTGGGACTCTTGTTTTCATGCCATTGTCCTAACTCATTTCGATATAAATCTGGCAAAACGGGAAATCCTGAATTTGCTTTCAGCACAACATGACAATGGATTTATTCCCCACGTAATTTTCTGGGGCGATAGGGAGAGCGCTTCCTATTGGACTTTCCTGCAAGGCAAGCCTCCATATCATCACTCATCTTATATTCAGCCACCGGTGATAGCACAGGCAGTTAAGGCGATTTTTGACCGCTGCGGAGACATTGACTTTCTGAGGCAAACCTTACCCCAGCTCAGGAGATATTACCTTTGGTTACAGAACAGAGATTTTGATAATGATGGTCTGATTTCCATCATTGCCCCTTGGGAATCGGGGCTAGACCACTCTCCCGCTTATGACCCCGCTTTGGGTTTCCCAGAAAATCCGCACTGGTCGGCAAGGGCACTAGACCTTCGCTATGCCGAGGCAAAATATGAGCTGGAAAAGATAATAGACTTAGACCTATTTGACGTGGAGGATGTTCTGGTAAACAGCATCTATGCCCAAGGGCTTAGGATTTTATCTCAACTTTACCGAGTTATAGAAAATCGAGAGGAGAATATAAGGTTTAAGTCTTTGGCTGAACGTGTGGAGAAGGCCATTATCGATAAGTGCTACCACGATGGTTGCTTTTACAACCTAAACACCAAGAACAACAAGGAGATGCCAGCAATGGTTGTCACTGTCATATCCTTGATGCCGTTAATTCTGGACAACATTGAAAGGGATAAGGTGGATAATCTAATTACGCGCCATTTACTCAATCCTGAGGAATTCTGGCTCCCCTATCCGATTCCTTCAGTGGCGAGAAGCGAACACTCCTTCGACCCAATTTATAAAGGGCAAGATTACCTTTGGAGAGGACCGATCTGGATTAACATGAACTGGTTTATTATTCAGGGACTTTTGAAGCATGGATACGAGGAGATAGCCTGCGAACTCATAAAAAGAACCATTGAACTTGTAGCGAGAGCTGGCTTTAGGGAGTTTTACAATCCCTGGACCGGGGAAGGTTACGGAGCTACGGACTTTGGCTGGTCCACTTTGGTTGTTGACCTGATAGATATGCTGAAAGTCAATGGACTAGAGGCTCTGGAGTCCCGAGCAATAGATAAGTTCTTTGAGGCAAGAATTGTTAAAGAAGGAGGAGTTAGCTATGCCAATTTATGAATATCGGTGTCAGCATTGCTCTCTAACATTTGAGGTAAAGCGAAGTTTTGAAGACGGGTCCAAGGTTGTCTGTCCTAAGTGCGGAGGAGAAGTAAAGCAAAAATACTATCCTGCACCCATATTTTTTAAAGGAGGGGGATTCTCAACTACTTATAGGGGTTAGTTGGACAAAGGGCTTTAGGAGGTAACTACAAATGAAGATAGCGATGATGACACGGTGGAACGTGCCTTGTGGCGTTGCTGCCTATGCTGAGCCGTTGGGCAGAGCGTGGGTGGAGATGGGGCATGAGCTTAAGGTGTTTGCTCCAATAGAGTGGAATGCTCCACAGACTCAAGAGGATGAGCCTTATGTAGTACGATGTTACCGTCTCAATTCAGGCTGGAGGGGTCTGGAGGGATTTTTCTTAAATCCTCAACCCTTCTTAGATGAAGATTACGATGTCTTTGTGGTTCAGAACCTCGAGCTCATGCCCATGCCCGAGCTTCTCCGAATTTACCCCTCAATAAGAGGAAGGTCGAAGACAGTGCTCGTCATCCACGAAGGAAAGGCACCAAAGGATCCATATTTTTACAACTTTGAATGGGATGCTGTGGTCTGCTTCGATAAACGGTATATGGGATATCTTTCCAAGATATACCCCAGAGAGAAGATACACATCATCCCATATCCCTGCCATCCTGTGAGACATGGAGATAAATCTGAAGCAAGGCTTAATCTTGGTCTCCCTTTGGACAAAAAGATAATCTTTAACTATGGCCTAGGAGTAGACCGCAATGCCTACCTTGTTCCTACGGTAGCACACTTGGCGGAAAAATATCCCGTTCTTTTCCTGGTATTAACCCACATTGAGGAACACTTCGCCCTCTTTGAGGCACTTGCTCAAAGATACAAATTTGTGGAACTAAGAAAGGGAATCGCCTCAACAGAGAGGCTCTATACCTACCTGTATGCTTCAGATGCAGCTATCTTCCACAAGCCGCCAGCGGAGGCAATTGTGGTTTCTTCCACAGTCTTTGAATGCCTTGGGGCAGGATGCCCCATTCTGGTATACGACTCAAATTTCGTTGAGACCTTATCAGACGAGATTCTGAAATACAAGAACTTCGAAGAGCTCGAGGCAAGGCTTATTGATATCTTCGAGGAAAAGGAGAACTTGAACAGGTGTCTCAAGGGAGCCGAAGCCTATGCGACGAAGAACTCAGGCTACGAGATAGGGAAGAGATCCATCGCTCTCTTTGAGTCCCTCGGAGCTGGAGCGCGGAGGAAGGAGTATATACGCATCCCCAGAACCAGTGTGAGGCCAAAGATTTTGGTCCCTGAACCTCAAGTTGTCGCCACTACAGTGGCTCCAGCGGTAGCGGGTCTTGTTGGGGACTCGGCCAGGGAGACAGAGATTACATCATCCCCCAATAGTCCGGTAAGGGAAGAGACACTGCTATGATAGGTTCCTTTGTTGATTTCAAGGAGAACCCCGTGTTGAGGGCTGGCTCGGGATTTGACTCCAGGGGGGCTTTCAACCCTGCGGTGGTGAAGGAAGGCGATACTTACTTCATGCTTTACCGCGCGGAAAGCCTGACATATGACTTCACGAGAAGGATAGGGCTTGCCCGAAGCCAGGATGGAGTTCACTTTGCCAAGCATCTTGCTCCAGTGATAGTCCCGGAAAAGGATTTCGATAAGTTCGGCTGTGAGGACCCTAGACTGGTGAAGATCGGAGATACTTATTACCTAACCTATGTGGGAAACTGTGGCAGGTATAAAACGGGAAATATCTGCCTGGCAACTTCCGAAGATATAATCCATTGGGAGAAGCATGGCTCAATCCTCAAGCCACAAAAGGAGTGGGACCATGGGCAGGTGAAGGCAGGAGCGATTTTGCCACAGAGAATAAAGGGAAAATACGTCATGTATTTTATGGGTGAAAAGGAGCCATGGAAGACAGCAATAGGGCTAGCCTATTCAGATGACCTTCTTAGCTGGTATGAGCCTCTTGACCAGCCGGTGCTGCTGCCACGAGAAGGCTTCTTCGATAGCCAAGGAGTGGAGCCTGGCCCTCCCCCTTTGCTCACCGAAGAGGGGATATGGCTTATTTATTGCGGCTGGGCTGAAGATTGCGTCTATAAAGTAGGGGCTGTGCTTTTCTCTAAAGATGGCCCATCTAAAGTTTTGCAGAGGTCAGAAGAGCCCATTTTGGCTGCCAAGGATTGGGGCAAAACCTTTGGAGGAATTGCCAATCATGTAGTAGCCGAGGGCTTGGTGAGGGAAGAAAATCGTTGGCTTCTCTACTATGGGGCAGCCGATAGAGCCTGCTGCCTCGCCATATGGGAGGGAAAATGAAGATAGCCTTGATGTCAGCCTGGAACACTGACTCCGGGGTGGCGGTACACGCTGAACCTCTAGGTAAGGCATGGATTGAAATGGGGTACAAGCTGATAGTCTTCAGCTTCATCAGGGATGATTTCCATGGTGAAGGCTTCACCGCTGAGGACGAGGATTATGTCATCAGGTGCTTTGGAACCGATGAAAAAACAAAGTATCTCGATCCGAGACCCTTGTTAACTATGGATTACGACGTCTTTGTTGTTGAGGATCTTATGATGCTCCCAAAGGATCCTCTTTTTAAGATATTCGGCCTCATCAAACGAAAGGCAAAAACCATTCACGTTGTACATGAGAATGCTCTGCCGGCCGACCCTGCCTTTTACCAGTTTGACTGGGACGCCGTGGTCTATTTTGATGAAAGGCAGCCCTTCCTACGCGATGTTTACCGCAATGCCCACTACATTCCCTTTCCTTGTTTTCCGTCTCGCCGAGGAAGCAAACAAGAGGCCAGGCGGAAATTAGACCTACCGGCAGACAAGAAGATAGTCTTATCTTTCTGCCAGAGGGGTTACTCACTCTTCCTCCCTGAGCGTGACCATGAATTGGAGGGAGTTGTCTTCCTTATCATTGGGCCTGAGGCGCTTGATGTTATGGAGAAGTTTTCCCCAGACCCGGACACTGTTGTCAGGGAAGAGGAGGTGCTCTCGAAGGAAAGGTTTGATGATTATCTCTTTGCTTCAGACGCAGTGATATTCCACAAGTTCCAGAGCCGGCGTAGAGCCGTCGTTTCCAGCACAGCTTTTCAAGCCCTGGGCACCGGTTGCCCCATACTTGTACCGAGGCTTTCAGATTTCTTCCGTCCATTAAAGGGAGAGGTTCTGAGGTATGCCGACCGTGAGGAACTGCGGGCAAACTTGGTAGATGTCCTTCAGTGTGGGTCGAAGTCTAAAGAGGCCAGAGAAGCAGCCTCCAAATACACTCAAAAGTGCTCTCCCGAGAATATAGCCAAAAGTTACATTGAGCTTTTCCAGTCGTTACTAGAAGAAGGCAAATGAACATAGGGATGGTAACTCGTTGGAACGTTCCCTGTGGGGTTGGAATTCATGCCGAGCTTATCGGCAGAGCTTGGGCCGAAATGGGACACAAGATTAAGATATTTGCTCCAAAAGAATGGAATGACCCCGTTACAGCACAAGACGAACCATACGTGGTGCGCTGCTGGGGTAAGGATGAGCAGGGGCAGGAATTTATCTATGAGGAGCCTTTTCTCGAAGAAGACTTTGATGTTTTTGTGGTTCAGACCATGGTGATGTCTCGAGAGCAGCTCATGAAAGTCTATCCTAGGATAAAAGAAAAGGCAAAGACAGTTTTTGTAGTGCATGACGAGGGGCTGGATAGAGGCCTTGCCCAATTCTCGCCTGACGCTGTTGTCTGCTTTGATGAAAGATATAAGAGATTTCTAGTAGAAGCGATACCTGAAGAAAGGATACATATTATCCCCTATCCTTGCTGTCCGGTAAAACATGGGGATAAAGTAGAGGCGAGGCGAAAGCTCAATCTTTCACTGGAAAAGAAGATCGTCTTCAACTTCGGCATCGGCGTTTTTCGACACATACACCTGCTACCCCCTTTGGAACGCCTCAACCACAGGCATCCTCCCATGCTGCTGACGGTAACATGGGTCAAGGATTGGTTTGATCTATTTGATGCCCTAAAAAGCCGATATCCTTTCATCGAGGTAAGGCAGGAGCCTCTCTCCACAGAACGCCTTTATTGCTATCTTCATGCTTCAGATGCTCTGCTCATCCATAAGGATTCGGCAGCGGGTGTGGCAGTAGCTTCAAGTGTCTACCAGTGCTTGGGCTCAGGTTGCCCCATCGTGGTGCACGATGTGAACTTTTTTGAAACACTCGGGGGTGAAGTACTGAAATACAGTGGTTTTGAGGATTTATCGGATAAGCTAGAGAGCATTTTCCAACAAAAAGAGGAGGTGAGGGGCACCATTCAGGCCGCTGAGGCATATGCCGAAGCGAACTCAGGAGAAGAGATAGCAAGGAGGTTTTTACACCTCTTTCAATCCCTTTTCTGAGAATTACAGCGCAACAAAAATGAATAAGAAACTTGGCCTTGCTCAATAGGGCTAACCCAGCTTGAGAAGATAAACGAACTTGTTGAAAGGAGAAGAAGAAACGCCCGCGTCTATGGCGAACTGTTAAAAGGTGTAGAGGGCATGATACTGCCAACTGAGAAAGAATGGGCGAAGAATGTGCTCTGGATGTACTCCGTTCTGATTAAGGACGAGTTCGGCATGAGCCGCGATGAGTTACAGGTGAAGCTCAAAGCGAGCGGGGTTGATACCAGGGCTTTCTTTATCCCTATGCACCAGCAACCAGCATTTAGACACCTTGGGTTGTTTGAGGGAGAAAGCTATCCCGTAAGCGAGGAGATCTCGAAAAGAGGGATGTCTCTCCCATCAGGATCTGGATTAAAGGAGGAAGAAATTGAACAAGTTTCTACCACGCTCAAGAGGATGAGGGAATCTACAGTCAGTAGTCAGCAGTCAGTATTTAGCTGAAAGCTGATAGCTAGGAGTTAAGAATGCGCAAAGAAGTCTCTGTGGCTGAAAAAGCGTATAAAGAGTCATTAAAGCGACCTCTTGAGGAGGCCGTAAGGATAGCTGAGGCCGACATAGTGGTCGGCATTCCCTTCTACGACGAAGCTGACACCATCGGGCATGTCGTGGAGGTAGCAAGAGATGGATTGAGTGCTTACTACCCTGACATGAAATGTGTGATCTGCTGCGTTGGCGCCCCTGCTGGTGACAAAGCCTTGGAGGTTATACAGCATGTCGCATTGCCTCAAGGACTAAGCCCTATTGCTTTTCTACTGAAGAATGAAATGGTGAGTGGAAAAGGCTGGGCCTTGCGGGCAATCATGGAGATAGCCGAAAAACTTGGCGGTGACCTTGTTATCCTGGAAGCAGACTTGCTCAGTGAGGAAACGGGAGACGAACTCAGGGGACTGTCCTCTGAGTGGCTTTCTTTCCTCCTTGGGCCGATAAGAAAGGAAGGCTTTGATCTGGTACTGCCCAGATTCAACCGACAATGGCTAGACGTATCTATTTCCAAGCATCTCATTCGTCCCTTGATCGCTTCCCTCTACAACCTGAAAGTCCAAGAGCCCTTGGGAGGAGAACTCGCCATCTCCTCTGAATTCCTCAAGACCTACCTTGAGGAGCCGATGGTGTGGGCAACTGATATAGGGCACTTTGGCATAGATGTTTGGCTTCTTACCAAGGCCATCGCCCGGGGAGCAAACATCGCCGAGGCACACCTGGGAGTGAAGCTTCACCGACCCTCTCCAGGGAAGGAGGAAATAGTCTTGAGAGAGCAGGCGAAGGTAATTTTCGAACAGGTCTTTCTAGCCAGTAACTGCTGGGAGGAGAAGGGTACTTGTGCCCCTACTAGCTTTGGTTTCAGGAAATCCTGTCAACCAGTGGAGACAAAGTTCAATCTCCCAGCGCATGTGGCTCGATATAGGCAAGGCTTCAACAGGTTTTATGCTTTGTATCAGGAAATCTTCCCGGAAAAGACCTCAAGGAAGTTAGAAGAGCTTGCAGGTAGGAAAGCCAAAGAATTTGATTTTGCCTCAGAGCTATGGAGTGAAATCGTATATGATTTTCTACTCGCTTTCCATTTCGACAAAAGATTCACCAAAGGCGATATTCTGAACGCTTTTATTCCACTATATGAAGGCCGGGTAGCTGGTTTTGCTACGGCGCTGATGGATGTGGAGGACGAGCTTGAAGGGCTTACCGCTGACCTTCGAGAGCGCCTCGTTTCTCTTGAAGCCGAAAAGGAACTAGAGGAACAAATCGAGGAATTTGTCCAGAGGAAGCCAGCTTTTATCAGCGGATGGAAAGGAAGAGAGGAGGTAGCCAAGCCCATTCTCCCCCAAATAACCTATCGTGAGTTCATTCCTGGTGTGCCCTTAATTCTACCACGGGAACTCACATCTCCTACAGGTGAGATGGTTAACTCGGATGACGTCTACAAAGGCATCCACGAAAAGTATCGGCAGGAATTTGAGGACTTTGTCCATAGAAGACTTAAAGTGCCACGAGAGGCAACCTCGTTCGAGATTGCTGAGAGTGTGCAGGCGTTTATTGGTCGGGTTGAGAGAGAGCTTGATAGAGCTCTCCTTCAGGGGGACCTTGGCTCTGTGGAAGGGGCGAGATTGGTTGTTGAGGCGATATGGGTGAATTTCCCTCACCAAGATACCTTCGCCTTAAAATCTGAGGTAAGTTCCAGGATTCTGAGAGAGTTTCCTCCTACTAATCTGCTCATTAAATTTGGCAAATCTAGCATCACCGAGCTTGAAGAGGAATATAAGTCGAATGATATCTTGGCTCTTTCCAGCTTCTCTGAGGAAGCAGAGTATACAGAGAGAATCTGGGACTTCCTCCGTGAGAACGCTCGCCCCGAGCACTTTGGACGCCTTCCTCTGAATCCTCTGGTGGTGAGCTATGAGGAATTCCCCTCCCTGGTTGAGATGAAAGAGGCTTCGGCATTATCCAAGCTCAGCGGAAGGATTGTGGTAGCCAATCTTCGTAAAGGAATAGGGGGAGAGTTTCCCAAGCTTCGCTATTTCACTATGATCGCCAAGAACATTGTAGAGGCAGAGAGATTCGGGGAGGTCTGGGAAGAATTTGCTTCGAAGAAGGAATTTGGCAGAAAAATAATAAACTCTCTGAAAGGACATTGGGGGAGAGAACCTTTCTCAGCTCACAACGTCTTTGAGAACAAGCACCAGAGGGTATTGGTTCAGCGCCTGAAGGAAATGGCAAAAGAATTAGAACAAAGGAGAGAGACCCGTGCTCTATCCCGTCTAATGGAGGATACGGCCTTTTCCTATCATTTAGCTCAAACCTTCTCTGATGGCAAGTTCGTACCTTGCTCCGCCTGGACTTGGGCAAGCTACAGCTTCAAAGGTGGCAAAGGCTTCCCCACGCCCCTTTCTCTGCACGTGGAAAGGGATTGGGCAACACGCGAATTCCTGGTAGAGCTTTACCATGCATTGGGGGGAAGCGAGAAGGCACTGGACGAAAAGATTACGGAGCTTATGGGGCAAGGTAGAGAATGGGAAAACCTGGCTAAGATTCTATTCCCAGAGGTAAAGGGAGCGGAAGAGGTTTTGCTTGAAAAAGTTGTGCGCTTCGAAGAGCCCTGTGCTGGAGAACTGCACAGATTTGAAGCAAATCCGATACTTGAGCCGATAAAGGGGCCCCCCTGGGAATCGAAATATGTCTTTAATCCCGGTGCAATTAGGCTGGAAGAGAAGATCTACATTATCTATAGAGCAATGGGAGAAGATATGATCTCGCGCCTGGGGCTTGCCACAAGCTGTGATGGTTTTCACATAGAGGAAAGACTGAAGGCGCCGATTTTTGAACCAGAGGAAGAGTGGGAAAGGAATGGTTGTGAAGACCCCAGGTTTGTTGTCATAGATAATCGAATTTACATGCTCTACACCGCATACTCAAGTATAGCTGCCCAGATAGCCCTGGCTTCAATCGATGTAAAGGACTTCCTGAGCTATCGCTGGGACAAGTGGCAGAGACATGGCCCGCTTTTCCCAGGCTTTTCAGACAAGGATGCTGTTCTATTCCCCGAGAAATTTGACGGGCGATACGCAATGTATCACCGAATTGAGCCTAGCATCTGGGTTTCCTTCTCTGAGAATCTCGATGCTCCCTGGCCTCGGAAAGACCATCGAATATTAATGGGACCACGGGCAGGGATGATGTGGGATGGGGTAAAGGTAGGCGCCGGCGCTCAGCCCATCAAGACAAAATACGGCTGGCTCCTTATCTATCATGGCATGGACTTTGCACATGTTTACCGGCTGGGAGTGCTAGTAGTGGATCTGAATGACCCGGGTAAGGTGCGCTACCGTTCCCCCAACTTTATCCTCGAGCCAGAGGAGAGCTATGAAGTGGGTGAGGAGGGCATCAGCCAAGTGCTTAACGTGGTCTTCACCTGTGGAGCTGTCCCTATGGCTGACAAAGATGTACTGGATGATGACGACCAAATTCTTGTCTACTACGGTGCAGCGGATGCTGTCATCGGCGTGGCTATTGCAAAGATTTCCGACCTTGTTACCAAGGAGGCTCTAAAAGAGGACGTATAAATTTATTCTCCCTTGATGGGAGAGGATTAAGGCTTGTCCTGAGCAAAGCGAAGGATCAGGTGAAAACTGGAGAGCTGGGAGGTAAAGGACTTATATTGCAAAGTAGGAAAATGAAGAGACAAAAAATGAAGATAGCGATGATGAGTCCCTGGAATGTTGCTTGCGGGGTAGCCATGCATGCTGAACCCGTGGGTAGAGAATGGATGAAGATGGGGCATGAGCTTAAGCTTCTGGCTCCTATCGAGAAGAAAACACAGCCAGTTACCGCTAAGGATGAACCTTATGTCACTCGCTGCTATACCATGGACAGAGAGTTTATTAAAGGCATACTGAAGCCTCTTTCCCTTGACGCTAGGCCATTCCTTGAGAGCGATTATGACCTTTTTATAGTGCAAAACCTAGAGCTCATGCCTATGGCAGAGCTATTGAAGATTTGGACTCAGATCAAAGCTAAGGCAAAGACAATTCTGGTTATCCATGAAGGCTATCTCCCACCCTACCCTGAGTTCTACCAGTTTGATTTCGATGCTATTGTCTGTTTCGATGAGCGCTATCAAAGGAAACTTGAAAGGAAGTTTCCTTCAGATAGGATTCATATAATTCCTTATCCCTGCTATCCCTTAAAACTTGGCGACAAAAGGCAAGCCAGAGAGAAGTTAGGTCTACCTCAGGATAAGAAAATTGTCTTTAGTTATGGCATTGTCATTCATCAACATTTCCCCACGCTTTTGCCCCTTGAAGAATTAAGCCGGGAATATCCCTTAGTATATTTGGTTCTTGCTGCTGAAGGAAGGTCAGAGATATTGGATAAAGCTCAAGATAGATGTAGCTTTATCGAGGCAAGGGAAGGAGGGAGAACAGTTGAGGAGCTTTATATCTACTTACATGCTGCAGATGCATTGCTACTTTACAAGCAAAGCCCTGACATAGTTGTTCCCAGCACGGTCTATCTTTGCTTAGGCTCCGGCTGCCCCATTGTCATCTCGGAGGGAAGGTATACCGAGAGTCTAGGAGAAGAGGTTTTTAAATATAGAGATTTTGATGAACTAAAGGAGGTTCTAGCTCAGGTATTTGAAGGGAAGAAGCCAAATCAAGAAGCAGTGGAGAAATTTATAGCCGAGAAATCGGCGCAGAAAGTGGCACAGAAGTTCATAGAACTCTTTAAGTCACTGTAGCTTTATAGGAAACTGGTCAAGGAGGTTAAAGATGCCTATCTATGAGTATCGATGTAAGGAATGTGGGCATGTATTTGAGAAATTCTGTCGCACCATCGAATCAGGCGAGGTGAATTGTCCCTCCTGCCAAAGTACAAAGGTGGAGAGACTTCTTACCTCACCCTTATTTAGAATGGGCAAAAGCCCTGAGCCCACAACAGACTCAGCGGCTAAAGATGCTGAGGTCAATTATTATAAAGATAGGAAGGATTATGACCGAGCAATGAGTGCTGTGGAGAAAGCCGGGAAGTCAGAATGGGAGATAAAAGATTTATGCCGGAGGGCGAGAAAGGAAATGTGAGCAAGGAGATTATGTTCACTTGCCGAATATGTGGCAACGAAAAACCGCTCTCTGAACTTGTTGAAGATAAAAGATATTTCCCTCCGATTTATTGTTGCAAGAAATGTGCTGGGTGGCCTAACTCCCCAGGGAGAGAGGATGCGAAGGAATAGCAAGCTGCCTTTGGTCTCAGTAACCATCCCTACCAGAAATTCTGAGGATGTCATCGGCGCTTGCCTTGCTTCAGTGAAGAACCAAAGCTATTCCAATATAGAGACTTTGGTCGTGGATAGCAAATCCACTGATCAAACGAAGGACATTATAGGAAGCTTTGGCGCCAAATTCATCTCCTATGAAGGAAAGCTTCTCGGGGCGAGATATGAGGGATTTCTTAGCTCCCAAGCTGATTTTATCCTCCTCCTTGATTCCGACCAAATTTTGGAGCCCAAGGCGGTAGAACGAGCGCTACCCATGATGAACGACTACGATATGCTCGTTCTGGAGGAATTCGCTTATAAACCAAGAAGCTTTTTCGAGAAGCTTTATGAAGCAGATAGGAGGCTAATTCATCTTCAACCAAATTTTGACCCATTAGAGGGAAATTTGCTGCCGAGGTTTTTTAAGAGAGAGATTTTAGAAAAGGCTTTCCGGGCAATTCCCAGAGAGATAATTCCTGTTGTCATTCATCACGACCATGCCATCATCTACTTCGAAGCGCATAAAGTATCCTCTAAGGTAGGAATTTTGCCTGCCTCTGTCTACCACAGAGAGCATGGCCTAATAAAAACCTGGAGGATAAATTTTAGATACGGCAGAAGCCTCCAAGAGCTTTTTAAAGATGGCTATTACCGCAAGTTAGTACGTGGAAGGGATAAAGGATTTAGAGAGGGCATCTTTAAATTTAAAGACCTATGGGTCCGCTCCTTTGTTTTGCTTTTGTTTACCAAGATGGCTCAGAGGGCAGGCTACCTATCAGGGAGGCTGAAGTGGTAACGTTAGTGGTGACTATAGGCAAAGGGTCGCAAGACCTTTACTCCCAGAAGCTCGCTGAAAAGTTAAGTGTTCCTAAGATTTGTACCGATATTTATCAAAGATCTTGTGAGCTATTTAATATTCCGCTCTTTTGTAAAGCTTCAGTGGAGACATTATGGCACGATTTTCATTTTATTAGAATGCTCAATAAGCTTAATGGCATAGTTCACCTTCCTAACCAACACCTTGGAAGATACGGCTTTTTCCTGAGGATGCCTTATATAATTACAGTTCATGACCTTATAAGGTATTTTGACCTTAAAGGTTATGATGTTTTAATCCACCGCCCAAACCTCAGGGATAAGTTTTATTTATCCCTTGACTACAAAGGCATTAGAAAGGCGAGCAAGATAATCGCCGTATCCTATGCTACAAAGCGCGACCTTGTCCATTACCTTGGCATACCTGAGGAGCGCATCTCCGTAGTGTATGAGGGTGTAGACCACCAATTGTTCAAACCGACCTCACGCCGATTCACAGACTACCCTTATCTCCTCTTTGTTGGTTCAGAACATCCTAGGAAGAATTTCGCTGGCTTGCTTAAAGCCTTTAGCAGACTAAAGAGTGAGCGTAGATTTAAGAACTTAAAGTTGGTAAAGGTGGGTAAGGCTGGAGGTTCAGAGGCAGAGTTCAGGAAGCATACCCTACAAGTAATTATTGAGCTAGAAATCTCAGCCGATGTTATTTTCACTAATTATGTTGCTGAAGAAGAATTACCCGTTTACTACTCTAATGCTGAGTGCTTTATCTTGCCTTCCTTCTATGAAGGCTTTGGCTTCCCACCACTTGAAGCAATGGCTTGTGGATGCCCGGTGATAGTATCAAATCGCTCTTCACTACCTGAAATAGCTGGCGAAGCAGCTATACAAGTTGAGCCAAATGATATTGAAGGGATAGCGACAGCTATACGTGGAGTTTTGACGAATCAAGAGCTTAGAAAATCCCTCATTAACAAAGGGTTTAAAAGAGCAGCTAGATTTACCTGGGAGCATACCGCGGAACAAACCTTGCAAGTATATTGTGAAGTTACGGAAGATTTGAGAGCTAGGGTTAAAGGACCCAAACAAACTATATTTAATCGGGGTTCTGGTTGCCCAAATACCCTTAAAGATAGGTTATTAGTAAAGTAGGAAATGGTAGATTCAGATATTTTAGAGATTAAACGTTTATATCTTGATGAGAAACTATCCACTTATGGGGTAGCTGAGAGAACAGGTATTTCTGTAGGAACTATAGCAGGCAGGTTAAAGAGACTTGGTATTTTACGGAATCATCGCGAGGCAGAAAAGATTAAGAGATTGAAGCAGCCTGGATTCCTCTGTCGCTTATGTGGTAAGAAAAAGCCAATAGATGAGCTTGTAGTGAACAAGAAATATTTTCCACCTATTCCTTGCTGTAAAAAGTGTGCTGGATACTAAAAGGGAGGTGAAGCAATGAGAGACAAAGTATCTATCGGGTTAATGGTTTATTTATTGGCATGTGGCATATCTATGGGTTATTTCTTCTGGGGGATAACCCGAGCATTAGCATTACTTTTATCAATACCACCTATCGGTGGCGCTATACTTGCCTTTTATTTCAAGGTGAAGTGATGTTATGGAGGATTGGCTTTCAAGAAAGACTGAATAGTAATGAAGGGAGGATAATGAAATGAAGCTTGAGATAGAAGATAAAGTAAGGGTAGTGAGCTCCCGAATACCTCTTTACTTTGGTAAGACTGGAGTAATAATTGACATAGGTCACTATAAGAGATATCCTTACCATGTAAAGTTTCCGTCAATGGTATTTATGAACAATGAGTATTTTCATGCTAAAGAGCCAGAGAAAGTAGAGGGAGGAAGTGAAAAAGATTAGGACTGCTGTCGGGCAACTTGATAAGGACACACCAATAAGGCTAGAGTTGAGCTCTGATGCTCATGGGTTTTTCTATGCCAAGGTTGAGTCAGAAGAGACAGGAGATATACTGTCCAGCAAAGACTTTTATATTTATAAGGAAGCAAATACTTTCTTTGAAAAGCTGGTGAAGAAGTACAAGCTAGTGGAAGAATGAAGAAACTATTGCTTTTAGTGCTAATAATGGTAGCCTTGCTTATGTCAGGTATTCCTGTAGGAATTATAGCTGGCAGGTTAAAGAGACTTGGTATTTTGCGAAATCATAGCGAGGCAGAAAAGATTAAGAGATTGAAGCAGCCTGGATTCCCCTGTCGCTTATGTGGTAAGAAAAAGCCAATAGATGAGCTTGTTAAGAATAAGAAATATTTTCCACCTATTCCTTGCTGTAAAAAATGTACTGGATACTAAAAGGGAGGTGAAGTGATGAGAGACAAAGTATCTATTTGTATCTTCGGACTAATCGTTTATTTCCTTCATCTTCTCATTAGCTTTTGGGTCATTTGGGTTCCTGTCGGGATGGTATTTTAAGGCACGCCTTTTATAAGCTCTCTCAATCTTTTCCTCACTAGCGTCTCTTCCTATCCCTAAAATGTGGTAGTAATCACGCTTTTCCACTTTGAGCACCACCTTAAATTCAGAGGAGGTAAGTTATTCAACCTGGATAATGTATGAGGGTCTCTTAATCTATTTAAACATTAAATAAAAAGGTAATTACGTCCCCATCCTGGACGACGTAATTCTTACCTTCCATCTTAAGTAGACCCCCTTTCCGTGCCTCAGCTAAATTGCCACATCTCTCCAAATCACTATAGCTAATTACCTCAGCGCGGATAAACCCTCTTTCCATGTCAGAGTGGACCTTTCCCGCTGCCTTCGGTGCTGTGATACCCCTGGGGATAGTCCAGGCTTTTAACTCAGCAGAAGCCGTGGTGAAGAAAGAAATTAGCTCTAGAAGGCGGTAAGAAAGGTTGATAATCCAATCAAGCGCCGGTGTAGTTAGTCCCAGGGCTTCACGGAATTCCTCAGCCTCGGCGTCGCTGAGCTGACCTAGCTCCATCTCCAGCTTGCCGCATAGAGCTACTACAGCAAATTGGGGATAGGCGGATTTTATCTCTTGCTCCAATTGCGAAGCTCGGGGTATTTGCTCATCCCCAATGTTAAGGACGACCAGCATCGGTTTAGCAGTGAGAAACTGGTAAGTAGACAGTATTTTGAGTTCATCTTTAGCTAAGCCTTGCTCTCTGATCGGCATATCTTTTTCTAACGCTGTCTTAATCTTCTCCAGCAAAAGTTGTTCTTTTTCCAATAATCCGCGTTCCGGTGCTTTAGCTCCTTTTAAAGTTGCCTCTAGCCTACCCAGTTTCCTTTCAATGATAGCTAGATCAGAAAAGGCGAGCTCTAAATCTAAGGTAGCTATATCTCTCTTAGGGTCTACGCTTCCCTCAGGATGGGGTATTTTTCCGTTTTCGAAAGCTCGAACTACTTGGAGCAGGGCATCAGCAGTAGTCAGATAGCTCAAAAGTCCTCCTCCTATTTCTTCCTTGCTGCTAAAAGCTTTAGGTGAGCCGGCGATGTCTGCGTAGCTTACTTCAGCGGGAACTGTTTTTTTAGGATGGAATATATTTTCCAGTGCTGATAATCGTGAGTCAGGCACTTTAGCCACACCTATATTCGGGGTCAGAGAAGGGGAGTAAGCGGCAACTTCAGCTTTGCCTTTGGTTAAAGCATTAAAAACTGTTGTCTTGCCGCTCTTTGGTAGCCCGATGATAGCAATTTTCATATTTATATTTTACCACATTTATGCCTTAGCCTCCCCCAAAAGGAGTTTGCCCTGTGATAGAATAGCAAAGGATGTTTTATATTCTTTATGGTCAGGACGATTTCTCCCTTAATCGAGCTTTAGAGAAGATTAAAGCTGACTTAGGCGACCCACAAATGCTGGCAGTTAATACTACTAAGCTGGATGGCCAGCATTTAACCTTAAGCGAGCTTCAGGGCAATTGTAATGTTGCTCCTTTCTTGTCTCCATCTCGTTTGGTTATAGTCGATGGCTTACTGAAGAGGTTTGAGCCGAAGCCAGGCAAGCAGCGATTTAGTAAACGTGCCGTCACTAAATCCGAAAACGAACTGGGGGAAGGTTTGGTCTCTTATATTAAGCAAATGGCACCAACCACCGTGCTAGTGCTAGTTGATGATAGCAGAATAAGTAGTCATAAC
>Ga0209979_1000790_pt1 | contig 38981 bp, 39 predicted proteins | sample AnhtaG_FD_183114 | JGI IMG/M metagenome (GOLD analysis project Ga0209979, IMG submission 183114) | Deep subsurface microbial communities from Anholt, Denmark to uncover new lineages of life (NeLLi) - Anholt_01485 metaG (SPAdes) (version 2) | ecosystem: Environmental > Aquatic > Marine > Oceanic...
AGGGCGGGCAGCCAGGCCCGAGCGTCGGCCAGCCCCAGGCGGTGTAGCACCTCGGCGTGGCCCACGTCGTGCCAGTAGCCGACCACATCGGGCGGATGCTCGGCCAGCAGGTCCGGCGTCTCCTCCAACAGAGGGATCTCGTGGAGGTGATAGCGGTTCTCGATACCCAGGGTCACGCCGTGCGCCAAGGCGTGGGCCGCCAACTCCTCCAGGGTGCGGCGGGCGTTCTCCAGGTAGGGAGGAGACTGCTCGGCCCGGCGCTTGACGGTCTCTCGGCGCAGCGCCTCCACCTCGGCCCCCTCCCGGATGCCCGAGTCGAAGAGGCGGCGGAGCCTGCGCTCCGACTCGAGTATGCTGCTGCCTACGCTGCCCAGGTGGACCACGACGAAGCGAATGCCCGTCCGGGCTGCGTGGTCGATGCTGCGGCGGGTGTGGTCGATGGCGGCGCGGCGCTCCTCCTCGTCGAGGGAAGCGAGGTTCAGCGAGCTGTTGGCGCGGCCTCGTTTATCGTGGGAAAGCGGCGCGGGCGCATGGATAGAAGTGAAGAGTGCATCACGATGGTCTAGAAGCTGCTGAAAGGGCTCGGTGGGAGTGAGGTGGCTGATCTCGATGGCGTCGTAGCCCAGGCGGTGCACCGTCCGCACGAATTCGGCCATGTCGGTGAAGCGCTCCTGCTGCGCCCACATGGTGGATAGAGCAAGAGTGGTCATAGTGTAGGCGGTCGCCGAACTACGGCGACGCGGAGACTTGAAAGGCCGCCCGGAAATTCAGCGCGTTCGCCAGCTGCAGGTAGACGCGCCGCATCACGGTGTCTGGAAGAGTCGCAATGTAATGCTGGTCGATGAGGTCGGCGCGGTGGATGTTGTACAGATGGTCAATCTTGACTACGGAGTCCTTGTCCAGAGCCGGACACTCGGAAGTCGTAACGAGAACGTGATAGGAATACGTTGGAATCGCGTGCTCGGCTCCAGTGAGCGGAGACACGACGAGAGTACCGCCGTGGATAGTTGCTACATTCGACAGCACCAGACAAGGCCTGGGCCCTGCAATGGTGTACTGATTAGATGCCGGTGCCCCAAAGTCAAACCAGTACAAGTCAGCCCAGTGCACGCTCCTATTTCGTGTGCCCTGGTGCAAGGGCACGTTGGGAAAAGGCATGCAAAGTCCCGTCCACTTCCGCCCTAGCCGCTCTCAAACTCAAGGGTGGCGGGGTCTTCCGAAGCAGACAGAGGAGGATAGTGGGTTCGAAGGTCGGCCACATGGCTCTCAGACATTGGCGGTGGCAGGTTGGGAAGAAGCTCATCGATGACACTCAGCAGTTGGTGCACGGTTGAGAGGTACCATTGGCCGGTTCCCGTAGCCGCAATTGATCGCCTGACCTCCAATGTCCGCGCAGCCACCATCTGACTGCCAGCTGAGCTGTGTTTCACAGCGACGTCCATGGTCATTGTATTTCCTCCTCAATCCCCCACCCGTGAATGAGGGCGTTCGGGAGTGGTACGGGGCCGATGCTCTGCTGGTAATCCCGAAGATGCTTTCCCGTGAGCATGCTGATGGCGCGAAGCATCTGAGGGCTCACCTTCACCTTCGCCCGCAGCAACGGTTTTCGGCCGGGCCGTTCCTCACCGATGTAGAGGGTAGAGCCCCAGAGGCCTGTGTTTATGTGCATGCTGTCACAGTAGATTGTCGGCGTATCTTGAGGCACCTCGAAATTGTCTTCCGGGTTGGGTTCCTGCTCAGGTTCTTGACCCCGTTGCTGAGCCATCTGTAACTCCTTGCCCGCATTTCGCGACGGCCCTACGAGTCTGCATGCAAAGCCGTTTGTGGGGTGGATATCGCTCGACTCGTGAGGGGCGAAACTTGGCGCTGGCGGGACGCCGATTCGTGGCCGCTACTATAACATATCCTCGTAAGACGTCAACCGCTGTCCCATTGTGAGTATAGCACGCGAGAGGTGGACATGGCGGCCCACTCTGGGCCGGTGATGGATTCGCCTATGGCCGACTGTGGACGCTGGCGGACCGGCCGAATCGAATTCCTGAACGCGTGCTGCAGGTTTGAGTCGTGCCGGGCGTCCCACTTGCGAGCAAGACAGTCTCTTATCGACCATAAGTGACGGCTTCCTGATGCCAGCCCCACGTCTGTAGCATAGCGCTTACGCGGGGATGCTGCGCCCACATGGTCGAGAGAGCCACTCTAGCCCACCCGGGATAGCCGCAGGAAGAGCACAGCGGCCAAGGAGCCGGCTAACAGAGCTATCAGCAGGCTGAGCGCGAGGCCCAGGCCGTCCTTGCGTCCCAGGGCTGGGACCAGCGCGCCGCCGCCCACGCCCGCGATCACGCAGAGCGGCAGCGCCATCAGCGTGTGGGGCCTTCGGCTGAGCACGGTGGCGGCGGTCCAGGCGAGGAAGCCGAGCAGGCCCCACAGGGCCAGCATACCGATTAGGGCGAGAGGGGCCAGGTCCATTCGGGCAGGGCTATGCCCCTCCCCCGGCCGGGAGCTCCTCCAGCGGGATGAGGGCGTCATCGGAAGGCGAGGCGGAGGCTCCCTCCATCTCCGCCACGACCTTGTCTCCCTCCTCGATGAGTGCGGCGAGGAGATCCTTCTCGTCCACCGTGCGCACGACCTGGCCCTTGCGGAAGATGACGCCACGGCCCTTGCCCCCGGCGACGCCCAGGTCGGCCATCCTGGCCTCGCCGGGGCCGTTCACCACGCAGCCCATCACCGCCACGGTCAGTGGTCTCCCGAGCCGGGTGAAGTGCTCCTCCACTCGCTCGGCCAGGGGGATGAGGTCGATCTCCATGCGGCCGCAGGTGGGACAGGCCACGATGGTAGGCCCGCGCTGGCGCAGGTTGAGGGAGGTCAGGATGTCCCAGCAGACCGGTATCTCCTCGCGCGGGTCTGCGGCCAGGGACACGCGGATGGTGTCGCCGATGCCCTCTGAGAGGAGGATGCCGATGCCGATGGCGCTGCGCACCGAGCCCGCCCGCGGCGTGCCCGCCTCGGTCACCCCCAGGTGCAGGGGATACGGGACCCTGGCGGCGATGTCGCGATAGGCCGCTACCATGGTGGGGACATCGAAGGCCTTCAGGGAGACCTTGATGAGGTCGAAGTCCATCTCTTCCAGGAGCTTGATCTCCCAGAGGGCCGCGTCCACCATGCGATGGTGCACGGGCGGAGGCAGCTCACCCTCGGCCAGGGGAGGCAGAGGGGGCAGGCTGCCCGCGTTGACCCCCACCCGTATGGGAGTCTGCCACTCTTGGGCTGCCCGGACCACTGCTCGCACCTTCTCCGGGTCGCGGATGTTGCCGGGGTTGAGGCGCAAGGCATGGATGCCCGCGCGCAGGGCCGCCAGGGCCAGCCGGTAATCGAAGTGGATGTCTGCCACCAGGGGCACCGGGGTGTGGGCTACCAGTTCGGGCAGGGCTTCGGCGGCCTGCTTGTTGGGAACGGCCACCCGCACGATCTCACAGCCCAGCTCGGCCAGCTCCTGGATCTGACGCAGGGTGGCGGCCGGGTCGGCCGTGTCCGTCGAGGTCATAGACTGGACTACGATGGGAGCGCCGCCGCCAACGGTGACGTCGCCGATGCGCAGTGGCTTGGACGGCCGCCTCTTGATCACCGGAGGATGCTCTCGCCGGCGAAGATGCGGAGCACGTCGAAGTAACCTACTACCACTGCCAGGGTAAGCAAGGCTACCAGGCCCACGAAGTGCACCAGGGCCTCCTTCTGAGGGGCGATGCGTCGGCCTCTTCGCGCAATCTCCAGCAGGATGAATACTATGCGCCCGCCGTCGAGCATGGGCAGGGGCAGGATGTTGAGGATAGCCAGGTTGACGCTGAGGAGGGCGGCGAAGTCGGTGAGCGACTTCCAGCCAGCCTCCTCCACCACCTCGCCGGTCGCCTGGGCGATCCCCACGGGACCCGCGACCTCGGGCCGGCCAGCACCCTTGAACCAGGAGATCACCTCGTTGCGCACTAGGATCAAGGACTCATAGGTCTTCTGGAGCGCCTGGGGCAGCGATTCCCAGGGCGGGAGGGCCTGGGTCTCGGTAAAGGGGTACTGGGAGGCGATGATGATGCCAGTGGCACCCTGCCGGATGCGCAGCTCCTGTCCCGGCTCGAGCTTGTTCGGGTCAGGCAAGCCCGCCGCAGCGCTGACTGCCTCCTCGCTCACGCCCAGGCGGCGGGCTACCCAGGCGACGGTCTCACCCTCCTGGGTCACATATGCTATGGCGTCAGCACCAAGCCCGATGATGAGCTCGCGGCCCGGCTCCAGTTCGGATTCTATGTCCGCAGCCGGCCTGATCGTGGCGGCGGAAAGGCCCAGCCGCTCGGCGACGGTCTGGACATCCTCGCCGGGCTCAACGACGTGGACTATGTCCGGGGCCGACCAGCGAGCGTGCGGGCTGAGGGTCAGGAAGTCCCGCTCGCGCTTCACCGTGATGTCGACGTCCTCGCCGAGGTTGAGGCGGATGAGGTAGCTGGCCTCCTGGACGTTCTTGACGTCGCGGCCGTTGATCTCGTAGATGACATCGCTGGCCTCGAGACCGGCTCGCTCCGCCGGTGCGTTGGGGACCACCTCGGTGATGACAGCGCGCCCGATGGAGACTTCGCGCGGGATGGTCAGGGCCAGGGCGAACAGAAAGACCGCCATCAGGAGGTTCATGATGGAGCCGGCGGAGAGCACGAGCAGGCGGATGGGGCGGGGCTTCGCGGCGAGGCTGCGGGGGTCGCTGGGGTCCTCTTCCCCCGCCATGCGCACGAAGCCGCCCAAGGGGATGGCATTGATGGTGTACTCGGTCTCGCCCCGCTTGAAGCCCCAGATACGGGGCGGGAAGCCCAGGCCGAACTCCAGCACTTTCACCCCTGCTAGCTTGGCGGCCGTGAAGTGCCCGATCTCGTGCACAATGATGAGCACGACGATGATGCCCACGAAGGGCAGGACGGCCTGCAGAAACGCGTTCATACCCGGGCCTTCACCCACTCGTCGGCGCGCCGACGCGCCCAGGCGTCGGCAGCCAACACAGCCTCCAGGGAAGCGTCGGCAGTTCCCCTATGGGCCGAGAGGGCGTCCTCCAGCGCAGCGGGAATATCCATAAAGCCGATGTGTCCCCCCAGGAAGTGCTCCACTGCTACCTCATCGGCTGCCGCCAGCACTGCCGGGTAGGTGCCGCCGCGATGCCCGGCATCCAGAGCGAGGCCCAGGCAGGGATAGCGTCGGAGGTCGGGCGGCGCGAAGTGCAGCGTGCCCAGGAGAGCCAGGTCCAGGCGTGGTGCTGCCGAGAGAGCGACGCGCTCCGGGTAGCAAAGGGCGCACTGGATGGGCAGGCGCATGTCCGGCGGGCCCATCTGGGCCTTCAGGCAACCATCAGTGAACTCTACCAGGGAGTGGATGACGCTCTCTGGATGCATCACGATGTCGATGCGCTCGAAGGGCACGTCGAAGAGCCAGCGGGCCTCTATGGCTTCGAAGCCCTTGTTGATCAGGGTGGCCGAGTCGACGGTGATCTTGCGCCCCATCTGCCAGACGGGGTGGCGCAGGGCCTCTTCCGGGGTTACCTTGGCCAGCTCCTCCAGAGGCCGGTCACGGAAGGCCCCGCCGGAGCCGGTGAGGATGATGCGACGGATGCCCTGACAGTCCTCGCCCCACAGGCACTGCCAGATGGCGCTGTGCTCGCTGTCGATGGGGCGGAGTTCGCCGCCCCCCTCGGCGGCCGCCTCCATCACCACGGGCCCGGCCATCACCAGCACCTCCTTGTTGGCCAGGGCCACCACCTTGCCCGCTCGAAGGGCGGCCAGAGTGGGCTCCAGGCCGGCTCTCCCCACCGTGCCGATGACTACCAGGTCGACGTCGGGGTCAACGGCCATCTCGGTCATGGCGGTCCAGCGGGCCTTCGGCGAGCGGGAAGCCGCCGTCAGGGTCGAACGGCGCGCCTCGTCGTCCGACCACACCAGGTCGGGCGCGAACTCGCGCACCTGTTCCTCGAGGAGGGTCACGTTGCGCCCACCGGCCAGGCCTACCACCCGGAAGCGCTCGCCCAGGGAGCGGATTACCTCCAGGGTCTGGCGACCGATGGAGCCGGTGGAGCCGAGAACGGCCAGACGGAGCGGATTCATCCCTTTGTGGTCAACGCCGCAGGCCGGGGCCCGCGGCATACTGCGTTGACGACGCCTTCTGCTTCAACAGGGTGAGGGCGATTCAGGGCAGGACCCACACCACAAAGTAGTATACCACGACCGAGGTGAGCAGGACGCTGTCCAGCCGGTCCATGAACCCGCCGTGGCCGGGGAGGAGCTTGCTGGCGTCTTTAGTCTGCATCCCCCGCTTCAGTATGGACTCCGCCAGGTCGCCGAGCTGGGCTGCCAGGGGGATGAGTACCGCCAGGGGCACGATGAGAGCCGGCTCCAGCCGCAGGCCCAGCAGGTAGTTCAGAAGCACCGCCGCAGCGATGCCCCCGGCAAAGCCGCCTAGGGCCCCCTCGACGGTCTTGCCCGGGCTGATGTGGGGCGCCAGGGCCTGCCGGCCCACCGCCCGCCCCACCAAGTAAGAGGCGCTGTCGCTGGCGAAGGTGGCGAACAAGGCCAAGTACACCCAGTCGCGGCCGTTCTCCAGGCCGCGTGCGAGCACCAGGTGGCTCCCCAGCAGCCCCACATAGAAGACGGCGCCTAGCGTCCACAGCCAGTCGTTAAGGGCGGTGCCTGGGTCACCTCGGAGGGTCACCCAGGCCAGTGGGACCACCACTGCCCCCAGGGCGAACCACAACACCCACTCAGGCCCTACCAGGGCACCCCCTGCCAGGGCGGCGCAGAGGGCCGCACCCAGGAGAGCCAGAGGGCTGCGCCAGCCCATACGGGCCGACTGAAACTCCAGGGCAGCCACGAACAGCACAAGAGCGACCGCGGCCGTGTACCATCGGCCGCCGGCCAGGATGAGGACGAATATGATGGGGATGCCAGCGACGGCTGTGGCGATCCTCTGGGGCAGCATCCCGGGTTGCGCGGGCCTAGGGAGCTCGCCGTCCCGAGGAGCGGCCGGGAGGCCTCTCCCTGGGCAGCACGCCACCGAAACGACGCTGGCGCTGACTGTACGCCTCGAGTGCCCGCTGGATCTCCTCGGGCCCGAAGTCGGGCCAGTAGGTGGGGGTGGCGTAGTACTCGGCGTAGGCTGATTGCCACAGCAGGAAGTTGGACATCCGCAACTCGCCGGCCGTGCGGATGATGAGGTCCGGGTCAGGGAGCCCCGCAGTGTATAGGTAGGAGCCAAACAGGGCCTCATCGATGCGCTCCGGCGGCACGCCGTCCGCCAGAATGCGCCGGACCGCCTCCAGGATCTCGGCCCGCCCCCCGTAGTCGAAGGCCACGCAGACGGTCATCCGCTGATTGTCCCTGGTGAGCTCGATGGCATCCTCGACATTCTTCCGGATCTGGGGCGAGAGACGGTCAAGGCGGCCGACGTGGACCAAGCGCACCCCCTGTTTATGGAGCGCCTTGATCTCCCGGTTCACCACACGGCCCACCAGGCGCATGAGGACGTTCACCTCGGCCCGGGGGCGTGTCCAGTTCTCGGTGGAGAAGGCGTAGAGCGTGAGGTAGCGGACGCCCCACTCTCCGAAGGTCTCGATGATGCGCCGGATGTTCTCGGTGCCCGCGCGGTGGCCAGCCTGGCGAGGGAGGCCCCGCTCCTCCGCCCAGCGGCCGTTGCCATCCATGATGATGGCGACGTGCGTGGGGAGCGTAGCGAGCTTGACTTTGGGCGATGTGGGGCTGACCGGTTCGGCGATCATTGTTTTGTAGGCGGCGTGCGAACCGCCGCTAGACCTCCAGCAACTCCTGCTCTTTCTGCTGGCCTACCTGGTCGGCCTCAGCGACAAAGCGGTCGGTGAGCTTTTGGAGCTGATCCTGGGCGCGCCGCTCCTCGTCCTCTGAGACCTCCTTGTCTCGCTGGAGCCGGCGGAGCTCCTCAAGGCAGTCGCGCCGAACGTTACGCACAGCCACCCGGCCCTCCTCCACCTTTCGATGCACCACCTTCACCAGCTCCTTGCGGCGCTCCTCGGTTAGCTGAGGGATGACCAGGCGGATGATGTTGCCATCGTTGGTAGGATTCAGGCCCAGATCGGACATCTGGATGGCCCGTTCGATAGCCCCCATGGACCCCTTGTCCCAGGGCTGGATGGTGAGCAGCCGTGCCTCCGGGGCAGCGATGCTAGCGAGCTGGTTCAGGGGGGTGGGCGTGCCATGGTAGTCCACCCGCAGATGTTCCACCAGGGCCGGCTGGGCGCGGCCGGTCCGGATGGTAGCCAGTTCCCGCCTCAGGGCTTCGATGGCCTTACCCATCCGCTGTTCGGCGTCGGCGAGGGTCTCCTCGATCATGGCCACGTCACCAGTGTACTACGCAGGCGCCAGGACTGTCTCACGGTTTCCCACGAAGGTGCCGATGCGCTCCCCGCGCACCGCCTGCATGATGCCCTCGGGAGCAGCGATATCGAAGACGATGATGGGCAGATCGTTCTCCATGCACAGGGAGAGGGCGGTGCTATCCATCACCTCCAGACGACGGTTGATGGCCTCCAGGTAACTGAGGACCTCGAAGCGGCGGGCCCCCGGCTGCTTGCGAGGGTCCGCCTCGTAGACGCCATCCACCCGGTTCTTGCTCATGAGCAGCACCTGGGCGCCGATCTCGATAGCCCGCAGGGCGGCGGCGGTATCGGTGGTCATGTATGGGTTGCCGGTGCCCGCCGCGAAGAGGACCACCCGCCCTTTCTCCAAGTGGCGGATGGCCCGCCGGCGGATGTATGGCTCGGCCACCTGCTGCACGGCGATGGCTGCTTGGGTGCGTACGGCCAGGCCCGCTTTCTCTAGCGCGTCTTGGAGGGCCAGGGCGTTAATGATCGTCGCCAGCATGCCTGCGTAGTCGGCGGTGGCCCGATCCATGCCCGCCGCGCTGGCCTCGGTGCCGCGGAAGATGTTGCCGCCGCCCACGACGACCGCCATCTGGGTGCCCAAGGCCTGGACGTTCTTGATCTGGGAGGCCACGGCGGCCAGGGTGGCGGCGTCGATTCCGTAGCTACCTTCGCCCATGAGGGCTTCGCCGCTCACCTTGAGGAGGGTGCGGGTATAGGCGGCGCCAGCCATAGCGGGCTCGCCTCCTAATGGCCCAGCTCGAACCGGGCGAAGCGTTTAACCTGGATGTTCTCGCCGGTCAGGGCGATGGTGTCCTGAACGATCTCCTGAACGGTACGGGTGTCGTCCTTGATGAAGGCCTGGCGCAGCAGGCAGATCTCCTCCGGGTTGCCCTCAACGCCCGGCGGTAGGTCCTCCTCGCTGACGGAGGCGGGGCCGGTGGCCGCGACCTGCATGGCCAGGTCATGGGCCAGGGTCTTGAAAGCCTCGGTGCGGGCCACAAAGTCGGTCTCGCAGTTTACCTCCACCATAGCCCCGATGCGTCCGCCGGCGTGGATGTAGCACTCTACCAGTCCTTGACGGGTGACGCGGTGGGCCTTCCTCTCGGCGATGATAGCGCCCTGCTCCTTCAGGAGCTGGGCGGCTCGCTCGATGTCGCCGTCGGCCTCTTCCAGTGCATTCTTGCAGTCCATGATGCCAGCGCCAGTGCGCTCTCGAAGTTCCTTAACAGCGGATGCTGAGATGGTCACGGGGCCTCCTACTGCCTGTCTACTCTGCCCGGGACTCCGGGTCGGGTGCCGGTGCCGCCGGTGGAACGAACTCCTCTTCTTAGGGAGCAGGTTCCTCCTGTTTGGCGGGCGGGGGCTCATCGGGCGAGACCGAGAAGATCCCCTTGGCGGCGATCTCTGCCACCATTTCCCCAGGGACCACGCCCTCCGCGACGTATTCGCGCAGAGCCAAGCCTTCCAGCGCTGCCTCGGCCATACAGGTGGTCATGAGCTTGATAGCGCGGATGGCGTCGTCGTTGGAGGGGATAGGGTAGTCGATCTCGTCAGGATTGCAGTTGGTGTCGCACATCGCCACGATGGGGATGCCCATACGCCGTGCCTCCGCTGCAGCGATGTACTCCATGGTGGGGTCTACGATGAAGAGAGCGCCGGGGAGCTGGGTCATCGTCTTGATGCCACCGAAGTGGCGATTGAGACGCTCGATCTCCCGGTTGATCTTTAGTACTTCCTTCTTGGGCAGGCGGTCGTACTCGCCGCGGGAACGCCCATCCTCCAGGCGCACCAAATGGTCGATGCGCTTCTGGATGGTGGCGAAGTTGGTAAGGGTGCCGCCCAACCAGCGGTTGGTAACATACGGCATGGAGCAGCGGGTCGCCTCCCCCTGGATGTTGTCCCGGGCCTGCTTCTTGGTCCCTACGAGGAGGGTGTTCTGGCCGCCTGCTGCCAGGTCGCGCACGAAATCAGTGGCAATGGCCAAACGCGCCACAGTCTGCTGCAGGTCGATGATGTGGATGCCGTTGCGTTCGGTGAAGATGAAGGGCCGCATGCGCGGGTCCCAGCGACGCGTCTGATGACCGAAGTGAACGCCGGCCTCCAGCAATGCCTTCATGGTTACCGGTGTAACCAAAGCCTTCCCAGTCCTCCTTCGTCAGCCCCCCAGGGACACAGCGCAGCCTGGCCGCTCACATCGCGGGAGGAGCGAAGCCCCCTCTGTGAATTGGCGCCGTGAAGACGGCGCTACGGGAGTATAGCACAGGAGGTAGGCGGGAGCAACGAGTTGCACTGGTTCGGAGGTGATCCTTCAACGAGACCCATCTTGCAACTTGATGGATTACCACGAAGCCTGCAGAGATGGCTACAGAGGGCAGAGGAGCACCACGTCGAACTCCGGGTTGGCGTAACCATAGTCCCAAAGGATGGTAAACCTGTCGAGGTTCGCGGCAGCATAGTCGCGGGCGGCCTGACAGGCCGCTGGAAGGTCGGCGCGAGCGAGGTAGCTATCCCTGAAGGCCCGCGCTAGCTCGCCGTGGGCGCTTCCTGGATACCCCTCCAGGGCCCTGTCCAGAGCCGCCACCGCCTCGCTCGGGGCTTCGCCTGCTGCAAGCAGGGAGAGGGCGATGCGAAAGAGGGCGTAGGGGTCGAGCTCGGCCCGCTCCTCAGGATTCCAGAGGTCGAGGCTGGTGTCTTCCAAGGCGCTGCTGTACATGTCGGCGGCCTCGAGATAGCGGCCAGCGGCGAACGCGTCGTCGGCATCGCGCAGACGTAGGTAGAGGAAGTTGCTGGGGTCGTAGGTGGTCTCGACGAGGGTGTACTGGGTGCCGTCCCAGTCGTAGACCTCCGTGCGGGAGCGCTGCGGGCCAGCTCCGATGGAGCCGATAGTGCCCCCATGCATGACGAGTTCCTGGACACCGTCATCGTCCCGGTCAGTCAGGGAGATGTCGGCGAAGGCCATGGCGAGCTCATCGCCGGAGAGGCTGTGGTAGCCCTCGGCCGTGCCCGTGAAGATGTGGACGGTATCGAAGCAGGTGTGAGCGCCGCACGAGGTGGTGACGTAGACCAGCTCGCCCAGGCCGTCGGCGTTAATGTCAGAGGCTGCGAGCAGGGCGGCGCTCTCTGGCATGATTTGGGCGGGCTGCTCGGGCATGGATACGGACTCGAAGGCAACATCGTAGCGGCCATCGCGCGCATCGAACACGACAACGTTGGCCCGCACTTCCGGCCCCGGTAGGGAGGGGGCTGCCGTAAAGATCGCGACGATCTCACCGGCGGGGTCAGAGTCGGTGTTACCCAGGACGCAGCGGGAGGGGTCGTCGGTCTCCGGCATGACCCACTCGCGCAGTAGGGCCTTCAGGCACGGCGGGCCGAGGGCCGTCGCGCCCGCGGCAGTAAGATAGTCGGCGATGACCCGAGGGTAGGCTGCGAAGTCGTCCGGCTGCGCCGGTATGGCGACCGGCGTGGGCTGAACAGTGGGTGTAGCCGTGGCTCGAACTGCGGGCGTCGGCGTAGGCCGCGCGACCGTGCCGGTCGGCGTGGGAGTCGGCGCAACGCCGTCGCCACAGCCGACGACGAGCGCCGCGCAGAGACATAACAGGAAGCACGTGAATCGCATAGACACCTCCTTCGAGGCCGCTATAGCGGCTGGAGACCTCTCACCGACATCCGCCGCGCGCTCTAAGGCGCGTCCTCCAGCGCCCGCTGGCAGCGCCGGGCTCGCTCCACCAGTGGACCTAGCTCCTCCGGCCGCAGCGCGCCCTCCTCGGTGATGATGGCCGAGATTAGGTCTGGCGGTGTGCGGTCGAAGTAGACGTTGCGCACGGCCAGGCCGCTGGGGGCCTCGGGCCACACCTCCTGTCGCTCCTTCTCCTCAGGAGGGGAGGGCTCCTCCGTCTCCGCGCACACCTTAAGACCTTCGCAGGCCACGTAGAAGGGCACGCCCTCCCTATGGGCGGCCAGCGCCAGCAGGTAGGTGCCGGCCTTGTTTATGACTGCGCCATCTGCCAGGACCGCATCGGCGCCAACCAGAACGGCGCCGATGTTCGACATAAGGCATCCGACCTGGGCCTCGGTGATGAGGGTGGAAGCGATGCCCACCTCTAGGAGTTCGGAGGCCAGCCTGCGTCCTTCGTAAAGGGGCCTCGACTCGGGGACCACCACCTGGCGGGGCCGCCTCTCAAGGAGAACGGTCAGGACAGTGGAAGAGTAGCTGTAGGTAAGCACGGTCTCGGGCAGCAGTTGCCTGGCATGGCCAGCGATGGCCCGGGCAGCGGCTTCCCAGCCCTCCAGCACTTCGCGGGTGGCCCGGGTGACCCGAGCGCGTAGATCCCCTACCTCGGCCGGGAGCGGCGGCTGGGCAGCCACGGCGACGATCTGGCCGGCAGTGTTGGCCAGGGCGCGCATGCTGGGTCGGGCTTCTGCCAGCGCCCTGGCGGCCTCTCGCAGGCCTTGCATCAGTTCGTCCGGCGTGCTGGCAGGAGCTTGCTCGGCGAACTCGGCCAGCGTCTCCGCCACCCGGCGGCTGAGTGCGCTGGCGCCGCTGCGGCGGTCGCGCCGAAGCCCTTCGACGGCCTGTTGAATGCTGCTCACGCCTGCTCTGCACTCGCCCGCGAAGCGGGTTGGATATACTCGCTCCAGCGCTTCTGCCAGCATAGGGACGGTGCGAAAGCGCCGCAGCCGCCGCGGCGAGGCCCAGCGAGCCTCGGTGTGCTCCCAGTCCAGGGTGGGACCGGCCTCGCTTATGAGACGGAACAGGAAGGGGTGGACTATCCACAGCGTGTCCAGCTCCGGGGCGGGCACCTCGAGCGGCTGGCCTTCGCCCGCTAGCCGTACGTCCTGCCGCGTCAGGGCCGTCTCCTCCCGGATCTCCTGATAGGCCTGCTCCAGCGGTTCATTCTCCACGGAGCCGCTGACGGCGGCCCATCGCCCGCGGTAGGTACCGACTGCCTGGCTGCGCCGCAGGATGAGAACCTCGTCCTGGCCCTGCGGGTCGGTGCGCAGGAGGAAGCAGGTGACGACGTGACGTTCGCGCACGGGGAATGGGCCTCCGGTACCGACCTACTGACCGGTGGAGCCGTGGCCGCCCGTCCCTCGGGCGGAGGGGGATAGCTCCTCCACCTCCACGGGCGACACATCAGCCAGGGGCGTCACCACCAGTTGGGCGATGCGGTCGCCATCGTTGATGCGGTACTCCTCGAGGGAGCCGAACAGGTACATGGTAACCAGCACCTCGCCCCGGTAGTCGCTGTCGATGGTACCGAAGGCGACGTCCACCCCCCTCACGGAGAGGCCGGAGCGGGGCCTGACCTGCGCATCGAAGCCCGGCGGGACCTCCAGGGCGATGCCCGTGGGCACGGGCACGGGGTCGTGCCCGAGGATGAGGTAGCCGGGCTCCTCCAGGCAGGCGAAGAGGTCCAGGCCGGTAGAGCCCCCGGTGGCCCGCTGGGGCAGCCGGGCACGGGGACGCAACCGCTTGATCCTCAGTACGGGTGCGTCGCTGGTGCGAGAATCATTCGGCAATGTCATGGGATTCGGAAGCGCTCGCCGCGTGCGCCTGCGGCAGAACGTTACGGCAAGGAACCCGCGCGGCGACCGCGGGACCTCCACCGGCTGCTAAACGGATATAGCCGCCTCTTCGCCCTGGGCCGGGCATCTTCCGGCCGGGCTTTCTTCTTGAGCATCTCCCGCGGCGGATAAACGTAGATGGCGTTCCAGCCGCAGGCCTCCTCGCAGAGGCGGCAGCCCGTGCACTTCCTCTCGTTGACCACGACCACCCCGAAGAAGTCACCCGCCACCCGGTCGGTCTGGCCGAGGCTGAGGGCGTCGAAGGGGCACCTCTCAATGCACAGCTCGCAGCCTCTGCCGATGCAGTTGTCCTCGATGACGATGGCTTTGGGCCATTCCTTGCGGGGCTTGCGGGGGAAGTTGGGGCACACGTCACCCGTCTCGTCCAGGATCGACTCGGGCGGGCAGACCACGCCGCAGGCGCCACAATCGATGCACAGCCTGGGGTCTATGACGTGGACCTGGTGGCGCGTGCCCGAGACGGCGTTGGTGGGGCAGCGCCCAATACAGGCGGTGCAGCCCATGCAGGTCTCGATGATAGTGTGGGCCACGGCTCTCCCTCGCTTGCCGAGACCCCGATTGGTGCCCTACTGACACGAGTATAGGAAGGACACCTGCGGCGCGCAAGGCGATGGGGCGATATGTCACTGGCCGTTCGGCCCTTGGCGGAGGGGGCACCACACCGTACAATGCCTTCGGAGAAAGTGAGTGAGCATACACAAAGGAGATAGCCGTGGTTGATTTCGCCCTCTCTGAAGAGGAACGGATGATCAGAGACCTAGCGCACGAGTTCGCGGAGAAAGAGATCCGCCCAGTCGCCGAGTACTACGACGAGCACGAGGGGGAGTATCCCTACCCCGTCGTCCAGAAGGCCAACCAGCTGGGCCTGGCCGGGGGCGCCTTCGGTGGGAGCAGCGCCCTGGGCGGTGTCATCATCGTGGAGGAGCTGTCATGGGGCTGCGGGGGCATCGCCCTGGCCATCGTCTCCAGCGGTCTGGCTGCTGCGGCCATCGTAGGCATGGGCACGGAGGAGCAGAGAGCTAAGTTCCTGCCCATGTGCATGAGCACGGAGGACGAGGTCCGCCTTGGGGCCTACTGCCTGACCGAGCCCGAGGCGGGGTCCGACGTCGCCAACATCTCCACCACCGCCGTCCGCGACGGCGACGACTACGTCCTCAACGGTACCAAGCGCTTCGCCACCAACGGCGGCATCGCCGACGTGCACGTGGTCTTCGCGACCGAGGACAAGAGCAAGGGCTGGGGCGGCCTCTGCGCCTTCGCCATCGAGAAGGGCACGCCGGGGCTCTCCGAGGGCACGGTGTGGAAGAAGATGGGTGTGCGCGCCTCCCACACCTCCGACGTCATCCTGGAGGATTGCCGCGTCCCGCTTGACCACCGCCTGGGCGAGCCCCCCGGCGAGGCCAAGGAGGGCGCGCCAAGGGGCGGCGCCATGGGGGCTCTGGGCGCGCTGGAGCGGACGCGCCCAGTCATCGGTGCCTTCGGCCTTGGGATAGGCCGGGCCGCCTTCGAGTACGCCCTGGACTACGCCAAGGAGCGCATCCAGTTCGGCAGGCCCATCGCCACGCGACAGGCCATCGCCTTTAAGCTGGCGGACATGGCGATCGAGCTCGACGCCGCCCGCATGCTTATCTGGCGCGCCGCCTGGATGGCCGCCAACAACGTCCCCTTCCTGCGGGCCGAGGGTAGCATGTCCAAGTGCTACCCGTCGGACGTGGGCATGCGGGTGACCCTGGAAGCCCTCCAGATCCTCGGGGGCTACGGCTACATGCGGGAGTTCCCCGTGGAGAAGTGGGTGCGCGACGCCAAGATCTTCCAGATCTTCGAGGGCACCAACGAGATCCAGCGGATCGTCATCGCGCGTGCCCTCACCGGGGGCCTGCGCTAGGCGCTAGGATAGACCGCCCTGCGGGTCATTCACCACGTTCTCGGGGTGGCCCCCCAGCCAGTTTCGCACGTTGCTGACGGTGACGTCGATGATGCGCTGGAGGGCCTCCTCGCTGAAGAATCCGATGTGGGGCGTAATCACCACGTTGGACCGGTGCATGAGGATGTGGTTCTGGAGAAGCACCCGGAGCTTGTCCTCGGCCACCTGATCCGAGAGGAGCTCTTTCTCCTCCGAGATAAGCTCCTCCCCTTCCAGAACGTCCAGGCCGGCGCCCCCCACAATACCCTGGTCCAGGGCCCACACCAGGGCGTTAGTATCTAAGATTCCGCCGCGGGCCGTGTTGATGAGGAGTGCCCCCGGCTTCATCTTCTGGAGAGCCTCCCTGTCGATGAGGTGGTGGGTGCGCACACTGTGGGGGACCTGCAGGGTCACAATGTCCGACTGAGCCAGCAGCTCGTCCAGGGGGACGTAGCGGAAGCCTAGCACCTCGGCCATCAGACGGTTCTCCCGAGCATCGTGAGCTAGCACCTCCATGCCGAACCCCTTGGCGATGCGGATGACGTGCAGGCCGATGCTGCCGGCCCCCACCACGCCGATAGTCCGCCCCTTGAGGTCCCATCCTCGCAGCCCTTCCAGGGTGAAATCGCCGCGGCTGGTGCGCTGGTAGGCCTTGTGCACGTTGCGGGAGAGGGCCAGGATGAGGGCGAAGGTGTGCTCGGCCACGGTGTTTTCCCCGTAGAAAGGGACGTTGCAGACGGGGATACCCCGGCGGTCGCAGGCTGGCAGGTCGATGTGATCGAAGCCGGTGGAACGGCTGACGAGGAGTCGCAGGTCGGGCAGGCAGTCGATGACCGCCTGGTCAATACGCGAACGGATGAACACCGAGACCACCGCAGCCCCTTCGGCCAAGCCACAGGTGCCGGATGAAAGGGGCTCCTCACGGAACGCGAGTTCCAGGTCTGCCAGGGACGATGAGAGCGCCTCACGCTCCCAGGGCTCCACCTCGAAGAAGACCGCGCGATAGCTCTTCGCTCTCGGCATGCCAAACCTCCCCTCGCAGCCAGCCTACGGCTGCTCCTCGGAAGGGACCTGCTTCCCTACCCGTACCAGGGAGCGGAGGAGGCGGAGTTCGTCCAGCACCATCCGGGGGAGCAGGAAGCGTTTCCGGATTCGCTCCCGCCCTCTGGAGCTCAGGTCCTGCCCCACCTGAGGGTGCTCCAGCAGGTAGAGGAGCTTCTCGACGAACTCGTCGTCGGAGTCCGCCAGGTAGCCGCCGTCCCCATCGGCCATCTGGAGGGTGATGCCGCCGGCCCGATGGGCCACCACCGGGGTGCCCTTCCACAGCGTCTCCGCCACCACCAGGCCGAAGCCCTCTCGGATGGACTTCTGCATGACCACGTCAGAGCGGGACTGGAAGGCGTTCACCGCGGTGTCCCCAATGCCGGTGAGATTGGTGCGGACGTGGATATCGAGGTCACCCTTCGTTTCCTCGGTGATGCGGCCGTGCATGTCCCACCCCTCCGGATCGTCCAGGGCCATGCCCCCCAGCAGGGCCAGTTGCACCTCTGGCATCTCTTTGCGTACCCGACGGTAGGCGGCGATGACGCCCACGGGGTCCTTCCACGGGTCGAAGCGCGAGACCTGGGTGATGAGGGGTCTGTCCGGTTCCACCCCCGTCCAGCTCACGATGCTTCGGCACAGTCGCGAGGGCAACTCCATGTTCTTGGGGCTCAAAGGGTCGATGGCCGGAGGAATGACGTGCACCTTCCTGCGGTCCAGCCCCGGCGGCACGAACTCCTCCATGGTGAAGACCATGGCGTCGTACCCGTCCACGAAGGGTCTGAGGAACTCCCAGGCTGGTGCGGAGGGCTCCGACGTATCGATGTGGCAGCGCCAGACCCACCGGGTGTGATCCTCCTGGCGAAAGTGACGGATGGCCAGGGGCTGGGGGTCGTGGACCACGATGACGTCGTACTCCGCCTTCAGCAGGGAGGCGTTATGCTGGTTCTGGGCGAGGTAGCTCTCCCGGTCCTCGCGGGGCGGGTCGTAATCGGCTCCCTGGAGGGCGTTGTGCATCTTCTTGGTCACCTGGAAGAAGGGAGTGTCACCGACGATGACCTTCCAGTCTGCCGCCAGGCCAAGGTCGCGGAGGACCGGCACCAGGCTTCGGAGCAGCTCTGAGACGCCGCCGCCGTAGGGGGTGGCGTTCAGATGGAGGACGCGGACGCCCCGCAGGTCGCGGGCGATGTCTCGGACCTGCTGGACGACCTCCTCACCCACGAACTCCTCATAGGGGCCGAAGGGCTGGACACCTACATCGACTATCTGGAGCATATCTGGCTCTCCTACTGCATCCGGGCGCTCTTTAAGAAGAGGAGCCGCAAATCGTGCTCACGGCAACTCGCAGCCAGCGCCCTGCTTCCTTTCGTTGACCCACCGCAGGCCGTTGCCTACTATTCTAGGGCCGGTGGAACCTGGCGCAAGGAGAAGCCCTCTCTTCTCGAAAGGAGACTCAGCCATGAAGGCTGCACGAATGCACGAGACCGGCGGCGTGGACAAGTTCGTCTATGAGGATGCTCCGGACCCAGCGGTAGGCCCCAACGACGTGCTGGTGCGCGTACGGGGCTGCGCCCTCAACCATCTGGAGGCCTGGGCGGCCAAGGCGCCTGCGGGTATGACCTTCCCCGAGCCCCGCATCCTGGGGAGCGATGTGGCCGGCGTGGTTGAGGCGGTGGGCTCGGCAGTCTCCGGCGTAGAGGTCGGCTCGGAGGTGATGCTTCAGCCGGCGGTGAGCTGTGGGTTGTGCCAGGCCTGCCTGGGCGGCCGCGACAACATGTGCCCGCAGTATCGACTGTTGGGTCAGGGCCGCGACGGCGGCCTGGCCGAGCTCATCGTCGTGCCCCCGGAGAGCGTCATCCCCAAGCCGGAGAACCTCAGCTTTGAGGAGGCTGCCTCTGTCCCCTTGGTCTTCCTCACTGCCTGGCACATGCTCATCACGCGGGCGCAGGTCCGTCACGGCGAGACGGTGCTGGTGAACGCTGCGGGCAGCGGCGTGGGGACAGCGGGCATCCAGATCGCCAAGCTGGTGGGAGCGCGGGTCATCGCCAGCGCCGGGTCCGAGCCAAAGCTGGCCAGGGCCCGTGAGCTGGGCGCCGACGACACGGTCAACTACAGCACCTCGGACCTAGCCGAGGAGGTCCGCAGGCTCACCGATGGCCGGGGCGTAGACGTGGTCTTCGAGCACGTGGGCGGCGGCCTCTTCGAGGGGAGCGTGCGTGCCCTGGCCCGCGACGGGCGCCTGGTCACCTGCGGTGCTACCGCCGGGAACCAGGCTACCCTGAGCATCACCCAGTTCTTCATGTCGCACCAGACCCTCCTGGGCTCCTTCATGGGCACGAAGGCCGAGCTTCTGGAGGTGGTCCCCTACCTGCGGACGGGCCAGCTCCGGCCGGTGGTGGACAAGGTCTACCCCCTCAGCGAGATCCAAGCGGCCGTCCAGCGCATGCTGGACCGCGAGCAGTTCGGCAAGATCGTGCTGGTGCCGTAGGGCTTGGGTTGTCTCCGCCGAGGCCCTTCTGCACAGGATGCTAGGCTCAGGCCTGGTCTTCGAGTGTCGTGGTGGGCGTTAGGGCTCTGCGCAGCCACTGTACCAGCAGCCCCCTGAGCTCCTCGCGGCGCTGGCGGAGGCTGTGGCGGGCCCCCGGGAGGATGAGGAGCTGCTTGGGCTCGCGGGCCAGGCGGTAGACGTAGCGAGAGCAGTCGGGCGGCAGCCTACGGTCCTCGGCCCCGTGGATCAGCAGCAGGGACCGGGGCGCCAGCTGGGGGGCCAGGGCCGTGCCCGCGCTCTGCGTGCTCAAGGTGACCACCGTGCTCACTGCCGAGGAGAGCGCACCAGCGGTGATTACCACCGCCCCGCCGTAGGAGTGACCGATGAGGCCGATCTTGCCTACCCTCTGCTCCTCGAGGAAGGAAACGCCCGCCAGCACGTCATATGTGCCCTCCTCCACGGGGCCCGGCGCGACGTGGATGCGGAAGTCCAGACGCAGGGAGCCGATGCCGTGCTCCAGCAGGTCGTGGGCCAGGGCGGGATAGATGGCCTCGGCGGGGCCCTGGAAGCCCCCGTCGGTGCCGCCCACCATGATAAGGGCGCCGCCGCTCGCTTGCCCGCGATGGTACAGGCAGGAGATGGGGCCACGCTCCGTCTCGATCCGCAGCGGCTCGCCGCCGCCGGCCTGTTGACCGTCGAAAGCCATCGTCAAGCGGGCGACAGGCGCCTACCCCTGGCGAGACGGCGCGCCGGAGACGGGCGGCTCCGTGTGCGGGATGCAACAGACGAAGCGGAGCACCTCCTGCCCGGTGTTGGTGAAACAGTGCTCCTCGTTCTCACCCACGTAGACCACAGCGTTGGGCTGGAGGTCGTGCTCGCCCTGCTGCCCCCTCACCTTGCCCCGGCCTGCCAGGATGAAAACCTCGTGCTCCCACCAGTGGGAATGGAGAGGCGTGGACGCGCCGGGCTCTACCTCGAAGACGCGCATGGAGAAGCGGGGAGCATCCCCGGGTCCGATGACCGTCCGCAGGGCCACGCCTGGAACCTCCCTGTCGGCATCGACGTCGCGATAGTTCAGGACCTTCATCAGTGGCGACCTTTCCGTGGCTAGGGACTCAGGATGCACCCATCTTAGCGGTCCGATCATGGCTGTCAAGGTGATTTGGCTCTTGGCAAGCCTGGCCACCATCACCATAATAGCTGGCAGCGCCAGCCGCAGGTCTTGGCCGCACAGGAGGGAGGGAGCGCCCATGGACTGGCAGGAGATCTACAAGCGCCGTCTGACCACCCCCGAGGAGGCAGTGCGGGTGGTGAAGTCCCGCGATACCGTGGTGCTTCCTATCTTTCCGCCGCGAACCGTGCTGCCTGCCTTGTTCGCCCGGCGGGATGATCTGGCCGATGTAACCATCCGGGTGATGGCCCCGGCCAGCGACCCCGGCTGGTTCCAGCCGGGAGCGGAGGAGGCTTTTGACATCGAGTTCGAGCTGTTTATCGGGGATTTCGCCCGCCACGTCACCGACGAAAGGCGCGGCACCTATCTCCCCAACCTCTTCTCCCTGTGCTTCAAGGAGCACGATGACCAGCGGCCCGACCGGCGCTCGCTGGACGTGGCCCTGGTGACGGTGACGCCTCCCAACAAGCAGGGCTATTGCAGCTTCGGCCCGCACCTGTGGACCAAGCGGGGGCTGGTCCGTCGGGCCAAGACCGTGCTGGCCGAGGTGGACCCCAGCCAGATCAAGACCTACGGCGACTGCTTTATCCATGTCTCCGAGTTTGACCACATCGTGGAGTACGATCCCCCCTTGGTCACCCGGGAGATTGTCGATGAGCACCTGGAGGGCCTGGAGCCGGAGCGCCGCGCCGAGTACGACGAGATCTTCGACCAGGTGACCGACCTCCAGCCGCTGGGTCCCCTGCTGCCCCTGCTCAAGGCCGTGGACCCCCAGGCCCTCAAGCGCTTCATGTGGCCGTGAGCGGAGGCTGGAGGCGGGAGCGCGGGCAAGGGAGAGGGGCAGCAATGAAGATCTACGAGGGCAGCATCACTGAGCTAGATGTTGACGCCGTTGTCAACGCCGCGAACACCCAGCTCCAGCACGGCGGCGGGGTGGCCGCGGCCATCGTGCGGGCCGGAGGGCATGTCATCCAGCACGAGAGCGACGCCATCGGCTGGTGCGACCTGGGGAAGGCCGTGGCCACGACGGCGGGCTCGCTGAAGGCGAAGCACGTCATCCACGTGCCCACTATCGATTACAAGAATCGCCGCCGCGCCTCCCTTGAGGAGATCTACGCGGGCACGAAGGCAGCCCTGGAGCTGGCCAAGGAGCTGGGTCACCGGAGCATCGCCTTCCCTCTGCTGGGGGCGGGCGTGGTTGGGCTGCCCCGCGAGGAGGTGGCGCGGGCCATGATCCGCGCCATCGAGGAGTTCCCGGAGCTGGAGGTGACCGTCTGCGCCTTCGCGGGGGCGGACCGGGAGGCCCTGCGGGCGGCGACGGGAGAGTAGCGGGGCGCAGCTACAGCGTGTCCCAGAAGCTATCGATAAGCTCGTCCGGCAGGTCGAAGACCTGCGGGCCGTCGGGCGTGTGCAGGGGCTCCGTGCGCAGGAAGTCGGGCAGGTAGCCGGCGTCGCGGGCGAAGCCGGCGCGAAGGTTGAACACGCGCTCGTCCAGCAGACATCGCTTCCCTAAGGCCATCACATCGTCGCCTGACCAGTCAATGCCGTACTGCGTGCTCACGAACCTCGCCATGTCGCCCTCTACCGGGTTCGAGAACTGGCACAGCCCCAGCGAATCCACCGCCGCCTGGAGGATCTGCTCCCGCTGCGACGACTTCAGGTAGGTCTCTGGGGTAGCATCACGGGCGGCGACCAGGCCGGCGGTGTGGTCGGCGCCCTGGGGGCTGGTGGCATAGGTGATGCCCATGCCCTTGAGAGTGCGGGGCTCCCAGGCAGGCAGCCCCTGCCCTTTCACGGCGGGCACGCGGGCGATGCCGAAGGCCCGCGCGGTCATCTCGGTGCCGCCGCCCAGGATGCGCCCCAGGGGCGTCGCCCGGCGGATCTCCCCCAAGAGCGCGAGGGCGGCCTGCCAGTCGCCGAAGCGTGCCACTCCCGCCTCCATAGCTACACCGAAGGCGTTCCCCGTCTCGATGGTATCCAGGCCGATGTCGTCGCAGAGGCGGTCCATGCGGGCGATCGCTTCCAGGTCGTCGATCTCCAGATTCGCGCCCAGCAGCGAGATGGTCTCGAACTCCAGCGCGGTGGTGAGGTACTCCCCGCGTTCATTGTTGAATAGGATGGTGCACTTGATGATGCAGCCGGCCATGCAGGGGAGCATCCTGCCGCCGCGTTCGGGGGCCAGCTCGGCGATGCGCTGGCCGCTGAGCTTCTCCGCGCCGGCGAAGGTGCCGAAGCGGTGGTTGCGGGTGGGGAAGCTGGCCACGTTCTCCCGGTTGACGAAGCGGATGACTCCGGCGGTGCCGTAGAGGGAAATGTTCTTCGTGCGGGGGTCCTCCAGCGTCATCTTCGAGAACTCGGTGACCAGGCGGCGATATGTCGCTTTGTCTGTGGCCTCGACGTGCTTCGCGCCCGCGTCATCTACGACGATGGCCTTGAGCCCCTTTGAGCCCATCACCGCCCCCAGACCGCCTCGACCCGCGTGGCGAGTCGGCCGGCCCTCCGGGTCGGTGACGGCGATGGAGGCGGCGGCCATGCGATGCTCTCCCGCCGGTCCGATGGATACTACGCAGCGCGTGCGGACTCTTCCCTCTAGGAGCCGCTCGGCCGTCTCGTAGTTGCCCAAGCCCTCCAGGCCGTCGAGCGCGGGCTCCAGGCGGGCGCCGTCCGTATCGACGCGCAGCACGTGCCAGCGAGCGTCTTGGGGCGCGCCCTCGACGATGATAGCCTTGATGCCCAGCCTGGCCAGCTTGTGGCCCAGCATGCCTCCCACATTGGATTCCTTGACGCCACTGGTGAGGGGGCTCTTGGCCCCCACGGAGGTGCGGCCCGAGGTGGTGAGGGCAGTGCCTCCCAGGAACCCTGGTGCTAGCACCAGCTTGTTACTCCTGCTGAGGGGATTGCAGCGGGGGTCGACCTCACGCAGGACCAGGCGGGAGGTCAAGGCGCGGCCGCCCAGCAGCCGGTACTCCTCGGGCGCCTCCTCTCGCGAGGTGCGAAGGGCGGACATATCGACGCGAAGGATGCTGGGCATGAGCGCTAATCGGGCGGGAAATCAGGGCCTACGGAAGTAAACGCTAGTATACGTTCGCATTTGTCGTCGGGCAAGGGTTACGTGCTATTATGGTCGCGCCAATCGACGGTCTGGAGTGAGGCGGGACTGGCAGGATGCTTGCCTTTTGAGGGGGAAGACCCGTGAAAGTCGGAGCACATGTATCTAAGGCGGGCGGGCTATTCACTGCCTTCAAGCGGGCTCAGGACATAGGCGCGGAAACCATCCAGATCTTCGGCTCGCCGCCCCAGAGCTGGCGCCGCAAGGAGCCCAGCGATGAGGAGACGGCAACCTTCCGCGCGAGGATGGCGGAGACGGGGATCGAGCCCGTGTTCATACATGCCATCTACCTCATCAACCTGGCGACGCTCAACCCCGAGCTGCTGGCCAAGTCGATAGATTCTCTGTCCTTTTCGGTAGGCCTCTGCTCGCGCATCGGTGCGCTTGGGATCATCTTCCATGTGGGGAGCCACAAGGGTGCGGGGTTCGAGAAGATGCTCCCGCAGATCGTAGCCGCCGTCCAACAGGTGCTGGAGGCCACCCCGGATGATGCCTGGGTCATCCTGGAGAATAGCGCGGGCATGGGCGGCAGCGTTGGCTCCAAGCTCACGGAGCTGGGGGCCATCATGAGGGGGGTGGGCAGCCCTCGGGTGAAGGCGTGCTTCGACACGGAGCATGCCTACGCGGCTGGCTACGATGTGGCCGACAAGGGTGGCCTGGAGGCGGCCCTGGAGGAGCTGGACCGGGAGTTGGGCCTCGACAACCTGGTGGCTGTCCACGCCAACGACTCCAAGATCGCTCTGGGTGCGGGAGTGGACCGTCACGACAACATCGGCGAGGGTCACATCGGCAGAAAGGGATTCGAGGTGATCATGGCCCACCCTGCCCTCCGCGACATCCCCTTCCTGCTGGAGGTGCCGGGCTTTCAGGGCGAGGGCCCCGACAAGGAGAATGTGGATATCCTGAAGGCGGTGCGGGCGAAGGTGGGGGCGGAGTAGGCGTCTACCTGACGCCCGTGGTCAGGGTCGGCAGGTTCACCTCGTAGCGTTCGCCCAGGAGTTCCAAGAAGGCAAGGGCGGCTCGGCTGAGACGCCGATTGCGGCGGTAAACCGCCGAGATCGCTCGCCTGGGCATGGTCATTCCGTTCACTTTGATCTCCACCAGCATGCCCAGCTCTAGCTCCCGCTCGGCCGAAACCCGGGGCAGCATGGCGATGCCCAGCCCCACCTCCACCATCTTCTTGGTGGCCTCCATGCTGTCCATTTCCATAGCCGTGCGCGGCACGACCCCGGCCTCCCGCAGGGCCCCCTGGACAAGGGCGTAGTACCCAGAGCCCCTGCTGAAGATAATCAGGGGCTCGCGGCCCAGGTCCTCGATCTCCGCCCTGCTCATGGCCGCCAGGGGGTGCTGAGGCGCTGTCACCAGCACCACCTCGTCCTCGTAGAGAGGCACCGCCTCCACGTCCGGATGCGCCACCGTTCGCGCCAGCGCTAGTTGCACCTCGTCCGCCAGCACCATCTGGAAGACCTGATCCGAGGGTCCCGTGCGCACGGATACCTCCAGCCCTGGGTAGCGGGAGCAGAAATCCTTGAGGATGCCCGGCAGCACGTAGGTGCCCACCGTCACCACCGAGCCCAGCCGCAAAGCACCCATCTCCAGGCTGCGCACGCCTTCTAGGGCGTCACGGCCGTCCTGGAGGGTCTTCAACACCCGCCTGGCATAGGGAAGGAAGGATGCTCCCACCTCGGTAAGGCGAACGCCCCGCCCGTCGCGCTCGAAGAGTTGCTCACCCAGGTCACGCTCCAGGCCCTGGATACGCGCGCTGACCGAGGGCTGGGTGAGGTAGAGAGACTCCGCCGCCTTGCTGAAGCTGTGATGGTTCGCTACCTGAACGAAAGCTTCGATCTGCCCTAAGTCCACGCCTGCCCTCGCCGGGCGCCATTGAGCGCGTCTATGCATATGGGTGAGAATGACTATGGAGATTATAGCATGTGCACCTCAGTAGCGGGGAGCCCCGCCCCACGTCCGGCCCAGCACTGGCCTGAGGGGCAGGTCAGCCTTTCACCGCTTGAGGCACCGTCCCGAAGCCGGGAAGTGCCTCGGCAGCAGGGCCATGCTAGTATCCATCTCGAGGCCGGGGAGCACGTTCAAAGGAGGTTGTGGGTTGAAGACCGACCTGAAGGTAGGCATCAGCGAGGAGAACACCATCACCACCACGCCGGAGATGGGCATCGTCCACTTGGGCCCTGGCGTCCCCTCCATGTTCTCCACACCAGCCATGCTCTCCCTCATCGAAGGGACCTGCGTTGCCCTGATGTCCCGCTACATGGAGCCTGGCGAGCAGACCGTGGGCTATCGAGCGGACATCCGACACCTGGCCCCTACCGCCACCGGCAAGAAGGTCACAGTTAGGGCCACGCTGCGCGAGATCAAAGACGGCCGCCGCTTCACCTTCGACGTGGAGTGCCACAGCGAGGATGGGGTGAAGATCGGTGAGGGCACGCACTGGCGGGCCCTTATCGACATCAGCCGCTTCGCCGCCCAGGGCTAGGGAACGCCCTCTTACCCCAGCCGTCGCAGCGTGGGCGCCCCCAGTGTCACCAGGCCTGTCAGCCCCAGGCAGATGAGCGCCATCACCAGCAGGCCGTTCTGAGGACCGAGGGTGGCGGCGAGTGCCCCGGCGACAGTCGCTCCAAGAGGCACCAGGCCCCTGTCCAGGCTCATCAGGCTCAGCACTCGCCCGTGCAGCTCCCGAGGGCTGTTCTCCAGGAGCAGGGTGTTGGTGAGAGCCATGTAGGACACACCCGCACTCCCCACCAGCAGCAGGGCCAGGAGAGCCAGAGGCAGGAAAGTGCTGCGGGAAAGGAGGATGAGCGCGCCACTGAAGATCGCCAGGAAGGCCAGCATCAACAGGCCCCGTCGTCTGATGTCGCTGCGCGAGGCCATGACCAGGGAGCCGGCAAGGGCGCCGACGCCCGTGGTGGCCAGGAGAGCCCCCACTCCCGAGTCGCCTAAGTCCAGCACCTGCTTGGCGAGCAGGGGGACGAACACGCTGTTGTAGGGGAACCCGAAGACGAACAGGATGAGGGCAGGCGCGAGGATGTAGAGGATGGTGGGGTTACGGCCCACGAACGCGAAGCCCTCTTTGAGGTCCTCGACCCAGGAGGGGCTGGGCCCGCTGGCTGCGCGGCCTTGCGGCGGAACGCGCATGAGGACCGTGGTCAGCATCACCCCGATGTAGAGGAAGCCGTTGAGCAGGTAGACGGCGCCCACTCCCAGGGGGATGAGGAGAACGCCGGCCAGCCCGCCCCCGGCGATGCGCATGACATTCATGGCAGCCGTGTTCAGGGCTATCGCATTCAGCAGCTCCCTCTCCGGCACCAGGCGCGGCACCAGCGACTGGCGCGCCGGCTGGTTGAAGGCCATGGAGGTACCCGAGACGAAGGCAGTGGCGAAGACCTGCCAGACCTCCACCATGCCGCTCAGCACCAGCATCGCCAGCAGGAAGTGCATGGACATGGTCACGGTCTGGCAGGCCAGGAGGATCCGCCGCCTGTCGAAGCGATCAGCCGCCACCCCGGCGATGAGTCCGAAGAGCAGGGTGGGTACCATCCGTGTCGCTACCACCAGGCCGACCTGCAGGGCGGAGTCGGTCAGGTGGAGGATGAGCACTGGCCGGATGACCATCTCCATCCACAGGGACGCCGAGTGTCCCACCTGCCCCGTCCACAGCAGGCGGTAGTCCCGATAGCGTAGCGAGGAGAAGGTGGCCAGGGTGCGGCGGGCAGGGGCCTCCGGCGGGCCCCTTAGCGCCGAAGGCTCTTCCGGGGAGATGTCCTGGGTCATGCTCGGGGCGCCCTCCGCCGCTGGTCTGGAGATGACCTTATCCTAGCGATGGATTTACCTTCACGTCAACGTCGAACCACCTAGGGGCGAGCGCCGCGAGCCGCTTCGCCGGGCGGGAGACCAGGCCCTCCCTAGCGGAACTCGTAGCCGCTCGTCACCCCGTCCGGCTTCTGGTCAGTGATGACGTTGACGCAGGCAGGCTTGCCCGAGGCGAAGGCCCGTTCGATGGCCGGGCGAATCTGGGCCGGCTCGGTGACCAACTCGCCATGGCCGCCGAGGGCCTCGACCACCTTGTCGTAGCGGGCATTGTCGGCCAGGCGGGAGGCTACCACCCTCTCTGGGCCGTACATGCGCTCCTGCTCCACCAGGACCTGGCCCCACTGGCGGTCGTTGCCCACCACCGACACCACCGGCAGATCGAAGCGCACCAGGGTGTCGAAGTCGAACCCATTGAGGCCGAAGGAGCCGTCGCCGTTCACCATGAGCACCTTCTTCTGGGGGTTGGTGACCTTGGCGGCGATGCAGAAGCCCGTGCCCACGCCCAGGGTGCCCAGGGGCCCCGGGTGCATGAACTGACCCGGGTGGTTGATGGGCAGGACCTGGGAGGCCAGCGCCACGATGTCGCCCCCGTCGCCTACCACGATGGTGTCATCGTCCACGAAGGCGGTCATCTCGTGGCAGAGGTGGAGGGGGTGGATGGGAACGGCGTCGGAGTGGAGCCACTTCTGCCGCAGCTCCGCCACCTTGGTCTCGTGGTCGCGGAGCCCGCGGAGCCATTCGCGCTGCGCGAAACGGGCATCGCCCAGCTCGCCGCTGATCTGCTCTAGCACAGAGCGGGGGTCTCCCTCGATCCCGACGTCTGCGCCCCGGTTGCGGCCGATCTCCCCGGGGTCCACGTCGATGTCGATGACCGTGGCCTGCTCGAAGCCCCGGCCGTAGCGCAGGCGGAAGTCCATGAGCGTGCCCACGAACAGGATGACATCGGCCTCCTGGAAGGCGGCGCGACGGCTGCGGCTGAAGAACTGCGGATGGTCCTGGGGGAGGCAGCCTCGCCCCATGTCGTTCAGGTAGACGGGGGCGCCCACCTTCTCTGCCAGCTCCCGCAGGGCCTCGGCGGCGTCGGACCAGAAGACGCCCGTCCCACCCATCACCACGGGCCGCTCCGCTCCGGCCAGGAGCCGGGCGGCCTCCTCTACCAGGCGGGGGTCGCCCTGGACGCGGCCCTTGGAGCGGTAGTTGCTGGGCAGCGGCACATCCGACTCCTCCATCCGTCCGAACAGCACGTCGGCGGGCAGTTCCAGGAAGACCGGGCCGAACCTGCCGGTGAGGGCCGTGCGGAAGGCCGTGGCCAGATAGTCTGGGATGCGACGGGTGGTATGGCAGGTGCCCGACCACTTGGTGATGGGCCGCAGCATGTCCACCTGGCTGGGGAGCTCCTGGAGGGAGCCCTGGAGCAGATTGGCGACGGGCGCGGCACCGCCGATGAGGAGCAAGGGGCTGGAGTTCTGGTAGGCGGTGGCAACGGCAGTCACCGCGTCGGTGACGCCGGGGCCGGCCGTCACCACGGCCACTCCGCACCTGCGGGTCAGGCGCGAGTAGCCCTCGGCGGCGTGGCCGGCCGTCTGCTCGTGGCGGGTATCGATGATGCGGATGCCCTCGTCCAGGCAGCCGTCGTAGATGTTCTGGACGTGGCCCCCCGAGAGGGTGAAGATGGTCTCGATGCCCTCCTGCCTGAGCATTCGGGCGACGAGGTCGCCGCCGTCTATCTGGGCCATGATGTCACCCCTGTTCCGTGCGGAATGGCGCCTGGTCTGGGAGGGAGATGCTAGCAGGTTCGGGCAAGCCTAGTACAGCACCTGCTCGATGAGCAGCTCGGCGATCTCCTCGTCGTCGAGCCCGAGGATCTCCTTACACACCTTCTCGTTGTGCTCGCCCAGGCAGGGGGCCGGCGAGCGGAGCACCCCCGGCGTCTTGGTGAGCCGGAAGCCGGGGCCGTCGTAGGCGGTGCGGCCCGCCTCGGGGTGGTCCAGGTAGACGTAGTACCCGCGCTCCTTGAGGTGGGGGTCGCCCTCCAGCACGTCGCGGCCGTTCTGGACCACGCCTGCAGGCACACCCGCCGCCTGGAGGGTCTCCATCACTTCCTGGGGCGTCTTGGTGCCGGTCCATTCGGCGATCTGCTGCTCCAGCTCGTCCTCGTGCTTCTTGCGGCTGAGGAGGGTGGCGAACCTGGGGTCCTGGGACCACGCGGGATTGCCCATGGCCCTGCAGAGGGCCTGCCATTGGGTATCATCGAAAACGGCGATGGCGCACCAGCGGTCCTCGTCCTCACCCAGGAAGCCCGCGCCCTCGAGGGGCAGGCAGGGGAAGGCGCCGTGGGGCGAGGCGTGGGGCAGGCGGTTGCCGGCACGGTTCTGGACGCGACCGTTGACGGCGTAGTCCATGAGGGCGGGCCCCAGCGCGGAGACCGAGGAGTCGAGCTGGGCCAGCTCGATGCGCTGCCCCTTGCCGGTCTTGCGGCGGTAGCGCAGGGCGGCCAGGACGGCCGTCAGGGTGTGTATGGGGTTGATCACGTAGTCGGGATAGTTGGTCCCCATTCCCACGGGCGGCTGATGGGGGAAGCCGGTGAGGTGAGCGAAGCCGGTGATGGGGGTGAGGATGGCGCCGAAACCTAAGAAGTCCCGGTGAGGGCCCTCGAAGCCCTGCATGGGCTCGTAGGCGGCGATGATGTCGGGCTTCACCTTCCTGAGCTCCTCGTAGGTGAGGCCCCAGCGTTCCACCACCCGCGGGGTGAAGTTGCTGACGAGCACATCGGCCCAGCGGACCAGGCGATAGGCCAGCTCCTTGCCCTTCTCCGTGTTCAGGTTCAGGGTCACGCTCAGCTTGCCGGCGTTGTAGTTGTTGAACCAGCCGCTGACGTTGTAGCCGGTCTTATCCTTGGCGAAGGGCATAATAGTGCGCAGGCCATCGACCCGGGCCTCTGATTCTACGCGCACCACCTCGGCGCCGTAGATGCCCATGACCTCGGTGACAATGGGCCCGGCGGCGAACCAGCTAAAATCGGCCACATGGAGGCCTGAAAGGGGTAGCTTCCGCTCAGTCATCCTCGTCATCCTCGCGTGCCATCACCGATGGTCCAGCCTTATATGGCTCCAGCCCTATCAAGGGCCTCGAGCTCCTGGTGGGTGAGACCCAGCTCCCCACAGTACACCTCTTCGTTGTGCTCGCCGATGAGGGGGGGCCGCCGCCGGAGCGCCGCGGGCGTCTCGGAGAGCACGTAGGGCGGCCCCGGATAGCGCAGGGTATCGGCGAGTTCCGGGTGGTGTACCTCCCGGTAGTAGCCCCGGAAGTTGAGCTGGGGGTTCCTCACCAGGTCCTCCGGCGTACTCACGATGCCGATGAGCAGCCTGCGGCTCTGGCCCTCCTGATAGACATCCCACTTGCTCTTGGAGGCGATGAACCGTTCGAGCACCTCGTGCACGTGTGCCAGCTTGGAGAGCTTCTCGGCGGCAGTTTCGGGTTCGAGCATGATGCTTGTCAGGAAGGGCATGCTGATGTTCTCGGCCATAGACTTGTGGGGCTCCTGCTCTAGGTCTTCGGCCTTTCCCTCCTCGATCATCCAGGCCAGCAGATCGGACCAGGGGGCGCCGCCCGGGGTGCCTACGAAGCAGTACACCCAGCCGTCCGTGCACTCATAGGGGCCGATGCCGGGGACCCTGACGCCCAGCCTGCCCACGCCCTGGCGCCCCCGCATCTCCTTCCGCATATCCCAGGTCTGCATGGCGGTCTCCTGGGAGATGGAGAGGGCCTCCTGCATGGACACCTCGACCTGCTGGCCCTCGCCTGTGAGGTCGCGGTGGTAGAGGGCCATGACAGTGCCCGCGGCGGCCTGGATAGAGGCGGACAGATACGCTTGCTGGCCGTAGAGCAGGTTGGGCGGGTCCTCCGGGAAGCCCGCCATCCACATGACCCCGCTCATGGCTGCCCCCACGATGTCCGGCGCAAGGTAGTGGGCGTGCGGCCCCCACTGGCCGAAGCCGGTGATCGAGGTGAGGATGATATCCGGCTTGATGCGGCACAGTCCCTCGTAGCCTAGGCCGAGGCCGTCCAGGTAACCCGGGGGGAATGTCTCGACCACCACGTCTGCGGTCCTCACCAGCCTCCGAAGCAGGTCGCGGCCGTCGCCGTCCTCCAGATTGAGGGTGATGCTGCGCTTGCTGGTGGTGAGGTTCCAGAAGTAGAGGCTCTTCTCGGCGTCGGTCTCGTCGTGGTAGAAAGGGCCAATGCGACGGGCGGGATGGCCTCCCGGCGGCTCTATCTGGGTGACATCGGCGCCGAGGTCCGCCAGGAGCTTGGTGCAGTAGAGGCCCATCTCGCCGGAGATGTCCAGGACGCGGATGTCGTCGAGGGCGGATGGCCGGTCAGGCTCGTCGGGCATCGGCTACCTCCCTGGGGACTGCGGGGCAAATCGGCGGGTACAGCAAACGAATTCTAGCGGACCGGAGCGTGGTGTCAACGGCCTCTCCTCGACGGAGATGGCCCGACAAGGCCGCTGGACCAACCTGGCTCGCCTCAGTACCCAGGCTGCTCGCCGATCTGCTGCTGTTCGATGACCCGGAAATCGCCCTCATCGAGAGAGGCCAGCTCGGCCCTCCCGTGCGAGTCGAAGAGGGCGAAGAGGTCGCGCTTGTGGGGGCGCTTGCGGCGCAGCGCTCCTATCGTTCTCTGACTTGTTCCTGGCTGATGACATCGAAGTCTTCGTCGCGAAGGGGCTCTATGTCCATGAGGTACATCTGTCCGAGAGCGAGCTTGCGCTCTAGCAGTTGCTTGTCGGTGAGGGACACTGCCTCCTGCGCGAATAACGCCTCCTGCTGAGTCATCTTGGCCTTGGGCTTGCGCAGCCGTTTTCTCTCCTCTCTCGCCAGGTACGCTTGGAAAGCTCTGTAGCCGTCGAATAGCGCCGCCTTGTGCGGCCGCTTCTCGCCGATGGGACATCGCTGCCAATCATCATGGGACTCGTCGCAGTAGCCCATGCGCCGTTCGCCACATTTCGGCTGGAGGTAGCGGGCCAGCTCGGGGAAGACGCCGTGGATCTCGGCCCGCATGAGGGAGGCGACCTTGCGGAACTCCCACTGGGCGCGGGTGCATAGGCGCAGGTCGGCGATGTGGAGAAGCTCCTGAAAGTTGATGGTGACCTTGAAGTTGGTGTTGGCGGCGCTGGGCAGGACGAAGCGGGCATCCTCGGCGGGCACGTCGTGTTCGAGCATTTTCTCGTAGAGGCGGCCAACGTCTTCGAGGAGCCGCTCCATGTCCTCGGCGAAGCCGGCTCGGCGCACCGTCTCCGGCACCGTGTAGGGGAATTCGCCCTTCTTGAAGGCCACGTAGCGCTGGCTCTGCTGCTCGAAGCTGATGCCGATGCGGTGCCGCACAAACTGATGGCTGAAGGCGCGGCTCACCCCGGAGATGCCGAACTCGAACCACACCTGTTCCAGCGGCGAGGAGTGACCCGTCTCCAGGCGCCGCTCGATGAACTCCTGCATCTGCTCACGGGTGATGCGCTCGCCCTCGATACGCTCGACGATCTGCATAGGCGTGAGCGACGAATAGGCCGTGCGGAAGGCCACGTAGAGGGACCTGGTGGGGTCGTGGCTGTGGTCCAGGAGCTTCACCTGGATGGCCATCGAGGATTCCCTTCGAGCTACTGGGCGGCCGTGTCTGCACAATTCTATCTCAGCCCGGCGCGGCGCGCCACGCTACCTCTGCCTGTTCCACACCTGAGGATGGTCTATGTGAACGAGTGGAAGGCCGCTCCCTGCCACAGCAGGACGGCCACCGCTCCCAGGGAGATGAAGGGAGCATAGGGGATGGGGTCCCCGCGATGGCGGCGGCCGCTCAGCAACAGAGCTGCCGCCGCCGCCCCCCCGCTGAGGGCCATGAGGAAAAGGGCGGGCAGGGTCAGGGAGAGGCCCAGGGCCAGGCCCACGAAAACGGCCAGCTTGACGTCGCCCATCCCCAGACCTTGACCCCGGGTGACCAGGGCAGGAGCGAGCAGGATGCCACCGGCCAGGGCCCCGCCTCCCATCACGCGCAAAAGGTCCGCCTCGGGCATGAGAGCGCCGGCGATCAGAGCCAGGAGCATGGCCGGATAGGTGATCACATTGGGCACCCGGTAGGCCAGGATATCGGTGGCGGCGCAGACCGTCAGGACCGCGATGTAGGCCGTCACCAACGCCAGGTGCGAGGGGTCCTGGTAGCGGGCACCGGCCGTGGCGAACAGGCCCGCGGTGGCCGCGACGATAGCGGCGCGTCGCCACTGGTGTGTCGCTGCGGGCACCGTTAGTGCCCCTGACTCGGCGGCCAGGCCCGGGTGGGCCGCTGAGGAGTCCTCCTCAGCGGGTGCCTCGACCGGGCGGTCCGCCTCAGGCTCGGGGACGGCCAGCCGGGTCGCCAGCGCATCCAGCGCCACGCCTATCGGGAGCCCGATGAGGAAGAGGATAAACGCCGTCACAGCTATACCTGCCACACGGGGTGCGACCCTCCAGAGCAATATTCGGCATCCATTGCCCTCAGGCGTAGCTTGCCCGAACGGCGAGGGCTTGGTGGTTCGCCGAAATGGAGCGGCTCACCGGGACGCTAAGCCCCGGGGCGGCGGAACTCCATCCGCACCTCTATCACGGTGGTGCAGTCGGCCTGCAGGGCCTCTCGCAGGGCCCGGCCCAGCCCCTCCGGCCCCTCCAGGACTACTCCCCGCAGGCCGTAGAGCTCGGCCAGGCGGGCGAAGTCCGGGTTCACCAGGTCTACGGCATAGTGATGACCCTGCCAGGACAGGTCCTGGAGGTCTTTCAGGATGCCGAAGGCGTTGTCGTTGAACAGCAGTACGGCGACGTTGATGCCGAACTGGGCGGCCGTCGCCAGGTCGGGCAGGGCAAGCTGAAAACCGCCGTCGCCGCAGACGCACACGACCTGCCGCTCCGGCTGGCCCACCTTGGCGCCGAGGGCGGTGGGAAAGGCGAATCCCAGGGTGCCGTAGCCCGGGTAGAGAAAGGTCCGCGGCTCCAGGACGGGGAACGACCGGGCTGCCCAGTAGGCGGGCTTGGTCTGGTCCCACACCAGGATGGCGTCGCGCTCCACGGTGTCCCGGAGCTCGTAGAGGAGGGACATCTCCAGGGCGCCTCGCTCCCTGACGCGTCCCTCGATCTCCCCTCGGACGGCACTGACGTCCCCTGCCCAGCAGGTGCGATTGCCGGGGACCGCCAGCGCCCCCAGGAGCTGGCGCAGCACCTCCCGGGCATCGCCCACCAGGCCGTGGGAGGCCGGGTAGTTCTTGCCGATCTCCTCCGGGTCGATGTCCACGTGGATGAGCTGCCGGGGGAGCCGGTGGGTCCAGTCGCCGGTGGCCCTGGCGACGAACTTGGTGCCTACGGCGAGAAGGGCATCCGCCCCTTCGAGGAGCTCGGTGATCCGCCGGTCACCGGGGCGGAACCCCAGGGCCAGGGGGTGGTCATAGGGGATGGTCCCGGCCCCCTGGACGGTGGTCAGTACGGGAGCCTGGAGCCGCTCGGACAGCCGCACCAGCTCCTGCCAAGCCCCCGAGCGGCTCACGCCCCCGCCCGCCCAGACGACCGGCCGCTCCGCCCGAGCCAGCACGACGGCGGCCTCGTCCACGAGGTTGGGCTCCGCCCTGGGCCGCTCGAACGCGGTCCCCTCAGCCAGCCAGGGCACGCTCTCCGCGTCGCCCCGGGCATTCAGAACGTCGGTGCACACCTCCACCTGGGTGGGGCGAGGCCGCTCCGCGACCATCGTGCGAAATGCCTGCTGGAGGGTGCCCGGAATGTCCTCCACCCGGGTCACGCGGGCGTTCCACTTGGTGAGGGCGCGGAACATGCCCAGTTGGTCCTTGGGCTCGTGGAGGACGCCCTTATTCCGGTCCACCATGTCGCTGGGTACCTGACTCATCAGGTTGAGCACGGGGACAGAGTCCCACCAGGAGGTGCCCATGGCGGCGGCGGTGTTTGCCGCGCCCGGGCCCGTGGTGGTGATGCAGACGCCCGGCCGGCCGGTGACGCGGGCGTACCCGTCGGCCATGAAGGCGGCAGTCTGCTCGTGGCGAACGCCGATGTGGCGGACCTCCGGGTGCTGGTAGAGGGCGTCGTAGATGGGCAGGGCGTGAACCCCGATGAGGCCGAAGACGGTGTCCACCCCGAGGGCTTTCAACGTGCGGACGACGGCCTCGCCGCCGGTCACCTCAGGCACGGGGCCGATCCTTTCGGGGGAGAGCTATTGCGCATATCGGCGCAGGATGAGCGCGGCGTTCTGGCCGCCCAGGCCGAAGGAGTTGGAGAGCACCACATCCACCTTGAGCTCCCGTGCCTCGTTCGGTACGTAGTCCAGGTCGCACTCCGGATCCGGGAACTCGTAGTTGGTGGTGGGGGGCACCACGCCATCGCGGATGGCCTGCACGCAGGTCACCGCCTCGATGCCCCCGGCGGCCGCCGCCAGGTGTCCGACCATGGACTTGACCGAGCTGATAGGGACGCGCCGGGCCGCCTCCTCGCCCAGGGCGCGCTTGATGGCGGCGGTCTCGGTCTTATCGTTGAGCTCGGTGGAGGTGCCGTGGGCATTGATGTAGCTGAGCTCCTCCGGCCGCACCCCCGCCGAGCGAAGGGCGCGCACCATGGCCAGGGTCTGGCCTCCCACGTCTGGGGCGGTATCGTCGGTGGCATCAAATGACCAGCCGACCCCCACGAGCTCCGCCAGGATGCGGGCACCCCGCCTTCGGGCGTACTCCTCGGACTCCAGCAGCAGGATGCCCGCGCCCTCGCCCAGGACGAAACCGCTGCGCTTCGCATCAAAGGGTCGGGAGGCCCGCTGGGGCTCGTCGTTCCAGCTCCGGGTGAGGGCGCCCACCACGGCCATGCTGGCGATGGCCACGGGGCTGATGATGGCCTCTGTGCCGCCGGCCAGGAGGACGTCGGCGGCGCCGGTACGGATGAGGTTGAAGGCGTGGCCCAGGGCATCGGTGCCCGAGGCGCAGGCGCTGTTCATGGTGGTGTTGGGCCCGCGCACGCCCAGCACGCGGCCGACGCGTGCCGCCGCCATGTGAGGCCCCAAGCGAGGCATCAGCAACGGGTCGACGCGGTCCGGCCCCCGCTGGTCGATGATCTGTTCCTGTCGTCCCATGATGAACACGCCGCCTGTGCTGGCCATGACGATGCCGATGTCGTCACGGGTGGATTCGTCCACGGCCAGCCCGCCCGAGCAGAGGGCCTCCTGACAGGCGGCCACGGCCATCTGGGCGAAGCGGCCCGACCGGCGCATGGTCCGGTGGTCCAGGTAGCGGCTGGGGTCGAAGTCTTTCACCTCGGCGGCGATGCGCACGGGGTAGCCGCTGGCGTCGAAGAGAGTGATGGGCCCGATGCCGCTGCGGCCCGCCAGCATGGCCTGCCAGGACGACTCGGCATCCGGCCCCAGCGGGCTGACCGCCCCGATCCCGGTGACCACGACCCTGCGCAGCTCCCTCATGTCTCCCTCACTCCGCCGCAAAACCCCTTGCCTGGCCTAGTATCGCTTCAGCACCCGGCCGTAGGGCGGCACCATGTCGGCCAAGGACGTATGTCGCGGAAAGCACCCTTGCAGGCATCTAGGTCTTGGAGGTAGTCAGTTCCCGCAGCCGCTCCACCAGACTGGAGAGCGCTTGTCCGGCAGGGGCCCGCAGGATGGCCGCACACAGCCCCGAGAGCGGGGTCTCCATCGGATTCACCTCGATGAGGCTGGCGCCGCGATGGTAGGCGATCTCTGGAAAGCTCGCCGCCGGGTACACCACCGCCGAGGTGCCCACCAGCAGCATGCAGTCGCAGCGCTGGGACTCCCGCTGGCAGGACTGGAGGGCGTCAGAGGGAATGGGCTCGCCGAACATGACGGTGTCGTTCTTGACAAGGCCGCCGCAGTGCGGACAGTGGGGCGGCACCTCCTCTGACTTGAACTCCGCGGAGGGCCAGCGGGTGTTGCAGCCGATGCAGCGCATCTTGGTGCGGTTGCCGTGGATCTCGGTGATGGCCTGGCTGCCCGCCTCCTGGTGGAGGTTATCGATGTTCTGGGTGATGATGTGCTTGAGGAAGCCCATCCGCTCCAGCTCGGCCAGAGCATGATGGGCGGGGTTGGGCTTAGCCTCATCAATAGTCTTGGCGAACTCGGAGTACTCGCTCTGGCGGGCCAGCCGCTCCGCCCACCAGCCCGCCGGGTCGGCCAGGAACCGCTGGTAGCCATCCATAGGTGGCTCGCCGTGCTTGGTCCAGAGGCCGCCCGGACCCCGGAACGGTGGAATGCCGCTCTCTACGGATATCCCTGCGCCAATAAGGGCCGTGGTGTAATGTGCCTGGGCCACGATGCTGGCCGCTCGCTCCAACTGCTCATCCAGAGAGGTCTCTTGAGTCATGGCGGACGCTCCAAGAGAATCATGATGAGAAGGCATAAGACCCCCGCCATCTTACCCCATCGGGTCGGCGTGTCAACCGAATGCGCGGAGGACACCGGGCCACGGCCTGCGACGTGACCAGCGCGAGCAGTACGCTTCTGCGGAGTCCTCGGGGGGCGCTACTGCTTGAGCTGCATGGGCTTGCCGTGGCACACGAGCTGGCCCTCGCCGCCCTTGGTGACGATGAACTCTGAGCCGCACACCGTGCAGATATAGCGCTTGCCGACCACGTTGGCCATGCCTCGTTCCTCCTGAGAGCTGCAAAGGCCCCAGCCCCACTAATAGCATAGTAGCTCTGAAGGGCTGCGGAAAGTCCTGCTGCCCGGTCTCGTTGCCTGCTGGCCGGGCAGCGAGTAGAATTGGCCCGCTTGCAGCGCGTATTCGGCCGGAGCCAAACCTATGGCGCAGGACTCATCGCGCACCGTCATCGACCTGGGGGGCACCTGGCGCTATCGCACCCTCGACGGCTCCGGCCGGGAGGGCGAGATGGCGGTCCCCTCGAACTGGCACAAGGCCGGCCTGGAGAACTACGCCGGGGCCGTCGAGTTCCGTCGCCGCTTTCAGGCCCCGGCTCTCTCCCGGGAGCAAGCTGCCCGGCTGGTCTTCCACGGCGTGGACTACTTCGCCGAGGTCTCCCTGAACGGCACCCCCCTGGGTCGCCACGAGGGCTACTTCCAGCCCTTCGCCTTCGACATCAGCGGCGTACTGGCCGAGGACAACGAGCTGGTAGTGCGCGTGGACGCTCCCAGGGAGTCGCCGGAGATCTGGCCGCACAGGAAGCGCTTCATCAAGGGCATCCTCCAGCACCACGACTGCCGCCCCGGCTCTTGGAACCCCCAGCGTGGCCAGGACGAGGGCACCGGCGGCATCTGGAATCGCGTCGAGCTGGTGGTAGGCCACAGCACCTGCGTGGAGTCGCTGCGGGTGGCCCCCACCCTGCTGGACGATGGCTCGGCGCGACTGCGCGTGCAGGCGCGGGTCGCCTCGCGGGAGCGGCGCCCTCTGCGCGCGGTATTGCACGT
>Ga0209979_1000791_pt1 | contig 38967 bp, 35 predicted proteins | sample AnhtaG_FD_183114 | JGI IMG/M metagenome (GOLD analysis project Ga0209979, IMG submission 183114) | Deep subsurface microbial communities from Anholt, Denmark to uncover new lineages of life (NeLLi) - Anholt_01485 metaG (SPAdes) (version 2) | ecosystem: Environmental > Aquatic > Marine > Oceanic...
ATTGGGGTGAATTGGGAGCGGCAATCTGAGCCGCCAGCATATGGCACAGTTCGTCATAAAATGCCTGCGCGTCCCGCCCACTATCGAAATACCCGTACTTTTCTCCCCAGTACCGCCAGCATCCGGCAAGCCGGTGAAAAACCTGGCGCGAGTCAGTCTCGCCTCCATAAACCGGATTGCCCTTTGCATCACGGACCGCATTTCCTTCTTCATCGGTCTTGGGAACACCGGCCTTGCGGAAGTACTTTTGCGCCAGGATATCCACCGCCACCTGCGACCACCGGCGGGGCGCTTTTATATCCTCCAGCTTGAAGACAGTTGAGCCGTCAGGGTTTTTTATCTCCGACGATCGCGTAACGAATTCAATGCCCCCATACGGCGATTCACCCTCGCGAGTGAAATATCGTTCTATCTTCAAGACCTGCCTCCTGTGTTTGCGCCAACAAGATAATCAGACCGAGACGATCCCTGCCCGGGATGAAAAATCCCGTTTCCGATTACCATTTCAACCCATCAAGCTTGTTTCAACTTCAGCATCTGACAAAAAAAGCACTCAGGCGTGCAGTGACAACTTACGGCCGCGCGACAGCACGACCGTGAAGCGGCTCAAATATATGGCGCCTGAATGAAGGCCACCTACAAAAAATGGTGTTTTATTGCCCTACTTGTAGTCTGTTGACTGTCAAGGTAGTACGTCAAGTAGCGACTTAACATAATGCTTGTGGGAGTTGAATTGATGCCTCAACAAGAAATCAAGGATTATAAGTTACTGTGGGGCTATCAAATACGGACACGGAGTTTTTCACGGCGATCTGAGCATGAATGATTAAGAACTTTAAAGGGGTTAACTTATTGATCTTCTGAGGGATAGCGATGAATCAACAGTGTTCCAACGACTTTTCAACAACTAATGTGGAAAAGTGTGCCCGACTCTTTGGGGGCAATTTGCCGGTCCGCTCGCTCCTCAATGTCCAGATGTACAGAAACGAGCTTGACGGGCCAGATCAAAAAAAAAACAATTTTTTTTGAAAAAGTGCAATTTTTTCCTTGACATAATGATCAAATGGTGTTAAACTATATGTGCAATCGGAAAGTGTTACTCTTTCTGTGGATTACCTAATATCGTCCACCCAAGCAGGCTCCTCAACCTGCTTGGGCTTTTTTATGGCCTGTTTGTTTCTGCACGGATAGCAGCGTACACTAAAATCCCCTATAGCTCATGGATCCATGCGACGCGCCCCAGCTGGTAGTATGCTACCGGTAGATTGGAAGTCTTGCTGTTGAGAGGAAGGCGATAGTAGATACGCCATAGGCCGGCAAGTCTGCTACCCGTTTGTTACGGAATTTCTCATAGGATTTCACCGGAAAGTATCGAGGCGATGCTATCTTGCCACGCAGTTCAAGTGGAATTTTTTGAGCCGGTTTTGTGTTACTGATCGTTGCTGGATCTGATATCTGGTAAATCGACACGACTTTTGGGACTGCCTCTTAACGGCCGCCCGGAGTTCATCCTTTCCAACATCGACACCGACAAAGAAACTTCCCTTGCTCATACTGACCTCCTGTGCTACTTTACGAAAAAGTATGATTCTTGACTGCATAGACTCCAGAAACCGTCATTGCGAGGAGCGAAGCGACGTGGCAATCTCTTACAGTGCAAACAGCTACACAATTGAGATCGCCACACTTCCTCCGGTCGTTCGCGATGACGTTGGACTTATGTCACAACCTTCTTGCAGTCCTGACAACATGCAAGGTAGACAAGAGGTAACCAAGTAATGGAAAACATCCGCGTTGTTTTTGTGTCCATACCCCGCGACGAGGCAAACAAGCTTGCCAAAAGCCTGGTTGAAAACCGGCTGGCTGCGTGTATCAACATTGTACCCAAGATCGAGTCTTATTTCTGGTGGGATAACAAAGTGGAGCATGACGAGGAGGCGCTTTTGATCATCAAGACCACGCAGCAGCGCTTTGACGAGCTGCGCGCCTGGGTCGTCGAGAACCACCCCTACGACCTGCCGGAAATAATATCTTTACCTTTATCTGACGGTCTTTCGGACTATATTGAGTGGGTGAAGAAGGAGACAGAGCGGAGGTAGGGGCACAGCATGGATAACGCAGGCTTGATAGTGCTAGCAGGTGTAGTGATTGCAGGTATTGGTGTCATTGTACCACTCCTCATCCATGCGGATAAAAAGAGAAGAAGGAGTAAGCTGGAGGAAGATGTCGAGCGTCTGAAGGAAGAGCTCAAAGACATTCAGGCGCAACTTGACCCTAAGAGTCCCCCCACAGTCCCCCCTGACTTCGCTGAATTGGAACCGAAGGCTCGAGAATATATTGACGTGGGCGGATATCTCAACGCAGATGACCTATTGAGAATTGGCAATGTCCACTTCTGGAAAAGCAATTATGACCCGGCAATACACTATTATCGCGTGGCCTTAGATCAGGCCAAGCAACGAGATGAGAAACAACTCGTCGGCGCAGCCAAGGATAATATCGGTGTGATCTATCATATAAAGGGTGATCAGGATGAGGCGTTGAAATATCACAAACAATCGTTGGAGATTCACAAGGAAATTGGTTACCGCCAGGGTGAGGCCAGTGCGTTAGGTAATATCGGCAACGTATTCCTTCTCAATGGTGATCTGGATGAGGCCTTGAAATATCACCAGGCGGCGTTGGAGGTTCACAAGGAAGTTGGTTCCCGCCAAGGTGAAGCCAGTGATTTAGGTAATATCGGTCTGATCTATAGAGCCAGGGGTGATCTGGATGAGGCGTTAAAATACTTCCAGGGAGTTCTCGAAATGGAAGAAGAGATTGGTCGACCGTGGAGTAAGGCAAATGCCTTAGGTAATATCGGGCTGATCTATTCTGAAAAGGGTGATCTGGATGAGGCGTTGAAATATCTCAAAGAAGCGTTGGAGGTTCATAAGGAAGTTGGTTATCGCCAGGGTGAGGCGAATCAGTTAGGTAATATCGGTCTGATCTATCAAGCAAAGGGTGATCTGGATGAGGCATTGAAATATCACAAAGAAGCGTTGGAGATTGACAAGGAAGTTAGTTACCGCCTGGGTGAAGGCCAGGATTTAATCGCGATAGGTCTTATACAAAAGGCGAAAGGTGCCTTGGATAGCGCGTTAGAATACCATGAGAAAGGTCTAAAGATACACGAAGAGATCGGCTTTCGTGAAGGACAGGCTACCGCGCTAGGTAATATCGGCAACGTATTCCTTCTCAAGGGTGATCTGGATGAGGCGTTGAAATATATGAGGGCGGCACTGAAGATTTTTGAAGCCCATGGTTATATGAGAGAAGTTGAACAGGCAAAAAGAAACATTGCTGCAATTGAGCGAATGAAGAATAAGTAATTGTCATCCTTCGACTCCGCTCAGGGTGACGTGGATGCTCTACCCCGCGTAGGGGCCGGCCTCGCGTCGGTCCATATTCTCAATGCACCGGCGGACACAAGGCCCGCCGCTACGCGATCATAGTGACTGGGTTCGGTTAGACGGTGAAACCGTTTGACATTGCTCATCATCCAGCCCACATTCTTTTCCTATGGCAGACGAAGAAGAGAAAGACCAACCCGCCGAAATCGGCTCCATGCCGTTTCTGAACCACCTTGAGGAACTGCGGCGGCGGCTGCTCAAGTCGCTGCTGGCGCTGGTGCTGATGACGGCGGTGGCCTATTACTTCAAGGATCACCTCATGGCGTTCATCGTGGAGCCCCTCGGCAATGTCAAGCTCCACGTAACCCAGGTCACGGGCTCGTTTTACGCCTACCTTAAAATCTCGTTGATCGGCGGCGTCGTGGGGGCGGCGCCAATCGTGTTTTATCAATTGTGGTCGTTTGTAAGCCCCGGCCTGTACCCGCAGGAGAAAGCCCGCGTCTTTCCGCTGGTTTTCGTTTCCACGGTGCTCTTTTTGATCGGAGCGGCGTTTTGCTATCTGGTGGTGCTGCCGTATTCGCTGAAGTTCCTCATTGGCTTTTCCGGCGATCTGCTCAATCCGATCATCACTGTCGGCAGTTACCTGACGTTTTCGGGGATGCTGCTTTTAGCTTTCGGGGTTGGCTTTGAAATGCCGGTGGTGGCCTATTTTATGGGGAAGGTCGGCATTATATCCTCGCGCTTCCTGGGCAAAGGGAGGCGCTACGCCGTCGTGTTGATTCTTATCACCGCCGCAATTCTGACCCCCACCCCTGACGTTGCCACGCAACTAATGTTAGCCGGGCCGCTGTACCTGCTGTACGAAATCTCCATCATCATCGTGAGGGTCACGGGTAAGAGGAAATGACGGAGGAAGGGTACCATACGCCAGAAGGGGTATCCCGGGTCTTCTGCGTGCAGCGTGATTGTCTCTTTTTCGAGGCACAGCGAGGCATCCTTTGACTAAACCGAATCGTGCGCGTCCATACTTGATACAGTCGGCATTCCCCGGCCAAGGTCAGTGCCAAGATGTCAGGTTGGGCGTTTCGAGTCAAACAGAACATCAGCCGAGAGACTGAAAAGGCGTGTGGAATGGGTGGAGCATGTATGCAAAGATTTGCGTTCAAACTCCTTGTAGGAATTAGCAAAGAATCTAGCCTGGTTTCAATTTGGAACGCGTTAGCTAGTGCTGGTAACACGCTTCCAACTGAAGTAGGTAGTTTATTAGCAAGCGTCGCAATTACTTAGACAAACCTCCGGTTGTACTGGCCTGGATTTACGGAAGGCGGCACGGCCTGTGCTATTATAGTGCTACAACTTAAATGGGTACCGATAGACCGATGCCCATATAAACAGAATAGGGAGGAAGTTGCCGTGAAGAAAAGACCCTTCCGAAAGTGGCTGATTCTCTTCGTTATGACTGAAAGGCTGCTGGAACTGGCAATCATAGGTCTATCTATATGGCTTGTCAGTAAGGGCCACATGGTCGTGAGTTTTTACCTCGCTATTGCACTGATCTTCATAAGACGTCGTCGGACTGATGATCACCTCAAAATGATAATCAGCGATCTGTTCCCAAACGGAAGCCATTACAACTCAATTCACCAGAGGAATTCCCTTGTGTGTCCATTATTGACGAGGATCAAGTTGGCCGGGAAGAAGATGTTGCAAAAGCGTACGAAAGAGTGAGGCTGCGCTCCCGTCGCGTGTTGACAAATTGATTGTCTGAGATTACATTATGGCAGGCTATATAGGACTAGCGGGCGTAATTCAGTGGTAGAATGCAAGCTTCCCAAGCTTGACGTCGTGGGTTCGAACCCCATCGCCCGCTCTTTTTAATGGAAGTGCCATGAAGATAGTCGATGTCGACCCCGCCTCACCATTGTTCGGTCATGTCCGCCCCGGCTACAAAGTCGTGGCGATCAACGGCAGACGCGTGCTTGACGTGATTGATTTCCGCTACCGAACTGCCGATGAGCGAGTGACGATCAGGTTTGCCGACCGCCAGGGACGGGAGCTGGAGTTTCAATTTTATGAACTCGATCCCGGCAGTCTCGGCCTGACGCTGGATGACGACAGGATAAGGCGGTGCAACTGCGATTGCATCTTTTGCTTCGTTCACCAGCAGCCGAAAGGGCTGCGAAGCAGCCTCTATATCAAAGATGAGGATTACCGTCTTTCCTTTACCCACGGTAATTTCATTACTCTTTCCAACCTGACTGAGCAGGATATGGCGAGGATCATCGAGCAGCGGCTTTCGCCTCTGTATGTCTCTGTGCACACCACCGACGACAGCCTGCGGCGCAGTATGCTCCGCAACGAGGGGCTTGCCCCTATTATACCGCACCTTCGCTACCTGGGCGAAAACGGTATAACCGTCCACACCCAGGTGGTGCTCTGTCCCGGCATCAACGATGGCACCCACTTGGAGAAGACTATCAACGACCTCTCGCAACTATACCCTGGCGTTGAGACGTTGGCGGTGGTGCCGGTCGGTCTGACCAGATACCGTGATAATCTTCCGCGCTTGCGCCCTTACACTGGCGCTGAAGCGGCGGCCATTGTTGACTTCATTGAGGCCCGCCAGAAAGATTTGCTAGCCAGGCTCGGCACCAGGTTTGTCTGGCCGGCGGATGAGCTTTATGTCCTGGCGCAGAGAGATTTTCCCGGGCGAGCGTCATACGAGAAGATGTCTCAGTTTGAGAACGGGGTCGGTATGGCGCGGGAGTTTATTACTATGTTTAACCGTCGTCAGGCGAGGCTCAAAGAGATACGTTCCGACAGGAGGGTGCTGTTTCTGACCGGTTATTCAGCGCATCCATTCCTGAGCCGGCATGTTTTGCCTTTCATACGAAATGAACTTCGGCTGAATTTGTCGCTGCACTCCGTCCGCAACCGATTCTGGGGGGAGATGGTAACGGTGTCGGGTCTGCTGACGGGGCAGGATCTACTTGACCAGACCCGAAAAATGGCAGGTGAGTTTGACGTTGTTGTATTGCCGCCGAACTGTATGAACAGTGATAACCTGTTTCTGGACGACATGTCGCTTCAGCAGTTTCAAAATGCTTTAGGCAAACCGGTGGTTGTCGGGCGGTACAACCTGGCTGAGAGCATCAGAGAAATCTTCGTATGAGACTCCCCACTGTTGCCATTATCGGACGCCTTAACGTTGGGAAGTCCTCGCTGTTTAACCGCTTGCTCCATAAGCAGGTGGCGGTAGTGGACGAGCAACCGGGCGTCACTCGCGACCGCAACTACGCCGTGTGTGACTGGAGTGGAGCAAGTTTTCGCCTTGTTGATACCGGCGGGATGGCGCCGGGGACGGACGACCTGATGGAAAAACTGATCCATGACCAGACGGAATTCGCCATAGTCGAATCAGACCTGGTGCTTTTTGTCGTAGACACGCACGTCGGCCCTGATCCGGTCGATCGCCGGATCGCTCGGCGGCTGCACCAGTCCGGCAAGGAGTGCCTTCTGGTTGCCAACAAGGTCGACAATGACCGGCTTGAAAATGAGATATTCGAGTTTCTGGCGCTGGGCCTTGGCGATCCCGTGCCGGTCTCGGCCAAGGTCGGGCGCGGCATCGGGGAGCTTCTGGATAAAGTGATCTCCGCGCTTCCCGTGACCGATCAGACTGCCGAAGTCGACGAAAGCGCCATCAAAGTAGCTTTAGTGGGGCGGCCGAACGTCGGTAAGTCTTCCTTCATCAACCGCTTGATTGGCCAACCACGGCTACTTGTCACGCCAATCGCCGGTACCACACGTGATGCCGTGGACACGCCGTTTGAGCTGGACGGTCAGAATTACATCTTGATAGATACCGCCGGGCTGAGGCGAAAATACAAGATTCACGAAAACATCGAGTTCTATACCACGCTGCGCACGGTCAGGGCTATCGAAAACTGCGACGTTGCGGTTGTTCTCGTCGACGCTGTGGAGGGGCTCACGACCCAGGATCAGCGGATTCTGGAACAGGTCTTTGCCAACCGTCGGGCGGCGGTGCTGGCCGTTAATAAGTGGGATCTCGTCGAAAAAGACCCCGCTACGGCTGATCGTTACACGAAGGCCATCAACGCTATCCTGGCCAAGTTTGCTCACTTGCCGGTCATCTATGTTTCAGCCCTGACCGGGCAGCGCACCGCTAAAGTGATGTCGCTGGTTGCGCAGGTCTACGCTGAGGCCAGAAAGAGGATCCCCACCGCAGAGCTCAATGAATTCCTTCAGAGGGCGCTCAATAGGAGACGCCCACCGGCCCGACAGGGTAAGTACATCAAGATTAACTACGTCGCTCAGACAGAGGTAGCGCCGCCGACGTTCGTTTTTTTTTCCAACCAGCCTAAGTTGATTGACAAGACCTATATCGGGTACCTGAGCAACCAGATTCGGCGAGAATATGGGTTTGAGGGGGTTCCCTTCCGCGTGAAGTTTAGAAAAAAGTAATTCGTTTTCCCGCACAACGATCTGCCTCAAACTCAAAAGCTTCTCGTTCGGTGTCGATATAATCTCTATATGCCTACCCCTATCGACATCGATGACAAGCTGAACGAGCTGGAGTCCAGACTCGAAGCCACCAAGGCCCAACTGCGCGATCTGGCCACTATGGGCGCGGTCATTACCTCCATTCAAGAGATCAATGCCGTCCTTTCGGTTGTCATGGATATGGCCATCAGGCTTGTCGACGGTGAGGTTGGCCTGATCATGCTGGAGGAAAACAACCAGTTGAGAGTGAAAATCAGTTGGGGGGTGAACGAGGAATTTGTGCGGTCGTTGATGTATCAGGATGGCATGGATCTTCCCAGTTACTGCTTCCAAGCCCGCCAGACCGTTATCCTTAACGATCTCGGGATCAAGGACGAAAACGGCCTGTCAATAGAATCGATTATCTGTCTTCCCATTCAAACGGCCGACACCTGTCATGGCGTGCTGATGGCCATCAACAAAGCGGAGGGGAACAGCTACGATGAGGAGGACAAAGAGATACTGGAGATGCTGCTTAACTTTGTCGCCGTTGCCATCGACAACTCGACACTTATCAAGGACAAGCTCAAACAGCAAAAGGTTGCCCAGGAGATGGCAATCGCCCGGCAGATACAGGAGACGATCCTGCCGCAGGATATTGACAGCATTACCGGCGTCGAGATTGGCGCCGTCTACTTTCCCGCCAGAGAGGTTGGCGGAGATTTTTACGACATCCTCAAGCTCGATGACATGCGTTTCATGGTTGTGATTGGAGATGTATCCAACAAAGGGGTTCCTGCGGCTTTAGTCATGTCGGCCGCTTCCGGTATTATCAGTTCCCTGTTGTCGGCCAATCCGGAGATTGCCGTCTCAGAGCTGGCCGAACGATTGAACGACCTGTTGGCCAACGAGATAATCAAAGACCGCGAAATGTTTGTCACCCTCTTTTTCGCAAAATTTGATCTGGAAAGCTCTTGTCTGACTTACTGCAACGCCGGCCACCTGCCGGGACTTTTCTGGGACGCTGAGAAGCAGGAAATATCCGAGCTGCCCGTGGGCGGACCGATTGTAGGACAGTTTGCAGGGACTCGCTTCAAACAGGGAGAAAGAAACCTGGCAAGCGGCGATCGCTTGTTTCTCTTTACGGACGGTTTAACAGAAGCCGCCGACGCTGACAACAATCTGTTCAGCCGCGAGAGGGTGGAACAGGTCTTCACCGCTGAAGTGGGGCTGCCCCCCAAAGATTTCTGTCTGAAAGTCAAAGAATGGGTTGACCGCTTCGCGCAAGGGTCGTCGGAGGAAACGCACGACGACTTTACCATTCTGCAGGTCAAGGTGAAGTGATTATGCCTAAGTATGAATTCACCTATTTATCAGCGGTGGCGTCAGAAGACAAGATGCTTGACGAGCTGGCGACCGTCTTGCACATCAACGGAATACCCGAAGACCTGCAAAACTGGTTTATGCTGGCGATTTCAGAGGCATTTACTAATGCCCTGGTTCATGGAAACAAACTCAATCCCCACAAGGCAATAAAATTGGCCCTCAATATAAACGAAGGCCTCCTTACTGCCGATATAACTGACGAAGGACAGGGAGGACTGGCCAAAATCAAGCGCCGGCAGCCCCCCACTCTGCTCTCGGAAGGTGGGCGCGGAGTAGATCTCATGAGGCACTATGCGAGTGTCGTGAGGTTTACCGAAACGGAAGGCGGGGCCTTAAAGGTCTCCCTGCGATTCGATCAGATAAAAGAAAATGAAGTAGAGCGTTACACTTAGTTGACTGTGGAGGAGATCATGGAAATCACCCTCAGAGAAGATGCAAACGTGACCACTCTCAGCCTGAAAGGCAGGTTGGATTTGGCCACCGGTTCGGCTCTCAAGGAGCAGATCATACAACTGTTCGAAAAGGAAAAGACGGCCATTCATCTCAATCTCGGCGAAGTTGAGTTCATCAATAGCTCCGGCCTGGGATCTCTGGTGTCGATCATGAAGGAGATTCGGCTGCGCAAGGGTCGTCTGACGCTGTCGAATCTGGCCAGCTACGTGCAGGAGATTTTTGAGATCACGCAACTGTCGCACATCTTTGAGATCTTCGCTACCGAAGAAGAGGCCATCAACTCCTACCAGGCCGTCACCGCCGGCTGACACGGCGCTCTGCCTGATCAATAAACAAGAAAGGGGTCTGGCTCATGAGTAACGTTATCGATCGGATAGGGCAGCTTCTTGCGCAACTGCAGTCGCCTGACTTTTACGAACGTGAAGAAGCCGTCAAAGAGCTGGGGACATATAGCGAGGATGAAGCCGTTGCCGGACTGGTACTAGCTCTTGAAGATTTCGACCTGGGCATCCGGGAGCTGGCGGCCGACCGTCTGGGACAGATGAAGGGGGAGATTGTGTCGCAGCTTCTGATTCGTTTTCTGAGCCACGGAGACATTGGGACACGGAATCTCGCGGCTGAGATACTGGTACGAATCGGTCGACCGGCCGTCCCACCCCTCATCGAAGCCATCGACAACGATGACCATGATGTCCGCAAGTTTGTGGTGGACGTTCTGGGCCTGATCAAAGATGACGCAGCCGTGGAACCCTTGTGTGGACGCCTCTTCGACGAAAACCCCAACGTGGTTTGCTCCGCGGCCGAAGCCCTGGGCGAAATTGGCTCCAGCAAGGTAATAACGGCCTTGGTAGCCGCTTATGACAGAACTGAGGATGTTCGCCTGCAGGCGGTCGAGGCGCTGGGAAAAATCGGCGATCCCTCCGCGCTGGATACCCTGTTCGGATACCTCAAGTCGGATGATCCGTTGATATTGTATGCGGTGATTGAGGCCATCGGCAGCATTGGCCTAAAAGATTCGGTCAGTAGTCTGCGAAAGTATCTGTATCACAAAGATCCCACTATCGCAGAAGCAGCCCTCACGGCGATCATCAACATCAGTATCAAACATGGCGGAAAGATCGACTGCGATCTGCCGCTGGACAGGTTCACCGGCTTTCTGTTCGGCGGCATCAAAAACAGGGACAAAAACATCACTGAATTCACTCTCAATCGCCTGACTCACTGGTATGGGCAGGGGATTGTGAAGTCCCTTCTGGACGTTCTTGATTTCGTTGACGAAGACACTCTCAAACGTGTGTCAGAGATTCTTGGAGAGGCTGGTCCCTCCGCAGCAGAGCTCATCCTGGAGAAACTGGCGGGCGCTTCCTCCGGGACCAAATTGGTTCTGCTTGATATCATCAAGCAGTTTATCGATGACGATATTGCCCAAAAGCTGGAAGCCTTCGCCGACGATCCCGATCCCGAAGTTCGCCAGAAGGTTGCCTATACCCTCGGTATGGCCGGGTATGCCGGCGCGGTAGCCACTTTGAAGAAACTGGCGGTGGATGAAGTTGGTCATGTCCGCGCTGCTGCCTTTGGTGCTCTCGGGTGGTTGTGCTCGGAAGAAGAAGCGGATTTTTTGTTTATGGGCTTGCAGGACAAATATCCAGATGTCCGGGAGGCGGCTATGGGCGCTCTCGTAATCGTGAGTGGTCCCAAGGTGGTCGCCAAGTTTACGGCCGACCTTTATCACCAGCAGGTGGAGCGGCAGCGCCTGGCGGTAACGGCCCTCGGCCTGATAGGAGAAACCGAAGTGGTCGACCCGCTGATCAAGGCCATCAATCATCCCGAAGCTTCCGTCCGCAAGTCGGCCATCAATGCGCTGGCTCGGATTGGTGAGGTTATCAATGTGCAACCGTTGACACTGGCCCTAAACGATGAGAACAGTGGCGTCCGCAAGGCGGCGATATCGGCTCTTATTGCCATTCGGGGAGAGCAAGCTGTTGCTGAAATCAGATTCCTATTGGATGATGAGGATGTCTGGGTGCGCTACCATACTATCAGTTCGATCGGCGCTTTGGGTCTGGAAAAATTCAGTGACTACCTTATGCCTTATCTGGAGGATGAACAGGACATCCTGAAGATCGCCGCCACCAAGGCTCTGGCTCAAATGGGGTGCAGGCGGGCTCTGCCGGAGCTGAAGAAACTTCGCCGGGAAAAGAATAAGGACATCGTCGAAGCTGTCGAGATAGCTGTCTCCAACCTTGAGAGGGGACGACGGTGAGAACGCACTCTATACTGGTCGTGGACGATGAGCTGCTGATCCGGGACCTGCTCTACGACTTCTTTCGCGGGCAGGGATGGGAAATTGCCGTCGCTGAAAACGGAGAAAAGGCTCTTGAGATACTGCGCTCGCGACAAATCGACCTGGTCCTGTCGGATATCAAGATGCCCCAGATGGACGGGCTGGCGCTGACCACGGAGATGAGAGAGTCCTATCCTGATATCCCCGTCGTCCTGATGACCGGCTATCCTTCGGTTGACTCGGCCGTGACGGCCCTCAGGTGCCAAGTCGTGGACTATATTACCAAGCCTTTTAACATCCATAAGCTCTACAAAGTCATTGAGTCGAAAGTGAAGGAAAAGGAGGGCTGACGTCGCACACCATGTCTGAATTGGCGGTCAGGAGAATTCTGGTGGCCGACCGCGAACCGGAGGTTCGCCGGAAACTGGCGGATTTCTTTGAAATGATCGGTTACCAGGCGGATGCCGTGGCGAACGATCAGGACGTCCTGAGCAAGGCGGCTGCCCACGACTACGCTGTAGCCTTGGTGGATTGCCGACTTTCGGGGGACAGTGGCCTCGATGTGCTGGCCGAACTGTCTGCGTCTTACCCGGAAACTTCGGTCATCATGCTAAGCGCCGAGCCGACGCTGGAGATCGTTATCGCCGCCTTACGAAAGGGGGCTTTCGACTTTGTGGTCAAGCCGTTTGACCTTACCGAACTGACCGAGATAGTACACAAGGCCGCCGACCAACACGAATTGCTGAAGATGTATCGGGCGATGTCGGCGCAAATGCGACAGGACAGGGATGCAGGCAGTCAAAGGGGGGCAGGCCTCACAAAGGCCACGGGATAACTGCCGTGTCGGCACACTGTAAATGCCGTGAGAGGATGACACATGTTGACGAAACCGGTTGACGATCCGGAGATGGGCCAAGAAGAATTCGTGATGATTCGTGATTTCATTCACGAAAAAAGCGGCATCTTCTTTGCTGAGAACAAAATGTACCTGGTAAAGAACCGGTTGGTCAAGAGAATGGCCGAGCTGGACATAAAAACCTACCGCGACTATTTCTACCATGTCAAATATGACGCCTCGATGAAGGAATTTCGCCAGCTCATGAATCTCATGACGACCAACGAGACCATCTTCTATAGAAACGAACCTCAGCTTCTTTCGTTTTCCGACGAGGTCTTGTCGCTTATTCTCGAACAGAAGCAGAACAACCGGGGCTCAAAAAGTCTCAAGATTTGGTCAGCCGGTTGCTCCACCGGGGAGGAACCGTACACCCTGGCTATGATCATCTTGGAGAAATTCACCTCCCTGGCTGGTTGGAACGTGGAAATAATTGCCAACGACATTTCAGAGCAGGTCCTGCATAAGGCACGCCAGGGAGAATACGGCGGTATCACTCTACGCAACGTTGCGCCCGGCTGCCTGAATCGGTTTTTTACAAAAGCCGGTGAGGCCTACCGCGTCAACCCCGAGGTCAAAGCGTTGGTGAAGTTCTCGCACATGAACCTCAACGACCCGCGCGTGGTATCGAAGCATGCCAATTTTGATGTCATCTTTTGCCGAAACGTGATGATTTACTTTTCGGATGAAGTGAAAAAGCAGCTGGTGCGCGGATTTTTCAACGCTCTCACCCCGGGAGGATATTTCTACATCGGCCACTCGGAGACGTTGCACGGCATATCGAAGGCCTTTAAGCTGGTTTACTTTAAGAACGCTCTGGTCTATCAAAAGGAGGCTCCAAAGGTCGGTACCCACGGCGCTTCCCAGCCGGTGACGTCGGCCTCATTTGTAAAACCTGTTGGTTCCGGAGTCTCCGCATCTCAGGGCGCCAGCCGCGCCATCGACCTGCTGAGCAAAATTAAACCGATGACAGCGAAAAAATAGCGGCACTAAAAATAAACAGGGTATCTTCTATGGCACAAACAATCTTGGTTGTTGATGATTCTCCGACAGTGGTCAAGTTTGTATCCTTTTCGTTGAAGAACGGCGGGTACCAGGTCGTGACTGCCTGCGATGGAATGGACGCCATCGAAAAGATCTCAAACATGTCGGAGGATGTCGACCTGGTGATCACCGACCTGAATATGCCCAACCTCGACGGCTACCGGTTGATACAGACCCTGCGGCAAAACGAAAAGCACCAGAAGACGCCTATTATTATCCTTACCTCCGAAACTGAGGAGGAGGATCGCCGGCAGGGCATGGAGGTCGGGGCCGATTCTTACCTGGTGAAACCGTTCAAGTCTTCTCTTCTGCTGAGTGAAGTCGCAAGGTACTTGAAATGAAGCAGTATGATAGATATAAGGAGGTAGCATGGCTGATCTAAAGATTCTGGCGGTTGACGATAGTCCGACCATGAGACGGATTATCATCAACACACTCAAGAGGGCCGGCTACAATGAAGTCGTGGAAGCTACTGACGGCAAAGACGCCTTGGCGAAGTTGAAAGTTGAGGAGGTCAACTTTGTCATCACCGACTGGAATATGCCGGAGATGGACGGGTTGACGTTTGTCACCACGCTACGTTCCATGGAGGAATATAAGAGCATACCGATCCTGATGGTGACAACCCGTTCCGTCAAGGACGACATCGTCGACGCGTTAAAAGCAGGGGTCAACAACTATATTGTCAAGCCGTTTACCCCTGACACTCTCATACAGAAAATCGAACAAATACTGGCCGGGTGACGGACCAGTAGATATAAGGAGGATAATATGTCTGGTACAGGTGATTTGCAAACGAGAATCCAGAGGGAAATCCTTGAGCTTGCCTCATCCATAAACGACATTGTCCAGAAGTTCAAGGAGCTCAAAAAACCCCTCGCTGAATCCCATGAGAAAGTTCCCAGGGCTACCGAACAACTTGACAAAATAAATGAGCAGACGCAAGCCGCCGCTCACCAGATGCTTGACAAGGTCGAGCAGATCAGCCAGCGAGAAGAGGAACTTATCCAAGGTCTCGCGAACATCAAGGATTTGACTGCAAAGAATCAGCTTGCAGATGTCGGCTCACTAGTGGATATACTCATTGAAAAAGCAAATGCGACTGTCAATGACGTCTTTACCATTATGGATGCCCTGCAATTTCAAGATATTACCTCTCAGCAAATGAACCACGCTGCCTCCCTTTTGGAGGAGGTGGAAGGCAAGCTAACCCAGATCGTTGGCGTTCTGCACGGGGAGCAAGACGTTTCCGAACCTCCGATATCGAAGAAAGACAAGAAGACCCGGGTCTTCGATCCGCACGCGGATATGTCTGACAAGAAAACCGATCAGTCGGAAATCGATAGTCTTATCTCACGATCAAATAATACCTGATGGGTTTGTTGCATGTCGGATGAGATTGGTATCCAGCAGGATGAGATGAAGGAGATCATCGACGATTTCCTGGTTGAAGCCGACGAACTGATCAACTCTCTGGACAATAACTTTGTCAAACTGGAATCCTCCCCCGGGGATCTGGATCTGCTCAATGAAATCTTTCGGGCTGCTCATACCATCAAGGGCACGTCGAGCTTTTTGGGATTTGAGCAAGTCACAACACTGTCCCACAGAATGGAGGATATCCTCAATAAGCTGCGCAAGTCCGAGATGGTGGTGACGCCGGAGGTTATGGACCTTCTGCTTGAGTCTCTGGACTTGCTGAAGGTACTGCTTGACAACGTGCGTTCGGGCAGCGGTGAGCAAGTTAATCTTGACGCTATTCTGGCGCGCCTGTCGGCAGTGCTGACAAGTCAGGACGGCCAAAGCTCCTCCGGTGGAGCGGCTGGGGATAAAGACGCCCCGGAACCGGAGCCGGCCGCGGCAGAGACTGAGCAGGAACTGGCCCTTGAGGCCGCCCAACCGACCGACACCGCGCCTCAAACCGCTGAGATTTCACCTGACGCCCCCGCGGCACCGAAGTCAGTAGGGACGGCAAAAAAGCCGACCGCCGAGCAGACGATTCGCGTCGATGTTGAGAGACTTGACACATTGATGAACATGATGGGCGAACTGGTCTCAAGCCGTAATAGTCTGATGCAGACCGTCAATAAGCTGAACGCGGAACATGAAGGAGACTATCAACTGGAACCCCTCAATCAATCCTCTATCTCCGTGAATTTCATTACTACCGAGCTTCAGGTGGCTGTCATGAAGATGCGTATGCTGCCGATCGGAAAGGTCTTTAAGCGATTTCCACGCTTAGTGCGCGATCTGGCCCGTGAGTCCAAGAAGCAGATCGAATTGAAGCTTTCGGGCGAAACTACCGAGCTGGATAAGTCGGTTATCGAGGAAATCGGCGATCCGTTGGTCCATATGATCAGGAATTCCTGCGACCATGGTCTCGAGACTCCAGAGGAGCGAATCGCTAAAGGGAAACCGCCCACTGGCACGGTTCATCTGGCTGCCAGCTAGGAAGGCTCCAACATTATCATTAAGATCAGCGATGACGGACGCGGGTTGGATGTCGAAGCTATCCGGGCCAAAGCTGTTAAACGCAGGCTGGCAACCAAACCCGAGGTTGACAAAATGCCCGATCGGGACGTTTACCGTTTCATCTTCGGAGCCGGGTTCTCGACCTCCAAGAGAATTACCGATGTCTCCGGACGGGGGGTCGGGATGGATGTTGTCCGCTCCAATATCGAAAAGCTCAACGGTCTGATTGAGCTTGACTCCAGGAAAGATGTCGGGACCACGGTGACCATCAAATTGCCCCTCACGCTGGCAATCATTCAAGGCTTACTTATCCAATCTGATGACGAAGTTTTTATCCTCCCGCTTTCATCGGTTCTGAAGACGGTTAAGTCAGAGCAATCGGAAGTCTATTACATTAACCAGCGACCGGTCCTGCGGCTCCGGGATAAGATCATTCCCGTTATCAATTTAGTTGAGGTGCTCCGCGTGAACCAGGCCGGATTCACCCTGACCGAAAAACCGTACATCGTGGTGGTAGGTTTGGCCGAAAAGAAGCTCGGCCTTATCCTCGATCGCTTTCTCGGCCAGGAAGAGGTTGTTATCAAATCGCTCGGGAGCTACCTGGGAACTACCGAAGGGGTGGCGGGGGCGACGATCCTTGGCGATGGTCGTGTCCGTCTTATAGTTGATCTCATCGGGCTGTTTAACATTGCCAGAAAGCTCAGCTAACGGGATGTGACTCGTGACAGGTTCGTCCAAGCAACAGCGGCAGATTAACATCCTGGTAGTGGACGACTCCGCTTTCATGCGCAAAGCGCTCAGTATGATGCTGGAGTCTGATCCCGACATCAAGGTCATCGGTACGGCGCGGGATGGAGCCGAAGGGGTGGAAAAAGTAAAACTGCTCAAACCGGACCTGGTGACGATGGATATCGAAATGCCCCACATGGATGGTCTGACGGCGCTGAAGGAAATCATGGCCGGCAGCAACCCGGTGCCGGTAATGATGGTTTCTTCGCTTACCACCGACGGTGCCCAGGCGACCCTTGATGCGCTCGAGATGGGAGCGGTCGATTTTATCCCCAAACAGTTGTCGTATGTAAGCCTCGATATTGTAAAGATCAAAGAGGAGCTGGTAGCCAAGATTAAAGACATTGTCCGGCGGAAGCATCTTCTAATGGCCAGGTTCCGGCAACAAAGGTTCGCCCGGATAAGCCAGGCTAAGCCTCAAAGAGGTGTTTCGGATGATCAGGTCAAACCGGTCGGACCGCGGGTTCCGGCGCGGCCGATCCGAAAAAGGCACCATCGCATCAGCCTGGTGGGGATCGGTTCCTCTACCGGTGGTCCCCCGGCTCTTCAAAGCATAATCCCCAGGTTGCCGAGGAACCTGCCGGTGCCTGTCATCATAGCCCAGCATATGCCGCCGATGTTCACCAAATCCCTGGCCGAAAGATTGGACGCCTTGTCCCCACTGAGTGTCAGAGAGGCTTATGATGGCGAACCAGCCGAACCCGGCACGGTGCTTGTCGCGCCGGGTGGGAAACATATGACCATCAAGAAACGGGGGAACAAGGCTCGTGTTGTCGTCTCGACATACCCGTCTGACGCACTCTACCACCCCTGCGTGGATATTCTAATGAATTCCGTCGCCGACGGATATGGGGGCGCCGCCATGGGAGTTATTCTCACCGGCATGGGCAACAATGGGGTAAAGGGTCTGAAAAACCTCAAATCGAGAGGCGGTATTATTATCGCTCAGAATGAAGAAACCTGTGTGGTTTACGGTATGCCGCGGGCGGCGGTGGAGGCGCAGGTAGCCGATCATGTTGTCCCCCTTGATGATATCGCTTCCGAAATCGTCAGCTATTTCTGAGTACTCATGAGAAAATGAAAGTTCTTGTTCTGTGGGGTCTTTTGCCCTAGTGGCTGGATTCCTGCCCGACAGTCCGCCAAAGGCGGATGTTCGGCTTTCGCAGGAATGACAAACCAGGATCCCAAAGCTCTCTCTTTGACGTTCAATCAGTATCAGTCGCAGACGGGGTACAGATCGCAGGATTGCGGAAAGTTGTGGAAAAAAGAGTACCTACGGTACTTGGTGGTGTGAGCCGAACAGCGCCGTCCCGATGCGGATCATAGTTGCCCCCTCAGCGATTGCCAGAGGAAAATCGTCCGACATCCCCATCGAGAGGGTGTTGAAGTCGTCACCGGCGATGTCCTTAGCCTTGTCAAACAGCCCGCGACAGAGCCGAAAGGAACGGCGGATGGCCTCTTCATCGTCGGTGAACGGCCCGATCGTCATCAGACCGGTCAGCTTAATGTTGTCCAGGGCATAGACTTTCCTGACCAGGTCGAGGCACTCGTCGGGGGTCACACCGAACTTCTGGCTTTCGCCGGAGCTGTTGACCTCGACAAAGCATTCGATTGTCCGGTCAATAAGACCGGCTTGCCGGTTGATCTCCCAGGCCAGTTTGAACGAGTCGACCGACTGAATGACGTCGAAAAGCCCAACGGCTTTTTTTGCCTTGTTGGTTTGCAGGTGGCCGACCATGTGGAAGCGGGCGATTGGGCCCAGCTCAATGATCTTCGGTTCGGCTTCCTGGATTTTGCTCTCACCGATTTCGTGAATCCCGGCCGCCACGGCAGTTTTGATGACAGCGGTTGAGTGGGTCTTGGTGACGGCGACGATTGTTATGTCATCGGCGTCGCGGTTGTACTGCTCACACGCCTGGGCAATCCGCCCGCGCAGCTCCATGAGATTGCGGGATATGATCTCCTTCATTATGGATGCAATAAAGGATGCTCTGAACCGGCAAATCAAGGAAAATGTGCCCCTATCTGATGACCCCACTATTTGGGGTCGGGCAAGTCTAACGGCTTCTCGCTGTAAACCCACCACAACCGGTCAGGCCCGGCCCTGACGGGGCGGTCGGCCACCCACGAATTGACTGCTACACAGAGCACCTGCCCAAAAATGGTATTCGTGGATGTTTAGCTTGTGAAATATTTTACTTTTTCGTTTGACCCGCCACATGATCGGGCATATTTTTCCAGCCAAAATGGAAGGATGACGATATGACTGTTGTGCAAACCAAAGCAGTTCCCATACAGCCCCCCCAGAAGGCCTTCACCAAGACATCGATCGGCAGGAAAGTCCTTATGGCTGTCACCGGCGTGCTCATGTTGGGGTTTGTAGTCGGCCACATGATCGGGAACCTGCAGATTTTTATCGGTCAGGACCAGTTGAACACTTACGCAAAGGCGCTCAAGGACCTACCTGCCTTAATTTACACGGTGCGCATTGTTATGCTGGTGGTGCTTATCATTCACGTCTGGAATGCAGTCAGACTCTACTTCGAGAACCGAGCCTCACGTCCCGTCGCCTATGCGTTTAACAACACCGTTCAAGCAAGCCTGGCTTCTCGCACCCAGTTCTGGACGGGACTGGGGGTATTTCTCTACGTCGTGTACCACCTTCTGCATTTCACCTTCATTGTAACGAATCCCCGGTACGCGCACCTGACCGACGCCGCCGGGCGGCATGATGTCTACTCGATGGTCGTGCTGGGGTTTCAGAACTACCTGATTTCAGGCGTGTACATTGTGGCGATGTTTCTTGTTGCCTACCATCTCAGTCATGCCATTTTCAGTTTCCTGCAAACATTGGGCCTGAACAATCCCCGTGTCCAAACGACATTAAAAAGGATCGCTTATGCCATCGCCGTGGTGATCTTTATCGGCTACGTGTCAATGCCGGTGGCCGTACTGGTCGGTATCATCAATCTTCCGGGGAAAGGATCGCTGATATGAAACTTGATTCCAAAATACCTTCCGGGCCTTTAGCCAAAAAGTGGGACAAGCATAGATTTGAAATGAAGCTTATCAACCCGGCCAACAAACGCAAGTTCAGCGCTATTGTCGTCGGCAGCGGCCTGGCGGGCGCTTCGGCGGCGGCCAGCCTGGCGGAGCTGGGCTACAATGTTAGCTGCTTTTGCTTCCAGGACAGCCCCCGACGGGCACACTCTATCGGCGCGCAGGGCGGTATCAACGCCGCCAAAAACTACCAGAACGACGGTGACTCCGTCTACCGCTTGTTCTATGACACTATTAAGGGGGGCGATTTCCGTTCTCGTGAAGCCAACACCTACCGCCTGGCGCAGGTGTCGGTCAATATCATCGACCAATGCGTGGCGCAGGGAGTGCCGTTTGCGCGCGAATACGGCGGTATGCTGGACAACCGCTCCTTTGGCGGAGCGCAGGTGTCGCGGACATTTTACGCCCGGGGGCAGACCGGGCAGCAGTTGCTTCTGGGCGCTTATTCGGCATTGATCAGGCAGGTAGGGTTGGGACAGGTTCAGATGTTCCCACGAACCGAAATGCTGGATTTGGTGCTGATTGACGGTCACGCCAAGGGTATTGTAGTACGCGACCTGGCAACTGGTAAGATCAGTTCGCATGCCGCCGATGCCGTCGTGCTGGCGACCGGTGGATATGGCCGTGTGTTCGATCTCTCCACGATGGGCCTCGGCTGCAATGTCACCGCTGCCTACAAGGCCCACAAGAAAGGGGCGTTGTTTGCTAACCCCTGCTATACACAAATCCACCCGACCTGTATACCGCTTTCCGGCGACTATCAGTCCAAACTGACGCTCATGTCGGAGTCGCTACGAAATGACGGTCGCATCTGGGTGCCCAAGAACGAAGGCGACAAGCGCCCACCGGATCAGATTACGGAAGAGGAGCGGGATTATTTCCTGGAACGCAAATACCCCAGTTTCGGCAACCTTGCTCCTCGGGACATCTCCTCGCGCAGCGCTAAAGAAGTGTGCGACGAAGGTCGGGGTGTTGGTGAGAGTGGATATGGTGTCTACCTCGATTTTGCTGATGCCATCAATCGGCTTGGTAAAGAGGTGATCGAGGAACGCTACGGCAACTTGTTTGAGATGTACCATCTGATCACCGATGAAGACCCATATAAAGTACCGATGCGGATATATCCCGCTTCTCACTATACCATGGGGGGGCTCTGGGTTGACTATAATTTAGAAAGTAATATCCCCGGCCTGTTCGTGATCGGTGAAGCCAACTTCTCTGACCATGGCGCCAACCGCTTGGGAGCCTCGGCCCTTATGCAGGGTTTGGCCGACGGCTACTTCATCCTTCCTTACACGATCGGCGACTACTTTGGCCGGGTCGGCGCGCAGAATGTGTCGCCTGACCGCAAAGAATTTCGCGAGGTTGAAGATGAAGTCTTGGCACGAATCAAGAAGCTGCTGGCGGTCAATGGAAAGCGGACGGTTGATTCCTTCCACAAAGCTTTAGGCAAGATCATGTGGGAATACTGCGGCATGGCGCGCAACGAGGCCGGATTGAAAAAAGCGCTGGAGGAGATACCGGCGCTCCGGGAAGAATTCTGGCAGAATGCCAGAGTACTTGGCACCAGTGAGGAGATGAACATGTTACTGGAGAAAGCAGGACGACTGGCCGACTTTCTGGAGTTTGCAGAACTCTTTGCTGTTGACGCCCTTAATCGAGAGGAATCCTGCGGCGCTCACTTCCGCGAAGAATACCAGACTGAAGAGGGGGAAGCAGTGCGTAACGACAAGAGGTTCGCCTACGTTTCGGCCTGGGAACACAAGGGCGTCGGCAACAAGCCGGAGCTCCACAAAGAGGAGCTCGAATTTGAAAGTGTTGAATTGGCCACGAGGAGCTACAAATAATGAATCTAACACTGCGCGTATGGCGTCAAAAGAACGCCCAAGACAAAGGGAGAATGGAGACATATGAGACTCGTGACATCTCTCCTGACATGTCGTTTTTAGAAATGCTTGACGTGGTCAACGAAGATCTTACCGAGAAGGGTATCGATCCTATTCATTTCGACCATGACTGCCGTGAGGGAATCTGCGGCGCTTGTTCTCTGGTGATCAACGGCATCGCCCACGGGCCGAATCGCGCCACTACCACCTGCGAGTTGCGCATGCGGCATTTCAAGGACGGCGACACTATTACTGTTGAACCCTTCCGCGCCAAGGCGTTTCCGATAATCAGGGACCTGGTGTCCGATCGCTCGGCGTTCGATCGCATCATGCAGGCCGGAGGATTTGTCTCGGTCAATACCGGTGGCGCTCCCGACGCCAACGCTATTCCCATTCACAAGGATGCCGCCGAGACGGCCATGGATGCTGCGGCCTGCATCGGCTGCGGGGCGTGTGTGGCCTCATGCAAGAATGCTTCGGCTATGCTCTTTGTAGCGGCCAAGGTCAGCCATTTGGTGAATTTGCCGCAGGGCAAGGTGGAGGCCCACGAGCGGGTGAGGAGAATGGTAGCCCAGATGGATGCCGAGGGCTTCGGCAACTGCACCAACTATCTTGAATGTGAAGCGGTCTGCCCCAAGGAGGTCAGCATTAAGTTTATCGCCAAGATGAACCGGGAGCGGATGAAGGCGGCCGTCATCAAGTAGGCGTCCAATCGCTGCTACAGGATGCAAAACCATCATTTTGATGCTTTGGCGGTGTGTTGGATCCTCAGCTTCGCGGGAACAAACGCTTCGCGGAGGGGATCTTTACACTTGATAAAAAAGTAACGTAGGTCCAAGCCCCCGCGATCGTGCCTCTGACGATGTCAGAAAAGAAGTTGGCAGGAGCGCAGGGCTCCTGACCTACGGAACCTGGTCGCTTTCCGAAAGGTAACCGATCAACCGCTGGACATCTATTTCGATGCCGTCATACAGGCGTAATTGGACGGCTATGGATGCTGGCCCATTCACCCACCACGAGAACAAAAGACATAACAAATATAAACTGGAAAAAATGACTAAAATTTCAAAAAAGTGTTACCCATGTGCCCGGTCTAATGTGTAACCTATATAACCGGTCACATATGTGTGTGAAGCCAGCCGGAGTTCGCACACGGTGCAAACAAGAAGGTCAGGTATGTATAAGTTTGTAGTCAACGGCCCCCGAAAACTGAAGGGGGAGATAAAGGTTGAAGGTTCCAAAAACGCAGCCCTGCCGATAATAGTCGGATCTCTTCTCATTGACAAAGGGGATACCACGATCAAGAATATCCCCCCTCTGCAGGATATTTACACGATCACCAAGGTGATGGAGCATCTGGGAGCTAAAATCAGCTACGACCCGTCAGCGCAGGTGATGACGGTCAACGCCGAGAACATCGTCCGGAATACGGCGCCCTACGAACTAATGCGCCGGATGAGAGCTTCTTTTCTGGTCCTGGGACCGCTTTTGGCCCGGCTGGGAGAGGCGCGAGTTTCCCTGCCCGGAGGCTGTGTGCTGGGCGCCAGGCCGGTCGATTTTCATATCAAGGGTTTCGCAGCCCTGGGGGCCAAGGTTACCGACAAGGCCGGGTATGTCGTTGCAAAAGGCAAGCCGTTGGCCGGCGGCTCGATCTATTTTGACCGGCCATCACACACCGGAACGGAGAATATCCTGTTCGGCGCCGTCTTTGCCAAAAGAAAAACAATGATCGCCAACGCCGCCTGTGATCCGGAAATAGTCGACGTGGCCAATTTCCTGAATAAGGCCGGCGCTAAGATTCATGGCGCGGGCACGCCGAACATTGTCGTCGAGCCGGTGAAGCGTCTCAAAGGCGTGGAATACACAGTCTCGGGCGATAGGCTGGTGGCCGGCACCTACTTGTTTGGAGCGGCGATTACAGCCGGCAAAGTGAAGGTTAGCGGTTTTGATCCCACTCACCTTACTTTAGTATGCCATAAGCTCATGGAAATGGGCTGCGAGGTAAAGACCGGCAAGGGCAGTATCACCGTTACCGGTCCCAGGCGGGTCGCACCCGTTTCAGTAACGACGTTTCCCTACCCTGGCTTTCCCACTGACCTTCAGGCCTGTCTGATGGCGGCCGCCTGCCGAGCTTCGGGAACCTCCCGTATCAAAGAGACGGTTTTTAGGGATAGGTTCACGCATACGATGGAGATGCGGCGGTTAGGAGCAGATATAACCGTCTCCAGCGATGAAGCGATCGTCCACGGCGTTAAGGAGCTGTATGGTGCTGAAGTCATGGCTTCGGACATTCGGGCCGGGGCGGGAATTCTTCTGGCCTGTATCGCGGCTAAGGGAAAGTCGGAAGTTATGCGCGTCTATCATATTGACCGAGGGTATAATAGGATAGAGGAAAAGTTATCCTCTCTGGGAGCCGATATAGTGAGGGTAAAGGCTTAACGGCCTGAAACAAAGAGAATCCCGGCAACTCAATGCTTGCCGCCGTGAAGCTACAGATTCAAAGAACTGAGGTTCAATGGGCAACGCCGGTAATGCAATGAGAAGGTCACAAAGCGCAAAGGACGCGATAGAATGAAAAAAACTCTCATAACCTCGTTGCTTCTGCTGACGCTGGCCTGTGCCTTTTCTGAGGCACAGGAGACCTATTTCGGGAAAAACAAGGTCCGATATAAAGACTTCGACTGGAGCTACATCCAGACGCGGCATTTTGACGTTCATTTTTATGAAGATGCCTATCCCACGGCCAAATTCGCCGCTGCTGTACTGGAGTCGGCCTATGTGGAAATCAACCGCGAGTTGAACTATCTCATCCAGAGACGGGTGCCAATTTTTGTCTACAACTCTCATAATGATTTTCAGCAGACGAACATTATCTCTTCCCTGATTCCCGAAGGTGTCGGCGGCTTCACGGAGGCCTTCAAGAACAGGATTGTCATTCCTTTTACCGGTTCTTATGAGGATTTCCGCCACGTCCTCCATCACGAACTGACCCACGCCGTCGTCTACGATATGCTTTACGGCAACGCCCTGGCATCCCTGATTTCACGTCAGCGTCTGTTCATTCTTCCGCTGTGGTTTGCCGAGGGATATGCGGAGTACTCCTCCCGGCACGGGTGGGATTACTTTTCCGACATGTACGTGCGCGACGCCACCATCAACAATTACCTGGCTGCCCCCCGGCTTCTCGGTGGTTTTCTGGCTTACAAACAAGGGCAGGCGATGGTAAAGTTCATTGCGGAGAAGTACGGCGAGGAGAAACTGGGCGCCATCCTCCGCAAGGGAAAAGTTCATCTCACGATGAACAAGGCTCTCAAAGAAGCCATCGGGATCGATGAAAAGAAGCTGTGGGAAGAATTCTCCAAGGAGATGAAGCGCCGTTACTGGCCGGAAATTGCCGTCCGAAAAGAGGTGGCCGAAGTTGCCCAGCAGCTCACCCATTCCCGGGAAGATGGCTCGTACTTTAACGAAAAGCCGGAGTTTTCCCCTGACGGAGGCAGGCTGGCAATTTTTACCGACAAATCCGATTACACCGAGATTGTACTGATTTCCGCCGACGATGGCAAGGTTATCGATCGTTTGGTGAAGGGTGAACGATCTGCGGGCCTGGAGTCGCTTCACTGGTACGTGTCGGGTATCTCCTTTTCACCGGATGGCCGCAGTCTTGTCTTTGTAGCGAAGTCCGGCGGGAAAGATGCCATCCTGTTTTACGACCTCTCCGAAAAAAAGGTCTACAAGAAAAAGAAGCTGGACTTTTACAACATCCTGTCTCCGTCATGGTCGCCGGATGGCAAGAAAATCGCCTTTTCCGCGCTTAAGGGACACAAACGTGACCTGTTTGTTTATTTTGTTGAGTCAGATCGCATAGAACAGCTTACCGATGACCGCTATGACGACAGCGATCCAAGCTGGCTTCCCAACTCAAATCAACTTGTGTTCGTTTCTGACCGGCCTCATCCTGAAAATCCGATTTTCGATCCCGGCGAGAACGCTTACGTCGGCGAAGGTGCCTACATGCCCGGTGATCTTGAGTACGGATACTACAACCTTTTCAGGATAGACCTGCTCGATCCGAAAGTTACCCCGCTTAACGTCGGCCCCGGGGCAAACACGTCACCGGCCGTCAGCCCCGATGGTGATAAGGTGGCGTTCATTTCCAATCGCAACGGCATTGACAACATCTTTATCGGGTACCTCGACAGTGTTGTGTACTACGCCGTGACTGATATACTCACCAGCGTGGGCTGGGTCTCATGGTCGCCGGATGGTCAGAAGATCGCCTTTTCGGCGTTTAACAAGGGTGGTTTTGACATTTTCGTGCTGAAGGACCTGGTGCCGGTTGGGGAAAATGGTCTTTTGGCATCCACAGACTTCATGCTCGGCAAGTACGATCTTTTGCGAAATCGGCAGGCCTCTCGGACGCTGGCCGCGCATGAGCGACAGGGAGACCGCGAAACCAACGAAGTGACGCAATTAGCATCTTCGGATTCGACAGCCACGGACAGCGCCGTTGTCGAGTCCAAATCAGCACCGGCCTCTTATGAGGAAGAAACCGACTCCACCATCACCGAAACCGGTATCTATGATGAGGAATACGTCTTTGTCGGTTCCGCCGGCGATGATCCGCTGGATTCGCTGCTGATAGATATTCCTGAAGATACGGCCGTGGCTTATCAGTCGGGACAAAGGGAACCGCCCTCTTTTGACTCTATTCCGCCACCCACGGTAAGCGGGAACTATGAAATCAAGAGATACAAAGTGAAGTTTACGCCCGACTTTGTTGGCGGCGGGTTTGCCTATGATTCGTTTTTCGGCTTGCGGGGGCAGTCGTACTTTGTGTTCTCCGACTATCTTGGCAACCACCAGATATATATCGCGACTGACCTGGTAAACACCATAGACCAGTCGTTCCTGCAGGCGTACTATTTTTACAACCGAAAGCGTATTAATCTCGGGTTTGGATTGTTTCACACCAAAAACTTCTATCTCGACAGCCACGACTATTTGTTTTCCGATCGCTTTTACGGCCTGCAGTTATTTTTCAGCCGTCCCTTCTCGGTGTTCAGCCGCCTGGAGTTTTTCACCTCACAATACTTTATTGACCGGGAATATGTTGACTTTTACGACCCTCGATCGGATCGCAGTTCCAAGGTGACAACCAGCGAGCTTGCCTACGTGACAGACAATATCATTTGGGGGATCACCGGTCCGGTTAACGGACGGCGTGCAAGGCTGTCCCTGTCGAGAGGGGTCAACCTTTTTGATGCCAGCGACATCGAATTCACTTCCGTCGACCTCGACTACCGCAAGTACTGGCATTTCAAGAAGATGTTCTCGATGGCCTTCCGGCTGGCCGGTGGTGCTTCATTCGGAAAAACGCCCAAGCTGTATTTCCTCGGGGGAACGACAAACTGGATCGGCAATCGCACCCTCGACGCCAAGGTGTATGAGGTCGAAAATCTTTACTTTGCCGACGTTGTCACGCCTCTGCGCGGGGTGCCGTACTACGAGCTGTCCGGCAACAGGTATGCCCTGGTGAACTGGGAGTTCCGGTTCCCGATGATTGAGTATTTTGCCATGCGCTTTCCCCTGCCGCTGGTTATCAGCAAGGTTGTCGGCGTTGTCTTTACCGATATGGGCGCCGCCTGGTACAACGACAGCTTCAAGGGAGGCACGACCGCCGACGGGCACAGCCGCCTGCAGGACATCCACACCGGTTTTGGATTCGGCATGAGGGCCAACCTGGGATTTGTCGTCCTTCGGTATGACCTGGCCTGGTCAACCGATTTTTACCGTGTCTCGGATAAGCCGGCCTACTACTTTTCCCTTGGCGCTGATTTCTGACGAGTCGGTTCCGGCCATCTTTGTTGTCGAACGCTCACGTTTTGTGGGCGGCAGATGTCCACATCTGCCCCGTCTTCGATAGCCAGAGATATAAGGGACCTCTAGGATTTTCTGCTGCCGCGCTGCGTAAGTTCGATCCCCTTCGCGCACAGGGGACACTCACTGGGGTCCCAGTCGTCAGCCTGCACCGTGGCTAACGCCAGAAAGGGATAATCAAACGTCACCGTTCCGTTGGAACGGTCCAGCATCTCGCCGATGCCGACAATCTCAGCGTTATAGGATTCCACCAAAGTGATAACTTCCCGGATGGACCGGCCGGTCGTCATGACATCGTCTACGATGATCACTTTCTGCCCGCGATCCAGCGAAAAGCCTCGCTTGAAGATACGTCCGTTTTCACCGGGCTCAGCATAGATCGCCTTAATCCCCAAGTAGCGGGCGACGTCATAGGCGACAATGAGGCCACCTGTGGTCGGTCCGACGACAGTGTCGGCCTGATGATCCTTGAGGCGAGTCGCCATCTCTTCGCAGATTCTGGTACAGATGGTTGGCTGCTTCAACAGTGTGAACTTCTCGTAGTAGATATCGGAGTGGCGCCCGGAACTGAGTTTGAAGTGGCCCGTCAGAAGGGCGCCCGATTCTTCAAACAACCTGATCACTTCGTTTTGATTCATTTTTCCTCCGCAAATATAGCCACCGCTGCAGCGTAGTTTCTTTCATGGGTCAACGAGAGGAGGCACACGGCGCTGCCCAACCTCTGCTGTATGTCGGGCGGCAGCGCCAGCTTTGGTGCACCGGTTGAGTCGTTGATAATCTGAATGACATTAAGTGATGGGCGCTCTTGCAAAAAGGGGTTAAGTCCCTTTATGACAGCCTCTTTGGCAGCGAACCGCCCGGCGAGAAAGGTCTCTTTGTTCTGGTGTCGGTCGTATATTGACCGTTCTTTCTCGCCTAAAATGCGCCGGACAAACCGGTCGCCGAATTGGCTGATGTCCTGCCTTATCCGGGATATTTCAACAATATCAAGGCCGATAGAACGAATCAAATGTCTCTCCCAACCGTACAATACAGTTAGAAAACATGATAATCAACGGCCTGGTCAGTCGCAACAGTTAGTAAATAATACTTGCGTAAATGACGATTTGACACCATATTGATATAAAGATACTGGAGAGAGGTTGTCATTTGAAAATCTCTAACACCGAACCAATGAAGGTCGTCTCCACTCCGCTGCGTAAACGCCGTGACCCGTCCAAAAGACGGTAGCGAATACTAAATGCGGGAGGTGGCTGTAAAAACCCTTTACCGTACTTTAGAGGTGAGTTATTTCAAATCACTTTCCTCTCTCCTAAAAGCTTAAAGCCCGCCATTAGAGCGGGCTTTTTCGTTTGGGCACAGTTCAATTAGGGCGGAACCCCACCAAAGGCGGGTTCTGCCTATTCAGGTCATAAATGGGCAGAACCACAAAGGGTTCTGCCCTACAGTTGCTTTTATAGCACCAGAGGTTGTCGTCGCACACTAAATGACATTTGTCTCTTCTTCAATCACGCCGGTAGTAAATCTCTCCGGAGAAAGGGTTGATATATCAACCGGCGGCTTCTTGCCGGTCAGAATCTCAGCGGTGACCAATCCGGCAGCAGGCGCCTGCATAAAACCGTGGCCGGAAAAACCGACGACATGAAACATCCCCGACAAACTCGGTTCCCAGCCGATTATGGCATGATGATCAGGCGTAGTCTCGTAAAGCCCGGCCCACTGGTTGGCGATCTCAGCCTCCTCCAACTGCGGTATGCGGTGAAGCGCTTTCTCCAGAATGGCGTCTGTATAGTCAGGGTCAATCGATATATCAAACGAGGGCTTTACCGACCCATCCGCCCAGCCCAGCAACATTCCCCTGGATTCCTTATGGAAGTACAAACCTGATTTGACATCGACCACCATTGGAAAAAAGGGCTTCACCCAGTCAAGCTCGCCGGTTGTGACAATCTGCCGCCTGATTGGCTCGACAAGTACTTTGGCACCTACCATTTTACCAATCAGTTTGGCGTGTGGGCCGGCACAGTTTATCACCAGGGGACAACTGATACTGCCCTTGGCGGTTTTGAGGCCGGTAATCTTTCCGTGGGATACATCAATCTCCGTGACTTCAGCATCAAACTCGAAGTCAACCCCTATCCTTCTGGCGGCCCGCTCGTATCCTGTCAGGAACTCGTGCGGGTCTCCCAATCCGTCATCGTGGCAGAAGGTGGCCAGCTTTACGTCGTCCGTGCGGACATGTGGGGCATACTGCCCGATCTCCTGGGGTTTAAGCAATTCCACTTTGAGGTCAAGTGACTTCTGTAGTTCATAGTTCTTCTTGAACTGCTCGATATCACTCTCGTCTTGAAGCAGGAACATGTATCCAACTTGATCAAACAACGCCTCCGAGCCGGTTTCCTCTTTGAAATTGCGCAGGATTTTCTCCGCCAGCATGGACATTTCGATATTGACCCGCGTGGAAAACTGCGCTCTAATTCCCCCCGCGGCTTTTGAGGTAGCGCCGGCTCCCAACAGCGGTTCCTTTTCGACAAGGACGATCTGGCCGTACTTCTCCCGCGCCAGGTTAAAGGCGACGGCCACCCCCACTATTCCTCCTCCGATGATTACCGCCTCGGCCGTGGTGCGCATCGGCATACCTCTACTGAATTGAACCGCATCTATCTTCGTGAACTTTTTCACTAAAAAGTAAGGAAATCGGACATCAAGTCAAGCCCATTTACCCTTATTCTATGTGGCAATAGGGGGCAGCATCTTAGCAACTGTAGGGCAGAACCGCTAAAGGGTTCTGCCCTACTATTCTTTTTAGACAGCTTTTGAAGACCCGCCGGGCACAAGACACGCGGTGCCAAGCACCGGATTATGCAGTATTTTGTTGAACAAACTGTCGAAAAGGGATAGATTCATCAGGCTATGTATTCTCCGACGATTGGCAGACTGCTTAAGAAATTCCAATCCTCACAGACCAATGTCCTGATCATTCTATCCGTGCTTGTCGGCTTTGGCACCGCCCTCGGAGCCATAGGCTTTATTGCACTGATTAAGTATTTCAACCACCTGTTCTTCGGTTTGACCGACCAGATTCTCACAGAAGCCATCGGCTCGGAGGGATTCAGCATCAAGTATTGGTTCCCGGTGATTCCCTTGCTGGGCGGGCTGCTGGTCGGCCCGATTGTGTACAAGTATGCCAGTGAAGCCAAAGGCCACGGTGTCCCTGAAGTGATGAACGCGGTGGCGCGCCTTGGAGGAATTATCCGGCCGCGTGTGGCCGCCGCCAAGACAATAGCATCGGCCATCTGCATCGGTTCGGGCGGCTCGGCGGGCCGGGAGGGACCCATCGTGCAGATCGGTTCGGCCATCGGCTCGACTATCGGTCAGATGTTTCGCATGTCAGGCGACCGGGTCAGGATACTGGTCGGCTGCGGGGCGGCGGCCGGAATTTCGTCGGTCTTTAACGCCCCTATCGCCGGTGTCTTTTTCTCCCTTGAAATCATCTTAGGTAATTATGCGATAACAACCTTCTCGCCTGTAATTTTATCCTCGGTCGTGGCGTCGGTTGTCACTCGAAGTGTTATGGGCAACCACCCTGCCTTCGACGTGCCGGACTACTCGCTCGTGTCGGCCTGGGAAATACCGCTTTACGTCGGCATGGGGATAGCGCTGGGGGCGGTAGGGGTCTTGTTTACCCGAACACTCGCCCTGTTTGAGGATTGGTTTGACGGATTAAAGATACAGCCGATGCTAAAACCCGCTTTAGGCGGACTCTTGCTTGGCATTATTGCCATCTTTTACCCACAGGTACTGGCCGACGGCTACGAAACAATAAAGTTAACCCTGTATGGGCAAATGGCCATCTGGCTTTTAGTCATCCTCATTTTCATGAAGCTGGCGGCGACGTCTCTCACGCTCGGTTCCGGTAACTCCGGCGGCATATTCGCACCTTCCTTGTTCATGGGCGCCGTGGCCGGCGGTGCCTTTGGCGTACTGGTTCACCATCTCTTTCCAGGCGCCACTGCCGCACCGGGAGCGTATGCGCTGGTGGGGATGGCGGGAATGGTAGCGGCAACCACCCACGCCCCAATCACGGCCCTGCTGATTATCTTTGAAATGACCTCGGACTACCGCATCATTCTGCCGCTGATGGTAACGGTTGTCTTTTCGGCGCTGGTCGCCCGACGCCTGTTCCCTTATTCCATCTACACCGTGAAGCTGATACGACGCGGCATTGATATACGGGGCGGCAAGGACATAAACGTCCTGAAAGCACACAAGGTTTCTGAAATCATGGATACCGATTTCCAAACGATCTCCGCCTCGACGTCGCTGGTAAGGATATTCGACATCATGGAGCATTCCAACGAGTCGTACTATGTTGTTCAAGACAACCTCGGTCACATCAAGGGGGTGCTTTCCTTTCAGGACATCCGCTCCATCCTCAGCCAGCATTCGCTTGACTACCTGGTCATCGCGCAGGACCTGGTGAAAGAAGACACTTGTGTCCTTGACTCTGATGATGACCTGGAGCAGGCCTTCAACCTCTTTGGTGTTAGAGACCTGAAACTCATTCCTGTAGTTAACGGCCGGGACCAAACCAGGGTTATTGGCGTCATCCGCCGGGAGGCTTTGATTGATTATTACAACAAGCGACTGCTGGAGACGTTAAGGCGATAGGGCACGGCAGGTCAAATCCCTGGTGTTCGTGGATGGCTGATGTCCACATCTATCCCAGCAGGTAATAATCAACAATATTGAATCATGTTATCCGGTTTTTTTGCTTCTGCTGGAAAAGTTTCTTGACTTTTGAAAGGTTATGCGTCATATTAAGACGATTGTTTTCAAGGGTAATTTCGACCCTGGTTAATTGGAGAGAATAGGGACGTCTGAGTTGTCATAGCATAAAAAGGTCGATATTAGAATTATTTTGTGGATTTGAAGTATCTTTTTTCGTATAATAACAACGACAATGTGGAAACAAGGAGAGATAATCCTTATTAACCATGATACAGAATGTAGAAAATGTATTTGAGAAGGGAGACGCAAAATGAGGTTGTCACGAAAATCAGACTATGCGCTCAGAGCTGTCCGTCACCTCTCCAGCCTGCCGACGGGTAGGCTTGGCTCTATTAACTCCGTATCCGAAGCGGAATCGATCCCCAGAGAGTTTCTGGCCAAGATTCTCAAGGACTTGACGCGTGGCAGCATTCTGGTTTCCTACCGGGGGGTAACCGGCGGTTACCGTCTTGCCCGGAAACCCAGGGAAGTAACGTTCCTTGACGTTATTGAAGCCATTGACGGACCGGTACATCTGAACCTCTGTACGGAGGGTAAGAGTTGCAACTGCGATCAGTATGACACTTGCACGATGCGCGCTTTCTGGGAAACGCAAGAAGTTGTATTTAAGAAGTCTCTGAGCAAACAACACTTTGCCAAGTACAAGACCAAGAGCCGCAAATAAGGACGGGTTTTTCAGTCGGACACGGCTCCGGCCTTGAGCGGACGGTAAGAACGGTCCGGCACAAAGGGCGCTGGTGAGCGATGGGGTGCATCGGGAAAGAGTGAACCTCCCCGGGATTCCGAGTGACCAATGCCTGACTTCACCGTGACGAGAGAGCAATCCTTGACGACCTTTTAGGGGCTTGTCCTATAGCCCCTTTTTTATTATATTTCCATAGACTACAATAGCGGCAGTTCGGACGAAGGAAACCGGGCTGGACGCCAAGCGAAGAAGGTTAGGAGAATACCTTTCGTCTGGTAGCAGATCGCTAGGCCGGGGTGACCTTTTGGGACGCTGAGGCGTTTAATAGTAGAGGACAAAAGTAAGGAGATGTGACGTGATAGATTTCAACGATAAGCAGTACAAAGTCAAGGTTGGTCTGGCTGAGATGCTCAAGGGCGGGGTGATCATGGATGTCGTCTCTGCCGAGCAGGCGAAAATCGCCGAGCAAGCTGGTGCAGCAGCTGTGATGGCCCTGGAGAGGGTTCCGTCGGACATACGAGCCGAAGGCGGAGTCGCCCGCATGGCTGATCCGGACATTATCGAGAGCATCAAGCGCTTAGTAACGATTCCGGTGATGGCCAAATGCCGTATTGGACATATCGCCGAAGCGCAAGTGCTTGAGGCACTGGAAGTTGACTTTATCGACGAGTCGGAAGTCCTGACACCGGCTGACAATAAGCACCACCTTAACAAGTGGCCATTTAAGGTTCCGGTGGTGTGCGGATGCCGCAACCTTGGCGAGGCCCTGCGGCGAATTTCCGAGGGCGCCGCGATGATCCGCACCAAAGGCGAGGCTGGCACCGGCGACGTCTCCGAAGCTGTCAGGCATCTGCGGGAGATAAACGCGGCCATGAAGTCTTTGACGGTCATGCCGGAGGAAGAGCTTTACGGCATCGCCAAGGAGCATCGTGTTTCAATTGAGCTGGTTAGAATAGTAGCCAAGATAGGCAAACTGCCGGTGCCGAATTTTGCAGCCGGAGGGATTGCCACTCCAGCCGATGCCGCCCTGTGTATGCAGTTGGGAGCCGAGGCGGTCTTTGTCGGGTCCGGCATTTTCAAGTCGGACAACCCGGAAAAACGGGGCAAGGCGATTGTCAGCGCCACCACCCATTATCAGGATGCCTCAATCGTAGCCGAAGCCTCCCGCAGCCTCGGCAGCGCCATGAAAGGTGTGCAAGCGCAGTCGATTCCGGAGGATGAGCTGCTGCAGACGCGGTAGAGATGCCGACTGATGCTACGATGAGAACTGCACACCCCCAAACGAGTTTGTGGGTGCCACCCAGTCAGGTACGGGAGCGCAGAACAGTACTCACGGTTTCATGTAATAAGTCCAGCGTCCCACAATGACAGCACAACATCCATCTGAGAATTGTGCGTAATGTGTCTCCCATGCATTGTCAAAATGGAGTTCCATAGTTTTGTTTGCCGGCCTCTTGTCTTAGCAGGCATTCTTGGCCAATTATTTAGTCGCAAGTAACCAACGGCCAATACTGCGTAAAGGCCGTTCCAACCAAGTGAAATCTGTTTTACAGGCGGTACTCCCCGAACCTGTCCACTTTCGCATAGGCTGATAAATGCAAGTTTGGGACAGAATTTATCTTTGCTGGAAGACGAAAGGTTCGTCCTATTCATAGCGAGATTCCATGCGTGCTCTGCATGCATTGCTGGATTCCGTCGTAAGCGTCGCACCGCCCTCACGGCGGCATTTCCGAATTGTCCCACTATGATCCTCGCTGGTTCATTGTATCAAGACCTTATAGTCAGTTGTCCCTCCTTATGACCATTAATCGTCCGACGAGAACAGATTCTTAGTATCCCTCGTCTCAAGACTCTACTCAATCCAAAGCATTTCTGATAGTAGGTAATAGATTAAAGTCCCTCTGGTTTTGACATTCAGGGACATTTTTCACATATTAGATCATGTTGAAGTCAATGTCTCGGAGGCAGCACACTGATTGTTTATCTTGACGAAAGTGGTCAGTCTACGGGGTTTGGAAAGGCTGGTGGTTCGACCACATTTAATATTGCACTGGTAGTGTGTAACGACCCGGTGGATCTGAAGCGCACGCTACGGTCATTTGAGAAGAAGCTCATCCGAAAGGGTTGGCCGCCACGCCAGGAGATCAAAGCCTCTAAACTCTATGGTTCACCGAGAAACAAGGACATTCCGAAGTCTTTCAAATATAAGACCGATTCGATCACTCCGCTGGCCGAAATATACAGCAAACTGAGTCTCACTCCGATAGAGGTGGACTACATAAGCGTCAAGAAAGCGAACCTAACCGACGCTCTTAAATCCTCGCCCTACGGGATTATCTATAACTATTTGGCCTGGAAAGTCCTAGAATTCCGGCTCAGAGTTTCTATTGATGTTCACTTAATAGTCGACGCTCGCAACAAGGAAATTCACATCGGTAAACACTTCGACGGCTACGTCGAGACGAAGGCTTTCGAAGCCTATCCAGTGCCACGGAGACTAACAATCCAACATCTTAATTCTGACGAGAGTTTTGGTCTACGGGCTGTGGATTATTTTTCATGGGGAATATTCAGGAAATACGAATTTGGAGATGACAGGTTTTACAGAATGTTCTCAAAGAAGCTGAACAGAGTAAATTGTCAGGCGTGGTTCTATTGACAAAATAAAAAGGGAAGTGCTACCTGTGGGCGACTACCAATAAGTAGGTAGCTTATGCAATTATAGCACGCTACCACAGGGCTTACAACACTTCCAAAGTCAATATCGTCATTCCTAAGAATTTGTCAAGCACTTTATTCCAACAATCTAATGTGTTTAACCAACGGAATGTTCCCAGCCGTTTATCTAACTGACTCGCGAGCAAGCCTCTTCACCAGGGGCGCAGCTTGGTAATCGACACAGCGATTGTAATCATTTTGCCCTATTCTTTGACTGGCAGGCTTCTTGCAGTCCCGTCACAGGCCAAGAATCGGAAATGCGATTTGAAATGCTAAGTTTCGGCAGGACAGGAACTTCGGCAGGTCTCGGAGAGACCTGCCCTACCGATGTCGTGTTACGATTAGAAACTTATATGGCAAACAAGAGACCCAAAACTCTATCTTTGAAGCCCAATCAGTATAAGGTCGCTGCGGTTCAATTGCCGCTTCAAATGGTCTTGAAGCTGTATATCTTCCACTTCCCGTTTACGACGTGCAAGCCGAATTTGGTGCGGTAGCCCCGCGACTGCTGTTTGTCAACAAACGTAACTTCAACCGTGGCCGTCTCCCCCATCACCTCGGCCTTGTTGATTATCCTCTGGAGCGAGAACCAGCGACGTTTGGTGAGACCCTCCCCTGTCAGATCGTCAAGAATCTGCTCCGGATTAGTGAGGACTCGTGGGCTGTCTGTCTGAAGAGCATAATCCTCGCTGAAATTGCGCATCAACTCGGCCAGGTCCAGAAGGTGAGCCAGAGTGGCCTTGTCGTCTTTTTCCATCGCCCCGAACATGGTTATCACGACCGATTTCGGGTCTGACACATTCGAGGAAGAACAGGCCATCAGCAACGATAAACAGCACGCCGTCAATAGCGGCCAGAGCTGCGCACGAACTTTTCTTCTCATTCTATACCCCCTGTTAGGGTTACCCGGTGGCTCTGGCCCAGGTCGGCGCTGGGGGAGTAGGCATACGCAATGTGCATTTTGCCATAATCGAAGCCCACTCCAAGGGACAGGCCGGCCCAGGTGTCGTCAGAATCGGCGCCGCGGAAGTTCGAGCCGAAGCTGTTCCAGCCTATTCTGGCATAGAAAGGCTTAAACTCGTAGTAATCCACTCCCAAAGCCACAACCACGTCATTATCGACTGGCAGGATCACGTCGCCAGCCACGATGAGCGGAAAGGCTCGCGGTCGCACGGAAACGCCGCCGCGAACGGTTAACGGTAACCGATACTTTTCAACGCCCAACGCGGAGAGCTGCTTGCCCAAATTCTGGATCATTAACCCCGCCCCGAAGCGACCTCTATCGCTGGAGTACTTTGCTGCTAAATCAACAGCAACACCGGAGGCCGAGTATTCGTGAACCCGTTCATAGATTAACTTGATGGTGCCGCCCAGGGCAAAGTTGTGACCCTGTTTTACTGCCAGCGTGAACGCGGCGAGGATGTCACCGCCGGAGAAATCGCCCAGTATGAGACCGGTGCTGTCGGTCTCAATAAACTCACCGTAATTGAGATAACTGACCCAGCCGCCCCAGTACAGGCGCTCGCCGAGCTGGTTTGTGTAACCGAGAAATCCGGACTGCATGTCGGCAAAGTAGTTGTGATAGCCGGCAATAAAGCGCCTTTCCTCAAAGGAGGCAATGCCTGCCGGGTTATAGTAGAGCGCTGATTCGTCGTCGGCCAACCCGGTAAAGGCGCCGCCCATCCCAACCGCCCGCGCCCCCAAGTTTATCTTCAAAAAGGGGAAAGCGCTGGTCCCGGCCTTGGAGTTTATATCTTTAGCCCAGCCGGTAAGACTGCACAGGGCGAACAAAAAGGTGGCTGCCACCAGAGTAGTTTTCGGAAAATGGCGTCTCATAGGTTATTTCCAGTCAAAAATAGTAGCAACATAGTTAGTGTGTCAATGAAATTTCTCGTTATGGAGCCTTGTGGCTTTCAATGAGAGCACCAAACAACCCTTCACTTGATGTCTCGATCACACATTGCTTAAACCAGATAAAACAGCCACTGTCTGCGTCACCAGCTCTTGGTGGTTTTATTAATGATAGCTTCAACCAGCAACTCGATGGCCTCCCGTCGCGCGTCTTCTTCCGTTCGCGCACCTTCTTCCATCTCACCGTCGACTGCATACACTCCCCGCTGGGTCATCTTCTCCTTCCAGATTTCGGAATCGTCGCGGGGATTCTTCAGGGTAATCTCGAAATCCATGTCAACGTAATAGCTTTCGACAACGTCATTCTGGTCATACTCGTACGGTTTTCTCTCATAACGGGTTAGCACCCCGCTCAAGACGGCGTCAGCGTTTTCCAGAGAAACAACCTTCATATTGCCGTCGGCAATGAAGGCGTCAATTACCACATCGGTCATCTGATCGGCCAGTCCGTACTCGGGCGTCCGGTTCTCGAAGCGCTCAATGGCGATACTCTTTATCGATGACTTACCTTTCGGGTTGAAGGTGTATACGCCGCAACCGGCAGACAGCAAGAACACCAGTCCCAAAATAACGGCTAAGTTTTGCTTCGACATCAGCATAGACTCAATAGTTAAACGTCCCATGTCGTTAGTTGTTCGCAACAACCTTGCCCCTTTTCACGACTTTCCTGACCAGGTTGACCGCGTAGTGGTATGGGAGCTCCCGGTAATCGGAGATGTCCCAGATAACAAGGTCGCCCGGCAGTCCTTCATCCAGCAAGCCGATTTTCCCGGCCCGGTCGATGGCGCAGGCGGCGTTGACAGTCACGGCGCAGAGCGCTTCGG
>Ga0209979_1000792_pt1 | contig 38962 bp, 42 predicted proteins | sample AnhtaG_FD_183114 | JGI IMG/M metagenome (GOLD analysis project Ga0209979, IMG submission 183114) | Deep subsurface microbial communities from Anholt, Denmark to uncover new lineages of life (NeLLi) - Anholt_01485 metaG (SPAdes) (version 2) | ecosystem: Environmental > Aquatic > Marine > Oceanic...
CTCCCTGATCACCCTGCCTGGTGCTGTAGGTATGGCGATGATGACCTCTTCGATGTCGTACCTGGCGACGAGGTTGGAGGTGTCGTTGCAGGTGCCCAGAACGGGCACGTTGTGGATGCGCATCCCCAGCTTCGCCACGTCATCATCAATGAAACCCACGGGCAGAAGGCCAAGCCCGGGGTTAGCGTGCATCTCACGCACGATCATCGCCCCGGCGTCGCCTGCCCCGGCGATCAGAACTCGCTTTTGAGGCTGGGGCATTCTTTTCAAGGCCGCGCCTTTCTCGCTGGTCTTCTCCCCTACCATTATCCTCAGGGCAAACCTCGTTCCTCCCAGCAAAAGAAGGCTCAGCATCCCCTCGATGACGATCACCGAGCGGGGGAATGCTTTGACTATCGCTATGGGAAAGCCAAACCCGAATATGAGGATAGTCATGATAATGGATCCAGCTAAAACAGCACCGGCGATGGATAGCAGTTCGTTGATGCTGGCGTAGCACCACATCCGCCGATACAGGCCGAAGAGATAAAAAAGGGTTGGCCTGATGATGATCGCCAGGGGGATCAAAAACCAACCCTTCACCAGATAAGGCCAAACCAGAAAGGTGTCGAAGCGAATGATAAAGGCGAAGACCGCAGCGGCTGTGACTAAGAGGATATCTGCGAATAAGAAGTATCTGTTCCTGATGAACATGATGTCGTCTCCAATGCTGCTTGAAATGATGATATAGCCAGCGGAGCCAGCGACGGCCTCGGTTATAGGGAAATCGCCCTCTCCAACTTGTTCACCGCAATAGCCAAGGAGAAAAGGGGCAAGAGTGGCACGACCAATAGCATCAATGCCGGGAGGCCATCTACTCTCGAATAGAGGAGAGCAATGAATCCTAACAGAATACTTAGCGAGCAGTAGAGAGACGTCACTCGCTTGTGGCTATAGCCCAGGATAATTAATCTTTGGTAGTAGTGATCACGGTGTGGCTCCAACCACTTTTTCCCCTTGGAGATCCGCTTCAGCAGGGTGATTGTCGCATCAAAAAGGAATGTGCCGAGCAAGATGACCGGGATCGCGAAGGATATGCTGGTCGCTACGCTTCGGGAGCCGATGATGGCCAGGGCAGCAAAGACGAAGCCCAGGAAGTTGCTGCCCCCATCGCCCATGAATATCCTGGCCGGCGGCAGGTTGTGGAGCAGAAATCCCAGAGCACCGCCCAACACGATCAGGCTGGTGACGAAGATGAATGTATTGCCGTATAGCAGAGAGATGATGGCCAGGAAACCTGCCACGCTGATCGCCTCTCCCGCAGCCAAACCGTCAATGCCATCCATGAAGTTGTATAAATTCGCGACGCCTATCAGCCACACCAAGGTGACCAGTGGGCTCAGTATGCTCAGTGGGATGACGCCGATAAAGGGCAGGGCAATAGCTCTCAGTCGAATGCCAAAGGCCATAGAGACCCCAGCAATGATGATCCATACGACGAAGCGATGCCTCCTGGAGAGGCTGTGTAGATCATCAATAAAGCCCAGGATAGCGATAGCGGCTGCGCTAAGAAGTAGTCCCCAATATGTCCTGAGGTCAAAAGTATAGAAGAAGGAAGCCAAAAGCATGGCGGCGAAAAAAGAGACGACGATGGCCATACCGCCACCACGAGGTGTAGGCCGGTCGTGGGAGCTGCGTTCGTTGGGTATGTCCACCACTCCGCTCCGAAGAGCCCACCGCCGAACGACCAAGGTCCCTAAATATGAAATGAAAAAGGCCAGAAACAGAAGCCCCAATGGCACCACCATGCTACCCTTGTTCAGTCCCATCTTGAGCATTGCTACTCCCCGCTTGCCATCTTCACGATTTGCTACCAGACACTTTAGTGGAGAAACCCGGTTTTTCCGAAAAACCTGGTTTCTTTACTCATCAAACAACAAGTGTTCTATGATCTTGGCGTCTTGGGCATGATAAGATTCTACAAACACTTGATAGGCCCGGCGAGACGGGAATTGTGACAGGACCACGTCCGAGACCGGCAAGGTACCCTCGCGCAAGCCAATGTGATCCCGGTAACTGGAAAAGACCCACTCTTCCGGTCGCATTACCAGACCGGCACTAACCGGGTTGATATGGATATACCGTGACAGGTCCAACAGGTACTCGTCCTTGTCCACCCACACGGCTTGAAAGGGACCCTGAAATAGCGGACCGACACGACCTTGCTGCTTGTTGATGGCCTTGGTGTAGGATACGCCAAACGGTTGCATAATTCGAGCACTCAGGTCATCGGTTCTTAAATAGACCATCAAGTGATAGTGGGTGGGCATCAGACAATAGGCCAGGATATCGATCAGGTCTGGCCGGAAGTAGTGCCTGATACGCTTGAGGAAATAGCCCCAATTCTCGTCACAGAAAAAGATGGACTGACGGTTTAAGCCGCGATTGTATAGATGATAGTAGTGGCCGGCTCGAAATTCGATTTTGCGGTATGGCATGGCTACGCCTCCAAGAAACCAGGTTTTTTCCCTGTCTGAGCAAGCAGATTGTTCTTTTGGGGTCTCCTGGGACGCGAAAAAGTGTCTTATCAACCAAAAACCTGGTTTCTGATCCCTATTGGCACCGCCAGGGCGCCAGGCCGTAGCGCCAGCAGTAGAAGCCCATCTTGATGTATTCGTTCACCACCGCCACCAAGCCATCCTCCTGTCGCCACCAGTCGTTGGGACCGTAAGTGAGCGCCGGGGGCGGGCTGAACAGGACCTCTACGTCATCACCGGCCAGCTCCCGGCGCACAATGCCCAATGCCCGCCGGGCGTGATACCAGTCGGTGACAACCAGCAGTCGGTTGATGCCTGTCTCACTCACAGCTCGGGCGATTTCCTGGCTGTCCTCCCAAGTGCTCGTGGTGCGCAGGCACCGGATGACGCTGGCCGGCACGCCTTGCTCCTCGGCCAACTCCTGGGCCCAGCGGGCGTCGGTGAAGGTGGTCAGGGTCGGCGGCGGGGCATCGCCGTGAACCAGAGCTGCGGCGCCAGCCCTCGATGGTAGAGCGCGATGCCATGCATGGCCCTTTCAGGGCCGCCGCTCAGCACAACGATGGCATCTGCCTGGCCTTCCTGCACCGGGGCCGTCAAGAAGTGACCCAATCCCGCCAGCCAGAGTCCGGCCGTCAGAAGTACGCCGGCTATCAAGAGAAGCGCTCCCGCCAGGCAGCCCAGCGCCGCACGACGGGAGACACAGATCATGCCCTTAGTCCGCGTGTATCCAGGCGACATTTCACAGTTCACCGTTGCGCCGCAGTTCGGCGATAGTCTCCTGCCATCCGGCCTCGAGGTCACAGGCCGGGTGGAAGCCAAGCTCGGTCTGGATGCACTGCCCGCTGTAGGCGGCATCCTCCACGAACTTGTCTAGGGTGGCCCAGGTCACCGGTGGCTGATGGCCGTCGAGCAGCCCCACGCCCACCACAGGCGGGCCTACAGGGGGCCTAACATTCTCCTCTGATTGTCCTCTCAAGACGCTCGGCTCCAACATACCCTTCTGCCATGATCTTATGAATGTCGAAAACGGCTTCGCCGGCAAGTTTGTGGAAATAGCTCTGATATACGGGCTTCTGCGAAGGGCGCAAAACGGTGAGTAGATCGATGAGCAGCCGGAGCAACAGCACCGGGATTCGCACGGTCAGCCCTGGCCGGTCCAACGCGGGCGAATATACTTGGAGAATCTCTTTTCGCGAGTACGGCTCGGCATCGGCCACGTTGAATATCTGCCCCACCATACTCTCTTTTTGCAATGCGATGTCTACTGCCTCCACCACGTTACAAATCGAACAAAGAGAGAGTCTCTGATTGCCCGAACCGACCAAGAAATAGAGACCACCCGGTCTTGTAATGCGCTTCTCTACATCTATGAGCCGCTCTGGACCGTAAATTGGACAGAAACGCAATACCACCAGGGGGAATCCGGTCTCCACATACCGCCTGAGGCCATTCTGTTCTGCAAGCAGTTTGCTGTATCCGTAGTCACCCACCGGATTGCAATCAGCCGTTTCAGCGGTCTCTAGGTGAGGCTGGGATTCATCGTAGACGGCGGTAGAACTGAAGAACACCACTCTCTTCAGCCCTTTGTAAGATGCTGCTCCATCGAAGATGTTACGGCTGCCTTCCAAGTTTACCAGCATCATTTCCCTGCGGGGCTGTGCGCTTGTCCCTTGGTGGGCAATGCCAGCGCAATGGATGACAGATTCAAAGTCGTGATTGGCAAAGTATGCCAGGACACTGTCCCGATCCGTGATATCCAGGGTTTCAATATCGACGTTCAGGTCAGGAGCGGGCGAAACATGACGGATACCGCGAACCTGATAGCCATTACTCGCATAGTAGGCGGCCAATCGCTTTGCCACAAACCCGCTCACGCCTGTGATTAACATGCTTGGTCCGGAACCACCAGTTGCCATGTCGCTTGGCGCCTCACAACCTTGAAAGCGTCTTGATATATTCGGTGTGGGTTTTGAAGATCAGGTCCGGCTCACTGAGCAAGCGTCTTAACCTGGGAATGGTCTTCCCACGTCCTGTCTCATAGCGGAAACGGTATTTCAAAGGCAGTGTATCCGGTAACTCCGATGAAGATCGCATCTCGAATGGGTGAACGTAGAACAGGAACTCTTGTCGTCCAGTCATAATTCTTCCAAGCCCCAACCGGAACAGCAGATACGGGATGACCCGGAAATACCCGCCGCCCGACCAGGGAATCCGCACATGTCCGATGCCGAGGGAGGGCGCTTCGAATTCGTAGAAACCATCTTTTTCAAGCACATAGTCGGATACCTGATTCCAGCCACTGAAATCCACCTGTCCGTAAAAGTCGTGGTGCGCAGTGCGAACATAGCTAGAGTCATACAGAAAGCCACAATCACGAATCAGTGGCACGATTGCCTCCGTGATGGAGAAGCACGGTGCGCGGAACCCATACACCTGACAACCCGCCGCATCTTCCACCATAGCTTTAGCAGCCTTAAGCTTCTCTCTTAGGCTATGTAGGTCCTCGTCATACAGCAACTCATGGTCTAAGCTATGACAAGCAATTTCATGTCCACGTTCATAAATCTCTCGGATCAGCCCAGGACGCTCTTTGGCAACCGTTCCAACTACGAAAAAGGTCGCTTTGATATCACGCTCGTCGAGCAAGTCCATGAAGAGATATACGTTATCCATGATGCTCACAGTTCTGTGACGGTCGGTCACAAACGGCCTCACGTATGCCAGGTGATACCACTCTTCGCAATCCATACTCAAAAGAAAAGTTGTCTTCATTGATCACATCACTCGTCGGCCCAGGGTGGTTTAGACGCCGTACATGTTCAGCACTGATTGGCGTGAATATATCTCGACCACGAAATTCCTGGCATTCTTGCCAAGCTCCGAACATCTCTCAGGGCCGGTACTTGAACAGTTCTGGCCCATAGTGTGTAGTGCTCCTATCCGCACGTGGCGATATGGCCCCACGTCTTCAGTGAACCAGACGGACTAGGATCAGGAGGCCATGCATAACCAAGGCAGCGTAGATGCCGGCAACGACGTCATCAAGAATGACACCCACGAAGGGCACCCTCGCCGCCTGGCCGGCTGGGAAGGGTTTGATGGTATCAAAGAGCCGGAAGAAGATCACACTCCCGAGAACGGGAAGCAACTGTCCAGGAAGAGTCAACACCGCCACAAGCTGCCCGATCACCTCGTCAATGACGATCTGCGTGGGATCCCTCTGGCCAATCACTTTCTCGGACCTGAGTGATATCGGGATCCCCGCCAGGAACAGTATCCCCAGAAGCAACGATTTGGACAGCGCATCCTCTCTTGCCAGCCACAAATAGTAGGCCAATGCTGTGACTAAGGAAGTTGCTGTGGCAGGAGCTCTGGGCAGATACCCCAGGCCAAAGGCGGTAGCCAAGAGAAGGGAGAGGCGGTCCGTGGCCCGGAGGCCGGTGGCATGAGTAACCATCTCGCTACCCCCTGCTGAAGATGTCTTTAAGCGCCTGGCCGGACAAAAGGTCTCTCACGCCGCAAGCCAAGAAGCCTAACGTGGGCAACGGATCATCTCTGGAGAGCACGTAGTAGCAGGTCTTGTCATCAGCAAACCGAAAGAAGCTGGGGTTGAGCTTAAAGCGATGCGGATTCTTCACGAAATGAAGGATATCGCCGGGTAGCAGCCATCTACACCGCAAGCCCTCCTGGTAGTCTTGGATGGGTTGTATATCCTGGGAGAGGGCGACTTTACAAAGGAGATAGGGGAAGTTGATCCCGCCGTAGATGGGCAGAGCCACCGACCCCCAGAACCGTGGGTTGATCTCCATCAGCCTGGGCACGCCATCCCTGGCATCCACCCGGAACTCGACCTGCGCGACCCCGTACCATCCTAGCTCCTTGAAGAGCCGCAGCGCAAGGGCCTCAATCTCGGGATAGCGCACGCTCTCACACAGAGTGCTAGGACCACCGCTCACGGGAAACTCCCTGAGCCTCTTGTGGGTGAAGACCGCGATGGGATTCGACCGCCGCTCGAGGAGAACTGACACGCCATACGCTCCTCCGTTGGGGATGAACTCCTGAATGAGCGGAAAAGGGAAGACGCTGTGAACCTCATAGTACTTGTCCATCTCTCTCTTACACCTGACGTAGACCAGCCCTCTGGTACCTGCACTCTGGCGGGGCTTTATGACGCAGGGGTAGTCAACTTCGTCGGCGATTTGAGGTACCTGATCCAGCTTCTCCACCACGTACGTTTTCGGGATGGGGACGCCTGCGCGCTCAGCAATCGCCAGGGTCAGCCTCTTGTCCATCGCTTGGGCGAAAATGGGTAAATCGGGAAAGGGGATTTGGGTCCATTGAGAAAGCTCCGCCTTGTTCTCCAAGACAGCAGCGATGATTTTCTCCTCCAGAGGAATGAGGACCGAGATGCGTTGTCTGCTCACAAACGATGTCAGCCAAGCGATGAACGCCCCTGAGTTGTGCCCATCGGCCGAGGGGTATCGTACCCGTCTTGTACAGTATTTCGAAAAGAAAGAAAGGGCGAAAGCATCGCTGGAACCACAAATGACTTGAACCCCTTCCTTGCCGAGAGCCCGGACGATAGGCAGCGACTTGCGCTTGTCACAGTCAGTGACCAGCACGCGCAGGGGTGCAGGCGTGCAGGGGTGCAGGGGGCCGGAGGAGATATCCTCTGGACCCCCGCACTTGTGCCCTTCGCCATTCGCCCACTCGCTACTCGCCACTTGACACTCGCTCATACTCCATCCACGGCCCGCTAAATAGCAGATCTCGCTTCCTCCAGTAGTTGTAGTGATGATAAAGACGACGCAGTTGATCCTCTAGCCAGAGGAATACCGGGATGTAGAACAATGGCGTGTTTTCAAGGGTCATTGCCGTCCTACGTATCCCGGAATGTATAAAAGTGAAATCATAGTGGGGCAGGCTTTCCCACGTGAACTCCCCCTCCAGATTCAAGCTCGAAGGTAGAATGTCTTGCTCCTTTGCTAGGGCCAATACTGGTACCTGATCAGTAGAATAACCCATGATCAGTGACACCACGAAGTTTAACGTCAGCGGGTTCCAGCCAGCTAGAAGCAAATCGAGGCGACGAGGGTTACCCCTACGGGTGCTCTCGCCGTCCAGGCCAACAGTGCCATCTACGATGGTAAACACAGGCGACATCCATCGAACCAAGTCAAGTAGCTTCTCAGACAGAACTCGATGATATTTTCGTCGATCTTTGGGCAATAAACCAAAGAGATTCTTGGTAGCGCAAGAGATTACTGCGATGCCGTGGCCGTGAAAGACAGGAACGTTAATCAATTGTGCCCCGCGCAATATAGTCGGCAGTTCGTGCACATCGCGTTCGGGGTTCTCATACGATATCAATGGGACATCGTACTTGTCTAGGATTTGCTGGAAACCTGTCGCGCGGATCATTCTGGTAGCCGGAAACTCCGGCAAGTCGCCCTCGACTACTGCGAGGTCCCGAAAACTGTGCTCTCTGAGGGCTCTCAGTAGTCCGTCCAGAAACCACCTGGAAGTGTTGGAACCCGGATAGATCTTGTCGAAATTGCCATTGATTTTGATGAGAGTCCGATGCTGAGGATTTAGCCTGGGAAATCCTGCAATTGATAGTGTCTCTCCAATGTCCTGAATCAGGGTCCTCGGCGATGTGCGTTGGACGTAAACGCTATTCTCATCCACGTAATCAACCTCCGGAGGAAACCAGCTGATCACCTGCGCTTGTGCGCGACTTCACGCTGGTAGTTCGTTGCTTTCTGCTAGGATGTCGAAAGGCTTATGAGTGCGTGGCAAGCTTGAGCCCATTGGTATTTAGTAGTTCATCCTTCCCCTAAGGATTACATCCACAATACGTTCTGCCGCATGCCCATCGCCGTAGGGGCTGACAGCGTGAGCCATCCGCTCGTACTCCGCGTAGTCCCAGAGCAGCCCCTCGGTCTCAGCGATAATGTGATCTGTGTCGGTACCGACTATCTTGACAGTGCCAGCCTCCACAGCCTCGGGACGTTCGGTCTCCCGACGCATGACGAGAACAGGCTTACCCAAGGCGGGCGCCTCTTCTTGGATGCCGCCGGAGTCGGTGAGGATCAGGTAGGCATGTTTCATCAGGTGGGCAAAGGGTTCGTAAGGCAAGGGCTCAATGAGATGCAGCCGCTCGTGACCGTTGAGGATGCGCTGGACTGGCACCCGGACGTTGGGGTTCAGGTGGACAGGGTAGACGATCTGCACCTCCGGGTTGCGTCGCACGATTTCCTGCAGGGCAAGGCAGATGTTCTCAAAAGGCTGGCCGAAGTTCTCACGACGATGAGCGGTCACCAGAATGAGTTTCAGGTTACGGGGTACGGGTTGCAGGTTATCAGTCGAGTCCAACCTTAAACCTGCAACTTTCAACCTGGAACCGTTGCTCAAACCAAGTTGCTCAAACAATCTCACAGTTTGCTGAGATGGTGGTTGATTCACAACCCATAACAAGGCGTCAATGACGGTGTTGCCGGTGATGAAGATATTCTTGTCAGGGGTGCCTTCGTCGCGTAGGGCATCGGCGGCGGTACGCGTGGGGGCAAAGTGGTAGGTGGCCAGGACGCCGATGAGGTGGCGGTTGATCTCTTCAGGAAAGGGACTGTAGCGGTTGCGGGTACGTAGGCCAGCCTCAATGTGGCCTACGGGGATCTTCTGGTAGAAAGAAGCTAGGGCAGCCACTATGGCCGTTGTGGTGTCGCCCTGCACCAGGACCAGGTCGGGCTGCACGCGCTCCAGCACCTCAGTCAAGGCAGTCATTGCGCGGGCGGTCAGGGCGGCCGGGCTCTGATTGTCCTCCATGAGGTCCAAGTCTATGTCCGGCTTGATAGCAAAAAGGCCCAACACCTGGTCCAGCATCTGGCGGTGCTGGGCGGTGACGCACACGACCGATTCAACCAGGTCGGGGTACTTTTCCAGTTCCCGCACCACTGGAGCCATCTTGATGGCTTCGGGCCGAGTGCCGAAGATACTCAGAACTTTCATGATAGGACAGAGGGTGGTGTTCCCACCATTTCGCGGACAGCCGAGGATATACCAGGACCGAACTGAGCCGAGGTCTCGATCTCCTCCCAATGGTTGCGGAACCACTCGATGGTGTGTTGTAGCCCTTCCTCGAAGGGAGTATGAGGCTCGTAGCCAATGAGTTCACGCGCCTTGTCAATGGATGCCAGCAAGCGAGTCTTGGTGTCCCACTTGCGGCGTTGGGCGAACTTTACCCCTGCTTTACTACCCGTCAACCCGTTGACCCATTTTGCCAGGTCTATGATTCGAGTCTCTTTGCCCGAGGCCAAATTGAACTCCTGTCCGATGGCGCTTTCGAAGACAGCCGCACGCAAGATACCGTCCACGATGTCGCCCACGTATGTAAAGTCGCGGGTCTCTTCGCCAGTGCCGGTGATGGGCAAGGGCAGGCCCTTCATGGCCCAGTAGATGAAGTTGGGAATGACGTTGCGATACTGGCCGGGCAGCTCGCCGGGGCCGTAGGAATTGAAGAAGCGGGGCTTGATCACTTTCAAGCCGTAGTGGTTGTGGAAGAAGTTGCAGTAGAGCTCGCCCAGCATCTTGGTGATCTGGTAGGGTGTGGTGAGGTGCATGGACATGAACTCTTCTCGCAGGGGTAGGGGCGATTCGCTGCCGTAGATGGAGCAGCCGGACGATGCGTATATGAAACGCTCAACTCCGGTGAAAACGGAGTATTCCAGCAGCCGCAACGTACCCAGGCCGTTGACCATCAGGTCGCGCTCAGGATGGTCCACGGAGTTCTGGTTGGCGAAGAAGGCGGCCAGGTGGAAGACGATCTGGGGGCGCTCGAAGAAGACACGTTTGAGTTTGACCTCGTCCAGGATATCGCCTTCGACGAAGAGCATACCTGGCACAGAGGGAACATTCCAGTGTTCTGATGAAGAGAGATCATCCAGAATAATGACCTGGGCCCCCAGTTCGGCCAGGCGACGACAGAGGTTAGAACCAATGGCACCAGCTCCACCGGTCACCAGTATAGTCTTGCCAGAGTACGCATTTTGGTAGTTCTCCATGCTTCACACTCTCCTTGGTCCAGCCTTAGGCTGGCAGATTGCCTGCTTGCGCACGATTTGCCTGAACAGCTCTTCGTATTGGGTTGTGCAAACCTTCAGTGAGAAATGGCTTTCAGCGTAGGCCCGCCCGTTTGATCCCAGTTGGCGGGCCATAGACTGATCGTGATATAATGCGAGAATCGCCTCGGCTACTCCCTGGCCATCATCAGGAGCAAGGGCGTAGCCACAGTTGGCCTCCCGGATGATTCTGCTGGTGTCACCGTCCAGGTTCACCGTAGCAATAACGGGCCGATCGCCAGCCATGAAGTCCAGGAGCTTGGCAGGGACCACGGGGGTGCGCAGCTCCTCCGTCAAAGGCACCACCCCCACATCGGAAGCACTGACGATCGAGGGGTAAAGTGTCTTCGGCTGAAGCGGTAGGAAGCGAACGTTGCGCAGGCGCAATCGCTCCACTTTCTGCCGCCATTCACTGGCCCGTACTCCCTCACCAATCACGAGGAAGAGGATGTCTTCGTACTCTTGCAACTCCTTTGCGGCCTGAATGATGGGATTCAGGTCCTGAGCGTATCCCATGCTACCAGCGTAGCACACCAGGAAACTGGTTCCCAGCCCGTGTTTCTCCCGGAAACCATTGAGGCGGTCCGAAGGGCGGATAAGATCAATGTCTACCCAGTTGGGGATGACCACGACTTTATCTGGCGACACCGACCTTTGGGTGATCAAGTATTGACGGTTCCCCTCCGAATGGACCACGATGCAGGCTGCCTGGGCATAGGTGAATCGCTCCATCCACTCGAAGAAGCAGATAAGCAGCGGGTCTTTCATCAAGCCCAGATCAATCAGGTCTTGGGGCGTAATGTCCTGGACGTTGAACACAAACGGGACGTGGTGGAGTCGCTGGAGGAGGAACGCGGCCATCCCCAGGGTGAGGGGAGGGGAATAGACCAGAGCGACGTCCTTCTGACCTGTGGACCGGGCCCCGAGGTAGAAGGTGAAAGGAAGCAAGAGGGCATTGATGCCACGACCGATCAGGCTACCCTCCCGGAAGGGAAAACGCCGGACTCTCATTACGTCCATACCGTCCATCGTCTCCCGTAGCCAGAAACGGGCATTGCGGTACTTGGCGGCGAACTCAGCACAACCCAGCCTGCGCCACGGGAACTCCGTGACAACGCTCACCTGGTGCCCCCGGGCGACCAGATAGCAGCCCAAGTCGTGGAAGAGATGTGCCGCCGATCTGGCCATGGGAGGGAAACAGGTGTTTAGCAGGAGGATACGCATAGTTAGTTGTCCCTTCCCTTTTCCACTTTTTGCCTTCCTCCCTCCTCGACCGCATGCAGCACACCCGGGTCAACGGCTACGGGCACACCCCGCTGCAGCGACTCTTCGATGGCGAAGGTAGTCAGAGTAGTGTACACGTATTCGGTGAAAGCTACCGGCGATGGGCCACCGTTCCGGACAGCAGCGAAGAAGGTTTCCATCTCAGCTTTGTGGCCCCGATCAAGGCTCAAGAGGTTTCGCTTGCCTCGCTGGCGGCCAGTTTTGGTGAAGGTGATGGACTTGAAGTTGTCAATGGCACAGGCTGCACCGCCACCGAAGATCTCGATGCGCTCGCGGGGGAAAGCCCTATCACCAGCGGCGGTGTAGGTGATGGTGGCCACGGAGCCATCGGCCAGCTTGAGGGTGATGACCACGTTGTCCTCCGGAAAGTAAGTCTCATTGCCGGAGATCGTTTCGGCGTAGACCCGGACGGGAACCGAGTCAGTGAGGTATTCGATGAGGTCCACGAAATGGCAGACTTCGCCGATGATGCGACCGCCCCCTTCGACCGGATCATGCACCCAGCTATCCCCCGGTACAAAGCCGGCATTCACGCGGCAGTTGATAACCAGCGGCTCGGTCCGGGGCGTGAGCCATTGTTTGGCCTGGACGGTGAAGGGGGAGAAGCGGCGGTTAAACCCCACCATGAGGAGTTGCGAGTTACGAGTTGCGAGTTGCGAGTAAACGGATTGCAGTTGTTCTCTATTGAGGGCCAAGGGTTTTTCGACGAAGACGTGTTTACCTGCCTGCAGCGCCTCGACGACCAGCGGGGCGTGCAGGTTGTGGCGGGTAGCGATGAGAACGCAGTCAATGTCGGGATCGTTGAGTAGCTCCCGGTAGTCGGTGGTGCAGTAGGCGAAGCCGAACTTGTCGCCGATGTGTCGAGCACTGCTGCCGGTAGCGGTGGCCACTCCCCGGAGCTGAACGTTGGAGATTCGCTTGAGGGCGGGCAGGAGCGTGGTCTTAGCGAATAGGCCGGCGCCGATCAAACCGACCGCGGTCGACCGACCGCCGATGGCTGTCTCTTGTGCAGTGAGAGTGGCTGCCGGCTTAAGGTCAACACGCCGAGTTAGCAGAGTGGCAGACTGCGGACTGCGGACTACGGACTCCTCACCGTAGGCGAGGAGTATCCCGATGTACGGCTCCTTGGTCTTGCCCAGGAGCAGGTCGTAGGCTGCGGTTGCGCGTTCGATGGAGAAGCGGTGGGTGATGATGGGGGCGAGGTTCACCTGGCCTCGGGCGATCAGATCCAGGAACTCTTCCATGTTGCGACGCTCGGTCCAGCGGACGTAGGGCAGAGGGTAATCAATGCCTTTCTGCTCGTACTGAGGGTCGTAGATGCCCGGACCTGAACAACGGGAAACGACGACACTCAGCTCCTTCTCGTAGAAGAGGTTGCGGGGGACGTCGAGCCGGACGGCGCCGACGGCGACGATGCGTCCCCGCTCGCGGGAGATGTCGCCGGCCATCTCGATGGGTTGGTTGCTGGTGGTGCCCGCCAGGATAAGTACGGCATCGGCACCGACACCCTGGGTGAACTCGACGACAGCGGCAGTGACGTTGTCCCGACCGATGACGGCTCCCCCCTCGGCCCCTAGCTCCTGGGCCAGGGAAACTTTCTGAGGCACCAGGTCTACACCGAAGACGTTACATCCGGCCGCCCTGAGGATTTGCACCGTGATCTGCCCCAAGAGCCCCAGCCCCAGGACCACCACGCGCTCGCCCAGCGTGGGCTGGGCCATACGCACGCCGTGCAGGGCGATGGCGCCCAGCATGACGAAGGCGGCACTCTCGAAATCTACACCGTTTGGGATATGGGCACAGAGGTTCCTAGGTACGCACACGATCTCGGCATGCGAGGCGCAGGCTTGGCCGGCACAGGCCACCCGGTCGCCCATGTGGAATTCGGTGATGCCGTCGCCGACGGCGACGACTTCCCCAGCGCAGCTATAGCCCAAGGGCACAGGGGTATCTAGGCGGTTGGCGGCCTGCTGGTATGCTTCCAAGATGCCGTCGGTGCGGGCCTTGCTGATGACCCGTTTAACCTGGTCCGGTCGGGCCAGGGCCTTGCCAATGAGGTTCTTCTGGCCCAGATCGGTGACGAGCTTTTCCGTGCCGGCACTGACGACAGAGTTGGCGTTGCGCACCAATACCGCTCCTGGTCGGACAGCGGGCATGGGAACGTCAACGACAGTCAGTGCGCCGGTACGGTAACTGAGGATAACTTGCTTCATGATTGAGTCCTTGCCCCCCCGGCTGCCGGTGGCCCTATCTCCCCGTACAGAAGCTGCCCGATCAGGCGGTTTTTCCGCACCGTGTATAGGATGCGGTGAATCGGATCGGCGAAGGCGGAATCATAGAGCAGCCGAGTCAGTATATCGCTGTTGAAGCCAGCCAAAGCAATCCAATTGATAAGGGTGCGTTCCACACGGAACTGGTGATGGCAGAATGGTTCGATTGGCTGATTGAGCACGACTTCGTCCAGCGAGTTGGAAAACATGCGTTCCTGACGAGCCAGGGTGAAGTGCTTGACCTTCCAGGGGTCAATGTTCATAATGCGGCAACATGCCAGTGATCCAGCACCAATATCATTGGCTGCGACCAGCAAGTTCATGCGCACCGGATCGCCGATCATGGGGCCGGTCCGATCGAGAAAGTACGTCCCGTCAAAGATGGCAATACTTGGCTTTAGCAGCTTGTTGATGGCAATGACCTTCTCTGCAAATTGGGGATGGTGTCGCAGACGCATGGTTTCGGGGATGCAACCCCACTGGTTCTTGAAAGCAAGGCTGACACGGGTCATGACGTGGACTTTGGGCACTGGTAGTGTGATGAAGACATCTACCCCATGCAAGAGCAGTGAGGGTAGCTCCAAGGTTACCCTCTTCCCATTTATGATTGTGTTTGCCTCTTCAGAAGGCAGGTCACTCAAATTCACCACCTGTACATCATAACGCTTCGTAATGTCATAAAGCCCATGGCTCTCAAAAGCTTCCTCAGCGTCAAAGCTATGGTATCCACCATCTGCTTCTCCAACGATAATGTTAGAGGTACGCGTTCTCATGACTGAAACAACAGCCTCGATAAAAGCCGGAGAAGTTGTCACACCCGGTATAGGTTGACTCCAAGTAAGATTCGGCTTGAGGAAGACAGTCGCTCCGGGGTCTATAATTTTATTCCATCCGAGCCAGTCTAGTGCAGCTTCAAGTTGCACATTTAGAGGGACATCGGAATCAAGTTCTGCAATATATACGTCCATCGGCTACACCTTTGTCTCCCTTCTTATTGCATCTGCATAGACCGCTTCAATTTGCTCGACAGCTACAGCCCAAGAATGTCTTTCCTTAACAAGTCGCTTGCCTTGTGAGCCAAGTTCGACTCTCTCCTGCCGGTCTGTTAGCAGCTCCCGAAGAGCCTCGGTCAAGTGACTTTCAGAACAAGGAATTACTATTCCAGCCTCCCCTTGTATTAGATCCGCGTAGCCACACCGATTAGTAATGACGACTGGGATTGCACATGCAGATGCCTCCAAAGCGGCAATCCCGAATACCTCGTACCTAGACGGCAAGACGAATATATCTGCAGCAGCATACGCTTGAAGTTTGTCTCGACCAAACAACCCGCCCGTGAGGACGACACTTGAATTCAAATTCATTCTTTCGATCAACTCTGTTACCTTAGCGCGATATCCGAAGTCCGGGCCTACTATCACCAGTTTGATGTTTCTGAAGTGTTCGACCAATCGTCGGAACGAACACAATAGAAGATCCAGACCCTTTATCTCGTGCAGACGCCCCAGGAACAAGATCACTCTGTCATTCCGTCTGATTCCGTGTTCTTCTCTGAAGGTGTTTTTGTCTGGTAGTAGTTCAAAGGCATCGAGATGTAATGCATGCGGTATAATCTCAATCTTATTGGCAGGTACCCCTCTCTTCATATAGTGTGCTTTTTCCTTGGGTGCTACTGCAATAAGTTTGCTGGCATTAGCAATAATTGAGTTGCCAAACAGAATATCATATACAAGTTTTTTTAAATGACTTCGCATGATTCTTATCGCAGCCCCATGCGCAGAGAACACAAATGGAACCTCACATCGCCTGGCATAGTGGTGAGCGACGATGTTCTGAAATGTAAAGTGGTGATGCAAGTGGACTATATCAAACCCTTCGATTTCCTTTCTCATAAATGGGGCCAAAGAGGGGGTAAACCAATACTTTCGAGGGAAACGATTTTCAAAATAGATCACTCGTACCTGCCCAAGCTTTGTTTCACCCTTGATATCCAGATTGGTTTTGCTATTGTAAGCATTAGATGTATAAACCGTTACGGCATGACCTCTCTTAGATAAAGCTCGTGAGAGGTCGGTAACATGTGTTTTAACGCCACCAAATGAACTGGGTGCAAAGACCGGTGTAACCAATAGTATATTCATGGTCACAGTCGTTTCGCCTTTATGATACGTAGGACTCCAAAGTTTAGCTGCTCGACTGTTCGATATAAGGGTACTAGCCAACTAAATCCTAGTCGACATATCAGCAAATGAAGAATGGGCCTTGGAATCTTCTTGATGTGCCTGACGGCAGTGATTTGGACCCCATTTTTGGATAATAGCTCCCTTATTGTAGAAAGCCCATGATAATAATTCGGGAAGCTGAAGGGCGTACTTGAACGTAGCCGCTCCAGTAATGAGTAGACCTTTATAATGGACGCATGAGATAAGTCAAAAACGATTACCCCATCTTTGAGCTTAATTACTCTGGAATACTCTGATATCGCTTCGTCAAGGGAGTCGAAGTGGACTAAAACGTGGATACTGCAGATGCCATCGAAAACTGCATTGCTGAAGGGAAGCTGTTGAACATCAGCTTGCACGAAAGCTATATTATCCTGTACTCCAGAACCTACAGCTTTGTCCCGTGCAACATGTAGCATATTCTGGGAGCTATCTACTGCCACCACTCTTTTTCCTTTAGCGGCCAAGAAGATTGCGAATCTCCCTGTGCCAGTTCCAGCGTCAAGAACCAGTTGACTACTCCTCAGATGGTCATACACAGCTTGCTTGAATGTCCTGTCAACCATCTTCCCACAGGTGCAAGAGAACCGCCGGGAATCATATCGTCTTGCTTCTTGCTCGTAATATTGTATACACTCTTTCTTCATCTTTGTCTGCTCCTCAATCAAGCACCGTTTCAATTGAGTCCATGATCCTGTCAGCTTGCAAGGACAGGGATGAAGGTAGTTGAATCTCGTAACAAGGAACTTCTTGCAAAGCCTCCACGAGAACTCGCTTATAAGTGCGCCAATTGCTCTTAGCCAGATACGGAGCATCTGCCGTGATCCAATTCTCAAAATATCTGAACTGGAACTTACTAATAGAAATCAATTGTTCTACTACGTGTGCAGGATCAACTGAGCGCATCTGAAAGAATCCAGTGGGGGATGTAGATACGAGATGTACTGACGACAAGGCACCTTTATCAATCACTTTGGCATCACGGAACAAGACGTTAGCATCTACTGAAAGGGGAGATTTGATGAATCCACCAGAGAGTTTACCTATCATGGTTTTCGCTAACAAGTTGGCTTTTGACAACATCCCAAGTCGCTTGCGCAGAAAAGGGCAATTCGCCACTGTGTAAGAGAATAAATCAATCTTAGTCGGATAACTGTACACTGATCCATCTCTAGAGAGAATTGTTAGTTCATCTGCAAGGAATCCTGATGCGTCCCTATCGAGCAGATGTAGGGCAATGGAGGTCTTGCCTGAACCTGGATATCCTGAAAAGACCTGGGCATTACCTGCACGACTCACAGCGGATGCGTGCAAGAGTACATATCCCCTAGCGCACAATTTATAATTTAGCAAAGGTTCAAGAACCTGAAATAATAAATGCTTCCCTGCGAAAGGGTTCCCCCTGAAATGCACGAGACTCGGGTCCGCATCAGGAGACGTCATCCCAACTTCCCAGACGGCTAGCTTTCTGGATCCGCGCCAGTGAAGCAAGTGATGTCCTTGACAATACTCGCCACCACATGGTTGCGTTTCCAGATCCGGCGTAGCACCGGCAATCTGCACTTTCACAACAGGATTGAGAACTCCATTCACCTCAAATGCAGCCAGTCGCTGGGTTGGATAATTTTGGAATCGCCCAACTTCTACAGCTAGCTCCACAATATCGTGTATTCGGTAAGAGAATCGCGATGTCATGGCCTGTCACCTTTGGGTGGGATGCTGCCGCATTGTTGCGCACTCGAGGCAGGAACGTTATTCACAAGATCTTCGGACAGCTTTGATCCCAGGACAATCATTGCTGCAACGAAGAAGTAATAGTGAGTTCCTAACTCGGCCGAGGATAAGAATAAGGAAACTGAGATGCCCACAAAAGCAGCGAGTAGGCCCGCCTGGAATACAAGTAGGCGCCTTGCAACGAGTTTTGCTTTCGCTTTTTTCAATACTGTTGCACTCCGAATTGCCAATTTGACTGTATAGAAAGTGAAAAAGAAATAGGTTAACGTTCCCAATATGCCAGTCTCCGCGAGTATTCTGACGAACATACTTTGGGCACTGGCAAATCGTCCACTTACATCGAAAATCGTCCAGCCCCAGTCTGGCTCAAACAACGGATAGTGAAAGCCAAAGTTGCCGAACCCGACACCGAGAACTGGAAAGGCACGCAGCATATTTATCGAAGTGCCTAGCATTGTCCAACGTTCCCATGTCGACGAATCATGTCGCATGTCGAAAGCAGAAAGCATTCGACCTACTAGGATCTCCATCCAACTTCTGCCACCGGAATCCGCTGAAGGGGCTATAGTTGCCGCAATGAAGCAAATAAGGACCAGGCCCACTACTATTCCCCGATTTGTCCACAGGGAATGAACAGAATAGGAGCGAAGAACCCACAAAAGCGCCAGCACCGAGACAAGCAATCCAAAGTATGGACTGCGTGAAAATGTAAAGACAAAGACAAAAAAGGTGAGCAATAGAGAAAAAACATCAAAAAAACGTCCGCTTAACTCCACACCCTTCATCCTTGCAGCTATTAATAATGGCAAACCCATGAGCAGATAACTCCCAAAGTTGTCTGGTTCGCTGAGAAATGAATGAACACGCGGGAGTCCGTAGAAGGAAACTATTAACTCTCTTGCACCTTCCCCCATAGTAATATTGCGACCAAAGCTAAGTAACGGAAGGTCAAGGTGAAATCTTGTGCCAACTATCTGATACATTGCGTACAAAGAGACTACAAAACCAGAGATAACCAGCCATCGAATGTACTTCTCAAACAATTGCATCGTCCCACCCCTTGATAATACGACGAAATAGGGTGCAACGATGAGGAGTAGTTTCAGGAATTGTTTTATGCTTTTGACCCAGCGCACTTCTCCTCCGTACTCGGAAACCGGTACCCAAGCTGACATGACCATGGACCCTAACACAACAACAATAAACAGGATGAGACCCCAACTTGCCCGGTTCATTGTAACGGATTTGTGCACCTGCTTTCCAACAATTCGTTCACCTAGTAGAAGAAGGACTAATGTAATAGATAAGATGTCTGCTGCAAGAATGCCATATGATAATGCTGGCACATTTATAGCAATCGTGGTAAATGGGAAACTGAAAACCAAGCAGCCTAGCAGTATATCTATATTATTCAGCCCGATCAGCACGAGCAAGATCCCTCCTGTAGCTGCAATCAGCATGGAGACGGTGGGAATACCCAATGTGCCTAGCAAGTCTCTTGCAACCAAGTATCCAATTAAAATACTGGACAGCAATAACATGACTATAAGCTTCGACTGGATTCTACCGCGACCCTCGAGCGAGTAGCTGCTCATAGATCTGTTCAACCTCTCTAGCCATACGCTGGGCTGTGAAGCATTGCTGAATGATTGAAGCACCCTCAACCCCTATTTGCCTTGCACGATCAGGATCAGCTAGTAACTTACAGATCCCTTCAGCCAATGCTGTTGAGCTTCTTGGCTTCACTAAGTACCCCGTCTTGCCATCTACAACGACCTCAACCATTCCGCCCACCTTACTGGCAACGACTGGTTTGCCCAACGCCATTGCCTCGACAAGCGTCCAGGACATTCCCTCCCTCGTGGAAGGTAAGACCACGATATCAAGATAGCGCATCGCAGCAGAAGCGGGTGAGACCCATCCTAGGAAGTCAACGCGATCACTGATTCCCAGTTTTGCTGCTCGTGCTTCAAGCATTCCTCGTTGATCGCCGTCACCGATAACCACGAACCGGGCTGTGGGAAACTGCTGCCGAACGATGGGTATGCTGTCAATAAAGAACACAACCCCCTTCTGCCAGGACAACACGCAAGCCACGCCTACCAATGGGCCAGCATACTCTAAGGCTGCCAGCTTATTTTGCCCAGTGGCTGGGAGAAGCGCATCTTCACTAAGTTCATCGAGATCAACACCGATCGGCACGACTCGCACCTTGACTTCCGGCACCCCAAAAGTCTGGCAAAGATCCCTTTTGGCAGCCATTGACAGGGCCTCAATGACATCAAACCGCTTCTGAGCCAGCTTATAAAGACTAGTGTACAATGCTCTTTTGAACCAAGAGGTACGTTCTGGAATCAAAACTCCCCTTACTGACGACATCACATAAGGGGTACCAGCAATCATGGCAGCGATCACTCCCAAGATGTCGCTTTGGATGAAGATCGTCTCCAGGACATGAACCTTCTTCTCTCGAAGAAGCTTGACAAGCCCTGCAATAGCAGGAAGATACAATTGGGTAGCACTGCCCAACTCTGGCATGTAAATGAGTTCAATTCCTGGTATGTCACCATAGAAATGCTCAAAGTCAAGCGAAGTGTTTTTGGAAAAGTAAATAAGATAAATCCGATACCTAGATTTATCAATATGTCTTCCGAGCGTCCTCAAGTAGTGTGGAGCACCCCCAAGACTTGCCAAAGGAGTAACTAACCAAGCAACATTAATCATCTTCATCTAGCTTTCTCAGCGCGTTTAGATATCGTTCATCGCCGGGCCGAATTTGCAGGGCACGCAACAATTGTTCCCTGGCCTGTTGGATTTGCCCCACGTGCTGGTAGCTGAGGCCGAGGTAATAGTGCGCCGTTGCGTGACTTGGTTCGTAATCAACGGCAAGCAAGAGTTCATTGATTGCTTGTTGATAGAAGTCCATTCCAAAGTGAACTCGCCCTAGCTCATAGTGTGTCCACCCCTCGTCAGGCGCGAGACTTACTGCCCTCACGCACAACGGCAAAGCCTGATCATACTGCTGCAATTGTGTGTGGATCGCACAGAGCCCGGCGTAGCCGGCTGGGTTACCAGGAGCCAGGTCAATGGCTGTACGTAATGCCGCAACTGCTTTCTCCGGATCCTTCTTCCCATGAAAGAACACTCTGCCTGCGGTGACATATGCGTAGAAGACGTTGGGGTTGACATCAATGATATGCTGAAACGCTTCCAAAGCCTCATCCCACTGCCCCATGCGCGCATAAACGGACTCCATACGCAGGTAAGCGTCTACATAATTAGGATCAATTGCCACAGCCAACTGACTCCAATATAGCTCTTGTGCGTATTCATGCTCGAGGTGGAGGTGAGAAGCAACCCTCAAGAAAAGGCTCTCGACATCATTAGCCTTCCAGACACGCATTAACGCTTGCTGGTCAGTCTGTTCCAGCACTGTATACCTGCTCCCCAGCAGAACGTGGTTCATGACATTCTTGGTATCAAGATGCAAAGCTATGGAAAGCTCTTTCGTCCCAGAGTCAACATCCCCGCACGCAAGAGTTATGCGTCCTAGACTTCGATGTGCTTGCGCATTGTGTGGATTCCAGTGCAAAGCAGGAGCTAACCAACGTTCTGCCGGCCGAGCCTCACACGCTGAGTCGCCCCAAAAGCTCGCTAAAGGTACGGACTTGGGAGACTCCTTGATCATCGTCCGGTTCAGCCCTAGACTCCCCAAGTTCAGGTAAGCAGCGCTAAGCAGTTGCGGATGCAGAATGCATGCAACACCTACCGAGGCAATGAGCGTCCACATATATCGCTTACAGAATTGGATCAAGCCAGGTACTCGCAAATCTCACCTTACTGATGCTCACTGTCCGTGCGACTTCTTTGGGGCAAAAACCCAAACGGCTGGTGCCGACAGCAAAGTAGAGGCCACGTCAAAATCAGTGGACTCCACCAAGTCTGTCAGTGCCTGCGGCGAGAATCCTACACCTCCGAAGTCTGCAACCACTATGCGTTTAAACCACCTCCAAGGGTTGTCTTCACCGGTACACGTCTGGAGAGCAAGCCAACCGCCAGGACGGAGTACACGATTGATTTCCTTCAAGTAGTTCTCCACCAGTTGAATCCTGGGGAAGTGCTGGAAAGTGTATATTGAGTACACCATATCGAAACTGCCGTTCTCGAGAGGTCTCAGATCAAAACCACTACCGACCATCGTAGACACATTCTTGATACCAGCTAGATAACTTCGGGAGTGGTCGATCATTTTGGGACTGATATCAACGCCGACAAGTTCTCGGAAAACGCCCGACATCGGAAGAAGCATTCGGCCCACTGCGCAGCCAAGATCAAGAACTCTCCATTCAGCATCATAAGGGACACGTGAAAGAATCAGGCGCATATGCTCTCGCGTGACCTCCTCCCACTTCACCTCTTTCTCTTCCAGACTCATCTTGTCGGCATCAGTGAAAACGGAAACTCTCTCAAACTTCGCCTGGGTCAACTGGTCAACACCCCAATAGGAACGCATACGCACTTGAAGCCAGCGTGATCTGTACCGTATACGATCGGGAACATACGAAAGTGCGGCTTTGATGACTTGTGAAACTGACGTCGGCATTAGTGTGGCTCCTTCTCGTTGCAATTCCAGGTGAGGCAAGCTAACAAAATTGGGGTAGCCACAGGAGATCGTTTTCCACTTAGATGGGGGGAAACCCACCTCGATTGGAGCCCGAATTAAGCATCATAGCCTACCTGGTAAGGAACACAGTTGTAGCTTTACGGAGATCATCTTTGGTAATGGCCCCCGTCAGCTTGGCGGCCAAGAGATAAGCAATCAAGCCCAATGGAACGCTTGCCAAGAGCGACAATGGATGCATAATCCACAAGACGAGGGCCATGACACCACCAGCAACACTTGCCTTCAAGCCATACTCTGCCAGTTGATGCAGCACTTCTTCCTTTCTCTCCGTTGCACTAAATACTATCAGCAAGTAGACTGACTCCCCAACTACGACAGAGATGGCAGCTCCGACATGTAGATAGTTTGGCATGAGAATAAGGTTGGAGATGACATTCGCCAGAAGTGCGGCAAATACTGCCTTGGCCACCCAGCTTTGCTTCCCGGTAGACACGAGCCTGTTCCCGAATACGGTGGATACCGCATTGACTACAAACCCAAGTGATAGAATTCTGAGGCAATTGATTGAGTTGGAAAAGCCTTCACCGAAGAGCAAAGGCAAGAAAACGTCCGCAAGGACAACTACACTAACAACAAAGCCCACCCCGAGCACGAGCATGTGGCGCATGGAGACGCCCAAGAGGTTTAAGGCATGGTCTGTGTTGAGCGGGAACCTGGACATGCTCGGAAACAGAACTCTTGTGTACGCATCAGATGCAGTCAATGCGGTAAAGTAAAGATTGAATGCCAAACCATACCAGCCAATTACGGCTGTATTCGACGTGAACTGCGAGAGCAGAATCTTATCTACTCGACGATACAAGACATATGCAACTCCGCTGATGAGAAGAGGGGCTGTCTCGCGTACTAAATATCTGATGAGCTGCGTGTCTAGGCGAATAGCGCGGCCCTCGACTGGAGACACATAGCGATGAAACAACGCCACAGCTACAACTAAGAAGAGGGCATTGACACCAATACTTGGATATGCCAGAGCATATAGGTCACCGGTCAGGTAGACGGCACCCAAAACAACGGCTGAAAGTACAACCTTTTGCACAGTCTGGAATATTGACCAAACGCCCATCCACTCTCGCGCGATAAACACCGACATTGGCAACGCAATAGCATTACTGATGCCCTGTGCAATACCGAGAAGCGCTGCAAAGCCTATCAGCTCCCTCGTATACCCAAGGGTCAGCCCACCAGCGATAAGCAGAAGAAGACATGCGAGCAAAACGACCGACTGAAGACCCAGGGTTGTCACAACGTATCTCTGCGCATTCTCAAAGTCGCGTGCAACATCACGGACAGTGATCATGCGAAATCCTGAGCCCGCCAGCACCAGAACAACGGAGACCAGAGAAATAGCTAACGCATACGTGCCGTAGGATTCACTCCCCAACGTTCGCGCCAGAAGCGCAGAGAAGACGAAGCTGATTACATACCTGACTATTGTTGTTGAGCCAACCCAAGCAGCGTTCCTGGCTGCTGTCGCCGATTTCATGACTTACACCCTTGGCTAAAAGGACAGATTTGCGAAGCCCAGGTAGTCGCTTATAGAACAAGCCTATCGCCTACGCAACCGAGTGGCATAAGCGTTCTTGTAAACACCGATCGTTCGCTTGGCAATGATCGTCCAGTCAAACTCTGTCACCGCCTTCTCCCGCGCTGCACGGCCCCAATGTAACCGGGCCCCCTCATCTCGCAATGCATGCAGCAGGGCACTCGCCAGCTCATCTGAGTTAGCAGGTGGCACAAGCAATCCGTTCTCCTCTGGGATCACAAGCTCTGGTATGCCACCAACGGCAGTACCAACTATTGGACACCCTGAGGCCATCGCTTCCAAACCTGCAATGCTGGTCGCCTCAATCAGAGACGGCAGTACGACGAGGTCAGCGAGGTTGTAGATGGCCGGCATTGTATCATTAGCGACTCTACCGACAAAGCGCACATGCTTCTCGATCCCTAATCCGCGTGCCTGTACAAGCAAAGCTTTGTGCTCAGGCCCGTCGCCTACAATAATAAAGCTCACATTGGTCAATGAAGCTACCACGTGTGGTATCGCATCTAGCAGATAGTTCACGCCCGTTTTCCAGACCAGACGACGAGGACATGCAACCACCAAGTCATCAGGGGGGGCATTTAGAGATGCCAGCAAGGCAGTGTCCTTTGGTCTCGGAAAGAACTTCTTTGTATCCACTCCATTTGGGATATAGTGTATGTGAGTAGGATGAAATCCAATTAGCCGACTCTTGTCAGCCAATTCGCGACTCGGGCAGATCACTTCGTCGGCGTGGCCGAGGTAAATTCTGTACAGCATTCGTTTAGTCGGAGAATCAATATTTTGTAGGAAACCTGATGAATGATTCGTAAACACCCGGACGATTCTATTGCTACTTGTATACATCGCAATCAAACCGGCAGGTTCGATCGTGTGCCAGTGCAGAATTTCGACTTCATTAGCTTCAATGAAGTCTTCTACCAGGGTTGCGCATCGCCATGCCATTACAATCCTGGCCACAAGCGGTGGAAACGCTGCATTTGGGTGAAGCAGATCCCATACGCTTACATCATCCTGCTGCTCTCTTTGCTTCAACTCAGCTTTTGTTTGTGGAGACGCTGACAGGTTGATCACCCAGACGTTGTGGCCTAACTGGGATAGCTTCCGGCTTAGCTCAACGACATGCGCTGCGATACCCCCAATATTGGGCAAGTAGTCACTTGTTAGCATGCAGACATTCAACTCTCTACGCTCCTGGTGCTAGTATTCATTCCCTCTCGAGTGAGCGTTCTTAACCACACTCGTGTCCGTGCATACATGGCCCAGGCATCAGCCCGCATCGTTGTGAGTGCATGTTTCGCTGCGAACTTCATATCTCCTGTCGTCTGTGTATCAGCAAAGTCCGCCCCAAGGCACTCCACTGAAGTAAAAGCAGATGCAAACGCCAAGGTCAGCAACTGCTGAACTCTTTGATCTATAGAGTGGTTTTCACGAGCAAATGCGTAGCCGTTAGCCGCTATCTGCTCTCGCTCCTCATCATGCTCGAGATAATAGCGGACCTTGGTGATCAGGTCATCAACGTCTCCAAATCGCCAGTAGACCAAATGCTTGCCGTCTACAAACATCCTGGGCGCAGATGTGATGTCCGAAAGGAGAAAGGCGCCGCTACCTAGGACCTCCCCAATGCGAGTCTCGAGGTTAAGAACATCGGCAGCATGTATGTTAAGGACGATCTTGGTCTTGTTAAACGCAAGATTCAAATTCTCCGGTTTCCAGACTCTCAACCAATGAACCTCAAATTGCTTTCGTAGTTCCTCAACGATTCGAGACCTGCGTTCGGTCCTCCCGCCAATAAAGACAACATCATATTGCTTCTCTACATTCAATTTCCTAAAGCGTCTAATGTCAACAGCTAAAGTTGGCAACCAACGGACTATCTTCGCCCCGAGCTGTCTGCATACCCGCAAGGCTTGCGGATCATGCAGGAATACAACATCAAACGCACAACAATTGTATTTAAGTATAGCCCGGTTCTTATATGCTAAATAGTCAACATCCCACGGACCACCAAGATACTCGGCAAACCAAAGGACCGTCCTATGATCGATTGCCCTGATGAGAGCAGGTGGTATCCATTCACCCTTAAATACAACAGTGAGGTCGGCTGTCCTGTCCAACAGCTGTTCTGAGAGGCTACGCCGACAACGTCGAAAATCGGTGGACAGCACCGTATGTCCCGCTCGTTGAAGTGCGCTCATTACCTTGAGTTCGAAAGCCCAAGGCGCGTTGGTCTCTTGAGCCCCGACTATGTGTATTATCATTGCCTATGAGGTTTCTGCGGAACTCAGCAAAAAACTTGAGGTGCACCCCAAAATGGAACAGGGTAGTTTCTCCAACAATCTGTTCGGGTCTATACAGGCCGATTCCATCTTTTTTTATCCCGTAATGGACTGACGCGTTCAAGAATATATTGACGCACCTCTTCGTTAAACAAATTGTAAAACTTAGCATGGCCAGGATCATAGAGATTGTTTCGCACGTTGTAGAAGCCTGCCTTATCATCCGGCGTGAGTTCTTGAGCAACTTTCTGCCTTTCAACAATCATTTGATCCGAATATTCAATTTGGAGAAAATGACACAAATCTTTTAGCGTGTCCGTTGTCGCATCCAGAAGGGCTTCGTATTCTACTAATGTGTGGTTCTTGCGAGAACAATATTTATAACTTAGCTGAACGTCTCTAATCCATCTGGAGATGTTGCCATCAAGTCTCTCTAACAACTCTTCCTGAGTTTGCGGCTCCGGGGCTTCCTTCCATCTTCCGTATTTTCTCTCCAGATCATAGCCAGACGCAACTTGGTCAACCCCATCACGAATCAAGTGAATAAACCTTACTTGCGGCACGTGCTTTTCAATGTAATCTACAAAGTGCAAATGCCTTGGGGTTTTTTCCAGCCAAATTGGAGTTCCTTGCTCCAATGCGAGAGTATCGAGCACGTTAATGAATGCTCTAGTGTACTGATTTGCAAACAAACCTAATTTCGGTAATTGTGTCTTCAAGTCTGCACGATTAGGTTCCTCCAGTAGTGATACCAAGTGATGTTTAACCCTTGGCGATGCCAATCCAGCGATCTTTAGCAACCGTCGACTCGGAAAAAGTACAGGGAAAAAGTCGGTCTCTCGCAACGAGTAGATCTGTGGGTGGGCCGCTAGAAAACTCTGAAGCAAAGTGGTGCCAGACCGTGGACAACCGACAAGAAAAACCCGCCCTTGTATTCGGTAAGCTCTTTGCTGTTCCCCAAGCTGAATCATGCCATTACTGAACTTGTTCAAGAATAGACGCTCCTCAACGTACCAACCTGCAACGCAGCCTTGTGCCGCTCAATCATCCTCCGCAAACCTTCCTCAAATGGTATCTTTGGTTCGCTTCCTGCGCCGCCCTCATCTGTTCCTCAATCCACGCATACGTCCGCGCGATCCCTTCCCTCAGCGAGACCTTCGCCCGCTACCCCAGCGACTTCATGCGCGCCTTGCTGAAATTCCGCGCCTGCACCCCACCGGGCCTTCAACGTACTTCTTATGGATCTCCTTGCCTGCGACCTCGATCACCGCCTCCACCAACTCATCCACCGTCACGTACTCAGAGCTGCCGATGATGGTCGGCCCTTCCAGATCCGACTGCATCAGCATATAGATGCCCTCGACCAGATCATCCACGTAGGTATAGGCGCGGATGGCCGTGCCGTCGCCCCAAACAGGGATAGTGCCGCCTTGTCCTGAGCTTGTCGAAGGGCCATTCTCCGCCTCGGCCACCTTGCGGCAGATTGCCGCCGGGGCCTTCGCCCGCCCGCCGCGCCAGGTCCCTTCCGGGCCGTAGCAATTCTGGAAGCGGGCAATCCGCACCTTCATAGCAGAGTGCCGGCCATAAGCCATCGCCACCCGCTCGGCGTAGAGCTTCTCCCAGCCATACTCGTTGTCCGGATTCGCCGGGATGGCGTCGTCCTCCGTCAACTCCGGCTCGCCGGGCTGCATGTCCCGGTACACGCACACTGACGAGGAGAAGAAGTAGCGGGGCACGCCCATCTCGGCCGCGGCGTGGGTCATGTGAATATTGATCAACGCATTATTGCGCAGGACCTCGCATTCCGCGACGGAGATAAAGCCCATCCCGCCCATGTCCGCCGCTAACTCGTACACCTCGTCGAAGGTGTCATCCTCAAGACCAAGCGCGTCCTTGCAGTTCTCCGGCTGCCTCAGCTCCAGCAGCAGGAACTCATCGGCCTGCGTGGGCGCAAACTCGTGCTCCTTGATGTCCACCCCGCGCACCCAGTAGCCTTCGCTCTTGAGCTTCTTCACCAGGTGCCCGCCGATGAAACCACCTGCACCACAGACTAAGGCTCTTTTCATAGGATTTGATCTCCCTTACACAACATCTCTACCATCCATCATCTCGGTCGCCAACGACTAGCGGACAAAGCGCTGCTCAACCAAGTAATCGAGGATCCGATGGGCGTTCGCCTCGGCCAAATAGCCCACCGTGTCCAACCGGATCTCAGGGTGCCGGGGCGCTTCGTACGGGTCATCAATCCCCGTAAACCCTTTGATCTCCCCCCGCCGCGCTTTGGCGTACAGCCCCTTGGTATCCCGCTGCTCGCACACTTCCAGCGGCGTGTCCACAAATATCTCGACGTAATGGTCCTTGCCGACCATGTTCCGCACGTCGTTGCGCGTGGCCCGGTAGGGGCTCACCGCCGCGCACACCGCCGTGCCGCCGTGGCGCACAATCTCGGCCGCCACAAAGCCAATCCGCCGGATATTGGTGTCCCGGTCCTCTTTGCTGAACCCCAACCCCTTGGACAGATGAGTACGCACCACGTCGCCATCCAGCACCGTCACATGGCGGCCATGCTCCTGCAATAACACCGTCAGCACCTCGGCCGTGGTGGACTTGCCCGCACCGCACAGCCCGGTGAACCAGATGCAGACCCCCTGCTTGTGGCGCGGCGGGTAAGTCTCGGCCAGAATCTCCGCCACTTCCGGACGGGTGAACCAGCAGGGCAGCGTCCGGCCGTCGTTCAGATACTCCTCGCGCACCTGGGTGCCGGAGATAGACGCGGTCCGCACTCCGGCCGGGACCTTGGAGACCTCCTCGTACCGCCCCTCGTCCGGCAGGTAGACCAGCATGCGGAACGGCAACACCACCACGCCCAGTTCCTCACTGTACTGCTCGACCAACTCCTGGGCGTCGTAGGGCCTGTAAAAGGGCTTGCCCGTCGAGTCCACCCCAGGGCCGGCGTGGTCGCGCCCGACGATCAAATAGTTGGCCCCATAATTGCGTCGGATCAGCGCGTGCCACAGCGCCTCGCGGGGGCCAGCCAGCCGCATGGCCAGCGGCAACAGCGACAGCAGGATGCGGCCGGGGTCATAGTGATTGGCCGCCAACGCCTTGTAAGTGCGCACGCGGGTGAAATGATCCACGTCACCCGGCTTGGTCATGCCAACCACCGGATGGAGCAGCAACACCCCGTTCACCTCTTCGGCCGCCCGCTTGGTCAGCTCCTCGTGCACGCGGTGCAGCGGGTTGCGTGTCTGGAAGGCGACCACGTTCAATTGCGGATTGCGAATTTCGAATTTCGAATTGGGAGTGCCCAGCTTTTCCAACTGGCGGCGCGTCTGTGCTGGCGTGAGGCGTAGGTCCTGGAAGTCGTAGTGGCGCGGCAGTTGCAGCACCCGCAGTGGGCCGGAGATGTTGAGCCGTCCCCAGCGGTGCATCTCCGCTACCAGTGGATGGCGCAGATCCAGCGAGCCAAATACCTTCTGCGCCACCTCGTCCCGATCCCACTCATAGGTCTCCTCGACGGTCATCACCGCCAGCAGTTCGTTCTTGGCGTTGCGCAGGGCAATATCCTGATCCAGGCGAATCGCTGGGCCGGGCTCCACCGGCAGTGTCACCGGGATAGGAAAGATGTGGCCGCCTGTCCTGAGCCCTTGGTCCTCCGGCCCAAGGACGGAGGGCGTGGTCGCTTGCACTGAGCACTTCGTCCCTGGGACGTAGTACCAAGGGCCTGGTCGAAGTGAAGGGCTGGCCAGCCGCATCTCATCCAGCACGCGCTGGTGATCCTCCTGGCCCATGAAGCGGTCCAGCGGGGAAAATGCCCCCACCGCCAGCAACTCCAGGTCGCACTCTGCCCGCACCGAGAGTTGCAAAGAGGGCAAATTGCTGGCATACGCCTTGAGCTCAGCAACCTCCTCGGTCGAAACCAGCAGGTCCACCAACTGGCCGCCGTAGGGAGGAATCAGTTTCGAATTTCGAAATTCGAATTGCAAATCTGGCATTTCGAATCTACCTTTCACAGCAGAGCAAGAATCAACGTCCGCGCGTTCAACAGGATCAACGATCCCCCAATCGCTATCCCCAAAGCCCGGTGCGGCAGCTTGTTGCACAGCCAGGCCGCCAGCGGTGCTGCGATCACGCCCCCCACCAACAACGCCGCCACCACACCCCACTCAAAGTTCTCAGGCCCAATGGTGAACATAAAGGTCAGCACCTCGGCTACCGTCACGAAAAACTCCACCAGATTCACTGTGCCGACCACCTGGTGCGGCTCGTGATTTCCGCTCAGGATCAGGCTGGGCGTCGCCACCGGTCCCCATCCGCCACCGCCCACCGCGTCCAGGAAGCCCGCCACCAGCCCTAGAAACGACGCCTGCCACAGCGGCGTCTGCCTTTCAGAGACCTGTCCTGGCTCCTTGTGGGTAAGAAAGCGGTAGAGCACCAGCCCACCCATCACCAGCAACATCCCGGACACCACCGGTTTCATTTGCCTGCCAGGGATCGAGGCCAGAAAATATGCGCCAACCGCACCTCCAACCACACCTGGTACGACCAACAGCAAGAATAGCTTCCAGCGCACGTTGCCCAGCCGCCAGTGCGAGATCCCCGAAACCAGGGTGACCACCGTCTCCGCCGTATGTACCGACGCACTGGCGATGGCCGGTGCCAGCCCGATTCCCACCAACAGTGAGGTCGAAAAGACACCATACCCCATGCCCAGCGTGCCGTCCACCGCCTGGGCGACGAACCCCACCACGCCCATACCCAGAAAGAAAAGCCAGCCGCTCATCTGGCTCCCCCTGTCACCTTGTCTCCTCCTCGCCCACTCTCCCTGCTCCCCACCACGCCTCGCTTCAGCAGCACCCCTCTGACTAGCGAGCCGATGTGGGCACCATGGGGACCAAAGCCCACACCCAGGTTCACGTCTGGCGCCGCGATCTCCAATTCTCGAAAGAAGACCGCCCACATCTCATCATCGTAATGCTGGCCGGTGTGCACCAGCACCTCTGTATGGCCTGCCGCTCGCAGCTCTCTGCCCACTGGCGCGGCTTTGATGAATTGAGGCCGGGCGCCGACTACGGAGACAACCTTCGTCTCTCGTAAAACTCCCGAACAGCCCGAACAACCTCTTGCTGCTGGGCCTAGGTTAGCTCCGGATACATGGGCAACGCAAGCACCTCCCGGCTGGCTGCCTCGCTAGTCGGCAGGCCCTGTGTAATATCTATTACACAGGGCAGGCTGCCCTCTCCACAGCCCAGGCTGGCGTAGAGCCTCTGAAGGTGCAGGGGAACCGGGTAATAGATCATCGTGCCAATGCCCCGGTCCTTCAGATAAGCAGCCAGGGCATCCCGCTGCGGAGCCCGGATGGTGTACTGGTGGTAGACGTGGTAGACATGGGGCGACTCGTAGGGCCTGGTCATGGGCAAACCGGCCAGCAGCTCGTTATAGCACTGCGCCACCCGCCGCCGTCCGTCGTTCCACCCATCCAGATACCTTAGCTTCACCCCCAGGCTTGCCCTGAGCCCGTCGAAGGGATGCCCACCACCCCTACCTTCGGCTCGGGACGCTGCCTCGCCGCGCTGCACCGTTCGGCTGAGCTCACGACGAAGCCTCGAAGGAGACGTCCTTCAGCGCCCAGATGGTCTCGTCCATCTCCGCCGCACCGTAGGCCTGCCCGCGCAGCAGCTTGCCCATCCGTCGGAAAGGTGCCTGTGCCGCCTCGGTCAGCGATTCCCGCCCTGTGGAATACGTCATATTCCAACTCAGACTTTGTAGAGGAGGCCTATTCCACAGGGCCCGGATCGTCTTGTAGCGCGCCTGCGGGCCTGTCCTGAGCCCAGTCGAAGGGCCGCCGATGCGGTATTGCTTGCTCAGGTTTTCAACTCGAATGGCGATGTCAGTCATACTTCTTCTTTGCCACGAATTCCACGAACCCTTCGACTGAGCTCAGGACAGGTTTTGACTGATTCTTTCTTTTTCGTGTTAATTCGTGAAACCTGTCCTGAGCACTTTGTCCCTGGGACACAGCCCTGGGTCCTTGGGCCCCAGGATCAAGGATACCAGGGGCTTGACGAAGGGCTTGGTCGAAGGATTCGTGGCTAAGCTCTGATCCCCGTCCCCGGGCCTTTGAGCCCTAAATTGACCCTCCTACCAGTTTACATTTCGAATTTCGGATTTCACAATTCGCAATTCGTTAGTTTTGACTTTGCCCGATGTTCTGCTATAATTAGATTACCGTGGGACCAAAAGGGGAGAAAAGATGACCATCAACGAAATCATCCAAGACATTCACGGCCTGGAAGCAGAATTAGCCCAACTAGAAAAACGTTATGGCCTGCTTTCGGCCGATTTCTACCATCTCTACAAAGCCGGTGAACTGGAGCAGAGCAGGGACTTCATCCAGTGGGTTGGCTACTACGAGGCCAAACTGGAGCGCGAGGCCCGCTACCGGGAGATGATGTACACTTACCTCCGCGACCTTCGCCAGAAGGCACGGCTCGGGGCCTTGCACCTGACCCCTCAGACTGCCCCCACTGGAGTATAACGCGGTGTCCCTCCCGGATTTCCTGGCCTACGGACAACTTGTCTACTCCCTGCCGGAGACCTATCCCACCATCCAGCGCTCCACTCTGGTACTGGCAACCATCGGCCCTACCCTCGCCAAACTCGAGGGGCGGGTGACCTTCAAGGGCGACGTGATCTTGCATGTGTGGGAACTCGTTGACTTTGACGCCCGACGGATTCTCCACTACAGTTACGAGGTCTATCGGGCTGGCGGAAAGATCCTCTGGTATGACCCCTTCGAGCACCCTCATATGCCTGAACTGGCCAGCACCTACCCCCATCACAAACATGTCCTTCCTGACATCAAGCATAACCGGGTCCCTGCGCCTGGCATCAGTTTTGAGCAGCCCAACCTGCCTGGCTTGATTGAGGAGATCGAGCGCAAGGTCCTACTCTCCTCCTGAAAAGGAACCCTTCCATTCACTTCACCCATAATTCACAATTCCCAGTCCGCAATTCGCAATTCAAACCACGTCCGCGAAAGTCTTCTCCATACGACGGAAGTAGAAAGCGCCACTGATCAGCAGCCCCACGGCCACCAGTGCTGAAACGAGGATGATCGGGCCTGGCGCCGTCTCTGTCCCCAGCAGCGCCCAGCGGAAGCCCTCAACCACGCCGGCCATCGGATTGATGCCATACAACGTACGCCACGGCTCATCGAGCAGGCTGCTGGGATAGGCGATGGGTGTGGCAAACATCCACGCCTGCACCAGGAAAGGCACCGCGTAGCGCACGTCGCGAAACTGCACGTTCATCGCCGTGAGCCACAAACCGACTCCCAGAGAGGTCACCAGTGCCAGCAGCAACAAGAGCGGCAGCCAAAGCACCGCCGCTGTGGGCACGATGCCGTAGAACAGCATCATGCCCAGCAGAACAACGAAGGCCAGCACAAAATCCACTCCGCCGGAGATCACGCTGGAGATAGGCACTACCAGGCGCGGGAAATAGACCTTCTTGATCAGGTTGGCACTCGCCACCAGGCTGCTGGCCGACTGGCTCAGCCCGTTGGCGAAGAACGTCCAGGGTACCAGGGCTGTGTAGCTGAAGATGGGATACGGGATGTCATCCGAAGGTACCTTTGCCAGCTTGCCGAAGAACAGACTGAACACCACCATGGTGAAAAAGGGCTGGATGATGGCCCAGGCAGCGCCCAGCACCGTCTGCTTGTAGCGTACCTTGATGTCCCGCCAGGTCAGGAAATAGAGCAATTCGCGGTATTCCCAAAGGTCGCGTAGGTTCAGCGAGATCCAACCCCGCGAGGGGCGCATGACAGTCACAGGCAACCCATAACCTGATGTGGAGAGTGACGCAGCTTCAGTCGTGCGGCCCTTCACAGCCTTACCTACAGTCATGCAGATAGATCCTCCATCAGCCAGGCTACAATCTGGTGTGCTGCTCGCCCATCACCAAACACTGCCGGTGGCGTCCCTTTCGGCCACTCACAGCCATTGACTGCACCCAAAATTTGCGCTCGACTCGCTGCAACGACTACATTCCACCCTGCCCTCACGGTCTCCACCCATTCCGTCTCTGGTCGCAAGGTCACGCACGGCACACCAAAGAAGTACGCCTCCTTTTGCATGCCTCCAGAGTCCGTCAAAATCATTCGAGCATGCTGTTCCAGCATGAGCATATCCAGGTATCCAACCGGCTCAATCAATTTCGGATTTCGGATTGCGGACTTGTCCTGAGCGCAGTCGAAGGATTGCGGATTGTCCAGACCGAACTCAACAATCCTCTGGCGCGTGCGAGGATGAATGGGGAAAATAATAGGTTCTTCGATTTCGGCAAAGGCAGCCAGGATGTTACGCAGGTTCTCAGGAACGTCCGTGTTGTAGGGTCGGTGGACTGTCGCCAGCAGGTAGCCTTTTGGCTTCAGTCCCAAGTCTTGCAGGATCGTCGAGCGCTGGCGGGCAATTTCAGCAAACTGCAAGACGGCATCATACATTGTGTCACCTACCAGATGCACGCCCTTGGTGATCCCTTCCCTGGCCAGATTATCCACCGCCGTCTGAGTGGGGCAGAAGAGCAAGTCAGAACAGTGATCCGTAAGCATCCGGTTGTGCTCCTCCGGCATCTCTCTGTTAAAAGAGCGTAACCCCGCCTCTACGTGAGCCAGGCGAATGTGCAGTTTAATTGCTGCCAGCGCCCCCGCCAGCGTCGAGTTTGTATCCCCATAGACCAACACCCAATCGGGCTTCTCGGCCAGCAGCACTTCCTCGATGCGCATCAACATCTGTCCTGTCTGCCAGCCGTGTGGGCCAGAGCCCACCCCCAGGTTGTAGCCCGGCTCCGGGATCTCCAGTTCTCGAAAGAAGACCGCCGACATCTCATCATCGTAATGCTGCCCCGTGTGCACCAACACCTCGGTATGGCCCGCCGCCTGCAGCGCCTTGCCAACTGGCGCAGCCTTGATGAATTGGGGACGAGCACCGACAACGGAAACAACCTTCATCCGCCGTAGAACTCCCGAATGGCCCGAGCGACCTCCTGCTGTTGCACCTCAGTTAGCTCCGGATACATAGGCAACGAGAGCACCTCCCGGCTGGCCGTCTCGCTCTCTGGCAGGCTAGTCTCACTGTAGTCAAGGCTGGCATAGAGTGTCTGAAGATGCAGGGGAGTCGGGTAGTAGATCATCGTGCCAATACCACGTTCTTTAAGATAAGCGGCCAGCGCATCCCGTTGCGGAGCCCGGATGGCATATTGGTGATAGACGTGATAGGCATCGGGCGACTCGTAAGGCGTGGTCACTGGCAAACTGGCCAGCAACTCGTTGTAACCCTGCGCCACCCGCCGCCGCGCCTTGTTCCAATCATCCAGATACTTGAGCTTCACCCCCAGGATCGCCGCCTGCAAGGAGTCCAGGCGGCTGTTGAAGCCCAGCACCTCAGCGTGATACTTGTTCTTGCCGCCTTGCCGGCGCAGGATGTCAATCTCCTCTGCCACAGCGGCATCGTTGGTCACCACCATCCCGCCATCGCCGTAGCCACCCAGGTTCTTGGTGGGGTAGAAGCTCAGGCAACCGGCATGACCCATCGAGGCCACCCGCCGTCCCTTGCGACGTCCTGACCCTGTCGAAGGGTAACGGGCACCAATAGCCTGGGCTGCATCCTCAATCACGTACAGCCCACGCGTCTCCGCCAGTTCCATGATGGGGTCCATATCCGCTGGCTGCCCGTACAGATGCACCACCACAATCGCTTTCGTGCGCTCCGTGATGACCGCTTCGATGGCCGTCGGGTCAATATTGTAAGTCCGGGGGTCAATGTCCACGAAGACCGGCCTGGCCCCGCAGTGAGAGATAGTGTTAGCTGTGGCGATGAATGTGAAGGGCGTGGTGATCACCTCATCGCCTGGGTCAATGCCCAATGCCATCAATGTCAGGCGCAGCGCATCTGTCCCCGAAGCTACCCCTACCCCGTACTTGCACCCGCAATAGGCCGCCACCCGCTGCTCCAGGTCCCGCACAGCCGGCCCCAGGATGAACTGCGTGCTTAACAGCACTTCTTTGATCGCAGCATCAATCTCCTGTTCAATGGCTGCATATTGCGCCTTCAGGTCAAGAATGGGTATCACCCGGTTCCTCCCTCGGCTCAGGCAGAGGTTCATCCTCTGGCCAGTCCAGGCAGCGTAACATCTCTGGCTCCACCTCTTTATAACGCTAGCCACTCTCTGGGCAAACCATCACTCCGTCCTCGCCTGGATTCTGTAGACGGTGGCCATGGCGACTCATCCATCCGTTCTGGCGGGCGGGCACGCCCAGCATCAGCGCATAGTCGGGCACATCATCGCACACTACCGCCCCGGCTCCAATAAAGGCATAGCGGCCGATGGTCGCACCACAGACAATCGTGGCGTTAGCCCCAATCGTTGCCCCCCGCCGCACGAGCGTGCGCTCGTACAGATGATGGCGCACGATCTGCGAGCGAGGGTTGGACACATTGGTGAACACACACGACGGGCCACAGAAGACGTCGGCCTCCAGTTCCACCCCGGTGTAGACCGAGACGTTGTTTTGGATCTTGACGTTGTTGCCTATGACCACGTCATTGGCGATGAAGACGTTCTGCCCCAGGACGCAGCGTTCCCCAATGCGAGCACCCTTCATCACGTGGCAGAAGTGCCATATCTTGGTGACGGCGCCGATCTCGCACGGCTCGTCTATTACCGCTGTAGGATGGACCAAATACTTCGGCTCGCTCACGCAAATGTCTCCATGGGCAGAGCGACAGGCTCGCCGTTCATCACCAGAGAGCGTTGGGCAGCTTGCAACACCTTCAGCACGCGCAGCCCGCTGGTGCCATCGGTCAGAGGCGGCCGTCGGGTTTCCATCGCCGACAAGAAGGCCTGGCACTCCAGGCGAAGCGGCTCGTTACTTGAAAAGGTAACCTCTTCGCCATTGCCTTTGACCGGGATAGGCTCTCCTTCGCGCAAGTCCACGCGCTGATCATAGAGCACCAGCCGCTTGGCCACGTCGTCGAAGCTCGCCATCTTGCGCGAGCCGATGACCACTAACCGCTGCTCCTTGAAGGGATGTAGCCAGGAGACGTAGATGTGTGCCCGCACGCCGTTGTCAAACAACAGGTGGGTCACCGTCACGTCGGCGATGTTGGGCTGGACGTAGCTGCCACCGCAGGCCACCGCTTGGAATGGCATGCTCCCCATCAGGCGCAGGATGATGGCAATATCGTGCGGGGCAAAACTCCACAGGATATTCTCCTCCCGCCGCACCTTGCCCAGGCTCAGGCGGTTGGAGTAGATGTACTGCACCTTACCCAGTTCCCCGCCCCGCACCAATTCCAGCAGACGCACGATGCCAGGATGGTACTCGAGCACATGCCCCACCATCAGGATGCGCTCCTGGCGTTCGGCCAGACCTACCAGTTCCACCCCCTGCTCGTAGGTCAGCGCCAGCGGCTTCTCGCACAAAACATCTTTGCCGGCTTGCAGCGCCTGCCCGGCCAGCTCGTAGTGGGTCTCGGCCCGCGTGGCGATCACCACGCCCTCTACCGGGGCGCTCAACACCTCGTCCACGTCGGCCACGACTTCAGCTTGCGGCGCCATCTCGGCCGCCAGCTTCCGCCCCGCCTCCGCCGCATCGCACACCATCCGCAGCGCACCTAGTTGGGCGAAGTTGCGCACCAGGTTCTTGCCCCAGTAGCCGCAGCCGATGACGGCAACCTGTGGCATCATGCCAACGCACCCTCCTGCTCATTAATGGCGATCCGAAACACCACCGTTCGCCCCACCTGTTACTTCCTGCGGGTCCAGGCACTGCACATAGGCTGCCCCATCACGCCCGGCTAAGCCCAGGTCGGAGGGGTCAATGCCACTGCTCAAGGGGACATAGTAAGGTATCAGAGATTGCAGGGAATGCATGCAAAGGAGGTTATGCGCCTTGAGCTTACAGCCCTCTTCGATTCGAAAGGTGTCTCCCTTCCAATACACTGGACAGTGGCCTTTGATGTCCACTACTTCAATCAGAACGTTCTTTGAAGTTGTTCTGGGCATTGTACTTCCACAGGCACTATCAAGTGAAATTTCCCCCAATTGCGAGAACTTCGGCAAGGTGCTGCTTTCCGAAGCCCGCTCCTTTGTCTCCCCGGACTTGACTAACCAATGTTTGCCTACTATAATAGTTGTCGGAAGCAAAAACCGCTATCGCGAGGAGGATTCTCGGTGAAAGAATATCAATTCCCTGTGATCATCAAGTATGACCCCGAAGAGGATATTTACCTGGCCGATTGTCCCCTCT